>Ga0116141_10001551_pt1 | contig 19719 bp, 16 predicted proteins | sample AD_UKC097_MetaG_FD_89744 | JGI IMG/M metagenome (GOLD analysis project Ga0116141, IMG submission 89744) | Active sludge microbial communities of municipal wastewater-treating anaerobic digesters from USA - AD_UKC097_MetaG | ecosystem: Engineered > Bioreactor > Anaerobic > Digestate | place: USA...
GCACGGCTTCGGCGGCGAGGTCGGCGACGAGTTCTGGATTCGCGTCAAAGCCGGCGTTGACGTTTTCAAGCAAAAGCCGCTGCAAGAGGTGGGTGACAGCCTTTTCGACCTTCATCACGGTGTCACGCGCGGCCTGCCGCATAGTTTCTTCGGCGCGGCGCTCAAAGGCTTCGGCCTCTTGGCGCGCCTCGGCTTTAACCTTAACCGCCTCGGCCTGAGCCGCGTCAAGGAGCGACGCGGCTTTGACCCGCGCGTCGGCAAGCAGAGCGTCGGCCTCGGCCTGCGCCTTGTCAACGCCGTCGCGTTGGATTTTTTCGAGCAGTTGCTGCAAGTCTTGTGTCATATCATCACCTGAAGCTGTCTTCATTTCGGTCATTTGCGGGGACATAGTCCCCATCCGGGCTGAATACCCGCTAGATAATAATGAAGAGCCGGGGGGGGGTCAAGAACGAATCGATGTTTATCAAGCGATTGCCGTGTTACGGCGCGGCGAAGAGCAGCCCTTGCAAATGGTAGCGGATCATGCGCGGCGTCTCTTCGGGATACATGAGTAAACGGCGCAACGCATCGCGGCAGGTCGCGTGTGCCTTGCGGGGCTGTCCCGACAGGAGCTGGCAGCGTGCGGCCAGCAGCGGGTTGATGCGCGGGGCACGCGGATCGAACTCTTGCAGTCGCGCCATCTCTTCGAGCAGGCCTGCGGCATATCCCCATGCGTTGTTGGCGGCACAGAGCTCCGCGCGCAGGGCCAGATAAGAGGGGGCTGTGGCGTCGGGGTCAAAGCTGCGCGCCAAATCATTTGGATCGAAGGCGGCGTATTCGCCGTAACCCTCTTCCGAAAGGGCGAGCATGGCGTCGGGCTCAGCCGTCGCGGGCGACACGGCATACGCTTCCAGCGGAATCGTCCGGCTGCTGGAGGCGATCCGCGCCATGAGGCCGCCGTAGGCGCGGGCCTGGGTGAAATCGAGCAGCCATAGGCGGGTGGCGCCGCGCAGCAACAGGTGTCGGCCCTGCTCCAGAAAGGCGATGTGGCGGATCGGTTCGCGGATGCCGACCACCGACAGCAGGAGTCGAACGGCCGGGCGTTCCGGAGCATCCGCCGGGCTCACCGTCAGCGTATTGGACGCATCAACCGCGAGCGTCCATCGTCCGTCGGGAGTGGTGGCGCTACGGTTTTCGACGGTGTCGGGCTTGGCAAAGAGCGCATCGGCATTGAAACTGCGCGTGACGGTGCCTGCGTAGACGTCGACCGCCACGCTCCATTCGCGCTGGACCGGCGGCGAGCCGTCGAACACGGTCTTCAGAAAAACCGTCAGGCCGGAACCGTCGCGCGTCGCCAGCACGCCGGTGACCGTCGTGTTGGTTGTGTGCGGCCAGGCCTCGAATGTTTGCAAGACGGTGCGCGTCAGGCTGTCCGACACCGTGACACGGCCCTCGGCTGCACGGAAAAGCAGCAGCCCGTTTCCTGAGAAGACGGTGCTGCCGTCGTCCGGTCCGGCGTCGCGCAGGCCGGGCAACGCCGACTGCGCGAAGCCCGTCAATGCACCGGTCTGAGGGTCGGCTGCGAAAAAAACGCCGTGCCGGATCGCGACGGGGTGCCCGGCAATGTGTGGGACTGCGGGAATCGCAGGCGGGGTGCCGTAGGTGCCGACGCCCAACCGGTCGATGCTTATGATCGTTCCGCGCGCGTCTACTTCCAACGCGAAACGGTTGGCGTTTTTGACATAACGGATGATGAGGTGGCGGTTAAAGACGTGAGGGGCTTCATGCGCGTCGGGCCACGGCAACGCGTTCGTCCACGCCCATTCGCCGCCGACGAGGTCGAAGAGCCCGACGTTGCGCCGGTCATACCGATCAAGCTGTACGGAGACCGCCAGAGCGAAAAGACCGTCCTGAGAAAGGTGCCAATTCCAGCGTTTTTCCGTCGAAGGGGGCGAAACATGAAAGAGTTTTTCAGGCTCGTGCGCCCGTGCCGCCCAAAGTCGGATGTCAAGTTCGTCTGTAGTCAAGCCGGCCTCGCGGAGCTCACGCCGCAGCGCAGCGAGTTGGACCGTCTGAGTGGCGCTGCCGTCATGGATCCGGTTGGTGAGCAGGCCAAGCGCGTCGGCGGACGGCGCGGACGGACGGGGCGAGAGGCGGTGCGAGGCCACGACAAAGAGCAGGCCGAGCAGCACCGGAATCAGAAAGAGCGCCCCGGCGAGCAGGACGGTGTGAAGCATCGGCCTTTTGGCGGCAGGCGTTGAAACAAGGGGCGTCTCAGAATCGTATGTGTTGGGCATGGCTCACTGTACCTTGTCTGGCGCATAGAACTCAAGCAGGGCGTCCATTCGGGACGGAACGGAGTTGGTGCCCTGTTGTTGGATAGGAGGGGTGACTGAAGCCACCGCGTTTGAAAACGTCGTGCCGGGTGCCGTCGAAGGAGGGGGGGCGCCCGCTGGCATGATGGCGGCCAGTTGACGGGCCGCGCGGGCCTCGGCTTCGGCCTTCGCACGGGCGGCCTGCGCCGCGAGATGCTTACGCCAGCGCTCGTTCGCTTCGGCATCGCGCGCACGTTTATCGGCCACCGCGCGATCCAGCGCCGGTACGCCGCGCACGTAGGCCAGCACGCCGTCGACCACCGCCGCGCAACTTTGTGCCTGCCAATCGGCGCGCAACATGCGGCGCGTCTCGCCGGTGTTGGAGAGAAAGCCGAACTCCAGCAGGACGGCCGGACAACACGTCTCGCGCAAGACAAAAAAAGACTGCCGCTTGAGGCCGCGGTCAACGGTTTCCGGTGTGGACGCCAAAAGGCGATGAATCGAAAACCCCAGCAGGGTGTTGTGGAAATCGTTGCGATTGCCGAGCTGCCAGCCGCGGGCGCGGGAGCCTTCGGCCGTGCCGGGGTAGCCGCTGGGCGGCAGCACATACGTCTCCACCCCGCAGGCCTCGCGGTTGCCGGCATGGTTGGCGTGGATGCTGATGAAAAGATCAGCTTTCTTGGTGCGCGCGATCCGAGCGCGTTCGTCAAGCGAAAGCGTGACATCGCGTGTCCGCGTGTAGTCAACATGCAGGCCCGCTTTTTTCAACTGCGCGCCGATTCGCTTGGCCAGCGTCAGGGTCAGGTCTTTTTCTTTCACCAGCGGCGAGGAACAGCGCGCGCCCTCATCGTCGCCGCCATGACCGGGATCAAGCAGTACCCGCAGCGGTTTCAGCGTTCCGCCGGGCGGCGTGAGGATGGCGAGTTGAAGCAAATCAAGGTCTGTGCCGGCCAGTCGCCAGTTCCCGTCCGCGACGGAACCGTCGGCCGGCGCATTGAGCCAGACAACGGTGCCGTTCACTTCGGCTTTGCGCCGTCCCGGATAAAAGCGAATTACGTTCTGAGTGTTGGAGAAGCAGAGCGATTCGCCGTTCCACAGATAATTCGTCACGCCGAGCGTACGTTGAACATGCGAGAGAGAACGCCACTGGGTCGCGACGCCGGCTGTGTCGCCGCGCACGACGAAGGGCGCTGCAAAAAGCAGCAGGAATAAGCCGGAAAAGCACAAAAAAGAATCAGTCGTCATTGGCCACCAGCATACCTCAAACCGGCTCGGGATTGAAGCGTGAAAACAGGGTCTTATCCGAGCAGCGGCAAGAGGGCCTCACGGCAGGCGCCATGCAGGCAGCCGTTGGTGGCGAGGAATGCAATGCGGTGCTTGGGGTAGGCCTTGAGCACGTCGCAGCGACCGCCTGCGCGTTCCACGATCAGGCTGGCCGCCGCCATGTCCCAGACATAGATGCCCGACTCGAAATACCCGTCCAGACGGCCGGCCGCCACCATGCACATGTCCACGGCGGCGGCGCCGAGGATGCGCGGACGCTGGGCGATCTCTGAGACGCGGCGCATGAATGTGAAGGCGTGCTCGCCGAGATCCCACTTGTCCGCGCCGGTTGCCAGCATCGCCAGGTCAAGCCGGTCTGTGCGCGACACGTGAATGGGTACGCCGTTGCACAGCGCGGGGCCGTCGCACGTGGCTTCATAAAGCTGATGCATCTCCGGAATGAAGACGGCGCCGGCCATCGCTTGCCCTTTATAGCGCACCGCGACCGAACAGCACCACCACGGCAGGCCGTGGAAAAAGTTGATCGTGCCGTCGATCGGGTCGATGATCCAGAGGTAGTCGGTCTCGGGCAGCGGCGCGTCGCAGGTCTCTTCGCCCAGGATCGCATGGTCGGGAAACGCGGAGAGGATCACCGACATGGCGGTCTCCTGCGCTTCGACATCGAGCTTATGCTTGACGTCGGTGCGCAGGATGGAGTTGACGTCGCCGCGCCGGTGTAAATTGGCGAGCACGTGTTCGCCCGCGCGGCGCGCGGCGAGTGTGGCGATGGCTTGGAGTTCGGTTGTCGTATGCATAGCGTTAACCTTGTGTCTCGGAACGAATGAGTTCCACCAGTGATTCAAAATGGGCGGTGCGAGGGAACATGTCGAAAAGCTGCACGCGCGCGATGCGGTAACCGCCCTGCAGCAACACGGCGAGATCGCGGGCCAGCGTGGCGGGGTCGCACGAGATATAGAAAATACGCCGGGCCTGGCACGTGGCAAGCGCGCCCGCCAAGCCGGGCGCCATGCCGTCGCGGGGTGGATCGATCAGCACGGTTGTCTGTTCCGGGGCGCGGATGAACGCTGCGAGATTAACCGCCTCGCGTCCCAGCGCCGCGCAGCGGAACTCGGCTTTCAATCCGAGCGCACGCGCGTTGCGCTGCGCGTCGCGGACGGCGTTGCGGCCGGATTCGATGCCGGTCAGGCGCGTGCCGCCGGCCTGCAGGAGAGCGAGTCCGAAGACGCCCACGCCGCAGTAGAGGTCGACGACCTCAGGCGCGGCGCGGTCCGACTGGAACCAGGTCTGGACGGTGCGCACGAGCGCGTCGGCAACCGGCGGGTTTACTTGGAAAAAGGCGTCTCGCGCGACCTGCAGGGGGCCGGCGGGCGATGCCTCGGTGAGCGGAGGTGCGTCAGGCGCGACGTGGCCGGATCGCCACCAGCACGCGCCGTCATGCGGCGTATGGCGAAGCACGACCGCATCCCCGTCGTGCAGGTCGCGAAATCCGTCCTGTGCGTTGAGCTTAGCCAGCAGGACGTTGATGGCCTCGCAAGCCAGCGGGCAGGCGGTCAGCGGCAGCACGCGGTGCGAGGCTTCGCGTCGGTAGCCGACACGCATGCCGTCCGGGCGGCGTTCGGCATGTAACGTGATTTTGTTGCGGTAATGCAGCGTGAGGGGAGCATGAAAAGGCGCTTCGTAACGGAGACCGCACACGCCCGGCAGGTGGCGCAGCAAGCCTTCGAGCTGCTGCTGCTTGGCCGCGACTTCGGCGGGATAGGCGAGGTGGTCATAGCAGCAGCCCGGCACGCGCGCCAGTTCGCCGCTGTCAGGATCGATGATACGGCAGCATGGCGCCAGACGCTGGGGCGACGGCGTGATCAGGTCAAGACCGATGGCGCGAGCATAGCGCTTTTTGACTTGGGTGACGCGGACACGCAGACGATCACCGGGGGCGCTCTCGGGAATAAAAAGCACGCGGCCATCGCAGCGCGCCACGCCGTCGCCCCCGTACGCCAACGCATGGACGTCGGCGGTGAGCGTGTCGCCGACCGTCAGCATGGCACCACGTCGCCATAAAGGGTTTGCGGGGCTGCACGGGTGATGCGCACACGCGCCAGCGTGCCGGGAACAAGTCCGGGATGCGGCTCAAAGATCACGATTTTGTTGCCGGGCGAGCGTCCTGACCAGCGTGCGACGTTACGCAGGCTGGGGCCTTCGACCAGAACGTCTTGTACAGTGCCGACCAGCCGGGAGTTGGCGGCTGCGCCGCGCAGGTCCTGATCTTCGAGCAAGACCTGATTGCGACGCATTTTCTCGGTTTCGGGCACGTCATCCTCCCACGCCGCGGCGGGCGTGCCGGGGCGGGGGGAGTATTTAAAAATGAACGCATTGTCGAAATCGGCTTCGTTCATCAGCGCGCGCGTGGCCTCGAAATCGTCGGCGGTCTCGCCGGGGAAGCCGACGATCACGTCGGTTGTGAGGGCGAAGTCCGGCATGGCGGCGCGCAGCCGGCGCACGGCATTCAGATAATCCGTCCGCGAATACCCGCGGCGCATACGCGCGAGAACACGGTCTGAGCCGGACTGGACCGGCAGGTGCAGATGATGGCAGACGGCCGGGAGCGTCGCGCAGGCTCGCACAAGTTGGTCCGTGACGCCCGAAGGATGGCCCGACGTGAAACGCAGACGGGTCAAGCCGGGAACGGCTGCGACCGCCTCCAGCAGGCGGGAGAAGGGCTCCGTGAACCCGCCGGGACTCGGCGCGTCCGACGCGTCCCAGACCGGATTGGTGCGCCCGTAGTTCATGACGCTCTGGCCGAGCAGGGTGACCTCGCGCACGCCGTTGCGCACGAGCGCGTTGATTTCGGCGAGGATTTCGCGGGCCGGCCGGCTGTATTCTGAGCCGCGCACATCGGGCACGATGCAGTATGCGCAGCGTCGATTACAGCCCAGCAGGATGGTCACGAACGCGGAGTGTCCTGAATCGGTGTGGGCATCGACCACATCGGGGATCTCGTCGGGGTCAGCGGTTTCCAGCAGGCCGGTTTCACCGGCCAGGGCGCGGGCAACCAAGCGCGGGATCGCTCCCGCGCGGCGCGTGCCGACCGCGAAATCCAGGCCAGGCACGCGAGCAAAAATATCTGCGCCCAGCCGTTGCGCCATACAACCCATGAGGCCCACCAGCCGGTCCGGCCGGTCACGTTTGGTGGCGCACAGCAGGCCGAGCTTGCCGAGCGCTTTGTCCTCGGCTTTCGCGCGCACGCTGCATGAGTTGACCACGACCAGGTCGGCGTCGTCTTCGCGCTGGACCGGCGTGTGGCCGGCGGCCTCAAGCAGGGCGGTGACCGCTTCGGAATCGCGGACGTTCATTTGGCAGCCGTAGGTGTGGAGAATGAAGCGCATGGTGATCAGGGGGGGGCGGAGGTGTCGGCCGACTCTGCTTTACCGGAAAGCCCCTCCGTGATTTTTTCGATGATGTTGACGTAGGACCAGTCCGGGTTTTCGAGCGAGCCAAAAACCTTGAACTCCAGCAGTAGGCGAGTAAAGGGCAGCGTCACCAAACGGGTAATCCTGCCCGCGATCGTCTTTTGCTTAAAGATGTTGGCGCGTATCGTGAAATCCAGCTTGTCGGCAGCGATGTTGTAGGTGCCGCGTGCCGAAATGCTGAAAATATCGCCTTCAAGCAAGAGGTTGTCGGTATGAAGCACGCTGTCGCGGATGGTGAAGTCCATTGAGCCGGACGACTGGTTGACGAGGGACGAGATGCCGGGAATGGTGCGGTACAGGTAGTCGGTAAGACCGGCGAAGAGCTTCATGCGATTGATGACGCCGTCGCGGATATTCACGTGGCCCTCTCCGGAGAGATGCTCGATCGTGCGGCCGTGGGTCGGCCCGCCGAGTTGGATCTCGCCCGAGACCTGGCCGGCGCGCGCGTTCGTGACATTGAAGGCGTGTGAAATTTCTTCGAGGGCGACATCGTTCAGGTGCATGGCTGTCCTGAAGACGGTGGCGGTCGCGGCGTAATCCGGGAAATCAAACGTGATGTCGCCGGTGATTGCGCCGCCGTTCCGCGAGGTGCCCCGGACGTTGCTGAAGCGCGCGTGGTGGCCTGCAAGCGTGAAATCGGCCGTCATCTCGCGCGCCTCGAAGTTCAGAATCGACCCGGCAGGGAGCGAGACCTTGCCGGACAATTGGTTGGTGATGGTGCTTTTTGTTGTCGAGAGGGCCACGGCGCCCCGGGCAGACAGAGTGGGCGGCGCAGTACAGCGTATGCGGTCCAATTCCCCGTGGTTGAGGATGTTCAGCATGGTGAAAAGCGGCGGAATATCCATTGTGGTTCGGGCGTCAACGTCCAAGCCCTCGGTTTCTTCATGGTATGCGAGACGGCCTTTGATCGGAGCGCCAGCAGCCGTCTGCGCGTCGAGGGGATCGATCACCACCGACGTGTAGATGTTGGTGCCGTAAATGCCGAGCGTGCCTTTGGCGAACGCGATGGGCACGGTGCGGTAGGCGCAGGGGCCGACGTCAACCTCAAGCCGCATGGCGAAATCACTGGTGTCAATGTCGACATCAAAGGCGTAGCGCGCGTCGATCGGGCGTTCGATCGCGGTGAAGCAGGTGATTTGCTCGATGGCGCCGCGCGCTTTCAGGACCGTGAAGAGGGGCAGCAGATTTTCCGGAAAGGCCTGGCCCTTGGCCATGCCGTTGACACGCCGCGCATGCAGGTCGATGGCCACGCGGCCATCCACCTTCAGATCGAAGGATGGGTTGGGCAGACGGATGGCGATCTCCGTGATGTCGATGCGCGTGCCGGAGGTGGACACGGTGGCGGTGAGCCGGTCCGCCTTGACACCGAGGATGTCTGCCTGCTCGACCGTCAGAGAGAAGGGGCTGACGACGGGCAGCACCGGTTTTTCATTTTTCTGAGGCTTGTCGGCCTGCTTGGGGGGTAACGCGGGCATCACGACCTGTTTAAGGGTTACGCCGCGCACACGTTCGGCGGGCGCAAGCCCCGGTGACAGATCAAGGTCCACGGTGACTTCATCGATGGCTGCCAGCGCCTGTCCGGCAACCCGTTTAGGGAAGGCTTTGACGCGGTGGAGCCGCACGCCTTGTTTCAGGCTGAAGGTGGCGCGCTCGATCCGCACAAAACGTTCATCGTCAGAAATCGCATTCTCAAGCCGACGCAGCAACGGTGTCGGCAGGCCGCGCTCAAGGACATAGAGCCCTGCCACACCGGCCATCAGCAGAAGGAGGGTCAGCCAGAAGAGGCTTTTTAAAACAAAGCCAAGTATTTTCAGAAATCGCCACATGTCGTCACGCCGCACGGCCGTTGGATACCACGCAAAACACAAGGATAACGGAGACAGCAGGTGCGCGGCAACCGATTTTCGGTCAGATCAGCGGCAGGTCGCCGATCGTGTCGAACGGGACAGGCGTGATCTTGAGCCAGTGGCAGGCCTCTTCAGGCGGACCGTCCTCGCGCTCAAAACGGTGGCGCCAGCGGTGTTGAAAGAGCAGGCCGTTGCGCACGACGACCGCGGCGTTGCGAACGGTCGGCGTGCCTTGGGTTGTGACGCTCTCGAAGTGGTACATCTCCACATCCGGCGCGTAAATCGCGGCGTGGCCGGCCGCGCGCAGCCGGTAGACCAGGTCGAAATCTTCGAACTGAACCGGGTGGAACGCCTCGTCGAAACCGCCGTGCAGACGCAGCAGTTCGGCAGGGATCATGAGGCAGGCGCTAATCAGGCACTGGACCTCTTCGGGGCGCGCGAAACGCGGGTCATCGATCGGTGCGCCGCGGCCGCGGAAACAGACGTGGCCGCGGCGCGAGATGCCGACGCCGGCACATTGAATCGGGTAGGGCACCCACGGATAGACCATCTTGGCGCCTGCCATGCCGGCTCCGGGGTGATCCTCCAGCGCTGTACGCAGGCCGGTCAGCCAGCGTTGCGTGCGCGGCGCCACATCGTTGTCGACAAACACGAGGTGCGTGCCGCGCGCAGCGTCCACCGCGCGGTTGCGCGCGAAGGAACAGCCGATGTTGCCGGGATTGTGCAGCACGGTGACCGGTACGCCGCGCGCCGCGCCCAGCGCGATCAGCTCAGAGTCGCACCATGCCGCGCTGCCGTCGGTCGAGCCGTTGTCGACGACAATCAGTTCCCACGGGGCGTCAGCGACCGTGTCCGTCAGCAGCGCCGAGAGGCAGCGCCGCGTGCAGGCCAGTTTGTTGAACGAGAGGGTGATCAGCGAATAGGTCATCTCAGCCCATCCATTCGCGGGCCAGCGCCAGAATGCTGTCGTAGGAGGGGATGCAGGCGGCCTCAAGGTTTTTGGCCGAGGGGATGGGGAAGTCTGCTCCCGCGATGCGGCGCACCGGCTTCTCCAGGTACTCGTGGGCCTGCTCCATGATCTGCGCGGCGATTTCGGCGGCGAAACCGCCGGTCTTGGGGCCCTCCTCCAGGATCATGACGCGGCCGGTGCGGCGGGCCGATTCGACCAGCGTGTCGAGGTCCAGCGGACAGAGCGTGCGCAGGTCGATGACCTCGGCGTCGATGCCTTCGGCCGCCAGTTGCGCGGCGGCCCGCTCGGCCACGAAGGCCTGATGCGACCAGGCGACGATCGTGAGATCATCGCCTTCGCGGGCGACGCGCGCGAAGCCGAACGGCAGCGGTGCCGGCAGCTCGTCGCCCACGTCAAACCGCTGCGGGTAGAGCAGCTTGTGCTCAAGGAACAGCACGGGATTGTTGTCGCGGATGGCGGTCTGCAGCAGCGCGGAGGCGTCGGAGGCATTGGAGGGTGCCGCGATCTTGAGGCCCGGGACGCCGGCGAAGAGGCGTTCGAGCGACTGCGAGTGGGTGGCGCCGTAGCCGCGGCCGCCGCCGGGCGGGGTGCGGATGACGAGCGGGCAGGAGCGTCCGTAGATCGGGTGGAGCTTGGCGGCCATATTGACGAGCTGGTCGACGGCCAGCGTGATGAAATCCATGAACATGATTTCGATCACGGGACGCTGCCCCGCGACCGCCGCGCCGATCGCGACACCGGTCAACGCCTGTTCGGAGATCGGGGTGTCACGCACGCGCTCGCTGCCGAATTCATCGATCAGCCCGCGCGTGACACCGAACGAGCCGCCGTAGACGCCGATATCCTCGCCCATCAGAAAGACCGAGGGATCGCGCCTCAGTTCGGCGGCCAGGGTTTCGCGAAGAAGTTGTGTGAAGGTGACAGAGCGCATGACGGTCGTAGGTTGAGTGGTAAGGGGGAAAGACGAAGGGTTAGGCGAACAGATCCTCCCGCAATGAGGCCGGGTCCGGCAGCGGAGAAGATTCGGCGAAGCGGATCGCCTCATCGACGCGCGCTTGGGCCGCGTCGCGTAGGGTTTTGGCGCTATCTTCGGTGAGCGTTCCGTCGGCCTTGAGACGCGCCACCAGATGCAGGATCGGATCGTTTCGCCACGCGGCGGCCTCCTCTTCGCGTGAGCGGTAGACACGCGCATCGCCGCGCGAATGGCCCGACAACCGGTAGGTGACACACTCCAGCAGGGCCGGGCCTTGTCCGGCGCGAGCGGCGGACGCATGTTGCGCCACGCAATCGCGCACAGCGAAAAAGTCGTTGCCGTCCACGCTGGCACCGGGGATGCCGTATGCGCCGGCGCGCTCGGCTATGTGCGTGTTCGACAGGCCGCGCACGGTGGATGTGGACATGGCATAGCCATTGTTTTCGACCACGAAAAGGACGGGCAGCTTCCAGAGCGCGGCGAGGTTGAGCGACTCGTGGAAGACACCTTGGTTGGAGGCGCCGTCACCGAAGAAGCAGACGGTGACACGGCCGGTGCCGCGCAGTTTCGCGTCGAGCGCGACGCCCGTGGCAAAGGGGATGCTGCCGCCGGTGATGCCGTTTGCGCCGTAAAAGCCAATGTCAGGGTCCATCATCATCTGGCTGCCGCCGCGGCCGCGCGAATACCCCGTCTCGCGTCCGAACAGCTCCGCCATAGCACGCGCGGGGTCGGCGCCGCGTGCCAAAAAATGGCCGTGTCCGCGGTGTGTAGTGGTCATGGCGTCGCACGCCTCAAGCGCCGCGGCCGTGCCTACAGCCACGGCTTCCTGCCCGATGCAGGTGTGTGCGGTACCCATGATCCGCCCCTCAAGAAAAAGACGCTCGATCGCCTCTTCGAACAAGCGGATCAGGCACATCAAAGAGTAAGCCTGAACGGTATCCACGAGATCCCCCAATAAAGTACTTACCAGTCTATCACACACACACCGCAGAGGGCAAAGCGTAATTTTTTCTCTCTGCGGCGCGTCTGCGGCGCTTCGTTGATTTGCGGCTACCCGAAACGGAAGATTTGGTCTATAGTAACGGCATCATGCGTGACAAGCGCATACACGGGAGAAGTAGGGATGATGACAGACGACAAAAGAATCCTGGTTGCGGCAGATCCGTATGCCGTGCCGCTGAAAGACGCGGTGGCGGCGCATCTGCGGGAGGCCGGGTTTGAGGTCGCGGACCTCAGTGAGCGTGACGGCAACACCTGCCCGTATTTTGAGAGCGCGGTGGCGGTGTGCAAGGCCCTGCAGGACGGGAAGGCGTCGCGGGCGATTCTTTTCTGCGGCACAGGCATGGGCATGTCGATCGTCGCCAATCGTTTCAAGGGCGTTACCGCTGCGGTTGTGGAATCGGTTTACGCCGCGCGGATGTGTCGCGCGATCAACAATGCCAACGTGCTCTGTCTGGGTCAGATGATCTGGGGCCCGGACATGGCTAAAGCAGCCGTGGATGTTTTTCTGGCCACCCGGTTCACCGAGGGGCTGGAGGGGATTTCGGCGTTTCTGCACGAGGCATGCGGCAAGGTTGAAGCGATCCGTCCTTAGCAGAGTCCGCAACCGGCGGTTCCGGTCAGACAGGTACTGTCAGCGTGCGGCGTGATGGGTTGCGCGATCATGCGGCAAAGAAAGGGGGCGGTCGGTATGTCAGAACGGACAGCAGGAGTGGTCCGCTGCGGCATCTGCCCGAAAGCGTGCCGTATTCCGCCGGGGTTCAGCGGTGAGTGCCGGGTCCGGATGAATCTGGACGGGCGGCTGGTCGCCGTGACATATGCGCGCCCGTGCGCGGTGCATGTCGATCCGATGGAGAAAAAGCCGCTGTTCCACTTCTGTCCGGGGGCGGCGATCCTGTCGCTCGGTTCGGCCGGTTGCAACCTTCACTGCAAGCACTGCCAGAACGCGGACATGTCGCAGGGCAATCCTGAAGCGATCACGGCGTTCGCGCTGCCGCCGGCAGAGCTGCCCGCACTGGCAAAAAAGCAGGGGTGTGGCCATGTGGCCTACACCTACAACGAACCGCTGGTCAACTATGAGTATGTGCGCGACTGCTGCATCGCCGCGCGCGCGGCCGGTCTGCGCAATGTGTTGGTGACGGCCGGATACATCCATGCGAAGCCGCTGGCCGCGCTGTTGCCGCATGTGGATGCTGCAAACGTGGACATCAAGGGGTTCAGCGAGGCGTTTTACCGGGAGGTGTGCGAGGCCAGCTTGGCGCCGGTACTGGCGACCGTCCAGCAGATGATCGCGGCGCGCGTGCATGTCGAGATCACGAACCTGGTGATCCCGACGCTCAATGATTCGGATGACATGCTGGACGGGCTGTTCGAATGGCTGGCCGGCCATGCGGGGTGTGAGATTCCGCTGCATCTCTCGCGGTTCTTCCCCGCCTTCCGCATGACGCATCTGCCGCCCACGCCGCTGGCTACGCTGCTGCGGGCGCGGACGTGCGCCCGGGCGGCGGGACTCAAGCACGTGTACGTGGGCAATGCCGAGGTGCCGGATGGCGACGATACGTTTTGTGCGGGCTGTGGCGCGCGCGTGGTGACGCGTCAGCGGTATGTGGTGACGGCCAGCCGCGTCACACCGGACGGCGGCTGCCCGGAGTGTGGCAGGCCGGTGTACGGGGTTTGGTCATGACGCGCGCGGCTTGCCTCACGCGCCGCTGTTTCCTGCTGGCAGCGGTGGCGGCACCGTTGTGCCGCCGGCGGCGGGGGAGGATGCGCGTGTGTCGGCTGGACCCGGCGCGTGTACGGCAAATGGCGACGTGGGCGGGGTAAGCGCGGGAGGAAACGACATGCGGGGTGTTCTGCCGGAAATGGTGCTGCTCGCGTGTGTGGCGGCCGGCTGTTCGGGCGAGCGGACGCTGCCGCAGCGTAAGGAGGACGTGACGATGAAAAAGGTGATGGTGTCGCCGTTGGCGGGCCGCTGGTATCAGGACAGTGAACGTGCGTTGCGTGATGAAATCGCGGACCTGTGCAAAGACGTGACGGCCGTGCGCCGAAAAAATGTTTGCGCGGCGGTGGTGCCGCATGCGGGATACCGTTACTCCGGACGCGTGGCGGCAGGCGTTTTTCTGCGGATTGATGCCAAGTCGGTCGGCCGCGTGGTGGTGATGGGGCCCAGCCACTACGTGGGGATGCGCAACCGGGTCAGCATTCCTGACGCGACGCACCTCCGCACGACGCTCGGCGAACTGCCGGTCGATACTGAGTTTGTGAAACGCGCGCGCGCGCTGCCCTTCGTCACGCAGGAGCCTCAGGCGCATGCGCAGGAGCACAGCGACCAGATCCAGTTGCCGCTCATCCAAGCGTGTCTGACCGCCAACGTGCCGGTCGTGTGCGTGGTGTGCGGGCAGTTCGACGCTGCGAATCTGCTGACGGCGGCCGCCGCGTTCAAGGAACTGCTGGATGATCGGACGCTCGTGGTCGCGAGCTCGGACTTCACGCATTACGGCGCGAATTACGGGTATCTGCCGTTCACCAACGATGTGCAGAGGAAAATCGAAACGCTGGATATGGGGATCTTCGATCTGTTTGCCCGCAAGGACCTCCCCGGTTTCCTGAAGCGGCTGGACGAGACGGGGGCCACGGTTTGCGGCCGAGATCCGCTGGCATTTCTGCTGGCGATGCTTCCCGGCGATGCCAAGATCGAGCGGACGGCGTATGAAACGTCGGGTAAGCTTACGCATGACACGAGGAATTCGGTGAGCTATATCGGCGCGCTGGTGACCGGGGCGTGGTCAAAGCCCGCGAGTCAAGCTCGGTCGGAGGCGACGGCCGCTGAAAAAATCTCTGACGAGGATTGCGGCCGATTGTTGGTTTGGGCGCGCGAGGCGATCACGGAGGCCTTCAAGAGCGGCGAACGGCGCGCGGCTCTGCGTGAGCCCGCAGCATTGACAGCCGGACTGTGTGCGGTGCGCGGCGGGTTTGTGACGCTGCACAAACGGGGCGAGCTGCGCGGGTGCATCGGTGAGATCGTGCCGCGCCGGGAGATCTGGAAGGTCGTGTGCGAGCAGGCGCTCAACGCGGCCTTCCATGATCCGCGCTTCGAGCCGCTCACCGAAAAGGAACTCAGCATGATCGACATCGAGATCTCAATGCTGACGCCGCCGCGTCCGGTGGCGTCGTGGCGCGACATCGTGATCGGCAAGCACGGCATGGTGTTGTCCAAGGGCGGGCGCAGCGCGGTGTTCCTGCCGCAGGTCGCGCCGGAACAGGGGTGGGGTATCGAAGAGACGCTCACGCACCTCGCCATGAAGGCCGGACTCGCTCCGGAGGCTTGGCGCGAAGGCGCGGAGTATCTGGTGTTCGAGGCACAGGTGATTCACGAGAAGGCCGGACAAGGCCGATAATCAGTACGATCAACGAGTTGGATTTCGGGAATTTAGGAATTAGGAATGAGGAGTTGAACGAATGTGTGCCCCGGGACACGAGAGCCTTTTTTATGACACGCACGCGCATTTTGATCGCTCGCCACTGGAGACGGCGGCGGTCATGGAGCGGGCGTTGGCCGCCGGTGTGGGCCGGGTCGTGGCGGTCGGCGGCAGCGCGTCGTTGAACGTCGGGGCGATTGCGGTGGCTGCGGCGTATCCGGACCGCGTGCGGCTGGCGATCGGGGCCGACCGAGATCAGGCAGTGACCGCTACGCCGGAGGTGCATGTCGAAACGCTGCGCCAGCTCGCCGAAGCGCAGCCGCCGGCGGCGGTGGGCGAGACCGGTCTGGATTTCCACTACCATCCTGAATCGGCCGAGGCGCAGCGCGCGCTGTTCCGTGCCGAGTTGCTGCTGGCTGATGAATGGCGATTGCCGGTGATCATTCACACGCGCGACGCCGAAGAGGCCACGTTACAGGTGCTGGACGAAACGCCGTGGCGCGGCGAGGGGCTGCGCGGCGTCGTGCATTGCTTCACCGGCGACAAAAACTTTGCCGCACGCCTGCTCGATCGTTCACTGGCCATCAGTTTCAGCGGCATCGTGACCTTCCGCAACGCCGACATGTTGCGTGGAAGCGCGGTGTTTGTGCCGGATGAGCGGCTGCTGATCGAGACGGATTCGCCGTTTCTGGCGCCGGTGCCCAAACGCTCGCTGCGCAATGAGCCGGCTTTTGTGGTGCATGTCGCCGAGTGTCTGGCAAAGGTGCGCGGCACTACCGTTGAGCACATCGCTGCCGTCACGTATGAGAACGCGGTGCGGCTGTTCGGGTGAAGTCGATTCCGCGGATGGGATCGAGTGGATCGAAAAAAAGCGACACGATCAGGCCAGTGCGATTTGCGTCTCCTCGCGCGTGGCGAGGTTTTTGCGCTTGGCGCTGCAGGCGGCGACATCATCCGGACCGATGAAGATCGCGTCGGCCGCATCGCTGGCGCTGGCACGCGCGAAGAATTGCTTGGGCTTGAGGCGTGCCAGCATGAGGTCGACGCATTCACCCTGTTCGCGCAGGCTGCGGGCGAGACGCGTGGCGGCTTCGCGCTGTTCGGGGAACATGTAGCCGATGACGACGCCGCGTTTGTCGGCGGCTGCGGCCTCGCCCAGCAGCTCTTTCAGCACTTCAACCACGACGACGTCGCCGAACCCGAGCCCGACGGCGGGCGTGGGTGCGCCCCCGATAGTGGTGAGCAGGCTGTCGTAACGGCCGCCACCGAAGATCGCGCGAAAGCGGCGCTGCGTGTCGAAGGCTTCAAAGACGATGCCGGTGTAATAGGCTAGGCCGCGGATCACGGCGATGTCGAATTCCAGCCGGTCGGCGATGCCGTAGACGTCGGCGAGGGCGAAGAGTTCACGCAATGCGGCGAGCGCAGGCGAATCGGGCCCGGCGAGCGCGGCCGCCTGGTCGAGCGTTTCGACCCCCAGCAGCTCGAAGGTCTTGCTGATTGCCGCGCTGTCGAGGCCCTCGGCGCGTAACAGGGCGGTGATCTCGTCGTCGCTTATTTTGCCGCGTTTGTCGAGCGCCAGGAACACGGCGGCATGATGCTTTGGCGCGATGCCGGAGGCGGCCAGCAGCTCAGCGAGCAACGCCCGGTTGTTGACGCGGATACGGTAGGCGTCAGCAGGCATGCCCATCGCGTGCAGCGCGGCGGCGGCGGCGGCTAGGATTTCGATCTCGGCAGAGACGCTCTCCTCGCCGATGATGTCCATGTTCCACTGATAATGCTCACGCTTGCGGCCGCGGGTCATGCGTTCATAGCGGAAGCACTGGGCGACCGTGAACCACTTGACCGGGAATCCGAGCTGCCCCTGTCGCGCCGCGATCATGCGGGCGAGCGTAGGCGTCATTTCGGGACGCAGGGCGAGTTTGCGCCCGCTCTTGTCCTCGAAGTGGTAGATCTGTTCGGAAACCTCCTCGCCGCTTTTGCGCTGCAGCAGGTCGAGGCTTTCAACGACGCAGGCGTCATACGGCTGGAAACCATAATTGACGGAGGCCTCGCGCCACGCATCAAAGACGCGGTTGCGCCAGCGCATGTCTTCCGGATAAAAGTCGCGCATGCCGCGCGGCGGGTCGAACGAGAGGGCTGTAGAGCTCATAGGGATTATTGGCTGGCCAGCATGTCGCGCATGCGTTTGCCGGGTTTGAATTTGACCACGCGGCGCACGGGGATCATGACGACGTCCTCGGGTCTGTTGGGATTGCGTCCGATGCGCGCCTTGCGCGTGGTCACCTCGAACACGCCGAACTCGCGAAACTCCACATGCTTGCCTGCGCCGAGCGCGTCGACAATGCCGTCGAGCGTTTTTTGAACGACGTCGAAAACTTCGAGCTGTGTGAGCCCGGTCTCCGATGCGATCTGGGCAACGAGCTCGCGCTTGGTCAACGCGGTACCGGTTTCTTTCAGGTCGTCGATCTTCATGGGTGGGATCCTCAAAGGGGGCGCGTTACGTGTCCAAAGCAGCGGTCAGTGCGGCGACCTGCTCGGCGATGGCGTCCGCGGCCCGCTCGGCCGGCACCACGGCGACCTCCTTGGAGGTGCGCAGCTTGATTTCGATGCCGCCTTTGGCCAAACCTTTCGCGCCGACGACCACGCGGATCGGGCAGCCGATCAGATCGGCGTCCTTGAATTTGACGCCGGGACGTTCCTCGCGGTCATCGACGAGAACGTCGATGCCGCGGGCGGCGAGCGCCTGCTCGAGAGCGTCCACAACGGCGCACACGGTGGGGTCCTTGGGGTCGAGCAGCAGGAGGGAGACGGCGTACGGGGCGACCGAGATCGGCCAGACGATGCCGTCGGCGTCATGGCTCTGCTCAATGACGGCCTGCAGGGTACGGGTAACACCGATGCCGTAGCACCCCATGACCATCAACTCGCTCTGGCCTTTGTCGGTCAGGAAGGAGGCCTCGAACGATTCGGTGTATTTGGTGCCGAGTTTGAAGACGTGGCCGACCTCGATGCCGCGCTTGAGCTGCATCGGCTTGCCGCAGCGGGGGCAGGCGTCGCCCGGTCCGACGACCACGAGATCGTCAAACGCAGAGATCGCAGCGTCACGCGCGAGCGCGACATGGGTCAAGTGGGTGTCAGCCTTGTTCGCGCCGGTGGTGCGGTCGGCAGCGCCGCGCAGCGCCCGGTCGGCGTAGACCGGGATGGCGAGACCGACCGGGCCGGCAAAGCCGACCGGGGCGCCGGTGACTTTTTCGATGGTGGCCTCGTCGGCCAGGGCGAGCTGTTTGACATTGAGCAGGCGCTTGAGTTTGTGCTCGTTGAGGTCGCGGTCTCCGGGGACCAGGGCGGCGATCGGTTTGCCGTCTGCCAGGTAAATCAATGTTTTAATGAAACGCTCGGCCGTGCAGCCGAAAAAGGCGGTCAGGTCATCGATCGTGCGCGCGCCGGGTGTAGCGACAGCGGCCGGCGGCGGGCACTCCGGGTCGGCGGCGGGGACGTCTGCGCGTTCGGCGCGCTCCTGATTCGCCGCATATCCGCAGGCCGGACAATCGACGATGCCGTCCTCGCCCGAATCGGCGAGCACCATGAATTCGTGGGACCACTTGCCCCCGATGTCGCCGGTGTCGGCCTCGACCGGGCGGGCATCCAGGCCGCAGCGCCGGAAGATGCGGACGTAGGCGTCAAACATGGCCTGATAGGAGACGTCGGCGGCTTCGAGCGAGGTGTCGAAGCTGTAGGCGTCCTTCATGATGAACTCCTTGGCGCGCATCAGGCCGAAGCGAGGGCGGATCTCATCGCGGAATTTCGTTTGGATCTGGTAGACGGTGCAGGGGAGTTGGCGGTAGGATGAGACCTCCCCGGCGAGAAGCTCGGTGACCACCTCCTCGTGGGTGGGGCCGAGAGCCATCAGGCGTTCAGCGCGGTCTTTGAGCCGGAACATGCCGGGGCCCATAGTGGCAAGGCGGCCGGAACGTTCCCAAAGTTCAGCGGGCTGGAGGGCCGGCATCAGGATCTCTTGGGCGCCGGCGCGGTCCATCTCCTCGCGGACGATGCGGGAAACCTTGTGCAGGGCGCGCAGGCCGAGGGGCATAAAGGTGTAAAGCCCGCCCGAGAGCTTGCGGATGAGTCCGGCGCGGACCATGAGCTTGTGACTGACGATTTCCGCCTCCTGCGGGTCATCCCGCAGGGTGGCGAGGAGCAGACGCGACCAGCGCATATCAGAGAATCCTTCCTAACCTACTATCGAACAAACAATTGTGCAACATTTGACAGGATTCCCGGCCAATGCGCAAGCGAAAAAAGGAGGAGAAAAACCCTTGCCACCTGTAGCGGGATAAGAGACAATGTGACCTGATAAAAAGCGGACTTAGGAGTGTTATGATTTGCCGGTCAATCAAAGGGTTTACGCTGGTAGAACTGTTGGTTGTGATTTCGATTTTGGGCGTTCTGGCGGCGGCATTGACGAC
>Ga0116141_10001552_pt1 | contig 19708 bp, 20 predicted proteins | sample AD_UKC097_MetaG_FD_89744 | JGI IMG/M metagenome (GOLD analysis project Ga0116141, IMG submission 89744) | Active sludge microbial communities of municipal wastewater-treating anaerobic digesters from USA - AD_UKC097_MetaG | ecosystem: Engineered > Bioreactor > Anaerobic > Digestate | place: USA...
ATGTGATTTGTCTTGACCGGCATACCACAGGTGACGGCATTATCGCCGCCTTGCAGGTGTTGGCTGCGTTGCGGGCGGACAAGGAAACCCTGCAAACGGCTTGTGCGGATCTGGTTTTGTATCCGCAAAAACTCATCAATGTGCGTCTGGTGGCCGGTTTTGACTGGACAAAAAGCGCGGACATTTTGGCCGCCATGACAACCGCTGAGACAGTATTAGCAGGCAATGGTCGCGTTTTGCTGCGGCCATCAGGTACTGAGCCGCTGCTACGGGTGATGGTTGAGGGGCGTGATGAGGCGGTGGTGGTGCAACAAGCCGAGTACATTGCCAGTGTGGTGAAGCGTGTGATAGCGCAACATGGCAGCGTTGTGAGTACTGGGTAAGATGGATTTCCTGCTTTCTCAGGCTGCAGAATCATTGTTTCACTAAAATAAATAACGCCCGCTTTATTGGGGTAATGTGATTTGCCTGGGACTAGTCAGGGCTAAGAAATTTATTTTCAACGGATTGACCTATTGGCGCTGATATCTGCGGTGTGGCTGTAAATGCGCTGGTTTCTGCCATGGGATTGTTCGCGGCGTTAAAACTATCTTTCACTATGGATCCATTGTGAATAAGCTCCATGCGCCCGTCCATGTGTTCGACAATCGCTGTGCAGCTATCGACCCAATCGCCGCAGTTGATGTAAGTCAGGCCATTAACTTTCTTGATGGCTGCACTATGTATGTGGCCGCAGATCACGCCGTCCAGCCGCCGGTCGCGCACGGCGTGCATGACGGCATCTTCAAAATCAAAAATAAAAGATACCGCGCGTTTCACACGGCGCTTGGCGTAGCCTGCTAGCGACCAGTAATCAGCAATGCCAAATGTGCGCCGTATCCACGCAACCCAGACATTGACGCGTACCAGAAAGTTGTAGCCGACATCGCCTAACACGGCCAACCAGCGATGATGGCGTGTGACTTGATCAAAGTCATCGCCATGAATGATCAGGTAACGCCGGCCATCAGCGGTAAGATGGATGTGTTCTTTGGCAATCAGGATGTCACCAAAGGTGACGTTGTGATATTCACGCAGGGCTTCGTCGTGATTGCCGGGAATGAGAACGACTTTCTCGCCATGCCGCGCCCGGCGCAGAATTTTTTGCACCACAGTGTTTTGCGCTGGCGTCCAGTGAATACTGCGTTTCATCGCCCAGAAGTCAATAATGTCACCAACTAGAAAAAGTTGCTCGGCTTCGTGTTCGCGTAAAAATTCGAGGAGCCGTTCGGCTTGGCAGCCACGTGTGCCGAGGTGAATGTCGGAGAGGAAAATTGTGCGGACTTTAACCATATCAATCAGGTGCAAATCGAAAAATCACGTCATTTCGTTGTTGCCGGTCGTGCGATTTGATTGTGCGGTGAAATACATCAGCCATCTGCCCGCTGATATGCCCCCAGTCAAGATGGCGTACGCTGGTGTGGGCACGTTCGCGCAAAGTAGCGAGTATTGCCGGGTTGCGCGCCAGTTCCAGCGTAGCGGCGATAAACGCATCTTCGCGATTGCTGGGAACAACGCGACCGTTGTCGCCGTCACGGATCAATTCATTGGCTGCTGCACAGTCATAGGCGACAACGCCCAAGCCACTGGCCAGGGCTTCGAGTGTGACATTGCCGAAGGTTTCAGTCAGGCTGGGAAACAGGAACAAGTCGGCGGAGGCGTAATGCGCGGCTAGATCATCACCGCGTCGCATGCCGGCAAAAATATACGTGGCGTCGCTGCGTTGGAGCTGTGTGCGCATTGGACCGTCACCTACAAAGAGCAGGCGCGCGGTTGGATGCAGCTTACGGATAGCAGCGAAAGCTTGGGTTACCAAAGGCAAGTTTTTCTCTGCGGCGAGGCGGCCGACATAGGTGACGACGAGTTGTTCTTCACCAACGCCCCATTCTTTGCGCAATGCCATGCTGCGGCGATGTGGGTTGAATAATGCAGTATCTATACCGCGCGATATCACGCGTACGGAACGAAAGCCTGCGTTCGTGAGTTCGCGCGCGACGGCAAAAGTCGGCGCTAGTGTGACGGCGCTTTTGTTATGAAAACGCCGTAAATGCATGGTAACCAGGCCTTCTAGCCAGCTGAGTCCGTAATGGCGGCTGTAGGCATGGAAGTTGGTGTGAAATTCAGAAACAACCGGGATGTTTAGCTGGCGTGCGGCTGCGATGGCGGAAGCTCCTAGCGGTCCCTCGGTCGCTACCTGGATAATATCCGGACGATCTTTTCGCCAGGCGGTTATGAGCCGCGATTTGGCAGGTAGGCCAAATCGCAAGCCACGGTAGCCGGGAATGGGACAGCCGACCACAAGCAGTTCGTGCAAGCCAGTTTCTGTGGCGGGTAAATCATCGGCATGCTGGCGTGGGCGCACAAGCGTGAAGCGATGCCCAAGATGGCGCAGCCCGTCTGTCATACGGCCGAGTGTCATGGCTACACCGTTAATTTCAGGTCGCCAAGTTTCAGTAACTAAGGCGATATGCAGTCGCGGCATAGGATTTAGCGCGGGCTGCTTTGCTATGGGTGTTAAATCAGTTTTAGGTTTAGTCATGGCGCATAGTCTGTCAAGCGACTATGGCAGAACTATGACAAGAAGGTGATGGTTAGATGACGGCTGTCTGTTTAAGTAGGGCAGGGTGTTGAAGGATTGCTTAAATTAGTCAATGAGCACGAGCAGCCAAATAATGGCGACATTGATTAACGAAATAAGCACCGCAGCGCTGCCAATATCTTTGGCTCGCTTGGCCAGGCGATGATGATCCAGCGAAATGCGATCGACGGTGGCTTCTACTGCTGAATTGAGCAATTCAACAATCAAGACTAGCAAGACACTGCCTATCATCAAGGCGCGGCCGATATTCGTTGCAGGCAGCAGGAAGGTTAGCGGAATCAACAAAATCGCTAGATGTACTTCCTGTCGAAATGCATCTTCGTGGCGGTAAGCGGCTTTTAAGCCGGCAAGCGAGTAGTGCATAGCATTCCAAAGGCGTACCAAGCCGGTACGTCCCTTAAAGGGGCTTTCTTCCATGATCAGGTTCTTGTAGTAGGTGAATCTCGAACGAAGAAATGCGTTATCAGCGCGAGTGATAGGTAACGCTAACAGCACATCCCGTTATTTTCTTGCCAGCGAATGATACAAGTTCGCTAGTTGTGTTGCTTGGCTTGCTGCATCCCATTCGCGTGCAAAGGCGATGCCTTCCTGGCTCAAGGTTGCCATACGTTCTGGTTGCTCAAGGAGTGTTACTAGTTGATGCGCGAAGGTATCCGGTGCATCGATTGCCGATACAGCACCGCGTTGAGGGTTGATAATTTCTGCTGCGCCCAGTGCTGGCAATGCCAAGACGGGCACGCCCACCGCCAGCGCTTCGAGTAATACCAAGCCTTGTGTTTCAGTACGTGAAGCAAAGGTGAATACATCTGCTGCTGCATAGCAATCTTTAAGACCGGTTTCACGCGGCAGATAACCGACAAAGCGCACATGGTCGTTGAGATTTAGTTGCCGTGCTTTGCGTTGCAGGCTTTCTAGCGCGGGGCCCTCGCCAGCAATGACGAGTAAAAGGTCAGGACGTTGTGTGCGAGCGTGATGAATGACGTCAAGCAAAAAGCCGATATTTTTTTCGAATGCGGCTCGACCAACAAACAAGGCAATTTTTCGTTCTGGCGCAATGTTGTATTCCGCACGAAAGCGTTGGCCATCACCGCGTATGAACTGGTATTCGGGCAGACCGGTAGGAATAATGTGCATAGGTGTGGTTACGCCATACTCGCGTAGCGTGTTGGCCATGGGGCGCGAGGGCACAACGATGGCATCGAGCGCATTGCACTGGCGGCGGGCTGTGCGCCGTGCCAAACCGCGTAGGGCGCGCTTTGGTACGATAGGCAAATAATGAAACAAGTATTCCTCGAAATGCGTGTGGTACGTCGCTATGATCGGCACCCTGCGCTGCTTGGCGATCTTGATGCCTGCGTAATGCGCGGCAAAGGGCGTTTGTACATGAACGAGCGAAATGTCGGCGCTGGCAATACGGCGTGAAAGTTCATTGACACCCGCGCGCGTCATCAGCCGATCTTCTGGATCAAGCGGGACTGGCCTTGAGGCAATGCGCAGCACTTTATGAGGTGTTTCCAAATGGGCATGATTGCCCGGGTACTCCGGGGCTGCTACCGTGAGCTTCACGCCATGTGCGTGCAGCGCGTGGCTAAAAGTGTGCATGGAGGTGGACACCCCGTTGATACGCGGGAAGTAAACATCACTCAACATTAAAATGTGCATAAATTGGTGTGTTTAATGTGTCCAGCCATTAAGATTCTGCGCAAGAAATTTTTGCTTCACGCTATTTTTTCAACAAAATGGCGCTGATAGCGCGAATCCAGTCGCTCCATGGGTAACATGAGCAACAGATCCGCTGTATTGAAGTCCGGATCCCAGGCCGGTTCGCCGCATACGCGGCCGCCAGCACGAAGATAGCCTTTTAATAATGGTGGCACCAATGCTGGCTGGCCATTTGCCAGGTGTTCAAACGGCAGTGGATAGCGTGGGAAAACACGATATTCCAGTGGTGCTTGCTGGTCGCTGGTGAGTTTTTGATAAATGTTGGCTGCATTGTGGCCGCCATCAGCCATGCGGATCGAAGCGCAGCCGATTAAATAGTTGTAGTTGCGGGTAATCATGTATTCGGCCAGCCCTGACCAAAGTAGCGCAATCACTGCGCCACTACGATAATCGATATGGATACAGGAGCGGCCAATCTCAACCATGCGTGGCCGTAAATGCTGAAGTCTGGTGAGTGAAAACTCGTTTTCAGCGTAATAGCTGCCAACGCGTTTGGCGGCTTCGGGCGAGAGGATGCGGTAAGTACCTACCACCTTGCCGGTATTTTCGTCGCGCACCAATAAGTGGTCGCAATAGGCGTCATACAAATCAGTATCATGCTCGGGAATGCGTGTTGACAGGCGGGCGCCCATTTCTTCACCAAAAATCTTGTAGCGCAAGCGTTGCGCCTCGCGTATTTCGTTTTCATCTTGTGCCAGACTCAAGCGCAGGTTGGGGCGAGTACGCGGTTCGCGCGATATTGTCGGGACCAGGGGAGATAAGACGGATAGGTTTTCAGTACTCATGGGTTTCTCCGTTAGATTGAATGCAAGCTGAATGTCTGTGCATTCTGAAAAACCCTTGTTACTCATTAATTGCTTTTATGTTGCAGAAAGATTAAATGTCTTTTCCAATAGGATTTTGCTGAGTGTGTAATATTTTCATCTGACTGTAATAATTCAACCTTAGACTTCGTGTCGTTGTTCTGTTTTCCGCGTGGTTTATTTTCACTATTAAGGAGTCAAAGGTTATGAGAAAGTTGAAACTTGTTGTACCTGCTGTGTTAGCGCTGTCTTCTGCATTTACTGCCAGCGTTGCATTTGCCGATACCTTGGTCAAAATTGATGGCTCGTCGACGGTTTATCCGATCACAGAGGCGGTGGCAGAAGAGTTTCAGATTGCCAAAAAAAATGCCATTAAAGTGACTGTGGGTATTTCTGGTACAGGCGGGGGCTTCAAGAAGCTTTGTCGTGGTGAAGTCGATATTGCAAACGCATCACGCCCGATTCTGGCCAAGGAAATGGAAGCGTGTAAAGCTGCAGGAATTAAATATATTGAGTTGCCCGTTGCTTACGATGCGATGACCGTGGTAATCAATCTTAAAAACAAGTTTATCAAGCAGCTGACAGTGGCTGAATTGAAGAAGATGTGGGAACCTGCCGCGCAGGGCACGGTGACAAAATGGAATCAGGTTAACCCAGCTTGGCCGGATCAGCCAATCAAGCTATTTGGCCCTGGTGCGGATTCGGGTACCTTTGATTACTTCACAGAGGCTATTGTTGGTAAAGCTAAATCTTCACGCGGAGATTTCACAGCATCGGAAGATGATAATGTCCTTGTGCAAGGAGTTTCTCGTGACGTTGGTGCCTTGGGTTACTTTGGTATGGCGTACTACATTGAAAACAAAGATAAGCTAAAAGCCGTTCCCATTGCTATGGCGGAAGGTAAGCCTGCTGTTTTGCCTTCATTTGAGACAGTAGAAAATGGCACCTATCAGCCTTTATCTCGCCCTATCTTCATTTATGTGAGTGCAAAAGCTCTTGAAAAGCCTGAGGTTAAAGGGTTTGTTGAGTTTTATCTGAAAAATGCGGCTAAGTTGGTGAAGGAGGTGAAATATGTTCCTCTGCCAGCCAAGGCATATACCATTGCTCAACAGCATCTAACCAACAAGAAGCTGGGTACGGTATTTGGTGGCGAGTCTGAGGTTGGCTTGAAAATCGAAGATCTGCTCAAGCGCGAAGCTAAAGATTAAGCGCGGTTTTATCTATCTCGGTTGTCATGTGCTCCCTGATGAAAAAATCATCAGGGAGCTTTAAAAAGTGTTCTAGCTTCGCCTATTATTGGTGTTTTATTATTCCTCATGAGCAATACCTTGAGTTTGTCTGAACCTTCTGTTGCTGATTTGTCGGTAAGTGACCGATTGCGCAAAAAGGCGTCACGCCACATGAAAGAGCGCGTGATTGAGTCCTTGCTTTTTTTAGCGGCAGCCATGTCGGTGCTAACGACTGTCGGCATTATTTATATTTTGGTCAAAGAGTCTTATGTTTTCTTTCAGATGGTGCCTCTGTCAGACTTTTTGTTCGATACACAATGGACGCCATTATTTGATGATGCGCACTACGGCATTATGGTGCTGCTCTCCGGGACGATTACCAGCTCAGTTGTTGCGCTGCTCGTCGCTTTGCCTCTAGGTACGATTATTGCCATTTATTTGTCTGAATTTGCGGGTTTTAAAACGCGTGAGATAGCCAAGCCTTTTCTGGAGTTGCTCGGTGGGGTGCCAACGATTGTCTATGGTTACTTTGCATTGACTTTTGTGGCACCACTGCTGCAAAAAATTTACCCGGATTTACCAGGGTTTAGCTTGTTATCTGCCGGATTGGTGATGGGTATCATGATTATCCCTTACGTCAGCTCTCTGTCTGAAGATGCCATGCGAGCTGTTCCTATGTCGTTGCGCGAAGGCTCTTACGCCATGGGTGCTACACGTTTGCAAACGGCTTTGCGTGTTGTTATGCCAGCGGCAACCTCTGGTATTGCGTCTGCTTATATTCTCGGGATTTCCCGCGCGGTGGGTGAGACGATGATTCTTGCCGTAGCTGCAGGTATGCAGCCGAATCTGACATTTAATCCTTTGGAATCGGGCGCAACGATTACGTCTTACATTGTGCAGGTGGCATTGGGTGACTTACCGCATGGCTCTATTGGCTATCAAACTATTTTTACCGCAGGTCTGACCTTATTGCTCATTACTTTGGCATTTAATTTGCTGGGTTTTTGGTTGAGCAAGAAGTATCGCGAGGTGTATTGAGATGAATGAGTTGAAATCTGGTGTCTCTGAATCCATGGAGCTTGGCACGCTTCGTCGCATCATTGTCCGTGCTAAACGCTGGGATTTATTCTTTGTGGTGCTTGGTATTTTGTCTTTAATGATTGGTGTCCTCACTTTTGCAGTGCTCTTTGCCGATATGGCAAGTAAAGGTTTGCCCCGTTTGAATTTGGAGTTCTTTACTTCATTTCCATCACGCAGGGCAGCGAATGCAGGTATTTTGTCGGCTTGGGTGGGCACAATTTTAGTGATGTTAGTCACTGCTGTTGCGGCAATTCCTCTGGGTGTAGCGGCAGGTGTCTACTTGGAAGAGTACGCGCCTAAAAACTGGATCACGGATGTCATCGAAATTAACGTCAGCAATTTGGCAGGTGTACCATCCATTGTGTATGGTTTGCTGGCATTAGGCTTGTTTGTCTACCAGTTTGGTTTTGGTCAAAGTATTCTTTCTGCAGGGCTGACCTTGGCTCTATTGATTTTACCAGTGGTCATTGTGGCGACCCGCGAGGCGATTCGGTCAATACCGCAATCAGTGCGCGAAGGGTCTTATGCTTGCGGTGCAACAACATGGCAGACAGTACGAGACCATATTTTGCCGTATTCCAGCCCTGGTATTTTGACCGGCATTATTATTGGCATGGCACGGGCAATTGGCGAGACAGCACCCATTATTACGATTGGCGCTTTAACCTTTATTGCTTTTTTGCCACCGCAGCCTTACGTCGGTGATCCGCCTGCAGGACTGTTCGATTGGCTATTTGCGCCCTTTACTGTGATGCCCATCCAGATGTTTAACTGGACATCACGCCCTGAAGCGGCGTTTGCTGAAAATGCTGCCGCAGCCGGATTTGTGCTGGTTTTTATGACGCTGCTCATGAACGGCTTGGCGATTTATCTGCGTTATCGCTTGCGTAAAAATATCAAATGGTGAGTTCGATGGAAAAAACAATGGATGCTAATGTTACACCTGTACCTGTCACGCCAACCCTCAAGGCGGACGTTCGTGATCTGGATTTTTATTATGATTCATTTCACGCCCTTAAAAAAGTCACCATGCCGGTGTATGAGCGCAAAGCGACGGCCTTGATTGGACCTTCTGGCTGCGGCAAGTCCACTCTGTTGCGCTGTTTTAATCGCATGCACGACCTTTATCCAGGCAATCGTTATGAGGGGGGCGGCATTGTGCTGCATCCTGACAATACCAATTTGCTAGCGCATGGCGTTGATCCGATTGAAGTGCGTATGCGAATTAGCATGGTTTTTCAAAAGCCGAATCCTTTTCCAAAGTCGATTTTTGAAAATGTTGCCTATAGCCTGCGCGTACGGGGCTTGCGCAACAAGTCAGAATTGGATGATCGCGTTGAGGCAGCATTAAAAGGCGCGGCACTCTGGAAGGAAGTGAGCGGTCGTTTGAGTGAGTTGGGTGCAAATTTGTCAGGCGGTCAGCAGCAGCGCTTGTGTATCGCACGTGCGCTGGCTTCTGATCCTGAATTGATCTTGTTTGATGAACCAACGTCGGCTTTGGATCCTATTGCTACGGCAAGTATTGAAGAGCTGATTACTGAGCTGAAAGAAAAAGTGACTATTTTGATAGTCACTCATAACATGCAACAGGCAGCACGTATTTCTGATTACACGGCGTATATGTATCTTGGAGAAATGATCGAATTTGGAATTACCGATCAATTGTTCATCAAGCCGCAAAAGAAACAGACAGAAGACTATATTACTGGTCGATTTGGCTAAGGCAATCGCCGTGAGCTAGAAAGACAATGACGCGGCCGCGGTCATTTCAATGTAAATTTTGCTCAGTTATTTGAGCAATTGGCGAGGATGTAGTCGTGTTGATAGACCTTAATCAGCATTTCCGCCGTCTCGCCAGCGCCGACATTTCCCTGCTACGATTCTTAAACGGATAAAAGCGTCTGGCATTATCTGCAGTCGGGCTTTATAATCGCGCGTTGAACGTTCTGCAATAATGCAGAACACAAATACAGGTTTTCTTATGCGGCAAAAGTTAGTTATTGGTAACTGGAAAATGCACGGCGGCTTAGCTGTCAATGCAGCGCTATTGAGTGCGATCCAGGCAGGTTTGCCTATCACCAACAAGGCAGCTGTTGCTGTTTGTGTGCCTTATCCTTATTTATCGCAAACCCAGCAATTGTTAGAGAAGACGGTGTTAGCCTGGGGTGCGCAGGATATTTCGGAGCATGATCAAGGCGCGTGGACAGGTGAAGTCAGTGGTTCCATGCTGGCGGATTTTGGTAGCCGTTATGTGCTCGTAGGTCACTCTGAGCGGCGTTCTTTTTTCGCCGAAACAGATGCAGTAGTTGCCGCTAAATTTTTTGCTGCGCAGCGTGCAGGTCTGATCCCGGTGTTATGTGTGGGGGAGACGCTCGCTGAACGTGAAGCAGGAATTACGCAAACAGTGATTATGCGGCAGCTGGATGTTGTTTTAGCGCTCGTTGGCATTGCTTCATTTGCTAAAGCAGTCGTTGCTTACGAGCCTGTTTGGGCGATAGGTACGGGTAAAACAGCGACGCCTGAGCAAGCGCAAGCAGTGCATGTTGCAATTCGTGCCCGTTTTGCGCAAGAGGATGAAAGTATAGCGTCTGGCTTGCAGATTCTTTATGGTGGTAGTGTCAAGCCCAGTAATGCGGTTGAGATATTTGCTCAACCGGATATTGATGGTGGGCTGATTGGTGGTGCATCTTTAGTTGCTGCAGAGTTTTTGGCAATTTGTACTGCAGTGTGATTTTTAAGGGTTGAATAATATGAGTTTGATACAAACAAGCGTTTTAGTCATTCATGTCATCGCAGGTGTGGGTGTCATTGGCTTGGTTCTTTTGCAACATGGCAAGGGTGCTGATATGGGCGCGGCTTTTGGTGGGGGCGCCTCCGGCAGTTTGTTTGGTGCAACAGGCTCGGCGAACTTTTTATCCAGGATGACAGGCATACTTGCAGCTATTTTCTTTTGCACTAGTTTAGGTTTGGCTTATCTTGCAACATCGAAACCCAAAACCTCGGGTAGTGTGATGGAAGGGGTTGTGATAAAAGCAGCTCCCGCTACTCCTGCCAGCGCAGATAAAGCAACTCCATCTGGACAGCCTATTCAAGCTCAGCCTGTAGCACCAGCTTCCAAAGTCAGCGATATTCCTCAATAACGTTACTTTGCTTGCGAAGAACAGCGCGCTGACTTTGGATATTTTTTCTTCACTTTGTCAGGCGGTGAGCGGGTTAGGATATAATTTTGCGCAGTTTCTTGAAGTTGAATAGCAAGGTTTAAACAGTTAATTTTTTGAACTAGATTAGTTAAGTATCAAGCCGACGTGGTGAAATTGGTAGACACGCTATCTTGAGGGGGTAGTGGCGAAAGCTGTGCGAGTTCGAGTCTCGCCGTCGGCACCAGGGTTTTTTAGTATTCAATGTTAAGTGTTCATTCAAGAGTGAGTCAGCTAAAGTACTCTTCTTGAGTTGGCGGTTAATGTTGTGGTTTTGAAGTGTTGTTTGATTTGAGTTACTTCATTGGCGCATGGCGGCTCTTGGCTTTCGCCTCCTCTGCAGTTTATTCTCCTGATATGCTTGAAAACTATTTTCCTGTCTTGATTTTTATTCTGGTGGGTTTGGCTTTTGGCTGTGCCCCCATTTTCTTTGGCTGGTTGGTTGCCCCTAACCAGCCTGACAGTGAAAAACTATCTCCTTTTGAGTGTGGTTTTGCGCCATTTGAAGATGCGCGGATGAAGTTTGATGTGCGCTATTACCTTATCGCCATTCTTTTTATACTCTTCGATCTGGAAATTGCCTTCTTGTTTCCTTGGGCATCTATCTTCAAAGAGATTGTGAATGCTGAAGCGGTGAAGTTTTTCGGGTTTATTGAAATGCTCGTTTTTCTTGGCATTCTTGTCATTGGCTACGTTTATGCGTGGGCTAAGGGCGCATTGGATTGGGAGTAAGTTACCGCCATGAGCATTGAAGGTGTTCTGCAAGAGGGTTTTGTTACAGCGTCGCTTGATAAGTTAATCAACTGGGCGCGCACAGGGTCGATGTGGCCAATGAGTTTTGGCTTAGCTTGCTGCGCAGTTGAGATGATTCATGCGGGTTGTTCGCGCTACGATCTGGATCGTTTCGGTGTCGTTTTTCGTCCTAGCCCTCGCCAATCAGATGTCATGATAGTTGCGGGTACGCTCACCAACAAAATGGCGCCGGCCTTGCGCAAAGTGTATGACCAGATGGCCGAGCCGCGTTGGGTTATCTCCATGGGGTCATGCGCGAATGGTGGGGGGTATTACCATTACTCTTACTCTGTCGTGCGTGGGTGTGACCGGATTGTGCCAGTCGATATTTATGTGCCAGGCTGCCCGCCAACCGCTGAAGCTTTGTTGTACGGCATTATTCAGCTACAGAACAAAATCAAGCGTACAAATACGATTGCGCGCTAACCTGAATTGACTGTGGATTTTACGTACGTATGAATCAGACATTAACGCGCTTGCAAGCACTGCTTAATCATCATTTGGCAGGTCGTATTCTCAGTTTGACCCATGCGTACAATGAGCTCACGCTTGAAGTTGCTGTGGAGCATTATTACGCAGTGATGTATCAATTGCGTGAGCAGCCAGAATTAAGTTTTGAACAGTTGATTGACTTGAGTGGTATTGATTACTCTGAGTTTTCAGGTCGCGAGGAGAAGCGGTTTGCAGTTACCGCTCATTTGAGCTCTCTTTCGCATAACTGGCGCTTGCGGGTCAGGGTTTATGCACCCGATGCAAGTTTCCCTGTGGTGGCTTCTGTGACGGAGGTATGGGCTTCCGCTAACTGGTACGAGCGGGAGGCATTTGATCTTTATGGCATCTTGTTTGATGGTCATAATGATTTGCGTCGCATCCTGACGGACTATGGTTTTGTTGGTCATCCTTTCCGCAAGGATTTCCCGATCTCGGGTCATGTTGAAATGCGTTATGACGCCGAGCAAAAGCGTGTGATTTATCAACCAGTGACCATAGAGCCGCGCGAAGTCACGCCACGCATTGTTCGTGAAGATCTTTACGCCAGGGGTGTTGATCATGGCTGAAATTAAAAACTACACGATTAACTTTGGCCCGCAACATCCTGCTGCGCATGGTGTGCTGCGCTTGGTGCTGGAGCTGGATGGTGAAGTGGTTGTACGTGCTGATCCGCATATCGGTTTATTGCATCGCGGTACCGAAAAACTCGCTGAAACCCGGACATGGATTCAATCTGTGCCCTATATGGATAGGCTGGATTACGTGTCGATGATGTGCAACGAGCATGCCTATTGCATGGCGATTGAGCGACTGATTGGTCTGGAAGTGCCGGTGCGCGCGCAATACATTCGTGTGATGATGGATGAAGTGACGCGTATCTTGAACCACTTGCTCAATATCGGTACGCACGCGCTGGACATTGGGGCCATGGCGATGGTGCTATACACCTTCCGTGAACGGGAAGATTTGCTGGATGTTTATGAGGCGATTTCTGGCGCGCGCATGCATGCGGCTTATTACCGGCCGGGTGGCGTGTACCGTGATTTGCCTGACCGCATGCCGCAATACGAAGTCAATCGCTTTAAATCTGCTGAGGATGTGCGACAGTTAAATGAAGCGCGGCAAGGTTCGCTGCTGGACTTTTTGGAAGATTTCACGAATCGCTTTCCGGGTTACCTGGATGAATACGAGTCCTTGCTGACCGATAACCGCATTTGGAAACAGCGTACGGTGGGCGTGGGGGTGCTCTCCCCAGAGCGTGCGTTGCAGCTAGGCTGCACTGGGCCCATGTTGCGTGGTTCTGGTGTTGAGTGGGATTTGCGTAAAAAACAGCCTTATGAAGTGTATGACCGAATGACGTTCGATATTCCGGTCGGCGTGAATGGAGATTGTTACGATCGCTATCTGGTGCGTATGGAAGAGATGCGCCAATCCAACCGTATCGTGAAGCAGTGCATCAGCTGGTTGCGTGCGAATCCTGGTCCTGTGATTGTGGATAACCACAAGGTAGCGCCTCCTTCACGCGAGAAGATGAAGGGTAATATGGAAGAGCTGATTCACCACTTCAAGCTCTTTACTGAAGGCATGCATGTGCCGGTCGGCGAGGTTTATGCGGCTATTGAGCATCCTAAAGGTGAGTTTGGTGTTTGGGCTGTGTCCGATGGCGCGAACAAGCCATATCGATTAAAACTGCGTTCGCCAGGCTTTCCGCACCTTGCTGCAGTCAATGAAATGGCAAAAGGCCACATGATTGCTGATGTCACTGCAATTATTGGCACCATCGATCTAGTGTTGGGCGACACAGATCGGTAAGCGCAATCAATCACGAATGGAATGGGTATGTTGAGTTCTGAAGCATTGCAAAAAATTGATCGCGAAATCGCGAAATATCCAGTTGATCAAAAACAATCGGCGGTGATGGCTGCGTTGGCGATAGCGCAGGAAGAGAAGTTGTGGCTGGCGCGCGAGACGATCGAGTTTGTCGCTAATTACCTCGGCATGGCGCCTGTGGCAGCTTATGAAGTAGCAAGTTTTTACAATATGTATGACTTGGCGCCTGTGGGTCAATTTAAGCTCACCGTGTGCACCAATTTGCCTTGTGCTTTATCCGGTGGCGTGCATGCGGCTGATTACCTGAAAGAGAAATTAGGTATTGGTTTTAATGAAACCACGCCCGATGGGCGGTTTACCCTCAAAGAGGGTGAATGTCTGGGTGCTTGCGGGGATGCGCCTGTCTTGTTAGTCAATAACAAGCGCATGTGCAGCTTCATGCTGCCAGCACAAATTGACGCATTGCTTGCGGAGTGCAAATAACATGGCGCTCTTAGGCTCAATTAGTCCGTTACTCACCACCGGCTGGTCGCAGGGGGATGCCGGTTGGCGTTTGCGGGATTACGAAGCGCGGGGTGGTTACGCGCAATTGAAGTGCATTTTGAGCGGCAATATGTCGCCTGACGATTTGATCGCCGAGATTAAAAAGTCGCTCCTGCGTGGACGCGGTGGCGCGGGTTTTCCGACGGGGCTGAAGTGGAGCTTCATGCCACGCTCATTTCCAGGCGATAAATATGTTGTCTGTAATTCAGACGAGGGCGAGCCGGGCACGTTCAAGGATCGCGACTTATTGCGCTTTGATCCGCATGCGGTCATTGAGGGCATGATCATTGCGGGTTACGCTATGGGCGCCAGTCGTGGTTACAACTACATCCATGGCGAAATTTTTTCCATCTATGAACGCTTTGAAGAGGCTTTGGATGAGGCGCGCGCAGCAGGTTATCTAGGCGCATCGGTATGTGGTTCCGCCTTCGCTTTTGAGCTGTTTGCACACCATGGTTATGGTGCTTACATCTGCGGTGAAGAGACAGGTTTGCTCGAATCCATCGAAGGCAAAAAAGGCCAGCCGCGCTTTAAACCACCTTTCCCAGCCAGCTATGGCTTGTATGGCAAGCCCACTACCATTAACAACACCGAAACTTTCGCTGCCATCCCCTTTATTTTGGGTATGGGCGGGGATGCCTTTTTGGCGATGGGTAAACCGAATAACGGCGGCACAAAATTATTTTCCGTTTCTGGCCACGTGAACCGGCCGGGCAATTATGAAGTTCCGCTAGGAACTCCCTTTGCCACCTTGCTGGAGATGGCTGGTGGCATGCGTGGCGGGCGTAAACTCAAGGCAGTGATCCCTGGTGGATCTTCTGCGCCTGTGTTGCCTGCGGCTGTAATGATGGAAACCACCATGGATTACGATGGTATCGCCAAGGCAGGCTCGATGCTGGGCTCGGGCGCTGTGATCGTGATGGATGAATCAACCTGCATGGTCAAGGCCTTGGAGCGCTTGTCGTATTTTTATTTTGAAGAGTCCTGCGGGCAATGCACGCCTTGCCGTGAAGGTACGGGCTGGTTGTACCGCGTTGTGCATCGAATTGAGCATGGTCTGGGCAAACCGGAAGATTTGGATTTATTAAATCGCGTGACGGACAACATCATGGGGCGCACGATTTGCGCACTGGGTGATGCGGCTTCTTTGCCGGTACGCAGTTTCATTAAACATTTTAAAAGTGAATTTGAATATCACATTGAACATGGCAAGTGTCTGGTTGATCCTGCAGTGCAATCTGCCGGCAGCGGCTTTTTCCGTGCGGAGGGTAGCTTGTGATTGATATCGAACTCAATGGCAAGGCATTTCAAGTCGCGCCGGGCAGTACCATCATGGATGCCGCACATCAGGCGGGAACCTATATTCCTCATTTTTGCTATCACAAAAAATTGTCGATTGCGGCTAACTGCCGCATGTGTTTGGTGCAGGTTGAAAAGGCGCCCAAGCCCTTGCCCGCGTGCGCGACTCCGATTACGCCAGGCATGAAAATTTTTACTCACTCTGAGCTGGCGGTATCGGCACAGAAAGGTGTGATGGAATTTTTGCTCATCAATCATCCGCTGGATTGCCCGATTTGTGATCAAGGTGGTGAGTGTCAGTTACAGGATTTGGCGGTCGGTTATGGCGATTCTGCTTCTAAATATGAAGAAGAAAAGCGTGTTGTTGCCGACAAGGATTTAGGGCCGCTGGTTAAAACAGATATGACACGCTGCATTAACTGCACGCGCTGTATACGTTTTACGCAAGAAATCGCTGGCGTGATGGAGTTAGGTCAGGCTTTTCGTGGAGAGCATGCGGAAGTGATGCCGTTTGTTGAAAAAACGGTCGATTCAGAACTCTCTGGCAATATTATTGATCTTTGTCCGGTTGGTGCCTTAACGTCCAAACCTTTTCGTTTTTCGGCGCGCACGTGGGAGCTTTCACGGCGCAAGTCAATCAGCCCGCACGATAGCTTAGGTAGCAATCTGATTGTGCAAACAAAAAATGATCGCGTCATGCGTGTGCTGCCGCGCGAAAATGAAGAGGTCAACGAATGCTGGATATCAGATAAAGACCGCTATTCATACGAGGCATTGAATTCTTCGAGCCGTTTGACGAGCCCGATGATCAAGCAAGATGGCGTATGGCATGAAGTTGAATGGTCTGTTGCACTTGACTATGTAGCGCACAGCTTGCGTGATATAGCAAAAGCCGGAGCAGAGACTATTGGCGGTTTATTTAGTCCTCATGCAACGTTAGAGGAGCTGTATCTTGGCCAAAAGCTGTTGCGCGGGCTGGGGTGCGAAAATATTGACACCCGGTTACGACACAGCGATTTTTCAGCGGATGAAAAGCGTCATGGGCTGCCATGGCTAGGTATGAAAATTACCGAGTTATCTCAGCTTGATCGGGTACTGGTGGTGGGTTCTTTTTTGCGTAAAGATCATCCGCTTGTTGCACAGCGCTTACGTCAATCTGCGAAGCGGGGCGCACAGATTAATTTCCTCCACAGCGCAGGGGATGATCAGTTTATTAGCCGCTCAGGGCAGGCTGTGCTTCCGCCTTCACAAATGCCATCATTCTTGGCGCAGATTGTTAAGGCTGTTTGTGCACAGAAAAATCTGCCAGTTGAAGGGATTGATATAGCCGATGCATTCAAGGATTTGGCGATTTCAACTGAAGCTGAGCGGATTGCGCAAAGTCTGATTAGTGGCAGAAGTCCCGGTATTTTGTTGGGGAATTTTGCACAGCAGCACCCACAAGCCGCAACATTGCACGCTTTGGCATTTCGGCTGTCTGAGTTGATTGGTGGCAAGATGGGATTTTTGGGTGAGGCGGCCAATAGTTTGGGTGCCTACGTTGCGAAAGCTGTTCCGCAAGAGCATGGTCTAAATGCACATAGCATGCTCGCTAAACCGCGACGTGCCTATGTATTATTAGGCGTTGAGCCAGAGCTAGATTGTGCTCATGCCTTGCAAGCCTTGGCTGCACTAAATCAGGCAGCCAGTGTCGTTGTGTTTTCGTCCTTCAAGTCTCAAGCGGCCCTAAGTTATGCAGATGTGCTTTTGCCGGTGTCTCCTTTTACTGAAACCTCAGGTACCTTCATCAATTGTGAAGGACGTGTCCAAAGTTTTTATGCTGCGGTAAAGCCTTTGGCACAGACGCGCCCAGCCTGGAAAGTGCTTCGGGTTCTTGCAAACCTGCTGAATATCCCTGGTTTTGACTACAGTAGTAGTGAAGAAGTGAAGGCTGAAGCATTGGGTGCTGTAAAAAACGATACATCAGATTTTGTGACTGGTCTTGATAATGCTATTTCAGACCTGCCCATTCATTTGAGTTCTGACTTTCCGACCGAGAATGTCGAACGCGTTGCCGATGTACCCATTCACTTTGCCGACATGCTGGCTCGTTACGCACCAGCACTGCAAAAAACCAAAGATTCGGCCTCCCCGGTCGCGCGCATGAACAAGGCGACCCTTTCCCGATTCGGACTTATGTCGGGCGGGCGAGTAAAAGTCGGCGCTGGTGATACGGCGAATATTGCCTCGAGTGCTGATTTGTCAGCGCTGATGCCCGTTGAGTTGGATGATCATTTGGCTGATAACGTTATTCGTATTGCTGGCGGACATGCCAGTACCGTTGTTGTTGGCCCGATGTTCGCCTCGTTGCAGGTGGAAAAAGCATGATGAGCGCATTGCTTGCACCGATTCAGGAATTGCTGGGTCCAGTTTTTCCGTTAGTCTGGACGTTGTTCAAAATTGTGCTGATTTTGGTTCCGATCCTGTTATCGGTAGCCTATCTTACTTTTTGGGAGCGCAAAGTGCTGGGCTGGATGCATGTCCGCATAGGCCCTAATCGCGTTGGCCCGTGGGGCTTGTTGCAACCGATGGCAGATGGCCTCAAGCTGTTTTTCAAAGAGGTAATCTTTCCTACGGTTGCAGATAAAAAGCTGTTTATTGTAGGGCCCGTCATGGCCATTGCGCCGGCCCTTGCCATGTGGGCAGTGATCCCGTTTTCAGAAGGCCTGGTATTGGCTGATATAGATGCAGGTGTGTTGTATTTGCTGGCCATTGGTTCTGTTGGGGTTTATGGCATCATCATTGCTGGGTGGGCGTCCAATTCCAAGTATGCGTTCCTCGGTGCTATGCGCTCTTCTGCGCAAATGATTTCTTATGAAGTGGCTATGGGCTTGGCATTGATCAGCGTGCTTATGGTTTCCGGCAGCTTAAACCTGACTGAGATCGTGCATGGACAGGCCAAAGGTTACTTTGCCGCGCAAGGTGCGGGTTTCCTCTCATGGAACTGGTTGCCGCTACTCCCTGTATTTGCTGTGTATTTAATCTCTGGTGTGGCAGAACTCAATCGTGCACCGTTTGATGTGGTTGAAGGCGAGTCTGAAATTGTCGCAGGTCATATGGTGGAATATTCCGGCATGTCGTTTGCGATGTTCTTTCTCGCGGAATACGCCAACATGATTCTGGTGTCGGCCATGGTTGCGATATTCTTCCTTGGCGGCTGGTTGTCGCCCGTTGGATTTTTACCTGATGGCTTATTCTGGTTAGCAGCAAAAATCTCCGCTGGCCTATTTTTCTTCCTTTGGATTCGCGCCACTTTCCCGCGTTACCGCTATGACCAGATCATGCGCTTGGGCTGGAAAGTATTTGTTCCGCTGACATTGCTATGGATTCTGGTTGTCGGTATCTGGATGATGTCACCGCTGAGCCTCTGGAAGTAAGCGAAAAAACAGGAGTTTGCTATGGAAATTTGTCATGGGTGCTAAAGATTACATCGGAAGTTTGTTTTTGAAAGAGCTCTTCAAAGGCATGGCCTTGACGGGTCGTTACATGTTTGCGCGAAAAATTACTGTGCAGTTTCCAGAAGAAAAAACGCCGCAGAGTAGCCGGTTTCGTGGCCTGCATGCCTTACGCCGTTATCCGAATGGAGAAGAGCGCTGTATTGCCTGCAAGCTTTGTGAAGCAGTCTGTCCGGCGATGGCGATTACCATTGAGTCAGCGCAGCGTGACGATGGCAGCCGACGAACAACGCGTTATGACATTGATTTGGTCAAATGTATTTTTTGTGGCTTCTGCGAAGAGGCTTGCCCAGTCGATGCCATCGTTGAAACGCGTGTGTTCGAGTATCACGGTGAAACCCGTGGTGATTTGCATTACACCAAGCAAATGCTGCTGGCTGTTGGCGATCGCTATGAAGATCAAATTGCGGCTGATCGCGAAGCAGATGCCCGTTTCCGGTAACAGATAAGCGCTATGGAATTTACATCCTTTCTTTTTTACCTATTTGCAGCGGTGATGTTGTTTTCTGCACTGCGTGTCATTACCGCAAGCAATCCAGTGCATGCCGTGTTGTTTCTTGTCCTGGCGTTTTTTAACGCTGCGGGTTTA
>Ga0116141_10001559_pt1 | contig 19663 bp, 18 predicted proteins | sample AD_UKC097_MetaG_FD_89744 | JGI IMG/M metagenome (GOLD analysis project Ga0116141, IMG submission 89744) | Active sludge microbial communities of municipal wastewater-treating anaerobic digesters from USA - AD_UKC097_MetaG | ecosystem: Engineered > Bioreactor > Anaerobic > Digestate | place: USA...
GCAGTAATTATTGCCAGTGAAAACTCCAAACATATGAAGTATACAGAAATGGCTGCACTTAAGCATAAACATGTGCTCTGTGAGAAACCTATAGCGGTAAACATAAATGATGCAGAGCATATGATCAAGATATGCAAAGAAAATAATGTTGTTCTTCAGATAGCTTTTCCTGTAAGATATGCACCCAGCGTCCGCAAAGCCAAGGAAACTATCGATAGTGGTGTTCTGGGAGATATTCTTGCAGTTTCATCTACCAACCATGGAACAATGCCAGGCAGCTGGTTTGTGGATAAAGAACTCAGCGGTGGCGGAGCGGTAATTGATCATACGGTTCATGTGGTTGATATAGTCAGATGGCTTTTGAATACTGAAATCACAAATGTTTCAGGTTTTTATGATAAACTTATATATGATGAACTGAACGTTGAAGACTGCGGACTGCTCATGCTGGAACTATCAAACGGTGCGTTCATGACGCTTGACACAAGCTGGTCACGTCCTAAGGCTCATCCTTACTGGGGAGACGTAACCATAAGAATAATCGGAACACAAGGAACCCTTTTCATAGATGCCTTTGATGAAAAGATAGAGTACTATTGCAACGATAAAAAGAACGGATGGATGAACTTTGACATCAAGTTTGATTATAATCTTATAAGAGAGTTTATAGATTGTATAAAAACAGGAAGAAAACCTCTTACATCCGGAGAGGACGGACTTGCGGCTCTGGAAGTTGTACTAAAAGCCTACGCAGTTAAGGCATAAAATATCCCCTCACAGCAATGTGAGGGGTTTTTAAAAGGAGAACAGATATGGAGTACAGAATACTCGATGATTATAGGCTATTCAGCAAGATGGCCGGTTTTTCTTTTTCTGTTACGGCAAAGAATCAAAGTATATATGAACAAAGGCATCAGGAAATATTTCATGAGAAAAGAGAGTTTCTGGGGGCTTTTGACAATGATGGTCTTGCAGCCGGACTTATTCTCTATCCGTATATGATGAACTTTCGAAATAATCTTATAAAAACTTTCGGTGTTGGGGACGTCTGCTCAAGAGCGGATAAGAGAGGTAAAGGTGAAGTCCGTTATCTTTTAAACGAAAGTGTCAGGCTTATGCACAGCCGTTCAGCGGGACTTTCAGTTCTGTATCCTTTTAACTATGATTTTTACAGAGGTTCTGGATGGGAAGTTTTCACCAACAGCGCTATGTATCTTTTGTCACCCTCCCAACTTAAAACTCTGCCCGAAACAGATAATATAAAGGCAGTTGATATGGATTTTCCTGATAAGCAGGGTATTGAATACTATAACAAAAAAGTCTGTGGAAAATATAATCACGTTATTAGGTCTGAAATCGACTGGAAGGACCAGTTGAGAATGTTTTCAGACAATGAAATCAAAAGAGGGGTAGTACAGTTTTATAAGAACTCGCAGGTATGCGGTATGATGACATACGTGTACAGCTATATTCCCAAGGAGGACAGCACGGTTTTCACCATCCGGACCTTTTTTTATGATGACTTTGAAACTAAAAACAAAATGTTTCTTTTCATAAAAAAGCTTTCTGCACAGATAAGTTCTGTAAGCCTTTTAGCGCCGAATGATTTTATACTGTTTGCACATCTTTCTAACTCGCCTGTAGCACTAAAGAAAGGAAATCATTGTATGATAAGAATAATTGATATTAACGCTCTGGATGGCATATTTTTTGATTCATGTGATGCAGATATATCGGTTGAACTTACAGACAGTGTGATAAAAGAAAATAACGGGTGTTTCAGATTTATTATAGATAATAAAAAACTAAGGATTTCTAGGACAGAAAATGCTGCTATAAGCACAGATATAGGGACATTTTCGTCTGTACTGAGCGGATATGTAGGAATAAAAGATATGATAGACTGCTCAAAAATAAAGATTATAGGAAAGTACGACGGCACAGACTTTAAAAAGGAGTGCACATTTATTACCGAATTATTTTAAGGAGGAAGTATGGCCCAAATAACAGCTGTGATAGTAGGGGCAGGGAACAGAGGAAGCGTTTATGCCCGTTATGCGTCGGAGTATCCTCAGAAGCTTAAAATCAATGCTATGGTTGAGAAGAATGTTGGAAAACTTGAGTATGCTTCGCAAAATTATGATATAGATAAAAACTACTGTTTCAGTGAGTACACGCAGGTACTTGAAATGGGGAAAGTTGCTGATGCTGCAATAATAACCACATTAGACAATGCGCATAAAGAAATTGCCATTGAGTTTATAAAGAGAGGCTACGATATTCTGCTTGAAAAACCTTTGGCGGTAAGTCTTGAAGATTCTTTGGAAATACTCAAAAATGCTAAAAAATATAATGTCAGGCTTATGACATGCTATGTTTTAAGGTACAGCACCTTCTTCGGAAAGCTGAAGGAGCTGATTAACAAAGGCATTGTAGGTCCAGTACTTGCCGTTGATCAGAGAGAGAATATCGGTTACTTTCATATGGCACACAGCTATGTAAGAGGTAACTGGCACAGTACGAAGGATAGCTCGCCCATAATACTTGCAAAAAGCTGTCACGATCTGGATATTCTTCACTGGATGCTTGAAAAAAAGTGTACCAGAGTATTTTCGATGGGCGAACTGAAGTATTTCAGAAAAGAAAATATGCCCTGCGGTGCTGCCCCAAGATGTCTGGACTGTCTTGTGGAAGAACCATGTCCTTATTCTGCAAAGAAAATATATCTTCAGACAGATAATACCGGCTGGCCCGTTTCAACCATAACCAATGATTTTTCATACTCGGCAAGAATGGAAGTTTTGAGAAACACCGATTACGGCAAATGTGTCTATCAGTGTGAAAATGATGTTTTGGATTATCAGACAGTGGATATGGAGTTTGAAGAAGGCATATCAGTTAGCTTTACCCTCACAGCATTTACTAATGACAAAACCAGAATAATCCATATATATGGAGGAATGGGAGAGATAACGGGAGATTTTGAAAAAGGAGAGATAACTGTTCATCGTTTTGGAGAACAGGCACAAATGATAAAGGTTGTTCCGCCATATCAGACCGCCCATGCAGGCTCTGACTTTCAGATGATGGACAGATTCGTGCAGGTGATGACTGATAGAACAGGCAACTTTATAGAGCTTGATCTTAACAGTACCATGGAGAGCCATTATATGGCATTCGCAGCAGAAAAATCCAGAAATGAAAAACTCCCTGTCGACATGATAAAGTTTAAAAAAGAACATAATTTTTAACGATATAAATGCTCTATACTTTATATTTTTTCTCTAGGAAGCATATAATTGAGATATTTCTGTTCGAAGCTTAATTATAAAAATTATTGTATTTGTGTTATAATTCTCTTGCTTTATACCTATACATAGGTTTTTAAAATTCACAGTTAAACCTGGCAATTTGATGCGAAAGTATATAAGGAGGGATTTCATGAAAAAGATTTTGGCTGTCATAACTATAGTACTTATGGGAATATCTTTGCTGGCATATCCTTGGATAACACCTTCATGCAATATTCTTGAGGAAGGCTATGTGGCTGTTGATGCTTTTAATCCTGCCTGGGGTATACGTTATGGGCTTTTCGGGTTTATGGAGGCAGGCGCTGGCCAACCTGAAGGCGGAACATATCTAAAGTTTGGATTTAACAGGATACTGGATATCCCGTTGAGTTTCAGCGTAGGGTATTCAAATGACTTTATAAGCAATGCATATTTTTTTACGGGTACAGAGCTTAACCTGGATATCTTCAGAATAGGTTTCGGGGGAATGCTCGGTCAGAACAGGCACTATAATACGGTGACATCAACAGATGAGTATAAACTTTTTCCAAGTGTTTACGGAAGAACAAGCATTGTGTTCGAGAAAAAAACAAACATAGAAAACTCTTTCTCTATCGAAGGAGCTATGCGTTCAGATATGAATCTTACTTTTCAAAACTGCATGGTGGCCTTTTACGGCAAAGAAAAAATCAAGAACCTGAACTTTCTGTGGTTTAAAGATGTTGATATACTCGGAGGAATTGTTTTTACAACATCTGATTTTGCAAAGGTAGATCTCCTAAAAGATTTTCAGATAGTACTAGGAATGTCAACCGGTTGGAAGTTTTTTTAAATCAAAATAAACTATGTGAGTACTTTGAACTGACCCCGAAAAGTTGTACTTAAAGAAGCCAATTTGGAGGAGGTCAGTTTTATATTAGATTTTTATATAAAGAGGCTGAAATGAAAAGAATAAGCATACTTATAATGGTGTTTTTTACGATTTCGACAGCTTTTTCAAATATATATGACGGGTATCTTCTGATAAAGGCACCCGTATTTTCGAAAATTTTTATAGGCGGGCTATACAAAGGAACTGTTCCTGAAAGCTCGGAGATTGCTTTTGCACTTTCACCCGGAACATATGAACTGACTTTAAAACTTGAAGGATACCTGGATGCGAGTAAAAAAGCCGTGGTAGAACCTGTAAAAAGTACTGTTGTTTCATTTTTTCCGCAGAAGATTAATGAATTTAAAAGCACATCTGAAACTAAAGAAGCTTCAGGGATGAGTTACGGAACTGTGGATATTATAAGTGTACCCTATAAAAATCTTCGTATAGATATAAACGGTTATGAGATAGGCAGCTCAGATTTTTACAGTCTGGCGCTTGTGAAGGGAAGTTATGAAATAAAGATTTCTATGGGAGAACAGTATCTGAAAACTTTGATAAATATTGAAAAAGATAAACATACTGTTCTTCAGGCGGATTTCTTCAAAAAACAGATTTTCAATCTTTATAAGATAGATTTCGAACTTCCCCAAGGTTCAAAACTTTTTATTGACGATAAAGAACTTTCTGATACAGAAAAGTCTGTGATGATACTTGACAGCAGACATAAACTGAAAGTGGAAAATGAGCTTTATGAACCTTTTGAGCAAGAAGTTGTTTTTGATGGGTCAGGAGTATATAAACCGGCTCTGATACCTAAGGCATCTTATGTGGCTGTGAACTGTAATTTTAATGATGCACAGGTTTTTATCGACGGAAACTTTATAGGAAACGCCCCTGTTATCTTTAAAAGTCCTATATCCTTGGAAAATTCAACGGTTATGGTTGTCAAAAAAGGGTATTCTGAGTACCAAAAGACAGGCATAAAGCTTGGAGACAGAGATATAGCCTACATTCAGGCGCAGCTTGTACCGCAGGGACTGACTGATGTGGCAGGAGGAGCATTTAGAATGGGGGATATGGACTACCCGGATATTCGACCGGTTCTGGAAGTTTTTTTAGGATATGACTTTTATATAAATCCATACGAAACGACTTTTCAAGAGTACGACGAGTTTTGCAACCAGACTTCAAGAGTAAGGCCTTCTGACAACGGTTGGGGAAGAGATAAAAGGCCGGTCATAAACGTGAGCTGGTGGGATGCGGTTGCTTACTGTAACTGGTTAAGTGAAAAAGAAGGACTGCCCAAAGCATATGATCTGTGGGGAAACCTTCTGGATGAAAAAGGAAAGATTACTTCAGACATTAAAAAGGTTTTTGGCTACAGACTGCCTACACAGGCAGAGTGGGAGTATGCCGCAAAGGGCGGGCAGATGAGTATGGCTTTTATTTACAGTGGCTCAGACAATCCTGAAAGCTGTTCATGGTTCAGAAAAAATTCACTTGGGATGACTCATGAAACAGGTAAGAAAAGTCCAAATGAGCTTGGACTGTACGATATGTCGGGGAATGTAAGAGAGTGGTGTACCGATAGATATAACTCATACTCTTTGCTTGAAAAAGATGATCCGTATGAAAACGAAGGTCTGGGAAGAGTTGTAAAAGGCGGAAGCTTCGAAATGAATGAGCTGTTCTTGCGTATAAGCAACAGATGGCTCAAAGACCAGGAATATAAAGATTTTTCGACAGGGTTCAGAGTAGTAAAAACAATTCAGTAAAAACGGCTTTCTCAAAAGCCGTTTTTATTTTTTAAGGACTCCTTTTTATCTTTTAAAATCATATCATCGTTTTAAAAATGCACTTTATGAGCAAATAGTTTTTTTGACCTGTAAAAAAAAATATAATAGATATGAAAATAGGAAAAAGGAGGTAATATGATGAATTCTGTAATTAAGGGCTTTTTGATTGCAGCCGGAGCCATAATAACCGTTTCGCTGCTTTTGAATCTCACGTCATCATCTTCAAAGCTACAGAGCACAAGCAGGGAAATACGGGAGAGTTTTGAAACGATAAGCGTAGAAACAATTTCGTCGGATATAGATCTATCAGGATCAGGCAGCAGCAGACTTCTTTACTCGCACGATAAAAATATTTTTGAAAACCATATTGGTTTGGAAGGAAAACGGTTATTCATCAAAGAAACAAAAAAAGATATATTCAGGGGTATAACCTCACAGAAAGGCAGTTATGCGGTTTTTTTGGCAGTATATCCACAAAGTGCTGTTTTACAAAGCATGAGCGGAAATGTATCCATCTCAGATATAAAAACCACAGAAGTAAGCATCACAAATACCTCAGGAGATATTCATGCAGTCAATGTAAACTGTGAAAACTTTTTATCTTCATCAGTATCCGGTGGAGTAAAAGTTCAGAAAGCATCAGTTAAAAAGCTGAAAATAAAAACGGTATCGGGAGAAGTAGGAATCGAGGATGTAGCTTCAGACAGTATTGAAGTTGAAGTTGTTTCAGGCGATATAAGCATGCAAGGTTTAAGACAAGCATGCGATATAATAGTCAAAACAACGAGCGGCGATGTTAGAATTAAAGGAATTGATTTACAAGGCTATAACGTAGAGTTCAGCTCAATAAGCGGAGAAGTATTTATAAAAGATGAAGTTTCGTCAAAAGGGAAGTACCGCTACGGCGTCGGGGATAAAAAGATAAAAGTTGAAAGTGTTTCCGGAGATCTCATAATTGAATGAAAGCATGCCATTTAACGGCATGTTTTTTTATTTTTAGTCAAAAATATAGTATCATTGTATCTGGAAGGGGGGATTTCAATGCTTTCTGATAAAAAGAATTTTTTTACTCCGGATATACTTGAAAGAATGCTTCAGGATAAAAAAGCTGGTATTTATGCTTTGGATACCAAAAGAGTGATTACTTTCTGGAATGAAGGGGCACAAAAAATAACCGGGTATGAATCCTCTGAAATACTTGGTTTGTCATGCATGGACAACATCCTGAATCATATTGATTCAAAGGGTGTCAGATTATGTGAAAAAAACTGTCCGGCAAGCAGAGCCATGCAGGATGGTCTGCCCAAAAGAGCTGAAATTTTTCTGCACCATAAAAACGGTTACAGAATACCTGTAGTAGCGACAGTCTATCCGGTAAAAAATTATGACGGTGTAGTTTCGGGAGTTATAGAGGTCTTTAACGATCTTTCAGAAAAAGACAGACAATCGCAGAGTCTTGTGTATGACGAGCTTACAGGAATCTTATGTAAACAAGAAGTTGAGCAGAAAATAAAACAGGCTGAAGAAGACTTTAAAAAAGTTTCAGTACCTTTTGGTCTTATATGTTTTGGTATTGATAATCTTTCTCAGATAGCTGAGAAGTATAAAGAACGAGTAGCGGAAAAGATTTTGATTATGGCTGCAAAAAACCTGTCTGCTAATCTCAGAATAACAGACGAAACAGGCAGATGGGGTAATGACAGTTTTATGCTTATTGTAAAGTTTGTTGACCGGGAGCAGCTACACGATATAGCTCAGAACATGCTCATAACTATGAACAACTGTTTTCTTAAAGAAGAGAATGAAATTATTATGGCAAGTGTTTCAGCTGGCGGAAGTGTTTTTAAAGATAATGACAGCATTTATACCATAACAGAAAGAGCTGTACACAACCTTGAAAAAGCCAGATTGACTGATAAAGGAAGTCTTTTTATAGATTAAATTTTTTATAGATGATTGAATACACAAGGAGGGAAAGTATGGAGTTAACAGGTTCCCAGATATGGCTGTATGGTGTGGTTGCAAGTACTGTTGCAGGACTTGCTACATCTATAGGAGCTATACCTGTTCTTTTTTTTAAAAAACTGCTTACAGAAAAACAGCTTGATATGCTTTTGGGGTTTGCGGCCGGGGTTATGCTTGCAGCTACGATGTTTTCTCTTATAATGCCGGCAATAGACAGCGGCGGTATATGGGTGGCTGTTATTGGAATAATTGCAGGTGCACTGGTAATAGAGCTTTTTGACAGCTTTTCTCCTCATGAACATTTTATTAAAGGTCCTGAGGGAAGAAACGTATCAAAAGAAATGGTAAAAAAAGTTTGGCTTTTTGTTACCGCAATTGCGCTGCACAACTTTCCCGAAGGAATGGCTGTAGGAGTAAGCTTCGGAAGCGGTATGCTGAAAAATGGTCTTATAGTTGCTATAGCTATTGGGCTTCAGAATATTCCGGAAGGTACGGCGACAGCAGTTTCCTTTTTAAAAGCCGGATACACAAAAAAACAGGCCTTTTTCTGGTCTTTTCTGACGGGAGTAATAGAACCTATCGGAGGACTTTTGGGTGCTTCCTTTGTAGTCCTTATGAAACCTGCCCTGCCGTTTTTTCTTTCTTTTGCAGGGGGAGCAATGCTCTATGTAATAAGCGATGAAATAATTCCCGAGACCCATTCTCACGGAAACGAGCGGGTGGCAACATTCTCACTTATAGCAGGTTTCATTATTATGATGATTCTTGATACGGCATTAGGGTGATGGATGTTAAAAATTTATACAGACGGATCTTACAGAGACGGAAAGGTTGGTTATGCTTTTATAGTTGTAAATGAAGGCAAAGTTATTCATACCTTTTCGGATGCTTTTAAAAGCTTTGACCCTTCACGTCAGGTTGCGGGAGAGATAAAGGCTGTTCTTGATGCATTAGAATGGCTGAAACAAATGGGAGAGAAGAGAGTTCAGATCTTTTATGATTACAGCGGTCTGGAAGAATGGGCATGCATGCGGTGGAAAGCGAAAACCCCAAATACCAAAAAATATCAGCAGACTGTTGTCAACTGCGGCATAGAGATATTCTGGAATAAGGTACAAAGTCATAGCGGCGATGAGTTTAACGATATGGCAGACCGCATGGCAAGACAAGCAATGGAAGAAGATAAGTAAAAATAAAATTTAAGAGATTCAATCCCGGATTAAGTAAGATCTGATCCGGGATTTTTTTAATGTTATCTATTAAGCATATAAAAAATAATATAAATAAATAATAAACATAAATACAATTAAAATGATACAAAAAATTATTTTAAGATACTAATTGATATAGATCAATATTATAGGTATCTATAGTAATGTATGAAAAATCTATTTATAAAAAAAACATATCAAATTATTAAAAAAAGTTTAAAAGACTTGATACATAAGTATTTTAAACAATTGATGAAAAAATTTAATATATAAAAAAATATGATATAATATTTTTAATCAAGACAAGTATAAAAAGTTTAAAAGTAACATAAATATATTATTCTAAAAACAAAAACAGGCATTAAGGGGAGAGCATGAATAAAGTTTACTGGATTTCTCTGACTGGAAGCTGTAACTTTCACTGTAGGTACTGTTTCCAGGATTTAAATGGTTCTTTCAGAAGCAGTGGCGATATGAACGCTTATACGGCTCAAAGGGTAGCAGAGATGATTAACTGTACTGCCGGCAAAGTATACAGGATTCATTTCTTTGGAGGAGAGCCTTTTTTAAACTTTGAAGTGATGAAGCTTATAACTGAAAGTGTGAAGGACAAAGTTGAATCTTTTTCTGTAACCACTAATTTAAGCATACTCAGTAATGAAATTGCTGAGTTTATAAAAAATAACAACTTCAGTCTTCTGATCAGTATTGACGGTATAAAAGCCTCGCACGATGCTTCAAGAGTATTTGCAGACGGTACGGGGACATTTTCAACGGTTGCCGGTAATCTTAAAAGCCTTTCTCAAAAGCTTAAAAAAGACAGTATTTCCATAGCTAAAACCCTTACAGTAAAAAATTATATGAATCTTTTCGATGATTATATGTTTTTTAAAGCTCTTGGTTTTAAGGTAAATGTAAATCCTGATATTAATCTTAATACAAATGAGCTGAACCATGAAGTTTTAAAAAACGAGCTGAAGAAGATCATGAAGGATATGATTTCTGACAATGAAAGCATAGAATTTTGGAATCTGAGTGAAAGTATACGGACTGTAAATAACTTTCCATACAGTAAAAAGATCCGTAGCTCACTCTCAAGCTGTTACGATGCTTCAAATTATGTTACGACTATTTCTCCCCGCGGGGATCTTTATCCGTGTCACTATCTTTATGAGATGGAAGATGATTATATCGCTACGCATAATATCTTTGGATTTAACGATGTGAGACAGATAGAAGAGACTTTCATCCGGAGTGTGACAGAGAGTCATGTTTTTTCACCGCTTAAGGAGAGTGAAGTAGATGTGCTAACTCAATATGGGATAGATGTCTGCGGCTGTAATAGCTGCAAATACCTTGACTTTTGCGCCGAACAGAAGTACTATGCGGCGCAGGGAAGCTGTTTTTACAAAAGATATAGGTTCAGAAAGAGTATCACTGAAAAAGACAAGAGCAGAAAGATGTGTATAGATAGAATAATCTATGATGCTGCTTTGGAAATTAAAGGGGAGTGACTGTATGTTCATCACACTTTGTTCTGAAAATCCCGCACTGGATATGAGTCACATGATATATCTGAAAAAAAATAAAATTGATTTTATATATAGAAACAACTGTTTTTTCATGGAAAAGAGTATCTTTGAAAAGATAGCTGAGAAAGAAATTGTTTATAAAGTGCCGACGGAGATACAGGCAATCTTTCCCACGGGAGTGCCGCAGGAGATGAAAAAGGTTTATGCAAGTCATGAAAAAAAGTATCTGAGAAATTTTTTGAACTATGATTCTGAAACCTACTACTACTCTATGACCCAAAGAATAAAAAAGGAAAGATTCGAGCTGGCATATTTATTTGAAGGATATAAGCAGGACTATTTTAAGATCATGCCTGAATTTATACTTCCCGGCAAGAGCTTTTCCACAGACGGTACTCTTGAATGTATATACTTTTTGGGATCCAAGATAAAATCTCCCTTTGGACTTTTAGCAGCAATTGCCGGGGGATATAGCTTTCACTGCACTTATTTTTCAATACTTTTCAGCTATCAAATTTTTGAAAAGTATTTTGTATATGCTTTTGTTTTTCATTACGACTATGACGGATATGCGGATAAACATGAGGAGATAAAGAAGTTTATAGAATATGTCGGGCAGGGCAGTGGGTTTAAGCTTGGAGACAAACATCCGCAGTTTTTGGAAAAAGAGTTTGAAAACATCTACTGTTCAAAATTTCCGGGGGAAAATTATATTTCAGATATTAAATATTTAGGAAAAGTCAGATATTCGCAGGATGACGGGGAGGGAGTATGAAAAAGGGGATAAAAATTTTTTTTGAAAACAACAGATGGCAGGCCTTGTTCCTTATTTTGGTGATCGCCGTTAATGTGGCGGTCTCTTTTCTGATTTCTCAGTACACTAAAAGTTTTATTGATACAAGTACCAATATCAAAGACGGTAGAGCGATCGCGGAAATATTTGCTGTTATAGCCATTATATATGGAATCCTTTTTATAATAGACACTTTGATCTCTTTTTTGGCTCACAGGCTTTTATATAGCGGTATAAAAAATCTAAGGCTGACGATGTTCAAAAAAATCATGGAGACCAAGTTTACTTACTTCATAGATAACTCTCCCGGTAAGATATGGGGAGATATTATAAACAATACTAACAAGGCATCGGTATTCTACCAGGCACTTATTCTTCTTCCCATAAGCCTGATCCAGGCTGTTGTCTATTTTGTCATAATATACAGGATAAACACTTCTTCGGCGCTGGTTACCCTCATGACACTGCCTTTTATCATACTGGCTACGTATTTTTTTGGTATAAAAATACGTAAACACGAGGCTAAAACTATGAGTATGTACAGAGAGATGTATGGTGACAGCGTGGAAGCCCTTACAGGCATAAAGAATATAAAGCTTTTTAACTCTCACGGTTTCTTCTACGACAGATTCATCAGCAAACACTCCTCGCTTAACAAGGAAATAGTAAGTACAGCAGTTTATACTCAGAGCTGGCAGAGTTTTTTAAAAGTAGTTACCAATCTGCTTCCGCTTATCATAATAGTTTTAGGAATAAACTTTGTAAAGGAGTTCAATCTGGGCAGTGGCGACATGGTAATACTGTATACATTCATTCCTCTTTTTGTAAGTGCAACCAAAGATCTGTACAGTTTCATACTATCCTTCTTCGGGATGAAGCCCTATATGCAGCTTATAAACAGCATTTTGAGTCTTGAAGACGAAGACTGTGGAAACATAAAAGAGCTTAATGGGTTTGACGTTCAAACAAATGGTGTTTCGTATGGATTTAAAGGAAAAACTGTTCAGATACCGGATATCAGTATAGGTAAGGGTGAAAAGATACTGATAACCGGGGAAAGCGGTATAGGAAAGAGTACTTTTTTTAACTGTCTGACAGGGATACTGCAGGATTACGGAGGATCAATAAAAGTTTCTGGTACAGAGCAAAAAAATATCTCGCTTAAGTATCTGAGGGATAAAATAATACTTCTCAACCAAGACAGAATAGTTTTTGACGGTACTGTTGATGAAAATCTTTTTTTCGGAAAACCCTACACCGATGTGAATAAGGTTGAGAATATAATGAGGATAGTACATCTTGAAAAGTTTTACAGTGATAGGAAGGATGGCAAAAAGATAAGCAAGGAAACCATATCAGGAGGAGAAAAGGCAAGGCTGAACCTTGCCCAGGCACTTTTGAAAAATCCTGAAATTATTCTCCTTGATGAGGTTCTTTCCTCTGTTGATGAAGATATGGAAAAGGAAATACTTCAAAGCATCATCATAGCATATCCAAAACTTTCAGTGGTTATGATCACTCACAGGATGAGCTGCAGGGATATGTTTGATAAAGTATACGATTTCCATTATGAAAGTACTGCAAAGTAACGGTTCAAGAAATTTTTTACTCGTGTGAATAGATTCTTTTTTCACCGGAAATCTTTTTTATTGGGGCAATATCCTGGGTTACTTCGAGGGTTCCAAGGTACTGTCCTTGAGTATCCCGTACGGCAAAGTAACGTATGTAAATGGTTTTTCCCCCTATGTTAAGCCAAAAGTCGGCACTGTCACGTTTGTTGGATTTGAAATCACTGAGAATCTGATTTACTATATGAACACTTTTTTCGGGGTGGCAGTTCTGTACGTGTCTGCCGATTATGGCTCTGGACCTGACAAAAATTCTGTCTTTGCTTTCACTGAAGTACCGTACGCTGTCTTGGCTGTCAATGAAAGTTATGTCGACGGGGAGTGTGTCAAATATTCCTATCAGCTGCTTGAGGCTGAGTTCGCCGCTCGGAAGTTTTACAGAATCATTTGTTATGGCAGTATCTTGACTGGATACGAAAGAAAACTTATCTGGAGTATATCCTGCGTATCCAATTTCATCAAACTGTGTACGTATATCCTTCCACTCTTCTTCTGATATGAGCTTAAGGGCAGTGGGAAAGAGGACGGAGTGTTCTTTGTATACGTGCATGGATACTATTTCGCTCAGCTGTATGCTGATCTGTTCAAGCTTCTGTTTGGCCTGCGTGAGGTCCCTGTTATTTTTCATATCGGAAAGTTCTTTTCGTATCTTTCTTATCTGGTCGTGTTCTTTCCACATCACCGCAGGAGGCTGTTTTACGCCATACTTTTCCATAAAAGGAAACAAAATGTTTTCTTCTTTTAGGAAGTAGTTTTCAATATCTGCAAGATGGTTTATGAATTTGTTCAGCTCTAAAAAAATCTCAATGGCATCTTTTATATTTTCTTTGTCTCTGAGTTTGGCAGAGCAGTCTCTTATGCCGTCTGCAGCTGTCATCATAAAGGCATGTTCCTTCATTAGAAGGTTTATGGGGTGCCAATCTGGAAGATCTATTCTTTCATTTTCTATATACTCTTTAAACATCTGCAGATGGACGCTACAAACACTCTGTATAGTAGAAACATCTATCTGTCCGTTTTCGATAAGTTCTTGCTCAACTTGAGATATCTCAAGAGGCGATAACTCGCTTATGGTTTTTTTAAGCTCTTTTTTGATATCCTGGGTATCGTTTCCATCATCCTTTACTCTGAGTATAAGGTTTTTAAGGTACTCTTTTTTATTGAAAAGCTCGCTCATACTTTCACCTCTTTATTTTTATTTTCAGTTCATTTTAAGTATAATAAAAGAGAGAAGGAAAGTCGGTAACAATTGTTACGGAGGTGACAGCAGATGCATCCGGATATTCTCCAGATATCGAAATTAAGTCTCTTCAATGGTATTGATACAGGTGAGCTAATCGATATTTTTGAGGAAAGCAGGTTTATCTACAGTTCTTATGAACCTGGAAGGATTATAAAGTTCAGGGGTGAAAAAATAGAAGATCTGATGATACTCCTCTATGGTGATGTCAAGACAGAGATGGGAGATTTTAACGGTAAAGCCGTTCAGGTGGAAAAGATCCAGGCACCTTTCATACTTGCTTCAGGCTTTCTGTTTGCCCAAAACAATTCATTGCCTGTCGATATTACCGCTGCTTCCAAAGCAACGCTGATAAGCATGAAAAAGCAAAGAGTCACGGAAATGTGTATAAAGCATAAAAAAATCCTGGATAACCTGCTCACCGATATAGGTAACAGAATGGAGTTTTTGTCTGAGAAGTTGTGGCTGAGCACATTGAAGTCATTGAAAGAAAAGTTTTGTTTTTATATTCTCAGGCTTTATAATCAGCAGAAAACTAATACGGTAATACTTACGGATACACTTGAAGAAATTTCAGCTGTAATGGGAGTAGCACGCCCCTCTCTTTCCAGAGTCATAATAGAAATGGAAGAAGAGGGTCTGCTTAAAAAGTCAAGCAACAGTATATTCATTTTGGATAAAGACAAAATGAACTTCTATTTTCAGTAAATAGTTATCAGAACGCTTATAGCAATAAATGTAAAAAGGAAAAATGTATCTGAAAGTTTCCATGAAAACACTTTGAATCTTGTACGTCCCTCCCAGCCATGATAGCCTCGGGCTTCCATCGCTATGCTCAGATCGTCGGCTCTTCTCATGGCCGATATAAGTAAAGGTATTATTATCGATACTATGCCTTTTATCTTGCCGCTTATTTTTCTGTCATCAAAGTTTGCACCTCTGCTCATCTGTGCTTTTATAATCCTGTCTGCCTCGTTTGCCATTACAGGAATAAACCTTATAGCTATGGTCATTACCATAGACAGTTCATGTGCAAAGGACTTAGGAACAAAGAACCACTTAAGTATATCTTCCATGGTATGTGCGAGAGATGTCGGAGATGTTGTAAGTGTAAGTACTGTGGATATAAGTATTGCAAAAAGCAGTCTGAAAGTAACTACCATTGAATTGAAAAGAGCTTTATCGGTAATAGTAATAAACCAAAAAGAAAAAACCGGAGTACCTTCATATGAAAAAAGCTGCATTACAAAGGCAAAAAGCACTAGAAACCATATGGATTTCATGGATTTAAGATAGTATTTCAGGCTTAGACCAGAGAGCATCATAAGAATTACAGTGTATACCGACATGGAAATTATATCAAAAACACTATTGATGGAAAAAGCAAAACCAGCAAGTACAAAAAGCCCCAGAAGCTTTACCCGTGGGTCGAGATTATGCATGAAAGATCTTTTTTCTACGTATCTTCCTAAAGCAACATTGTCAAGGAACACTTTATCTACCGCCTTTCTAAAGTATATAAGCAATTATAATATAATTATATGAAAAATCAGATAGTTTTTTTTACAAAAAAAATGACTTTTTTTGTTGCGTGAAATGTAATTATATGGTAAAATAATATTAAAGGGGGTGAGTATATGAATAACTTTGACAAGCAGGAACTTCTTAAAAGAAAAAGAGTTCTGGAGATAGAAAAAAACGCTATTGCCAAGTATATGGGACCCTATGAACATGATGATTTTCTTGAAGAAGAATGGAAAAAAATTAATGATGAACTTTTGGAATTAGATGAGAAGCTTAAAACATTATAGTATACTATTGACGGGACCGCAATGCGGTCCTTTTTTTTTTGAATCATTTGATGTTATAATATTAATAAACCAAGTCTATGTTTCGACCGGAGGAAAGACATGTATATAAAAAATTATATTAATACGAACTTTCAGAAAGCGATGCTTACAGAGAAGGTAAGTGCTCTTGTTGAAAGATTCAGTTCTTATGTTGATGTTATGATTGTTCTCAGGGAGGATGAAACCCTGTATAACTGCATTTCTGTTGCAGAGATGGATTATATAAAATCTTTCGATAAAGAACTCAAGCTTATGGATATTTTAGATCCGGTAGAGAGCTTTTTGTTTGAAAACGATATGGTTGAAGATGCTCTTAACTTAATACAGCAAAACAGGATAACAGTTTTACCGGTTGTTGATTACGATCTCTATCCGGTAGGTACAGTAGGAATATTTGAAATAATAAAGGCTTTTAAAAGTGTTTCGGGTATGGATGAACCTGGAACCAAGATAACCGTTTCTCTAAACGAAAAACCCGGTCAGCTCAGAACCCTTCTTGATATTTTTACCAGCAAGGATATAAATATACTTTCTCTTTTAACTTCGGAGGTAAATAACGGAAAAAGGTCTGTTACACTTAAAGTAGGCATGAAAGATGTTAATGCTGTGTCTGATCTTCTCGAAGCTAACTCAATTGAATATGATGGCATTTTTGAAGAGGACGGGGGAAATTATTAGCAGGAGGTGGAAAGCGGATGAAGATTGCTTATGTTTCTTTTGAAGTGGCTCCTCTGGTAAAGGTAGGGGGTTTAGCTGATGTTGCCGGCGCCCTGCCAAAGTACATAAAAAAACTAGGTGAGGAAATATATGTAATTATGCCTTTTCATAAAGCAATAGAAAAGAACTGCGAAACATGGAAGATAGAAAAAATAAAGTCTGGCATGAAAACCCAGTCCCATACTTTTTCTGGAACCTTTGATGTATATGAAACAGCTATGCCTGATACAGACCTTAAGATATATCTCATAAAAAACGATTCCCTCTTCGGAACGGAAGAAATCTACGGATACAAAGATCTTGCCTATCAGAGTTCTTTTTTCTGCGATGCCTCCATAACTCTCATAAAAGAAATAGAACCTCAGACCGGAGTGGTCAATGTAAACGACTGGCAGACGTCGCTTATATCTGTTTATCTTAAGACCAAGTACCGTGATGATCCCGTGCTTAATAAAATCGCCACTGTTTTGACTATTCACAATCTTGGGTTCAAAGGAGAGTTTACAAGTCAGAGCATAACTGATGCCGGACTTCCGTCGTATCTTTTCAACATAGATGCCTTGGAGTTTTATGGCAGTGTCAACTTTCTCAAGGGTGGAATAATATTTTCGGATATAATAAACACTGTGAGTAAAACCTATGCCGAGGAGATTCAGACCGAGGAGTACGGGCTTGGCATGGATGGCGTTTTAAGAATACGCTCAGATAAACTTTTTGGGATAACAAACGGGATTGATTATGAGATATACGATCCTAAGCAGAACAGAAATATTTACAAACCGATAACGGACTATAAAAGTAAAATGGAGAATAAAGCAAGACTTCAAAAAGATTTGGGACTAAACATCAATCCGAACGTTCCGGTGATATCTTTTGTGGGAAGGCTCTATGAGCAGAAAGGATTGGATATTATAAATGAGATAATGGACTATCTGATGCTTTTCGATGTTCAGTTTGTCATACTTGGACGGGGAGATCCCAATTACGAGAGTATTTTCAAAAATTATGAAGAAAAATATAAAGGGCGATTTTCTGCCAACATAAAGTTTGATGGTCTTTTAGCCCAGCAGATATATGCAGGGTCGGATATATTTCTTATGCCTTCAAGATATGAGCCGTGCGGTCTTGGACAGATGTATGCCATGAGGTACGGTACTGTTCCGGTGGTTCGCTATACCGGAGGATTGGCTGATACTGTGAGGGAGTATTATCCTACGACCAAGCTGGGAACAGGTTTTGGGTTTTACGATTATGAGGCATGTAGGCTTCTTATGTCGGTGGCTAAAGCTCTTTATACATACAGCAACAGCCGCGATGATTGGGAAAGAATATTTGAAAACTGTATGAGCCAGGACTTTTCTTATGAAAATACTGCACGTCAGTATAAAGAGCTTTACAAAATTGCCGTTTCGGCGAAAAAGAAGTGGTAATATTGCAGCAGATGAGGAAAGATCCCGTTTCTGACAGATGGGTGATAATTGCCCAGGACAGAGCCTTGAGGCCGGGAGCGGGCAAAAAAGTAGTTGCACAGAAAAGTAATGATGACCACTGTCCCTTTGAGCCGGGAATGGAACAAGAAACGCCCGGGAGAAGGCTTGTATATGAAAAAGACGGCAGATGGACATTAAGAGTTGTTGATAACAAGTATCCGGCATTGACTGTCCAGGAACCGTTCGTTGAGAAAACAAGAGGAGTTTATGTAAGCTCTCAGGGCTATGGATATCATGAAGTGGTTATAGAAAGTCCGGATCATGAAGAAAAAATATGGAGCATGAAACCGCAAAAGCTTGATGAAATAATAACGGCATATATTCAAAGAAGCATAGAAATAAGTTGTGACAAGAATATCAAGTATATACAGATATTTAAAAATTACGGCAGACAGGCGGGAGCCACCATCGATCATCCCCATTCGCAGATTGTTGCAACGCCTACAGTTCCTGTTTCAACCAGTTATGAGTTAAAAGGAGCAGAGAGGTACTATAAAGATAATAAAAAATGTGTCTTCTGCGGCATCCTTGCACAGGAAGAGGCGGAAGGAGAGAGAATAATATTTCAGAATCCGGGATTTATTGCTTTTGAACCTTTTGCATCACGGTTTCCTTATGAAACATGGATAATGCCGAGGAACCATTCTGATTCCTTTCTTTGCCTAAGGGATGATGGCCAGAGTGTAAGAAATCTTTCATATGCTTTAAAAGGTTCGTTTGAACTTCTCTATAGGCTGCTGGGAGATTTCCCGTTTAATCTGGTTCTTCACACGTCACCTTTTTGTTCTGAAACTCAAAGATATTACCACTGGTACTTTGAAATAATTCCAAGGCTCTATAATCTTGCAGGGTTTGAGTGGGGTACCGGATATAATATAAACTCCATTCCTCCGGAGAAAGCTGCATATGAGCTTAAATCGCATAGATAATTTCTTTTTATAAGGGTTTTTAAATTTAAAAACAGAAGAAGAAAGAGTGAAATGTATTTTTTCATAGATATTACGTATTAAGAATGGTTTGAAAATGTATGTTTAACATACCGTGTGTGCTATAATTGAGTTGAAACATACGCACTGACAGGCTAAAATATTTGTGATATTTACTGCGGTTGCGATTAATTTTTGCATCAATATATCGGGTATAAGCCTTTCAAGGAGGTAATAAAATGAAGAAGATACTTTTAAGCGTTACTGCTCTTATCGTTATCGCAGTAAGTGTTTTGGGAGCCGGATTATCGATTAACCCATATTTTTCAACGTTTAAAGATGCATCTGGAA
>Ga0116141_10001562_pt1 | contig 19647 bp, 19 predicted proteins | sample AD_UKC097_MetaG_FD_89744 | JGI IMG/M metagenome (GOLD analysis project Ga0116141, IMG submission 89744) | Active sludge microbial communities of municipal wastewater-treating anaerobic digesters from USA - AD_UKC097_MetaG | ecosystem: Engineered > Bioreactor > Anaerobic > Digestate | place: USA...
ATTTTTCCACATCATATCGCCTTTGGAAAGGCTGACCTCAAAAATATTTTTTTCGCTTGGACGATGGCAGAATACCAATCATTTCCCGATATTTGGCAACCGTCCTTCTTGCAATATCGATCTTCTTTGCTTTGAGCAATTCCACGATTTCGCAATCGCTGTAAGGTTTTTTGGGATCTTCTCCGGCAATCAGGTGCTTGATTTCTTCCTGAACACTTTTCGATGCGATATTTTCTCCGGAGGTTCTTGCAATGGAACTACCGAAAAAATATTTCATTTCAAATATGCCGCGGTGAGAATGCATGTATTTATTCGTCACTACCCGGCTGATGGTTGATTCATGCATTTCCACATCGTCGGCAATATTTCTTAAAACCAGCGGTTTCAGATAGTCAATGCCCTTATCGAAAAACTCCCTCTGCTGCTTCACAATGCTTTCGGCAACCTTGTATATGGTTTTCTGACGTTGCTGGATGCTCTTAATCAGCCAGGTCGCCGACTGCACCTTGTCGCGGATGTATTTTTTACCGTTTTCCTCCTCGGCAGAATCGCGCCCGCCGATTCCCGCCATGATTTCGCGATAGAAATTGCTGATGCGCAAACGGGGCAAACCATCGTCATTGAGGACGATTTTATAATCATCTCCGGATTTGATCACATAAACGTCGGGAATGATCGACTGAACCTTTTCCTCCGAATAGACCGCCCCCGGCCTGGGGTCCATTTTACTGATCAGGAGCACGGCAATTTCCACATCGTGCAGAGACACCTTTAATTTCCGGGAAATGTGAACATAATTTTTCAGCTCCAGGTCCTTGAGATGATCACGAATGATACTTTCCAGCAAAGGATTATCCGCATTCAGCATACGGGCCTGAATTAAAAGACATTCCTGAAGATTTCGGGCGGCAACACCCGCCGGATCGAATTCCTGCACTTTTTTCAATACCGATTCCACAAGGTCGGAAGAAACATGTTCAAGTTCCGCAATTTCCCCCGTTGTCGCACAAAGATAACCGTTCTGATCGAGATTTCCCACAATTTGACTGCCCACGCGCATTTCTTCTTCTGTGAATGGCGACAGTTTCATCTGCCACATTAAATGCTCGACCAGTGATGGGCTTTCCGTGAGAACATTATCCAGTGTCGGCGCATCATTGTCGGCCCGGTCATAGGAAACGCCGACAGGCCCGTAATCTTCCAGATAGTTATTCCAGTCAAAATCTTCTCGCCCGTCGCCTTCGCCGGTCAGCTCTGCGGTATGCTCCGGAACCTTGCTTTCTTCCTTTTCAATAGAATGGACGTCTTCCTCCGCGTCCGAGTGCAAATCCTCCGAGGTCGCTTCTTCCGACGCCGTCTCTTCCAGAAGCGGATTCTCTTCCATCTCCTGATTAATCGCGTCCACCAGCTCCTGGCGCGATAATATTAAAAGCTTGATCGCCTGCTGCAACTGCGGCGTCATGATTAACTGCTGGGACAACTTTAAGTTCTGTTTTAATTCAAAAGCCATACACAAATGCCACTATCTATAGAATTTTACAAACAAAAATCTTCACCGAAATAAAACTTTCTGGCCAGATCACTCTTAGCGATCAATTCCGGTTCGCCATGAACCAGAATCGCCCCCTGATTTACAATATAAGCACGATCACAGCAACAAAGCGTTTCACGAACATTATGATCGGAAATGATGACCCCTATTGCCTTTTTCTTCAATTTCTCAATAATTTTCTGAATATCCGCCACAGCCAGAGGATCAATGCCCGCAAACGGCTCATCCAGCAAAATGTACTTGGGAGAGGTTACCAGCGCCCGTGTGATTTCCACTCTTCTCCTTTCCCCTCCGGATAGCGAATAGGCATGATTTTTCGCCAGCGCCGTAAGATCGAGTTCTTCCAGAAGCTCTTTGAGTCTCTCCTGTCTCTGGCTTTCACTTATATCAAGTGTTTCCAGAATAGCCAATATATTTTCTTCGACGGTCAGTTTCCGGAATATGGAAGGCTCCTGCGGCAAGTAATTCAGTCCTTTGCGAGCCCGCAAATACATTGGATATTTGCTGATATCCTCACCATCCAGAAAGATTTTTCCTCCATCCGGCTTAATCAAACCCACAATCATATAAAAAGTCGTCGTCTTGCCCGCGCCATTGGGGCCCAGAAGCCCCACCACCTCGCCGGGAGAGATATCCAGATCAATCCCGTTGACCACTTTTCTTTTTCTGTATATTTTAACCAGTCCTTCTGCCGATAAATGACTCATAAGGTTTCCGCAATCGGCAAACGCCGAACGATTTCCGTTTATTTTTTGTCCCCGGGAATAATGACCGCCGAAACTCTTCCTGCATTTTCTCCAGCGCACGGCTCCACTTTTCCGCGGTTCTCATTCATGTAAAAAATGACTCTGCACCCTTTAATCATGTTTCTCTTTTCCCGAAGAACCGGGTTTCCAGAAAGCACAATGGTTTTCTCCTTCTCCGAATAGATAGCCTGTGTGCCTGTGGCGGAAACTTCATTCTGCGTAATCACCACATTTCCCTTCGCCTCAATTTTTTCAAGCTCTCCGCCACCTTCCAGGTCCGGCGTTTGGTTTTTTCCTCCCGGTTTTTGCGGTTTTTGATAATAAATGGTCAAACGATCCGTTTTGATTTGAATATCGCCTTTGGTCGCCACGGCGTGACCCGAAAAAACCACCATTCTGGTCTCCTGGAAGGCCTCCATACGGTCTGAAACAATCTCAATCGGTTCGTTGCCCGCAATTTTTTTCCCCGGCAGGACCGTTTCCGCCCCGAGATTGGCGCCCGCCAGGAAAAGTATCAGAATCACTGCGAAAAATATTTTTTTACCCCCCATGATATCTCTCCATTAATGGATTATGGCCTTCACACCGGAAGAAAGCGACAGTTTTCCGGTCTTAATAAAAATGACCAAACCGACTCCCTGGATTTTCATATGATGATTTTCCATCGACACAGGCGCTTCAGTGTGGATTTTCTTCAGTCTGTCACTATAGCGCAGATAATCGGTCCTGAATTTGTCTCCTGTGTCGGATACGATCTCCACATTTCCCCGAATCTCAAAATTTTTCTTGTCCGTGTCGATTTCGCCCGAATTTCCCGTTAAAATAAACATCCTTCCCTGTTTTGCCGTCATTTTCAGATGAACCTGTTCCATTTGCACAAGATTTTTGCTTTTTCGGTATTGAGCGCTTTTTGCTTTCAAATCCCATTGAAGATCATCTTGGCCGACTTCCGTATAAACAAAATCCGAAATGCGCATATCCACATTCTCCGGCAACATTTTCAGAAAATTCTCTTTTTTTTCCTCCATCATTCTGTAAACGACAAAAACCGCCGCGCCGATCACCACGAAAACCACAAGAATCAAGGCGACCATTCTATTTTTTCGATTCAATTTCATGGATTTCCATCATCCGGCATCAAAAGCATCCTTTGTCTGGTTTTCTTTATAGCACTCGACATCGTCCCTGTAAAGCGATTCACAAGGTTGTTTCTTCCAGAAATTCCACAAAGTCGTACCTTTGGGCAACTTCTTTCCAATACCCCTGCGCAACCAGGAGCATCTCGCAGATTTCCCGAACCGCGCCATGACCGCCCTGGGAAACGGTGACATAGTCAACCACTTTCTTCACCACATTCAGCGCATTGTCCACCGCCACTGAAAAACCAACCATTTTGAGAACGGGGATATCAACAATATCGTCGCCCACGTATGCGATCTGCTCCGGCCGCAGGCTGTTTTTTTCCAGAATTTTCAAAAACACTTCCTTTTTATTAAGCGCCCCCTGGTAAACCTCGGCGATTTTCAAATCACGCGCCCGATGTTCGACAACCGCAGAAGTCCGTCCCGTCAAAATGGCAACCTGAAAGCCATGCCTCTGAAGCATCACCAGGCCATGCCCGTCCCAAACATGAAAGTTTTTTAGTTCCCGGCCCTCGCTGTCCATCGTGATCTTTCCATCCGTCATCACTCCATCGACATCCAATATCAACATCTTGATTTTTTTCAGCTTTTCTTCAATCTTCTCGTTCATATCTCTCCTTCGTCTTCGCACGCTGCCGTGCAAGGCTCATCATAGCTCGCAACTCACAGCTGATCGCTCATCAGGAATGGCTTTGTCATCAGGCTTTCAGCTTTGAGCGATAATCTGTCGCTTTCGTTATTTCATCCATCTTCTTCAGCGTCGTCAGCAATTCTTCCAGTGTATTCAGATAAAGGGAATTTGCACCGTCACAGAGCGCTTTTTCGGGATCAGGATGCACTTCCATAAAAACACCGTCAACTCCCGCAGCAACAGCCGCGCGCACAAGATACGGCACCATATCGCGCTGGCCGCCCGAAGCCGTACCTGCGCCGCCTGGTAGCTGAACGGAATGAGTAGCGTCAAAAATCACCGGGTATCCCATTGCCCTCAGAATCGGCAAAGACCGGACGTCAAAAACGAGATTATTGTAACCGAAGGAAGCGCCGCGCTCCGTGACCAGAATATTTTCATTTCCGGCATCTCTGATTTTTTCAATAATATTGGAAACGTCCCAAGGTGCCAGAAACTGGCCTTTTTTAACATTGACCATCTTCGCTTTTCTCGCGACATCCATCACAAAGTCCGTCTGACGGCATAAAAATGCCGGAATTTGCAGCACATCCAAAACATCCGCCGCCGCATCGATCTCTTCAAAGCGGTGAACGTCGGATAAAACCGGCACACCGGTTTTCACTTTGATGTTTTCCAGTATTTTCAAACCCTTTTCGGCGCCAGGTCCCCGATAGGATCTTAAGGATGTCCGGTTGGCCTTATCGTAAGAAGCCTTAAAGATAAAGGGAATCTGAAGCTTGCCGGTCAACTCTTTTAAAAAATAAGCAATGTCCAGCGCCGCCTCTTCGGTTTCAAGAACACAGGGACCGGCGATTAAGACAAAACCCTCTCCCGCGCCAATTTTAAAATGATTCAGTTGGATTTGCTTCATCGTATACTCCTGATTTTAATTGTTTTTTTCCATAAGTTGAATGCGCATTCTTGGAATTCTTGCCGCCACCCTTGTTTCAGGATTAATTTCATAGGCATGACGATACGCTTTGAGGGCATCCGCATAAAGTCCCTTATTTTCATAGGCCAGGCCCAAATTGGCGTATATTTCATCATCCTCTCGGTCATATTTCAGAGCGGTCAGATAATTTTCAATCGCCTTATCCCAATTCTTGTTTCCGGCATAAGCATAGCCCAGACTGAAATAAGAGGACGCCTTTTTCGGCTCGTTTTTCACAATTTTCGTATAATATTGAATCGCCCGGGCATATTGCTTGTTTTTCATGTAATAGTCGGCGACAGTGCTAAGATTTTTCCTGTCCTCGGGCAGGGCTTTCTCGTAAATCGAAACCGCCTCCTTTTCTTTTCCCAGCTTCTTGTAGGTATAGGCCAGATTATTATACAAGGTTTTATCTTTAACGCCCAGCCTCACCGCTTTTTCATAATTCTCCACTGATGCCTTGTATTGCTGAATTTCTCCATAAGCAAATCCCAAATGGACAAATATGGCGGCATTTTTTGGATATTTCCCTCCCAGTTTTTCATAATGCCGGATGGCCTGGGCATATTGCTTGTTTTTGAAGGTCAGCTCAGCCAGACGATCCAGCGCATCCAGATCAGCCGGATTCCTTTTTAAAACAAAATCGTATTCACGAATGGCGTCGCTGATTCTGTTTTGTCTTTCATAGGCAGCCGCCAGATTGAAACGTACCACGGGATCCTGAGGAAGCAACGTTACCGCCTTTTGCAAATATTCCATCTCTTCCCGGAATTTGCCCAGGCCTCCATAGGCTGTGGCCAGATTGGCGTAAGCCGCCGCATCCTGGGGATGGTTGCGAAGGGCTTTCTGATAGTATTCAATCGCCTGGAGATATTTTTTTCCGGCAAGGTAAATATCTCCCTGCGCCCGCCAGGCCGCAGCCGCTTCCGGCGAAGACCCGGAAATTTGCCGGTATTGTGCGAGCGCGGCTTCCGGCTTGTTCGCTTTTTCATAGGCCTGCCCCAGCATCATTTTGAAAGAGGCATTATCCGGGGCCAGTCCGACGGCATAATCATAATGCCTTACGGCTTCTTCCCAGCGATGCTGAATACCGAGAGAGGCTCCCAGAAGAGCGTAAACTTCTGCATCTTTCTGGTTGATTTTGACCAGCGGGCTTAATAATTCCATCGCCCGGTCAGAACGCCGTAAGGATAGATAACAGCGAGCCAATTCCTTCATGGCTTCGTAATCATCAGGCTTCAGGCGCAGGATTTCCTCATAAAGCGCCACCGCCTCGTCTATCCGGTTTCGTTTCAGATAAAGAGCAGCCAGAATCCTGCGGACTCCCGCATCCTGAAGGTTTTGGGCCGCAGCCTTCTTCAGATATTCCACCTGCTCATCCATGCTGCCGATATCCTGCGCATGTCTCAACCAATCCTGGGGCGTAATCATCACACGAATCGGAACTTCAGCTAAAATCTCCTTCTGATGAAAAACCATCACCCGGTAGACATGATCCACCTGGGCGCTCTGCTGCGGAACGCCGGTCATCATGATGCGATTGACCATGTCAAGGCCCCGAAACAAAACCCCCATGTGGTTTCCTCCCCTGTCCGACCCGACGATTCTTACGGATATGAACTTTTCCCGCCAATCATCACTGATCACGGATTTGATGACAAATTCATCACGATAGGAGATTTCCAGGATGCTTCCCGCTTCCACGCGAAAATCCTTGCCGTTTTTCTCCAGATCAAGCGCATAAAAGTGGGGTTTGGCGTTGAATACAGAATAGGCAAAGGCATTTATCGATCGTGCGGCGGTGCCTGCAACCGACTGATAGGCTCCTGGAAAAAAAAGGAATAAGGATAGAGCGACAAGAACAAGAGTCGCCACCAGGACCGCCACAAGGGTCAGTTTCCGATGGGATGACGGATGTCCTGAATTTTTCATCATATCTTTAGCCTCGGGGATGATAGCGGGAATGAATTTCTTTTAGTCTTTCCTTGGTCACATGCGTGTAAATCTGCGTCGTCGAAATATCAGCATGTCCCAGCATCACTTGCACAGCTCGTAAATCCGCCCCGCCTGCAAGAAGATGCGTGGCAAAAGAATGCCGAAAGGTATGAGGATGAACATTTTTGGCCAGTCCCGCCTTTTTTGCATAGCCGACAATAATTTTCCAAAGCCCCTGGCGCGTAAATCCGCGACCAAACCGATTGAGAAACAACACATCCGTTGATTTCGTCTTCAGCAGTTTGGGACGGGATTCCTCCACATATCGGCGCACACAATCATAGGCTGTCTTTCCGATGGGAACCACCCGCTCCTTGCTTCCCTTGCCCATCACGATCAAAAAACCCACCTGCCAGTTGATGCTGCCCATCGAAAGCGAAATCAATTCGGAAATGCGCAATCCGGTTGCATACAAAAGCTCCAGCATGGCCGTATCTCGCAACGCCGACGGTGTCTGATCTCCCGGCTGGAGTAAAATCCGGTTCATCTCCTCCTGGCTCAGCGTATCGGGCAGGCGCATCCAGACTTTGGCCAGTTCAATATTTGAAAACGGCGATTCGTCCAGAACTTTTTCACTTTGCAGATACTTGTAAAATCCGCGCAGGGCAGCCAGTGACCGGTTCATGGAGTTGGCCGATAGTCCTTCCGTTTTCATCTGCACCAGAAATTCCAGCGCATGTTCGGGCGTCACCTGATGCGCTTCCAACAATCCTTTGCACTCCAGAAAGGAAAGATAACGGGTCAGGTCCCGCCCGTAAGCCTCCAGGGTATTCCGGGCGGCGCCTTTTTCGACAATCAGATGATTTCTGTATCGGTTCAACAAGTTGCGCATGCAGGCTTTTATCGCAAATCCCTGGTGGATGTAAAGTTTTTTATTGACAGAAAGACCAATCTTGTAGAAAGAAGGCTCACCTTTGTTCTGTGGAGAAAAATCATGAAAAAAGTCGTCATCGCCAGCGATCACGGCGCAGTAGAGCTAAAAGAAAAGGTTGTGGCTTTTTTAAAAAGCAGGAATTTCGCGGTGACCGATATGGGAGTATCCGGCCCGGTTGCGGTGGATTATCCGGATATGGCCGTGGCTGCGTGCAGCGAATTTAAAAAAGGCGGCTATGATTTCGGCATTCTGCTTTGCGGCACGGGAATCGGCATCTCGATTTGTGCAAATAAAATCAAGGGAATCCGCTGTGCGCTCCTGTTTGATCTCTACAGCGCCGAAATGGCCAAAGCCCACAACAACGCCAACTTCATCGCCTTTGGCGGCAGAATCACCTATGCAACGGATGTCAACGTGATGATTGATAAGTTCATGGATACTCGCTTTGCCGGTGAACGCCATGAGCGAAGAATCTCAAAAATGATGGCTCTTGAAAACCTGCCGTGATGCCAAATCTTCCCGCAGGATATTTTTTTGTAAGCGCAAGACCCATTCCGACCGTTTGTTCTCCGAAATGACCGGCGACAAGGGGAATCCCTTCCGTGACCTTAATCCTTTTTCTGCTTCCGCAGCTTATCCAGAAACAGCGCTTCATTCATGTAAATTTTTCGTTCATCGCGGGCAAAAAGCATATTATTGATGGACATTTCCATATCCAGGGCAGCCATCCCGTCCATCCGCGACACCACCGAACAAATTTTTTTCAGTTCTTCAAGCGCCTTGACAGACCTGGACGTTAACGATTCCGCTATCTTTTCCGCTTCCCGCATAAACTTTTCCGGGGAAGCCACCTTGTTCACCAAACCGATCCTCTGAGCCTCATTGGCTCCGATCGGCTCACCCAGCATGACGATTTCTTTGGCTTTGGCCGCACCGACCCTCTGGGTCAGGGGATAATACAAAGGATTTAATCCAAACTTGAGTTCAGGATGGCAGAAAATTGCGCTTTCCGACGCGACAATCAGATCGCACACCGTTACAATATTGAAACCTCCTCCCAGGGCAATGCCACCCACGGCAGCGATAACCGGCTTGGCATAGGAATAAATCTTTTTCAGATAACATCTCATGGATTCGAAATAGTCATCAATGTCCGAATAAGGAAGAGAGGACATTTCCTTGATGTCCAGGCCGGCTGAAAAAACATATTCTCCGCCGGTGATCAAAAGCGTTTTCATCCTCCGGTCCGCTTCCACATCCAGCAGGGCATCATTGAATTCCAGACGCATTTCTCTGGAAAGAGCGTTCATTTCCGAGATGCGATTGAATTGAATAACAGCGTAAGCATCCCTTTTTTCCAGAAGAATATTTTTATAGGTCATCTCTTCTTTCCAACTTCTAACCGGAGTTCCCGCCCTGTTTTAAAAAAAGGAATTTTTCTTTGCTGAAGCGATACGGACTCGCCGGATTTCGGATTCCGGGCGATCCGGGGTTTTCTTTCACGGACCGTGAACGATCCGAATCCCCGGATCTCGATTTTTTCTCCTCTTCGGAGCGCGTCCCCCATGGAGTCAAAAATCACCTGCACGGCCAAAGCGATGTCTTTTTGCAAATAAGCATGGTATTGATCGTGCGCCTTTTTGATTAATTCTTTTTTGGTCATATTGAAGTTGCCGGCATCGCATCAGGGTTGATACAGATAACTGACCCCCGACCATTTCCGGGATTTTTCCTGAACAGAGCGGCTCAACTGATCCGCCGCGCTTTCAAACAGGTAATCAAAGACGTTAGGATGCTTTTTCCGAGGGTAAACCAGATCGCACTTGCCTTTTTTACCGGCCAGTGAACTGGCCAGTCTTGCCGCCGAGGCCATGTCGCCCAGCTGATCCACCAAGCCGTATTCTTTTGCCTTGCGGCCGGAAAAAACGCGGCCGTCGCTGATCGCCACAACCTTTTCGCGGGGCAATTTCCTGTCCCGGACAATCACATCGACAAACTGCTGATAAATATCGTCAATCAGTTCCTGCAGAATCGCCTTCTCTTCAGGCGTCATCTCCCGCACGGGCGAACCAATATCCTTGTACTGGCCGCTTTTCACCACAGAGGCCTTGACACCGACTTTTTTCAGAAGTTCTTCAACATTGGCAAACTGCATGATGGCCGATATACTTCCGGTGATGGTCCCCGGATTGGCCACGATTTTATCTCCCGCGCAGGCAATGAGCAGACCGCCGGAAGCGGCAACCGATCCCATCGATATCACGACCCTTTTCTTCTTTTTGAGTTCTACGATGGCGTCGTAGATCTCCTGGGAAGCGGCCACTCCGCCTCCTGGAGAGTCAATGCGCACCACCACGGCCGCAATGGAATCATCCTCCGCAAAACCTTCAATATTTTCAGTGATTTCTATTGAATCGGCAATGACACCTTCCACCGGAACCACGCCGATCTTGTCTTTCAGCGAAAAGCTCTGCGAGCGAACGCCTCCGGAGCTTGCGCCTGCCCGATAAAAAAGGGCATAAAGAACGGCGACCATCGTCAGCAACAGGAGGATTCCCAAAATGACCGGGTGTTTTCTCATACTTTTCAATTATTCCTTGCCGTGACCACCGATTTTCACATCGGCCAGCGCCTGAGCCATGTTTGAACCGATGTTTTCACGATTGTTGAGATACTGGTTCGTTGCCGAAGCGGGAGCCGGTGAAGGCGCCGGTGCTTCCATATCTTTGATACTTAAGCGGATTTTTTTCGTTTTCACATCAATGCTTTTCACCATTGCGGATACGGTATCGCCGACATTGTACAGTTCCGCCGATGACTTGACCCGTTTGGAACTGATCTCCGAAATATGCACCAACCCCTCGATACCGTCTTCAATTTCCACAAATATACCAAAATCGGTAAAATTCGTGATCTTGCCGGTCACCACACTGCCGGGAGCATATTTCTGCGGCAGATCTTCCCAGGGATTTTTTTCAATCTGCTTGATCCCCAGAGAAAATTTCTCATTATCCACGTCAATATTCAAAACCACTGCTTCGACTTCCTGTCCCTTTTTGAAATACTCGGAAGGATGGGTCACCCGATGCTTCCAGGAAATGTCCGAAACATGGACCAAGCCGTCAATCCCGTCTTCAATTCCGATAAATACCCCAAAGTTCGTAATGTTGCGCACAAGACCTTTGACGACCGTACCCGCCGGATACTTCTCTTTGAGCTTTTCCCAGGGATTGGATGTCGTCTGCTTCAGACTGAGCGAAACCCGCTTGGCCTCCGGATTCACTTCCAGCACCACCACATTGACGGTATCGCCGACATTGAGCACCTTGGAAGGATGCTTGATTTCCCTCGTCCAGTACATTTCCGATATGTGCACCAGACCTTCCACACCCGGCTCCAACTCAATGAAAACTCCGTAATCCGTCAGATTGACCACCTTGCCCTGCACCAGAGCGCCAATCGGGTACTTCTCGGAAATATGTTCCCACGGATTTTCCGTCATCTGCTTCAACCCCAGCGAAACTCTTTCTTTTTCACGGTCAAAAGAAAGAACTTTCACCTTGATTTTTTCACCCTTCTGGAAAACATCAGCCGGTTTGGCAATTCTTCCCCAGGAAATATCCGTCACATGGAGAAGCCCGTCAATACCGCCCAGGTCAATGAAAATGCCGTAGTCCGTAATATTTTTAATGACTCCTTCAACAATGCTGTCCTGCTGGATATTGTTGAGCGTGTCTTTCTTCTCGCTTTCTCTTTCGGAAGCCATGATCTGGCGTCTGGACAAAACCACATTGTTGCGCTTGCGGTCATATTTTAAGATATTGAAATCCATCGTCTGACCGATATAATGGTCAAGATCCTTGATGGGACGTACATCGATCTGTGAACCGGGCAAAAAAGCGATAATCCCGATATCCACGGAAAGACCGCCTTTGACTTTTTCCACAACCGTCCCCTTGAGCGTCAGGTTATTCTCACTGATGTTCTTGATATCGTCCCAAACTTTGAGCTTGGCCGCTTTTTCTCTGGACAAGACCAGATTTCCCTCGGAATCCCGCTTGTCAATGAACACTTCTATATCATCGCCCACGGCAACCGTAACATTTCCCTGAGCGTCTTTTAGTTCTTTGATCGGAATAAAACCTTCCGTTTTCCATCCCACGTCCACCATGACAATGTCCGATGTCACCTGAACCACTTTTCCCTGGGCAATGTCTCCATATTTCAACTGATTGAGACTTTGTTCGTAGAGTTCTTTAAAGCCCATATCTTCCATCGACGGCACGGACACATTCTGAACGCCGGAATTTTTAGAGTTGGCCTGACCCTCCTTTTCATTTGTTAAGTTTTCGTTATGATTGTTAACCATTTACCTGACACCCCCTATTTTGATAAGACATTTTTAATTTGCGGTGACTAACATAGGCAAAATGAAATAGCAAGATAAATCAAGAGCCTGTTTCTCCGGGGATTTGGTGATCATTCACCGTTTTCAGCCGAAATAGATAAAAGAATGCTCTCGACCACCTGAGCAACATCCATCCATGTGGAGTCAATCAAAACAGCGTCCGGAGCGGCCGTAAGCGGCGCGAGCCTGCGCTCGGAATCCTGGGCGTCTCTGGCCTGCATATCCCGACACACCTCCTCCTGGCTTACCGGTTTGTTCTTTTGTGTAAGCTCCTCGCGCCTCCTGCGAACCCGCTCATCCATATCGGCAAAGAGAAAGAACTTGGCATCCGCCTGCGGAAAAACCACCGATCCCATATCTCTGCCCTCGGCGACAATCCCCCCCTGGGCTCCGGCTTCACGCTGTAAATTCAGCAACTTATTCCGCACCACCGGAAAAGCCGACAAAATGGAAGCCGCCAGTCCAACCTCTTCCGTCCGGATTAAATCTCCAACATCCCGCCCATCGACAAAAACCTTCATTTCACCGTCTTGATTTTTCAGCGTCACCTCCGTTTCAGCGCAAAGCAACGCCAAAGCCTCTTCACTTCGGATGTCCATGCTGTTTTGAAGCGCCTTAAAGGCCAAAGCGCGGTAAAGCGCACCCGTATCCAGATAGACATAGCCCAGGCGTTTGGCAAGCTCACGGCTTACCGTGCTTTTGCCCGAACCCGCCGGACCATCTATGGTTATGATTTTTTTCATGATTCTACTTTCTCCTTTTGGATGGTTTTCTTCTTTTTTCAAGTGAAACTTGCCTAATCCTTTCAAAGCGGGTAAGATCAAGTCAAACGGATAGAAATTATGCAATCAACTACGTTTAAGAGAATCCAAAAGCAATATTTTTCTTTTCTGCTGGTTTTGTTTCTGCTTTCGTGTGGAGTGCAAAATGCCGATGGCGCTTTCACCATTGAAGACGAAAAAAAAATGGGAAAGGAAATTTATGACAAACTTGAAAAAAGCAATTTTCTGCTCCACGATAAAAAACTGAACGATTATGTAACGCAAATCGGCAACCGGGTTTTGTCGCACAGCAACAAAGCCTCTTTCGATTTCACGTTCACCATTTTCAACAGTTCCGGCATCAACGCTTTCGCCACTCCCGGAGGCTATGTTTACATCAACAAGGGACTCATCACCGTCGTGGAAAATGAAGCGCAGCTTGCCGGCGTCCTGGCGCACGAAATCGCTCACGCCAATGCGCGTCACATTGCCTCGATGATTGAAAAATCGCAAAAGCTCAACATTGCCATGCTGGCCGGCATTATCGCGGGGGTGCTGCTTGGCGGAGGAGGAGAAGCCTCGGCGGCCCTGGCGGCGTTTTCCGTTGCGGGGGCAACATCTCTGAGCCTCAAATATCAACGTGAACATGAAGAGGAAGCAGACCGCATGGGAATCCTGTACCTGGTCAACTCCGGCTACTATCCCGAAGCCATGGTCGAATTTCTCAAAATTATGAAACAGTACGAATTTTTATCAAAAACGATCCCTTCGTATTTTTTGACGCATCCGGGAACCGACGACCGTATTTTCTATCTGGAAAGCCTGATTCAAACTGCATATCGCCGGTCCGGTGGCTCGGCAAATATTATCGGCAACATCATGCGCATCCAGGCCAAAATCATTCCGGATGAAAAGGATTTGCCTTCACGTCGCAGACAACTTCAGGAAAAAATCAAAAAAGACCCGGACAATGTTGACCTGCTTTATGCCATGGCTCTGCTGGAAGACCAACTGGAACAAACCAGCACAGCGCTTGAATATCTTCAAAAGGCCCTGAAACTGGCGCCCAATGACCAGGACATTCTCAAAAGCATCGGCTTGCTTTATTTGAAAACCGGAAACGCAGACATGGCAAGATTCCATTTGTTGCAGGCTGCAAAAGTGGATCCGGATAATTTTCAGATCACGCTGGCTCTGGGCAAGGCGAATTTTGCCCTGGGCGATTTCGCCAACGCCTTGAATTATTTGTTGAAAATTCAGGATCAATCTTCAAACGACACAGAAGTCACCTATTATATCGCCATGTGCTACGGCAGACTGAATCAGCAAGGTGAATCTCACTATTATTTTGGCCTGTATTTCAAAAATGAGCAAAAAAGAGAAAGCGCGCTTTTTCATTTTCGTAAAGCGCTGGATTATTATCCGGAGGGAACGCCCCGGGCGGCAGCCATCAATGACGCCATCCGGGAATTGAGCGCGAAGCCCCTCCGAAGACCCGAAAAAAAATAACCGGCGCAACCCCAAACGCTTCGATAATATTCTTTTTATAACAATGTCTTACACAAATACTGCCGGTCAATCTTTATCATTGCGAAAAACGGGACAATCCGTTATACAGCAAGAACTTTAATATTTGGAAAGGAGTCTGAAAACGTGAACATTTTAATATTTGGCCCCAACGGCAGCGGCAAAGGCACGCAAGGCGCAATCGTCCAGAAGAAATACGGCGTTCCCCACATTGAAACCGGAGTGATTTTTCGTCAGAACATCTCCAAAAAAACCCCTCTGGGAGAAAAAGCAAAAGCATTCATCGACCGTGGCGAACTGGTTCCGGACGATATTACCATCCCCATGATTCTTGATCGTCTCCAGGAAGACGATGCGAAAAGCGGCTGGCTCTTAGACGGCTTCCCCCGTAACCTGGCTCAGGCTGAAGCCCTTTGGGCAGCTTTGCAGAAAGCAAACATTAAACTCGATTTTGTCATTGAAATTGATCTGGATCGTGAAACGGCCAAAAAACGCATCATGGGACGCAGACTTTGCAAAACGGATAACAATCATCCGAACAATATTTACATTGACGCGATCAAACCCGCAGAAAAAGACGGAAAAATGGTCTGCCGCGTCTGCGGCTGCGAAGAGCTCTCCACCCGCGCCGACGATCAGGACACGGCCGCCATCGATAAACGCCACGGTATTTACTACGATACAACAACCGGAACCCTGGCAGGCGTCAACTATTTCAAGGAAAGAACCAAGGTCATCGTCGTGGACGGCCGCGCCGGCGTCAAGGAAGTTTCCGAAGACCTGATGAAAAAACTGAGTTAATTGCACCCGAAACCATTTTAGGATATAAGCCCTCCAGAACCTTTGGAGGGCTTTTTTTAACACACATATGGAAAATATTAGAAATTTCAGCATCATAGCTCACATTGACCACGGCAAGTCCACCCTGGCCGACCGGCTGATCCAGTTCACCGGCGTCTGCAACGAAAGAAACTTTCAGGATCAGCTTCTGGACAACATGGACATCGAACGCGAACGCGGCATCACCATCAAGAGCAACGCGATCTCCCTGCCTTACCGGGCCAAAGACGGAAAAGATTATATTCTGAACCTGATCGACACGCCGGGTCATGTGGATTTTTCCTACGAAGTTTCCCGGTCACTGGCCTCCTGTGAAGGCGTCCTATTACTGATTGACGCAGCCCAGGGAGTCCAGGCGCAAACGCTGGCCAATCTTTACCTGGCCATGGAGCACAACCTGGAGATCATCCCCGTCATCAACAAAATCGATCTGCCCTCCGCTGACATCGAGCGCGTCCTGGAAGAAATCGACTCGGAACTCGGGCTGGATCCGGAGACGCATATCAAAGCCTCCGCCAAGGAAGGCATCGGCATCGAAGAAATTCTCGAAGCCGTTGTCCAGCGCATTCCGCCACCCAGGGGGAGCGCGGACCATCCTTTGGCCGCTTTGATATTTGACGCCAAATACGACGCCTACCGGGGCACCATCATTTACTGCCGGGTATTTGAAGGCAGCGTAAAAGCAGCCGATATTATTAAATTCATGTATAACGGCGCCAATTACAAGGTGGAGGAAGTCGGCCACTTTCTGCTGACACGCGCCAAACGGGAAAAGCTCTCGGCGGGCGAAGTGGGCTACATTATCGCCGGAGTAAAAACAGTTTCCGATGTCCGCACCGGCGACACGATTACCCTTCAAGACAAGTCATGCAATGGGCCTCTGCCCGGCTTCAAGGAAGTCAAGCCGGTGGTTTTCGCTTCCATCTATCCCATCGCCTCCGACGACTATCAAGACCTTGCCGATTCGCTGGAAAAATACAAACTCAACGACGCGTCGTTTATTTACGAAAAAGATTCTTCCGCCGCCCTGGGTCAGGGATTCCGCTGCGGTTTCCTGGGGCTTTTGCATCTGGACATCGTCCAGGAGCGGCTGGAGCGGGAATTTGATCTTTCCATCATCCTTTCCGTCCCCAGCGTGCGTTACCGCTTCTCGCTCAAAGACGGCGGCACGCTATACGTGGACAACCCGACGCACTACCCGGACCCCGTCAGCATCGCCAAAGGAGAGGAGCCCTATATCCGCGCTTCCATGATGCTTCCCGAACGCTACCTGGGCACGGTCATGAAACTCTGCATGGAAAAACGAGGCGTCAATTCCAATCTGAACTACACAGGACCGGGACGGGCCGAACTGTCCTATGAAATGCCGCTCGCGGAAGTCATTTACGACTTTTACGACCGGTTCAAGTCCGTCACGCAGGGCTACGGCTCTTTTGATTACGACATCATTGATTACCGGGAAAGCAATCTGGTCCTGATGGATATTCTGGTCAACGGCGAAAAGGTGGATGCGCTTTCGCAAATCGTCCATCGCGAACGCGCCCGCGCCCGTGCACTGATTGCCTGCGACCGCCTCAAAGACGAGATTCCGCGCCAGATGTATAAAATCGCCATTCAGGGCGCCATCGGCGGAGAAATCATCGCCCGCAGCACGATCAGCGCCTTCCGCAAAGACGTTACTGCCAAGTGTTACGGCGGCGATATCACCCGCAAGCGAAAACTCCTGGAAAAACAAAAGGAAGGCAAAAAGCGCATGAAGATGATCGGATCGGTCAGCATCCCGCAAAGCGCATTCCTGGCGGTTTTGAAATCCGATAATGACTGATGTCCCGGGCCTGTATATTCATGTCCCTTTTTGTCTGAGCAAATGCGGATATTGCAGCTTTACCTCGATCACGCGGACTCACCTGATTCCCGAATTTGTCCGGGCCGTCACTCAGGAGATGGAATTTTACAACCCATCGTGGATTCTTTCTAAAACAAGTCCTTTAAATTTATTTGAGAAAACAACAAGTTCATCATTCCCGCGCAGGCGGGAATCCAGAGAAACATTAAAAAGGCTGGATTCCCGCCTGCGCGGAAATGACGATGAAAACTATCCTTGCAAGCAAGGGAATGGCAGTGGAGAGCCTCTTTTCGAGGGCTTTGACACCATCTATATCGGCGGCGGCACGCCTTCTTTGCTAACGGCTTCGCAAATCGATACGCTCCTGAACTCCGCGCACAAAAATTTCACCATTGACCGGGATGCGGAAATTACCATGGAAGTCAATCCCGGCGATCTCTCTACTGAATACCTTGCCGCTCTTAAAAAAATGGGAATCAACCGCCTGAACATCGGCGTTCAATCCTTTGACGATACGCTTTTAAAATTTCTCGGCCGCAGGCATTCGGCAACGGAAGCCATAGCCGCCATTGATGCCGCCCGCAAAGCCGGTTTTGACCATATCGGAATCGATTTCATCTATGGTGTTTTCGGCCAGGACATGACCGGCTGGCGGCAGACGCTGCAAAAAGCTCTGACTTTTTCCCCGGAACATCTGTCCTGCTACCAGCTTTCGCTGGACGTCAAAACACATCTTTATCTATATTATCAGGAACATAGCTTATCGCTCCCATCTGAAAATGAAGAGCTGGATCTTTTTCTGAACACATCGCAGATTCTGACGGACGCTGGGTATATTCACTATGAAGTCTCCAACTTCGCCCGGAACGATTCCCTGAAATCCCGTCACAACACCAAATACTGGAGGCACATCCCCTATCTGGGATTGGGACCTTCCGCTCATTCTTTTCTGAAAAACAGACGCTGGTGGAACAAGGCGGCTGTTGCCGGTTATCTCAAGGATCTTTCTAATAATCAGTCACCGGTTGACCAATTCGAAGAACTTTCATCGGACCAGCTTGCGCTGGAAGCGCTCTTTCTGGGGCTGCGTACAAAGGAAGGCATTCACCTCGGGCAATATGAAACCGCATACGGCTGCAATTTACTATCCGATAAAAAGCAAGCCATTGATGCATTAATCAGAAACAAGCTTGTGGAATTGAAAGACGGCTGCCTGCGTCCAACACTGGACGGCATGGCCGTTGCTGACAGCTTGGCGTTGATTTAATGAAACCGTGTGGAGCTTATATTTTATCTGGATATTTTTCTGATCACAAGTACGCCTCCGCTTCCGAAAACCGGCGTTTGGGCGGATAATGCGGTTAATAATCTTTCCACGCTCACCCAGTAAGGTTCGTAATACATTCTGTCAACATCAAGAATCAATACACGGTCCGTACCGGCGTCATAAGCGCCGACAGGAGAAATATGCGGATAAGGCCCTCCCGGATCATCCGTCAGCTTATCCTGTAGAAAATGCAGAATGATAAAATCATCGGACGAGGTTTCATTCGTTTTCAGAATCGCCCGCAATGCCTCCAGATCCTTTTTGTCATCATTTTTAAAACTCCGGCTCCATGTTTCCCATCCCTTGATGCCATATGTTTTCAGCGCTTCTGCCGCAACCTCTTCCAGTTGCACAAGCGTCAGTCCCTTGCGAATTTTCCCTTCGTTTTCCATCACACGTTTTTTCCAGTCGGCAGCCCTGACGTGATCCAGTAATTCCGTCTGTTGAACATTTCTTTGATCAGCACGAAGATTACCCTTTGCTCCGATAATCGCGTTGAGAACCATCGCCAGCGATGCGGTTGAACAGGATAGTTTGTTAAATTGCCCTGTGTAGTGGGCTGCAAGCAACCAGAAATCCGGCGACTGGCTTTTCGCCGATTGAAAATATTCATGGGATTGTGAAAGAGGAACGGCATAAGGCGCACCGGAGGGACCGTATTTTGGCGGATTAGTCGCCTCCGCCGCAAACGCCTGGGCGGTATGACACAATATTACCGCAAGACAGAAATAAAAAACCCGTCGCATCCCGTTACTCCCTGCCTGCCAAATGCCGTCTTCTTCTGCAAACGAAGATTAATCATATTCTTCAATGTACCGTTCGATATAATCCCGCACCTTGCTTTTCGGCTCGTAAATACCGAAGTGGCCTTCACAGAGAATGTCGGCCTCCAGATCAAGAAGCTTTTGCATAGATTTTTTCCACGCCGAAATATCGGAACCGAAAGCTTTATGAAATGGTCCGTGAATATCCTGTCCAAACAAGATTCTCTTTCCTGCGCGATCCAGATAAACAACAATGGAGCC
>Ga0116141_10001565_pt1 | contig 19633 bp, 14 predicted proteins | sample AD_UKC097_MetaG_FD_89744 | JGI IMG/M metagenome (GOLD analysis project Ga0116141, IMG submission 89744) | Active sludge microbial communities of municipal wastewater-treating anaerobic digesters from USA - AD_UKC097_MetaG | ecosystem: Engineered > Bioreactor > Anaerobic > Digestate | place: USA...
GCGATTTCTCGGGTATCATCGTTTTTGGGCCGGTATTTTACCTGTTTTGCAGAAACCGGACAATAGTTAACGACAGAAGTGAGATGTTAACCCTGGGCCTGATATCACTCGGGCTGATATTTCTCTCGGTACTGATTTTCAGCCGTGACCCCGACAACCTGGTTTCGATGCTGATGCCCTATATTCTCTTCCCCGTCACAATCTGGATATCACAGAAGTTCGACCCGCTGATCGCCGGCACCGGGATAGTGATACTAACCATAATCGCGGTCTTCGGAACGGTTCACGGTTACGGAACCTTCGCGCTCGGTACCCGAAACAATTCGCTCCTTCTGCTCCAGGGTTTTGTTTCGATTCTTGGCTTCACATCCCTCTCATTTTCGGCCGCCACATCCGAGAGGAGGGACCTCCAAAAACTCGCGGATGAGAGAGCTGAAGAACTGGCGCGGGAAAGAACCCTTCTGAGGGCAATAATCGACATTATTCCCGACGCCATCTACACAAAAGACCTCGATCTAAAGAAAACACTGGCGAATCCGGCTGATCTCAGCAACATGCATGTGCAATCCGAGGCTGATGTTATTGGTAAAACCGACCTCGAACTGCACCCCAAAGCACTCGCTGAAAAATTTATGGAAGACGACAGGTATGTGGTTACCACAGGAAAACCTGTGATCGATCGTGAAGAATTCGTAATAGACGAGAATGGTGAGATAGTCTGGCTACTGACTTCGAAGCTCCCCCTCAGGGACTTGAATGGCGAGATTACCGGTCTGCTCGGAATCGGTAAAAATGTAACTGAATCGGTCAGGAACAGAGAAGAGATAAAAGCCCTGAACGCGGATCTTGAAAAAAGAGTGGAGGAGAGAACCGGGCAGCTCGAGGCGAAAAACAAGGAGCTCGAAGCATTTTCGTATTCAGTCTCTCACGACCTGAGGGCCCCGTTAAGACATATAAGTGGATATGTTGATCTGCTTAATAAGAAGTTCAGGGAAAATCTGCCCGAAAAAGGGCAACACTATCTCGATACTATCTCTGATGCTTCGAAACAGATGGGCGAATTGATCGACGACCTTCTCCAGTTCTCGCGAACAGGGAGGGCCGAGATGAAGCTCGCCAAATATGAGATGCTCCCCATTATTGAGGAACTGATCTCGTCGACCACACGCTCCACACCCGGGAGGGAAATTAACTGGACGGTGGCTCCACTTCCCGCGGTGATCTGCGATCAGCCCCTCATCCGGCAAGTATGGGTGAATCTGGTAAGTAATGCCGTTAAGTTTACCAAGAACCGGGAAGTGGCTGAAATTGAGATCGGATTTACCGAGGAGCCGGGTTAGATAACTTTCTTTGTTAAAGATAATGGTGTTGGTTTCGATATGCAATACGCCGGGAAGCTTTTCGGTGTGTTCCAAAGACTCCACTCGAAGGAGGATTTCGACGGAACCGGGATCGGGCTGGCGAATGTGCAACGGATCGTTTTAAGACATGAGGGAACAGTAAGGGCAGAAGCCGAACCCGACAAGGGTGCAGTCTTTTATTTTACACTTCCAACAATTTTAAAGGATAATCTATGAATCTACTAAAAACCATCCTCCTCGCGGAAGATAATCCGATGGATGTCGAACTGACACTTGAAGCTCTTGAAGAACACAACCTTGCTAATCAGGTGGTCGTCCTCAAAGACGGGGTCGAAGTGGTGGAGTATCTGGAGGCCAAAGGGAGATTCGCAAACCGGAGCCCTGAATCCCCTGCCGTTCTCCTCCTCGACATAAAAATGCCCCGGATGGATGGCATCGAGGTGCTCCGGTACATCAGGCAAAGACCTGAGCTGAACTACCTCCCTATTGTGATGCTCACCTCTTCCCGTGAAGAACCTGATCTGAAAACCTGCTACGAACTCGGCGTTAATGCTTATGTGGTTAAACCGGTCGATTTCGCTGAATTTGTCGACGCGGTAAGGCAAATTGGAGTGTTTTGGGGGTTAATTAACGAACTTCCCGGCAGCAGGGTCTAATTTTATGTCTAATAATGAATGCTAATCGAATGATCAAGATTCTACACCTTGAAGACTCGGCTCTCGACGCGGAGCTAATTGCAGAATTAATCGAAAGTTCCGGTTTCCTGGTCGAGCTGACCATCGCGGATGGAAAAGAAGATTTTGAGAGTGCACTCCGGGAAGCCAAGCACGACATAATCCTGAGCGACTTCAGTCTGCCCGGATTTGATGCTTTCGGAGCGCTTGAGTCGGCGGTCGTGCTGGCCCCGACTACACCATTCATCTGCGTTTCCGGTTCGATCGGTGAGGAAACCGCGGTTGAACTTCTTAAAAAAGGCGCGACTGACTATATTCTGAAAGACAGACTGGCCCGGCTTCCAAACGCCATCACCCGGGCGCTCGAATTGGGGAAAGAGCGGCAACTCCGGAAGGAATTTGAAAAACGACTGATCGAAAGTGAGAAACAATACCGCGATCTTTACAACGACGCGGTTATCGGCCTCTACAGAACCACCCCGGAAGGCGAAATTCTTCTCGTAAATAACGCGCTTCTGACGATGCTCGGTTTTAATAATATTGATGAATTGACCTCGTTCAGTTTCGTAAAAAGTGGATTTGAAACTCCGGGAGACCGTAACCGGTTCCTGGAATCAATACGAACGCATGGTGAGGTACTGGGGCTAGAATCAGTTTGGATAAGAAGCGACGGGAAAAAGATTTGCGTTAGAGAAAGCGCGAGAGGCGTTAGAAATGAGTCGGGGGAACTGATCTATTTCGATGGCGTGGTTGAGGATATCACGGATAAAAAGGCGCTTGAAGAAAAGCTCATTATCGCCAAAGAAACCGCTGAAAGAGCCAACGCTCTGAAAGACTCGTTTATTCACAACCTCTCGCATGAGATCAGAACTCCTCTGAACGGAATAATCGGCACTACCGATATGATAAAAGAGTTGTACTCCGGGAGAGTGGAGGAAGATGATCTTTTCGTCTTCGATGCTTTACAAAGGGCTTCTGACCGACTGATCAGAACGGTTGAGATGCTTCTTAACATGGCACGCCTGGCTACGAATGAGTATCCTTTCAGTCCATCTCCCATTCTTCTGGATCATCTGATTCAAAATCTTCTGATGGAGTTAAAAAACCACGCTGACGACCGGGAAGTCTCGTTCAGGATCATCAAATCAGTGACCGATACTCAGATCAATTACGACTGGTATGCCGCGCACGATATCTTTCTCTATATTATCGACAATTCAATCAAATATTCTGAGAAGAATGAGGTTGGAATTTTGATCGAAGAGACACCCGATGAAAGGCTGGCAGTGAGGATAACCGACCGTGGTGTCGGGATATCCGAAGATTTCCTCCCCCGCATATTCGAGACTTTTGAACAACAGGATACAGGTTACGGCCGCTCATTCGAAGGGCTTGGTCTCGGCCTGCCGATAGTTAAAAAGCTCCTTGACCTGGGTGAGGGCGACATCGAAATAAAAAGCAAGATAGGCGAAGGTACAACGGTTTCCGTCTATTTCAAAAGGTAAACTGACACAGCGGAACTTGCCAAGGTATGGATTTTATTAAGGAAAAAGATTGACAAAGAACCGGTTAAACGATATTCTCAGGGCAGCCGAAAGGCGCTTCGTGAAGCACGGCACCGCAAAAACCACACTGGACGAGATCGCGCGTGATTTGCGCCTCTCAAAATCGGCTATCTACCATTATTTCAACACAAAGGATGAACTCTATACCGCAGTTGTGGAAAAACAGGCTACTGATTACATCAAAGCAGTTGTCGAGATATTTAATAATGAGGAGAGGAAGTTTCAGGAAAGGTTCAGAGCCTATTTTACTCTGAAAACTGATCTGAAATTAAATTACAAACTGCTCTACGGGATTCTGCTGGCTGATATTTCAGAACGATCGCTTCCTGAAGAGAAAGAAATATTAAGGAGGCTCCTTACTGAGGAGGAATCAGTTATCAAGCTGGTGTTCACGGCGTATTTTAACGATTCACTTAACGCGCCTAAAGCAGACGCGGCGATGCTCTTCGTAAGTCAGACCAGCATGCTCCCCTTCATTGATGAACTTTTCGCGGGCACTCTCGAAAAAAATGATATACCGATGAGGAACAAACTTCTCGACCAATTTGAATTGCTGCTAAACAGCCTGGTGAACTATTAAATTCCTTCATCTTGAGTTCCATTGCCCGGATCGTTCCCCAGCACTTCGCCATAGTTGTGCTTCACTGTCTTCCCCTGAACGATGAACATTACATCCTCAGCAATATTGGTCGCGTGATCCCCTATCCTTTCAAGTTGCCTGCACATCACCAGGTACGCAACGGCTTCCTCGATATTGTTGCTGTCTTCTTTCATCAGGTCGATCATTATCCGGTGATTTTCTACATTAAGCCTGTCTAAAAGACGGTCGGTACCAAGAACCTGAACCGCGAGCGTTGTATCGAGTCTGATAAAAGAATCTATCGAATTGCGGAGCATCTCACGAACTATCTGCCCCATGTCGATAAACTTGATCCTCTCGAAGAAAGCGGGTTTCCGGTTGTTCAACCTGAAATTTTCACAGAGATTTACAGCAATATCACCAATCCGCTCAAGGTTATTGTTTATCGAGATTGATGACATTATCATTCTCAGATCAATAGCCACAGGCTGGTTTATAGCCAGAATTTTCTGACAACTCCTGCTGATCTTAAGATCGTAGATATCAACTTTCGCGTCGAGGGCTATCACTCTTAAGGCGAGTTCAGGATCCTCGTTCTGAATGGCGCGGAAAGCTGATTCCACCTGTTCATCAACCAGGCTGCACATCTTGATCATTCTTCTTCTCAGCTTGAGCAACTGCTCATCGATCCTGTGTCGCATTAAGCCCTGTATCTCCCTGTAAGGTATTCCTCGGTTATTTTCTTATCTGGTTTTGTAAAGAATCTGATTGTTTGGTTTGTCTCCACCAGCTTGCCTTCATTAAGAAATACTGTGTAATCACTGAGTCCCGCCACTTGTGTGAGATTATGGGAGACCATTATCACCGTGACTTTCCGCCTCAATCCGTAGATCAGATCCTCGATCTTTTTTGTTGAAACGGGATCCAGTGAACCTGTCGGTTCATCCAGCATCAGGATGTCGGGCTGAGATATAAGAGCCCTTGCTATTGCTATTCTCTGCTGTTGCCCGATCGAAAACTTCATGGCCGACTCGTCCAAACGGTCTTTCACCTCATCCCAAACAACGGAGGTCTGCAGCGATTCGATAACTTTCTCCTCTATAATTGATCTGTCTTTTACCCCGGCGATCCTAAGTGGAAAAGCCACATTCTCGAATACGGAACGGGCAAACATGGCAGGTCTTTGGAACACTATGGCAGCTTTTCGCCTGAGGTTGGTAATATCAGTTCCGGGTGACAGGATATTGATACCATCTATAACCACATTGCCTGTATATTCAACATCGGGAGCCAGATCGTTCAACCGGTTCACAGTTTTCAGAAGAGTGGTCTTACCGCATCCCGAGGGCCCTATGAGGCATGTGATCCTCTTATCGATGACATCAAGAGTAAGATCCTTAATAACGGTGGAATTGCCAAAACTTACGCTGAGAGCCTCGAAACTGATCTTGATCTCTTTCATTCTGCCTCCGTAAATGCAAGATTTTTCCTGAATCTCGACCTCAACCAAATAGTCGCGCTGTTACAGACAAGGGTCAGCACAATAAGCACCAACGCGCCGGCATACTGATACGGCAGAGGTGAGGTGGATTGCGTTGACATGATGAATATATTGTATGAAAGATACATGAACTGCTCAGTCGGGTTCACGACCGGGAAACAGAGTCCCGCGATACACAAGTCGAAAACGGGCATCGACGGGAGAAAAAAGGCACATCCGAGAAAAAGAAGTGGGGCCGTCTCCCCGATCGCCCTGCTCACCGAGAGGATAACTCCCGTGGTAACTCCGGGTATTGAGTGAGGCAGCACTACAGACCGTATCATCTGGAGCTTACCTGCTCCTGCTCCATATGCAGTCTCCCTGTATTCAGCGGGCACTGCTCTGAATGCCTCATAGGCCGTGGTCACTACCATCGGCATCAGCATGAAAGCGAGTGTGGCCGAGGCCCAAAGCATCGACGGCTTCCCGAAAACAAGTTCAAGTCCGAACAATTCATCAAGTCCGGTACCAATGTTTAAGACGAAAAAACCCAATCCGAAAATTCCAAACACAACCGAGGGAACTCCGGCCAGATTGTGGATAAGGAAAAGAAAGAATTTATCGAATCTTCTGTTAAGCGAATACTCTGAAAGGTACAGCGCGGTTACCACCCCAAACGGTACCACAATGATCAGCATCAGAACCACAGTCATCAGAGTACCTGCGATCACCGGTCCAATTCCGCCTGTTGCCGGGTCGGAGGAAGGGCCCGCGGTCAGGTACTGCCAACTTATAACCGGCGCTCCCTCAACCAGTATATTCAGAAAGAAAAGGATGTAAACCAGAGCGGGAACAAGAAAGAACATCAGAAACAACGATGTAACAACCCTGTCAGATCGCGTTAAGTTAGACACTCCTTGCCTCCTTTTTCCCCCCGGTGAATCTTTTCACCAGTGCCCTCACGATCAGGTTGAGAATTATCGACATCAGGAAGAGGAGCAGACCGATGAAGAAGAGGGCGTGAAAGTGGGCCGTTCCGGGTGAAACTTCACCCAGTTCGGCGGCAATAGTGGCAGTCATTGTTCTCACGCTCGAAAAAGGATCTAGAACAAGGTTATCTGCATTGCCCGAGATCATCAACACGATCATCGTATCGCCGATAGCCCTGCCGAAACCAAGTATTATGCCGGCACTGATCCCGTTACCCGCGGCCGGGAGCACCACATCCTTAACGGTTCGCCATTTACCGGCTCCCAGACTGTAAGCAGCAAGCCTCGTTTCTCTGGGCACCGCTCTCAGAGCATCACCGGTAAGGGAAGCTATCTGAGGAATAATAATAAGAGATAGCCCGAGAGCCGAAAGCGCTGCATTCAAGCGGCTTGCCGGATTGAAGAGATCACTGAAAAAAGTGGCGACAACGGTTAAAAAAATGAATCCTACCGCCACTGTTGGAAGTGACGCGAAAAGATCTATAAGGTTTTTAAGCGACCGCCTTAGTGCCGGTGATGCAAACTCGGAGATGTAAACCCCGGTTCCCACACCGAATATGGTCGAGATCAAAGTTGCGGGAATGGCAGTGAGTAAAGTGCCAACAATCAAAGGAACAACTGAGAACCTTGGATCCTGTGATACGGGATACCATTCATATACCCGTGTACCACCCGTTTCGCTGAAAAGGAGATCGGAGGGGGAGATAAATTCGAACACCCTCAATCCCTGGTAGATCATCAGCACGAAGAAAAGAAAAACCAAAAGGAAAGTCAGAAGACCGGCCGACCTGACAAGAAACGCGAAAAATAAATCGGACGAGATCCTGAAAGATTTTTTCTTTGACCTGAATACCGAGTTTTCACTTTCCACGGCGAATGACGAGCCGTTATCTCTTTTCATTGGCTTTCACTTCAGGGGGATGAACTTCATATCTGAAGCAATTTTCTGACCCTCATCTGACAGGACGAAACCGATAAAATCACTTATCGCCTCTTTCGAACTGTCACGAATAATGAAATTCAGTTTGCGGGAGATCAAATACCTGCCCGTTCTGATATCATGATAGTTGGGGTGGTTCGAGTCGACCGGGGAAACTGAATCGTGGTTACCGGGGGTTTTAACCCTTATTATCACGAGCCCGGGTTTATCTATGAAGTAGCCGACACTTCCGTAGGCGATACCCCTCTTATCCTTCGAAACCGCTTCGACAAGAGCGGCAGTACCCTGCAATACATGCGTGGAGCGGGCGAAATCTTCACCACCCAGGATGTTTTCCCTGAAAAACGCGAAAGTGCCGCTATTGCTCTCCCGGCCATACAGGCTCACGGGCAGATCGGCTCCACCAACTTCCCGGTAGTTTTTGATCTTCCCGGTAAAAATTCCTTTTAACTGATCAACGGAGAGTTCACTGATACCGGCCTTTTCATTAACGACCACAGAAATTCCATCCAGTGCCACTGTTGTGGTTGAAAGTTGCGTCTTTGTCGCTTCTGCCCGTTCGATCTCGGTGGGAAACAACTCCCTGCTTACACACGCGATATCAGCGGAACCGTTCAGAAGGGCTGTAATGCCGTTTCCTGACCCACCCCCGGTAATAATAATCCTTACACTGTCGTTCCTCTTCATGTAAGCCTCTACCCATTTCTGGCAGAGGTTCACCATCGTGTCACTCCCCTTCAGATAGATGGTCGCGCCCCTCCGGTCGTCACTGCATCCGGTGATGAATAAGGCGATAACAAAAAGTGAAGCCAGCATTCTGCCGGCTCCACTTCGAAAACTGAAAAAAGACCCGGGGCCGGTCACTAATATATTGCCTGCCTGATCTTGGTCGAAATATAGTCCATCACCCAGACAACGAGAGCGATCATGATAACAATCAAACCAACTTCGTGCCATTGCGCGAGACCCTGATACTGAATGAGCATGGTACCAATACCACCTCCGCCAACCATTCCGATGATGGTTGCCATCCTCACATTTATGTCCCACCTGTAGATGGTGAATGAGAGGAATGGCAGGATGATCTGCGGAATAACAGCATACCAGATAACCTGAAGTTTGTTCGCGCCGGTAGCAGAGATCGCTTCAACAGGACCCTCTTCTATCGACTCGATCGCCTCTGAGTAGAGCTTCGCGTTGGAAGCGATGGTGTGAATCAACAGTGCCAGCATTCCCGCATAGGGGCCGATACCGATCCAAACCGAAAAGATGATCGCCCATATCAGCGGCTCGATCGATCTCACAAAATTCGAGAGCAACCTCAGAGTACCATAAACAAAAAGTGTGAACCGGTTGTCGTTCATGAGGTTTCGCGCGGAAAGAAAACTGACCACGAGTGTGATCGGAATCGATACGAGAGTCGCGATCAGAGCGATATAGATGGTCTCGATTATCGCGAAGAGTGCCTCATCGAAGATCGCCATTTCGGGTGAGAAAAGCGAGGTGAAAATACGCTGGGCGGCGGTTACTCCCTCATCGCTGAAGAGATCGACGATCGAGATCTTGGTAATGATCCAACCCGCGATGAAAGTAATGTTGAAAAGAAACCATCCGAATATCTCAAATGTCAACTTTGCCGTCTTCGTGGGCCGGGCAAGACCAAAAAGCCTTGCTGAAAGTGATGTACCGGAAAAACTCCACGCTACACCAGCGATTACACTGACCAGGGCAAATATTCCGATCTCGCCCCAACTGAACGGCACATCCTTTATCTGCATTATGAAACGGGACCAAATGATCCTGTCGACTACTAAAATTGAGTAAAATACGAAAAAACTGTCGAGAAAAGCGGCCTTTATTTTGGCTTTCAGTACTTCTTTCTCTTTTTTCTTAGCCATGACACCATGGGGATCGACATGCGCCATTATCTTATCTCCACTTCTTCGGCTTCTTCACCGTAAATTGTTTTAAACCACTTTTCATCGATGTCTGACGGAAGACCTTCGTAAATTATCTCGCCTGCTTTGAGCGCGATAACGCGGGAAGCGTATTTTCTAACGAGACTCAGGAAGTGGAGGTTGCATATTACCGTTGTGCCAAACTCTTTATTGATCTTTTCAAAATAGTGCATAACCGAGTTCGAAGTAGCCGGATCAAGCGAAGCCACCGGTTCATCGGCAAGAAGTAGCTTGGGGTTCTGCATCAGACTGCGCGCTATAGCCACCCTCTGCTGCTGGCCACCGCTAAGCGCGTCCGCCCTGATGTGTGCTTTCTCTTCGATGCCAACTATCCTTAAAGCCTCCATTGCTTCTTCGATCAGTTCCGGTGAAAAGTTTTCGGTTATCGACTGAAATGTCCCAAGCCTGCCCAAGCGGCCGGTGATAACATTTGTGAGAACACTTCTTCGCTTAATAAGATTGAACTGCTGAAAGACCATTCCGATCTTCTGCTTAAGTTCCCTGAGCTCCTTCCCCTTCACATGGGTGATATCTTTATCAAGAAAGTGAATGATGCCTGAAGTGGGTTCATGTAATCTGTTTATACAACGCAGAAGCGTCGACTTCCCTGACCCTGAAAGGCCTATGATAACTAAAAATTCACCCTCTTTTACATCAAAGCTTACGCCTTTAAGGGCGTGCGTGCCTGAAGGATAGATCTTGTGAATATTATCAACCTGGAGTATTTTCATAACGCTCCTTCTATCTTAAAGTTGATCTCATCAAGTTTTTGTCTGAGAACATCGTAATCTTTATCAGATGTGGGGATCAACTTTTTAACATTGTAAATTCTGTGGAGTGATTCCTGCCCTTCGGGGGTGGAAACAAACTTTAACAAGGCTGTTACTATCTTTTCCTTCATTTCGTCGGGCATCCCTTTACGGAATATCACGGGGTCATTGGGGATCGGATCCGTAAGGGCCACGATCTTGATGACATCGAAAACATCAGGGTACTGGGTTACCACTCTCTCACGGGCATCTCTTAGCTGACCTGTTTCATCCTTCGGCGAATAATATGTAGCACCCGCGTCGACCTGCTTCTGGTAAACCATCGAGACAACTATATCATGTTTTTTAGCGAAAATTGAGTCAGAGGGGACGATACCGTGTTTTTTAAGAAGTGCTGCCGGAAGGATGTAGCCTGAGGTTGAGGAGGGGTCTACATAAGCGATGCGTTTACTCATCAGGTCGGTGAGCGTGTCGATCCCGGAGTCAGCCCTCACAATGATCTGGCCCCGGTAAAACGCCTCACCATTGTCGCGGACAATCCTGAGGAGGGCCTGGGCACCATATTTTTTGTGCGCCATCAGATATGAAAAGGTGTTGCTTATGGCGATATCGGCCTTGCTGCTACCGAAGCTTTCAACCACAGTTACATAGTCAGCCGGTACAGCAGAAGTGAAGTAATATCCGGTCTCTTTCTCAAGATACTCCAGCAACTCACCCGCTGTGGTGGTTATCTGTTTGGCGTCTACTGAAGGTGTAAAAAAAAGTTTTATCGGGTTTTTCTTGGATCCGAGTTCTGAACTGTTCTTCCCATATTCTCTATAGGTGGTAACTGTCATGAAAACGATCAAAGGGGAGAGGTATATCAGGTATTTGAGGAATTTCATTTTTCGTCGCAAAATAAATCGAATTTATCTACGAAATATGCCTCGGAGTGACCGACTGACAAAAAAAAACTTTCCGGCCCAATGTTAAGAAATTGTTAAATCTTCAAACCCTTCATTTTCATGCTGAAAACAAGGTGTGACCGGAGAAGTCACCCCTCGAGACTGCTAAATAAAATGACCTATCGGTAATCACCCACCATGATAAAAGGTGCCCAGAAATAAGGGAAGGCGTACTTCGGGTTCTTAATCAGTTTGATCTTCGCTTTTTGCAGTGCTTCACTCTTAGGCATGGTTTTCAGATTACTGTAAAACTCGCTCATTAATATCGATGTGGCCTCATCTTCAACCTGCCACAAAGAAGCAACAACAGTCTGAACGCCGACCTTAAGAAACGCGTTGGCCGGCGAAACGAGCCACCCTTTAGCGAACTCTTCGCTGATCGCGGTCTTGCATGCCGACAGGGTGACCAACTTGTAGTTTCTGAGATTTGTTAAACCCCAAACTTCATTTATGGTTAGCTGACCGTCGTTCTTTGTATCAGATTCAGCCCCTTTTTTGGCCATTGTAAGGAAAGATTTGGTGATCTCGCCATAGTCCATGTTGCCGTGAGTCGCAAGATGGAGGGCATTGAACTGACCCTTTGAAAGTGATCTGATCTTCTCTTCCGTTGCTTCATCCCGTGAGTAGATCTCGGCATCAGCAAACAGATTTTTCAGTTTGTTCACTTCCACCTCGGCCGAGGGGAGCGATTTATCAGCGTTGGCAAATGCCACCAGTTTCATCGGTACCGGCTCTTTTGTCAAATTCTGCGAAAATACCTTAAATGAAGTTACATAGAATAAAAGATGGTCTTCCAAAAGGAACCGGATGTTATCCCCCGGTTTTGAGGAGATCAGAGTCTCAAACGGCAGATAGTATAACTTGCCGAATGGAACGATACAAAGTTTCTTTTTCTCTTTGAAGATGTTTTTCACCGGTGCAACAAGAAGTTGGTAGAGTTCCATTCCAAGTTTCCGCTGCGGAGCAAGATACATCTCATCTTCCATGCTCTTGCTTGCGTCTTTTGGCGAGTAGGTGTTTATATCAACCTCGCCAATCTCTTTTGCAGGGTAGGAATCTTTGAGCATCGAATAAAATTCGACGAGCTTTTGCTCCAATTCTTCCTTCTTGATATTCATTACGACTGCCCCGACCGAGTCGCTCGTCGCGCCGAAGATATAGAGGTTGTTATCACCCATCAGATAGGCCAACACTGCCACATCTTCCGGAATGAACTCCTGCCACTCGAGAAAACTGACCGGGTTGATGTTATCCTTAAAATAATCATCGAGACCGGGATTCTTTTGCACAGTCTCCATGATGAACTCGACATAACTGTTCTCTGCCACTTCAAGACTGGCTTGCAAACTCGCAATTTTTTCGCTGTTCTGCAATTCGACAGGTTTCGATTTCTCTTTTTCGAGCTGTTCCTCAAGTCCTGCCTTCTTGTTTTTCAGCTCTTTTTCCTTCTCGATTGCATCGTTCTGTGCTTTATCTTCGAACTTTGGAGTTACATTTCCAAACTGCTCCTTAAGCCCCTCGTTATAGCTCATGTCGAGGTAGTACAGGGCGCTATCGAGTTGCCCCTTTTGGATGAAGGCGTTTATGAGGGCTTCATATATCTTAACCTTCATTTCGCCGCTCTGGAATAGTTTGGCTGCTTTATCGCCGCCAACCAGTTTTCCGCGGATATCGTTTAGCACTGAAACGGCTTTTTTAAGGTAAGTGATCGATGAATCCTGTTGCTTCTCACTTTGGAAATTGAGGGCTTTATAGAAATATGAATGGTAGATCAGCTTGTTCGTCCCCAGTTCGATCGAGAGATCGATCGATTTATTCAGAAACTGATTCGAGAGCGGGATATTGTTCCTCATATGGTTCAAACGGCCAAGGACGAGCGAACTTGAAAGGATATCACTTCTGTCTTTCAGTTCAACACTCAGGTCATATGCCATTTTTGCCCATTTCTCAGCATCCTCATACTTTTTCGTATCGATATTAAGGGAAGCCAGTAGCCCGTAAGGCGTGGGCAGGTAAGCTTTGGCATTGTTCCTTTTGGCATGTTCAACCGCCATCAGGAGGAATTTCTCAGCCTCGGTGTAATTGTCCTTCTCAAATAGCACTTCGCCAATATTCGAAAGAACCGTTGTTCTGAAGTCGCCCATATACTTGATCGAGTCGAGTATTGCAAGGGCTTTCTTAAAATAAGGGAGTGCCGCGTCGTAATCACCTTGCCAGAAATAAACCGTTCCAATGTTGTTGAGCGGGGTCGATCTGTAATAGTCATTCTTCATGAAGGCGTATATGCTGTCTGCCTTCAGATAGTTTTCAATCGAAATCTGATATTCACCCTGGACATTATAAATATTTCCGTAGGAGATCGAAATGTTGGCTATCGCCCATGGATTCTCGATCTTCTTGTAGAAAATGTACGCCGAATCGAAGGTAACCTTGGCCTTCGCGTATTCACCCAATACCCTGTAAAGATCACCCTTGTAGATATATACATCAGCAATCAGGTTTATGTTGTTCATCGCTTTGGCGACTTCTTCGGCTTTCACAAAGTAATCCATCGCTTTCTCGAAATCACCACCTGAGATCGAGGCTGAACCAAGATTCAGGTAAACATTCCCGATCTCTGCCTTCTCTTGCATGAACTGGTAGAGGGCAAGTGCCGAGTCAAGATATTTTAACGAAAGAGATGCCTCGCCTTTCTCGGAGTAGAGCATGCCCATCTGTTTGTAAGCGAAAGCAATTGGCGCGTTGTTCTTGATCTCTTTCGCCATATTTATCGACTTCTGAAATATCACCAGTGCCGAGTCAAAATTGTTCCTGTATCCGTATTGTATCTGCCCCAGATTCATCAGGCAATAGATCGCGTCCAGTCTGTCGTTTACCAGGAGGTTAAGTTCAAGCGCCTTGTTAAGCATTGCTGTGGCGTTTGGTATATCGTTAAAGGTCATGTATGCCATACCCTGCTCGTAATAATTTTCGGCTATGGCGTATTTGTCCTTGGCTTTTTCCTTTATTTCAAGGCTCTTCTTGAAGTATTCGAAAGTCTTTTCATAATCGTTCAACTTCTTGTACATCGCTCCGATGTTATCATAAACACCGGCCATCCCTACATTATCATTCTGAGCCGCATAAAGTTCGAGTGCCTTGTTAAAGTATTCAAGTGCCTTCTCGGGATCACCCTGTTTCGAATACAGACTCCCAAGTTTATCATAAGAAAAAGCCTGATCTGCTTTATTACCCGTTTTCTCGCGGTACTCAATTGCTTTGGTGTGGCTGTCTATTGCCTTCTTGAAATTACCCAGGTTCCACTCTGCCTGAGCAATATTCGACTGGCACAAGCCCGCGTTGTCGAAATCGTTCATCTCGATGTACTTGTTGAAGCTCTTCTCATAAAATGTTATCGCCCTTGCGTACTCGCTAAGTTCGAACAACATATAGGCCATATCGTAGAGTGCCTGCGCTTCGCGGCTCTGATTTGATGTGGCGATCGCGAGGTCGTAAACCCTGTTGTAAATTTCGAACGACCTTTGGTAGTCACCCATCTTGGAATAGACATCAGCGATGTTCCTTAGAACTGTAAGCTTGTCACCTGAGGCAGTGTTGGCTTTTGATGAATCGTAAGCTGAAAGGGCCAGTTCGTAAAATTGCACAGACTCTTTGTATTTGTCCATCCCAGCAAGCGAATAAGCCTTCCCCCAATAACTGCCGCCAATCCGCTCCCACATCCAGTCTGAGGGATCCCTTTTAACCATTGCAAGCCTGCTCGCAAGGCATGTATCATAGTAGGCAATCGATTTTGCGTACTGCTCAAGGTCGGAGTAGAGCACACCGAGATTATGATGGAGGGATGAAACATATGATGAATCATCCACTTTCCGCGCGTGCTCAAGGCTTCTATGATAAGCGTACTCAGTCGCTTCAAAATCGCCGGTCTGTTTCAGATAGAGCCCCCTCGACATCCATGCTTTTTTAATTTTGTCCGGGTTCAACAACCAGTCGGCAAATTTTGCCGCTGCCAGCGAGAATTTGTCGGCTTTCTCCAGCTGCCCGATGGGATAGAGTTCATCAGATGAATCTGCAAATTTGCCGGAAATATCGTAGTCGGATATCGAGGCGCTATCAATCTCAAAGATCTTACGGAGGTCTTTTTCATCCTTCGCGTTGAGAACCATTCGGGAGAGTTTGGTTTGCCCCGCGATCGCGTCACTGGTTACCCACGAGAAATACGCTTCTATGAACTGAAAACTCAGCCCGAGATATTTGGCGGGGAAATCTTTAACGAACATCAGGAACTCTTCGGAAGTCTCAAGATTTGATTGCCTTATGGCCTCATTCATTTTCAGACCTTTGAAGGTTCCGCTTTTTGCCGGGCCGTATTCAACGGGGTCATCCTTGGCGAGCCCGTCGATCAAGTCGTATAGCGCTTTGTAATCACTCAGCAGGATGCTCACGATCGTCCTGTCCACGGTAGTATCGGCGAGCTTGTTCAGGAAGTTGAAGGTGTAGATGGTCTCGTTGTCGTATTTTCTAAAATTTATCTCTGATTTCGCTACATCCAGTAATGGAGAACTGTAGCCACTCTGTACACTCACGGGAATGTATGCATGGTCGACTATGAATATCTGTTTTTGTGGATTCTCCGGATAGAAAAGTTTAACCCCCACAAGCGAAGAGTAGGCATTTACTTCGATCACTTTCCCCTTGGCCAGGTGATACACATCGTGATCGGGCAGTTCGGGATAAACAGCCGCCCAAATATTTGCATCTGATCCGGGAATAATATTATCGAATGAGCCCCCGTGCACCTTTACAACAACAGAATCGCGGGTGATATATCTTACCTCCTCGATCGAAAAAAGCTTCACCATTTGGTTTCCGCCTTCTATTTTCCAAAGGCCGGAGAAAGCACCCTCCCTGAGATGTTTTGCAGTCATGTCGAGGAGGCTGAGATCGTTCAGAGCGATCGAAGCGAGTGAATCGTTCCCCGCTTTAATAGCCATCTTAAGACCCGCGATCGAATAGTCCCTCGATTTCTCAAGCTCACCCTTGTATTTATAGTACTGTCCAAGGTCGTTTTTAATGCGGGCAAGCACTTCAGGTTTCTTTTCTGTGGGTAAAAGGCTTTCATTTGTTTTGATCATCATCTCGACCGACGACATCGTCTCTTTATATAAGTCGAGTTTTTCGACATATTTGGTGGCCAGATCAGCCTTGCCGGCCGACTGGAAGTACTCGATGGCTTCCTGTGAGTACTTGATAGCGTACTTTCCCAGTGAGAATCCCTCATACTTCGAAATCAGGGACTCATAGTAACTGTCGGCGTAGGGGTAAAGCTTCCCTTGTTTCGCGACCTCCAGAGCGTGAAGTGCCCAGTCGAGAGCAAGCCCGTGTTTTTTCATATTGTTGAAAGCTATCCCGATATTGCTCGAGGCTATCACATAGTTTTCAAGGTCACCTTCCTGTTTGAATCCCTCAAGAATGCCGTACCAGGTGTTAATGGCTACATTGTACTTGGCGGAGTCGAACGCTGTAAGCGCGCGGTTAAAGATCGCGACAAGGGAATCTGATCCCCTTGCTTCCATCTTTTCAGAGTGGATCACCGGTTGTTCTTCATTGACGGCCTCTCTAGTACCGGCTGAAGCATATTCCTCTGCAAAAAAGAAAGCCGAGGAGAATACCGTAACAGCAAATAAGAGTAAAACTGATAACAGGAAGAGCTTTTTCATCAAAAAATCCTTTCTATTTACCCGGTGAACCGATCAGAATAAAAGGTGCCCAGTAAAAAGGGTGACTCCAGTCTTTATTGAATTGATTATTTAAAACTGCAATTTGTGCCTCTCTCATCGAGTAGAGAAGCGGTTTGCTTTCATCGCGGTACGCGTGGTAGAAATGCTCCATCATGTAACCGGTCGACTGATCGTCAACAGTCCAGAGCGTACCCATCACATTGGCGGCTCCGGCATAGAGGAGCGCGCGCGTAAGGCCGGTAAGATCATCGGTGGTCAGGTACTTCTGGCCGCCGAATGCTCCAACTCTTCCCGAAAGGCATGCACTTAATACTACGAGATTCGCATTAAGTTTCATTGAGAATATCTCGGAGGCCCTGAGGTAGCCGTCATCAGTGCTGTTTTTCGTCAGCATCAGGTGGCTTTTCAGGGCGTCTTCTTCATAGATTCCGTGTGTGGCAAAGTGTACGATGTCGTAGCCGGAAGCGCTCTCTTTAATTTTTGTTTCGGTGGCTTCTTCACCGATCAAAAGAAGTGTTTTTTCTTTCACGAAGTGGCGTGAAATCTCATTCGCCTCTTTTTCCGCGAATGGAAGTGGCGCAAATTTCTTGTTTGGGTAAATTGGATTGCCAACGATCAGTATCGATCCCTCCTCCTTGCCGCCCGATTTAAGCAAAAACGGTAGTGAAGATGCGGAAGGGAGCGTGAGAATTTCCTTCTCTTCAATCCAGTATTTTGGCCGGGCCACATGCCGTTTTTTGGAGAGATCCAGACTCCCTACCGAGGTTACCAGCGCCGCGAACGGCATCTCGTGAAGAAAACCGTGCGGAACAATTATCACCCTGCCATAATCACTCAGTTCTTTGTCCTGCTCCTGACTGATGATCGTCTTGTAAAGTTGGAACAGCGAAAGCTGGAGGGTTCTGTCCGCGTCAGAAGCATACCACATCCTGGCCAGGTTGGCACTATCAAGTGTCTCGTCGTTCCTGTTAAGAATTTTTTGGAGCTCGATGAATTCCCCCCTTTTATTGGGGAAGAGATTGATATCAGTGAGTATTTTCGTCACGAGCGAATCAATATCCCGTGGCGATGCTTTCGACCTTGAGACCGATACCCCTTTTTTCGTCACCAAAAATGTATAAAAGGCGTTCCTGCCGATGAAGAACTCGACAACAGCTGTCCCCTCCTGAATCAGATCCTGAAAATCTTCAAGTTTAATGGTTTCTTCGCTTACCATGGTCTTGAGGTCGGGCTGAAGTTCCTCCTTCTGCTGATACAATCCTGAATATTCCTTTAACAGGGTACCAAATCGTGCCGAATTCTCCGAGTTGAAGAATATCCAGAGTGAATCTCTAAATACCGATTCAATCTCTTTCTTCCGCGTAAGTACTCCCTTCAGTTCTTCAGGAAGGTCTTCATCAAGACCGGAAGCTTTTGTGGAAAGCATATCAATGAATGAACGGGACTTCACTTTTTCAGCGAAATTGAACATCGCCGTGAAATCGCTCTCCTGATACAGCTCATTTATCAGCAATACATAGTAATATGTCAGATTGTCGAGAAAGAGTGCCCTTCCCCTTTCATCATCAAACTTTGAGCGGAAATCCTCTATCACGGGAATATTCTCTTTAAGCAGCTTGATGCCGTCAGCCCTTAATTGCTTCCCGGTTTCATTATTACCGGCTATCTCGATGTAGAGATAACCCAATCGAAGTGACGCAATCGCCCTCCAGTAGTCGTTACCCGTGGTGGTGTAACCCTCGATACACTTTCTTATATAGAACACAGCACTGTCGAGCATTCCGAGGCTTTGGCTTGTAACGCCTAGATTGAAGTCGATTGAAGCGGTAAGATTGGGGTCATTCAAGGTGCTCGCGTTTTCTTTCGCTGATCTCAGAGCGTTCAGTGCTTCCCGCAAATTATCGCCGTAACTGCTGTTATCCGGGTCTGCAACAGCGTCGAGCCTGTAGAGAATAGCCAGATTAAGGAGAACCGAGGCTAGCCCTGCCCTGTCGCCCTTTTGCTTATAGTGCTCAAAAACTTCCATGAAAAGTTCTTCAGCCTCAGATATCTTCCCGGCGTAGCTGGAGCGCCTGTCGGTTTCCATCAGCGCGATAGCAAGATTGTTCTTTAAATTAAAGAGTTCATCCTCCGTTTCCTTGCTTCCCGGCGCCGGGTAGTACTTCTCCATAAGTGAAATGGCGAGTTTATAAAAGCTGGCTGAAGCCTCCAGTTCCCTGTAATTGTAGTAGAGTGTTCCCAGCAGCTTAACCGACCTTACAAGGTTGAAATTGTCGTTTTCCTTCTCAGAAACATTCAGTGCCTGAATGATCAGTTTTTCAGCTTCTTTATATTTTGAATTATCGAGAAGTGCTTTCGCCTCATCCACAAGTTTGCCCGCGTTACCGGACTGTGCGTGGAGCGCTGTGACAAGAAATATCAGGGTGAAGAAAAAATTTTTCATTGTATTAAAGTTTATCAATTTTTACTAAATTGGATACGAGATTTGATTTTACCTTAATTTGTGATTTAACGCAAACATTCGAGCGATCATCATCAATATCACAAATATTGGTTCTCGTAAAGCTTAATTTGCTGACAGAGTTTTTCGGTTATTTCTTTCTACCCGTAGATGAAGTAATCTGATTCTTA
>Ga0116141_10001568_pt1 | contig 19620 bp, 13 predicted proteins | sample AD_UKC097_MetaG_FD_89744 | JGI IMG/M metagenome (GOLD analysis project Ga0116141, IMG submission 89744) | Active sludge microbial communities of municipal wastewater-treating anaerobic digesters from USA - AD_UKC097_MetaG | ecosystem: Engineered > Bioreactor > Anaerobic > Digestate | place: USA...
AAACACTGACGGATGAATGGATCAATCTCGGCATTGAGGCGTCCAAACTTCGACTCAAAGTTGACAAAAAGATTGCCTTAAATTAAACAAGAACTCGGTACTCTCAAGGTATTACTATAATGATTTTTTGCGAATTCGATGCGTACTGGTGGTGTCTGCCTGGAAAAGACTTAAATATGCCTGTTGAGTCAATGCAAATGACAAATAGCGACCCACGCCACGGTGTGGCGCTTTATCAATGGGTAAGTTTTTGAAAACTGGTATCCCGAACGGCCATTGACGGAAAAGACGGAAGTCATCATTACGCCATTTCCCTTGTAGTTTTTTCCTGAATCTAGTATTGAACCAGTTGTCTTATGAATATCATTTTAGCCACATATCTTTTCAGTTCGGCGGTTATCCTTTTTATCCTTGCGGTTATCGGCTGGCGCCGTCGTTCGGTACCGGCCGGCCGGGAATTTGCCCTGCTCTCCGGGTGCATTGCACTCATGGTGATATTCTATGGCCTGGAGCTGACTCAGGAACGCATGGAAGTGATGAAGATCATCTTGCGCTTGGAATGGTGTCCCGCCCCCTATATTCCCGCATTCTGGCTCCTGTTCAGTGCCGTGTGGTGCGGCTACGGCCATTTCGTGAACCGCACAGTGCGCACCGCTCTCCTGATGTTTTCCACATTGACCTGGATCCTCGCCCAGACCAATGATTACCACGGCCTGATCTATACCGCTTTGTGGGTAGACGCATCCGGTTCGTTCCCGCTGCTTCTGGCGCAAAACGGCCCCTGGTTCTGGGTCGATTTCGCTTATGCGAACACCTGTATCTTCCTAACCAATATTATGTTTATCCGTCAGTTCCGGAACGCGCATCCGCTTCATCGCCGGCAGGCGCTGGTGATGATGATGGCTTCGTTCATCCCCTGGCTCATGCACATCGGGTATGTTCTGGATATCGGGCATGGGATCTATTTGACTTCGTTCGGTCTGTCCATATCCGGACTGCTGTTTGCCTGGGGGGTATTCCGACAGCGTCTCCTCGATATGACGCCGGTGGCGCGGCATGAACTGGTGGAAATGATGCGCGACCCCGTTTTGGTCTTTGATGAATCCGGATGGCTGGTGGATCACAATCAGGCCGCTTGCCGGCTCCTGCACAACACGGGAAACCACGAAACCGAAATCACCAAAGCGGATATCGCCCGACGCGCTCCGGAACTGGCAAAGGCTCTTGACCTCGCGGAACGGGGAGAAAACCACACATTTCATTACGAGGAACAAGTCTTTTCCCTGTCGTTGACGATCCTGCGCCCTGCCGCAAAAAAAACGCTTACCCTCTGCCTGCTTAATGACATTACCGAACAGTCGCGGGCTGAGGAAAATCTGCGTATGCTCAACACAACACTGGAAGAGCGGGTTGAGCGTGAGGTCGCGCTGAACCGGACCAAGGATCAGGCTATGGCGCGTCAAGCCAGGATTGCCGCCATGGGAGAGATGGTAGCCGCGATTGCCCATCAGTGGCGGCAGCCGTTGTCGATTCTCTCCATGATCGTGCAGGACTTTTATGCCGCCGCACGTCAGGAAGGATCACCATCCCTGGCGGAATGGGATGAATTCAAAGCCGACGCCATGGAACAGATTAGCCACATGTCCCAAACCATCGAAGAGTTTCGTAATTTTCAGCGCCCCAACCCGAAACGGGAACGTTTCCCGGTGGTACGATGTCTGGAAGAGTCCCTGCGGCTCTCCAGCGCCCAGTTCAAGGAATACCACATTGTTCAAGAGTTACAAATACCTCCCGGCATCTCGCCCCATTGTTTCGGCACACCCAGTCAGTTGACCCAGGTAATTCTCACTTTACTGGTCAACGCCAAAGATGCTATTAAAGAATCCAGGATGCTCAACAATGGATACCCGGAACAGGGACGGGTGATAATGACCCTTACCGACAGGGAAGAACGACTGCTGATCTCCGTTACCGACAACGGCTGCGGCGTTCCGGAGGAACAGCGTGACCGAATCTTCGAACCATACATAACAACGAAAGAAGAACAGGGGGGCAGCGGACTCGGGCTTTATCTTGCCAGGATGCTCGTGGAAACCGGTTTTGGCGGCAAGCTCAGCCATACCGCTCTTTCTGAAGGAGCCTGTTTTATCATTGATCTTCCCTGCTCAGCGGATGACGAATCATGACCGATCTCAAAAATATTAATCTCCTTCTGGTGGAAGACGAAGAGGAACTGTGCCGACGGACCGCCAGGTTTCTGAGACGCTACTGCGGCACTGTCCAGACTGCCGCGAACGGGGTTGCAGCGCTGGAAAGCATCGCCCACATGCGGCCCGACGTGGTCGTCAGCGACATCCGGATGCCGGTGCTGGACGGTATCGATCTGGCCACACGGCTCAAAGCCGAATATCCCGGGATACCGGTCATCTTTTGCACAGCATTCACCGAAACAGCCTACCTCCTCAAAGCCATCGAACTGGGAATCGCTGCACTGGTTCCCAAACCGATCAACACAGACCTTCTCCTGAATGCCATCCGGAAGGCGATTCTGCCGATCATCCAACAGCGTCAGCTCGATCTCCTTAACTCAGACATGGTTGCTATGACGGCGTCCCGGCTGGGCAAGGGAAAAGTCATGAAGCAGCTGGCGGCCCAGGCGGCACAGGTTGCGGCAACGGACTATGCGGTGCTGCTCCTGGGGGAAACAGGCGCAGGCAAATCGCACCTGGCGGCCTTGATTCACGATTTGAGTCCGCGGAGGGACAACCCGTTTATCATCGTTAATCTGGGGGCGCTTCCCGAGCAGCTGGCGGAAAGCGAACTGTTCGGACATGCCAGGGGAGCTTTTACCGGCGCCGATTTAGCCACCAAAGGATTGGTGGCTGCCGCGTCCGGCGGTACCCTCTTTTTTGATGAAATTGAAGCGGCACCGCGTTCTCTCCAGGTTAAGATTCTTCGCCTGGTTGAACAAAAGCAGTATCTATCCATAGGCCACACTGCGCCCTGCGAAGCGAATGTGCGCATCATCGCCGCCAGCAATCGTGATCTGGCCCAACTGGCAGCCCGCGGGGAATTTCGGGAAGACCTTTACTACCGGCTTGCCGATCTGGTGATTACCCTTCCGCCGCTTCGGGAGATGCCCGAAGAGATCGAACCGCTGACGCAGCATTTTGTCCGAACAACCTGCGCCGAAATAAACCGCTCTGTGCCGGTGTTGACGCCGGAGTTTATGAAACAGCTCGCCACCCATCCGTGGAAGGGAAACATCCGTGAGTTGAAGAGCGTCATCCGGCGCACCCTCCTGACCGCCGGCCCCGTCCTGGAAATTGCCGATATTATAGGTGTGGCCAACAGGAAGGGAACTTCCGCCTCAGGCGACTCCGGCAAGAAAGAGGTTGCCACGCTGCGCCAGACCGAGGAAGAAGCTATCCGCGCCGCCCTTGAGGCCGCTGACGGCAGGCAGGCAGCGGCGGCCCGGCTGCTCGATATCGATTACTCGCGGTTCAAGCGATTGCTGGAAAAGCATGGGATAGCTAGATAGGCTTTTACTCACTTTGCGTACGCAAAATAACGCACGTCCCGTCCCCAAACCCCGTCCTTCAGTTCTAACTAGCTGAATTACCAATAATATTAGCATGGCACAATGTCTGCTAAGCGACATATGTGTCTTTGAACGGAGGTAACTTGATGGCTTCCAGTCGTCCCCCATCATCCGGGAAAACCATATTTCCCGATGTGCCTGAAAATGACTGTCCATATGTCAAACGGCCGCTTCCGGACTGCTACTGCCGGAACCTGACCAACAGCACTATTCCTTTGGTGATCTACTTCTGTCGGGAGCGCTATGTTGAATGCCCCATCTACCGGTCGAAGCATGACGATTCACCATAAATTGCCAGATAACCTGTCTGATAAGAGAAAAAAGGAATGAAACATTTGAATAACAAATATCCTAAGCACAAATCCCGAAGCTGGCACACCGGAATTCGATGGGGATTGATTTTCTTCTTATGTCTGCTTTGTCCGGTAAATTGGATATACGCTTTAGAAAATGCAGGCATGAAAGCCCCGGCAACAAAAACCAGTGTGGACCATGATCTGCTGAAAGCAACGAAAAATCCGGTCGCAGATCTGATCAGTGTTCCGATTGAAAACATCACCAATTTCAACAACGGGCTCTACAACCGAATGGACAATACGCTTAGTCTCCAGCCGGTAATTCCTGCAGCACTGTCGGAAAACTGGCTGCTCATTACCCGTATCATTCAGCCGATAACCTGGCAGCCTTACACGGATCGAGAATCGGGCGGACAATTTGGTCTGGGTGACATGAACCCGACATTCTTTCTGGCGCCGCGAAAACCCGGCGACCTGATCTGGGGAGTTGGTCCTGCAATGGTCATCCCAACGGCAACGGACAGCATTTTGGGACAAGGAAAGATCAGTCTCGGTCCGTCGGCGGTTGTCCTGTCCCAACCCGGCAATTGGACGATTGGAGCACTGGCCAGCAGTATCTGGTCAGTCGCCGGTTCCGAAAGCCGTCCTTCGGTAAGCCGAACATCGTTGCAATACTTTATATCCTACAGTCTGAAAGACGACTGGTATTTGATCTCGGCTCCAACGATGGTTGCCGATTGGCGTGCAGATCAAGACGATCGCTGGCTCATACCGGTTGGGGGCGGCATAGGCAAACTCATTGTTTTAGGGGAGAGCCCGATTGATCTGGCAGCGAGCATTTACGCCAACGTTGTCAAGCCCAGCGGCGGACCAAGCTGGCAATTGAGTTTACAGCTGACACTATTGTTTCCCAAATAAACCGCGTCATACACAACTTAAAGGAGGGTGATTATGGAGTGGATATATCTTGTCCTGGCAGGACTGTTCGAAATCGGCTGGCCAATCGGCCTCAAGCTGGGGTGGACGGAAAGCGGCCCGCGGTTTCTCTGGATTGGTTTTGCCGTCCTCTGCATGGCGCTAAGCGGTGCGCTTCTGCTTATGGCCCAGCGCGTGATCCCCATGGGCACGGCCTATGCCGTGTGGACCGGCATCGGCGCGGCGGGTACGTTCGTGGTGGGAATCGCTTTCTTTGGCGACGCGACCACAACTCTGCGCATCGCATCGGCCTGCCTGATTATTGCGGGAGTGATCGGGCTCAAGTTCGCCTGAAAAACATTGACGGAAATTCAGTAATTCGCTTTTCGGGATCACGGCGGTCTTCATTCACAGACATACACCTTGAAAAAAAGAAAAGGGGATGCAGCAAGTTCGGCAAATTCAATTAGAGCGTTTCAAGAACGTATTATCTGGAGGTTAATATGATGGATGCAAAACGATACACTAAATTAGGCAAGTGTAAAAAACAATTTCAAACCGCCAAATTGCCCTTCTCTTCCAAGCGGGCAAAGGAGACAAAAGCATTCCGGGTGAATGGCTGGGGAGGATTGCCGGCTGTCGTCGCTTTCAGTTTGCTGCTTACGTCCAGCGCCCTTGCGCTTACCGACGACTCGATTCCCAATGACCAGTCACAACTCAAACCGATCATTAATTCAGGTGGGAAGGAACTCAATTTAAACTGGCCGATGCTGCGTATCGGCACGGCGGAATATCAAGAGGGGCCAACGGGGGTGACGGTTTTTCGCTTTGGCCGGAAAGTGCTGGCCGTCATGGATGTGCGGGGCGAACCAATCACCGCCAACACCGAGTATATGCGCCTCGGCCGCGACGTACCCCTGTATGATGCGGTGGTCCTTTCGGGGGGATCCGCTTACGGTCTGGAATCCACAACGGCCGTGACCACAGCCCTGAAGGACGACCAGTTGCGCACCGGCGTTTTGGGTGACGTGGCCCTCGTGGCTGGCGCTATTATTTATGATATGGGCGCCCGCCGTTTGAATGAAGTCTATCCCGACCGCCGCCTTGCCCAGGCAGCGTTTCGTGCGGCCAAAGAGAGTGTCTACCGGGTGGGTTCGGCAGGCGCAGGCCGCATGGCTGAAACCGGCTGGTTCTTTGGCTTAAACGCCCATTCCGGACAGGGCGGCGCGTATTTTGAGAAAGGCAACGTCAAGATCGCCTGCTTCACCGTGAATAATGCCGCGGGAGTGGTGACGGACCGCAAAGGTCAGATCAGAGCGGGACATTTCGACCCGGCTGGGCCGGCCATTCCGGACACGGCCGGTTTATTCGCAATGTTAAGGGGAATGGGGGCCGGCACGTCGGGTAGTCCTTCTCAAAATACCACGATCAGTCTGGTGGTGGTTAATCAAAAGCTTTCCTTTGGCGACCTGCAGCGACTGGCGACCCAGGTGCATACCTCCATGGCCCGCGGGCTGCAACCCTATGCCACTCAATGGGACGGTGACGTACTGTTTGCCGTATCAACCGGCGAAGTCGATTTAACACAGGATGCAAAAGAGCGGGCCGCAGTGATTGCCTGGCTCCCGGCCATGGCCTCCGAGGTGATGTGGGACGCGATTTTGTCATCCGTACCCGAACAGCCCCAGCAGCCGAAACCGATTGCCGTAAAAAAGCCCCTGCCCAAAAAATATGCGGGCAAATATAAATTCAGCCGCTTTGTCACCGTGGACATCACAGCCAGAGGCGGCAAACTCTTTGCACAGGCAACCGGCGAGCGCAATGCTTACGCGATTGGCCGCGAAAAGCCCGTGGAACTGGTTCCCGTGTCGGATGCGCTGGACAAATTCACCATTGCGCCGGCATCGCGCTATCCGCTGGTATTGGATTTTTCCAGCGGCACGCTGGTCATCAATCCGGGATTGTGGGCTCAGACAAGCACGAAGCAGTAGAGCGACCTTGGGGATTGTGATGCCCCATGGACAATTTTTTTGAGATCGCTAATTTTTTGAATGTAAGGAGGAAGGTATATGAAACGTCGGGAATTCTTAATAAGTTTGGTTATTGTCGCGGTCATTCTTGTTCTGTCACCGCAATTGCTTTTGGCCAAAGCACCAACGCCCAAAGACGGCAAGGCGGATTGGATTTATAAAGGCGGCTTGATCTACACGGTCGATCCGGTTCGGCCAACAGCGGAAGCGGTGGCCGTGCGGGGCGATAAGATTGTCTTTGTGGGTAAAGCCAAAGACATCAGGAAGTGGCAAGGCCCAAAGACGCGCGTCGTGAACCTGAAGGATGGCATGCTCCTGCCGGGCTTTATCGACAGCCACGACCATCTAGCGACGCTCGGCGTCACCAAACTTGGGATTAACATCGGCGGGATTGCAGGGAAGGACAACGTTATGAAAGCCATCCGCGAGTGGGTCGCCAAGCAGCCTGCGAATGTGACGCTGCGCGGGTTTGGCTGGGTTCTGCACGACACGTTTGGCAAGGACTTCCCCCGCCGCGAGTGGCTTGATGAGGTCACCGGCGATCGCCCGATGTATCTCATGAGTTCGGATATGCACGAGACGTGGTTCAACACCGCAGCCATGAAGAAAGCGGGCCTGAGCAAGGATACCCCCGACCTGGATCCTGGCAAGCAATACTACACGCGCGATGCGGACGGCACGCCTGCAGGCCTCGCCGTCGAGGGCGCTGCGCTGGCAATCTTGGTCTCGATGGGGTTTGCGGCGCGGGAGACCGTTCTCGAATCCCAGCATCTGACCATTGACGCCGCGCCGGCGTGGGGATTGACCACCTATCTGGACTGCGGCTTCCTCCTCAGCACCAAGAGCAGCGACTCAGAGTGGGTTATGGATGAACTCGTCAAACGTGACAAGGCCGGCAAGCTGCCGCTCCGCACCATTGCAAGCGTATTTACGCGCAGCCCGAGCGACGGTCCCGATGCTATCCTCGCTGAACTCCTGGACTGGAAGAGGCGTTATCAATCCGAGCATGTGCAGATGGGCCCCCTCAAGATGTGGACGGATGGGACGTTCATTGGCGGCAGCGCCAAACTGCTGGAGCCCTATGCCGATGGTACAAAGGGGGGCGGTATGTTCTTCACCCAGAAGGAAGCTGAGGCCCAGATCGAGGCGGCGCAAAGGGCCGGTGTCGATGTCCACGTTCATGCGGATGGCGATGCCACGGTTCGGATCATCCTCAACGCCATGGAAAACGTTCAGAAGCGGCTCGGCAAGCAGGGACAGCGTAACACGATTTGCCACATCTCACTTGTCCACCCCACCGATCTGCCGCGCTTCCAAAAGCTTGGCATCATCGTGAACGGAACACCAATATGGGCGACCGATTACAACGGCGTGGACTACAATCGCTATAACGCCAGACTCGGCGCCAAACGGTTTGAGGAAGAATTCGAGCCTTACGGCGACGTAGTGCGGTCCGGTGCCACGTTCACTATCGGCGCGGATCTCGGAGGTGTGGATATCCCTGAGATCAACCCGATGCTGCACATCGAGGCAGCCGTCACGCGCCAGCGTCCCGGTCACCCCAATGACAATATCATGGTCAAGCGCCAGCGCATGAGCCTTGCGGACGCGCTCAAGGCCTACACGATCAATGGTGCCTACCAACTTCGAATGGAAGACAAGATCGGCTCGATCAAAGTGGGCAAGAAGGCGGACCTGGTGTTCCTGGAAAAAGATCTGTTTAAGGTGGATACCTACTCGATCCACTCCACAAAGGTGATGCAGACCATGATGGACGGAAAGGTCACGTATCAGGCAAAGTAGGTCGTCATCGTCGTTAGTCCGTGCAATATAGTTCCCGGATCGATCGGGATAAACCGTAGAACCGGTTCATCCCGATCGTGATCCGCCGGTTTTGAATCTTTCGGAGCGGCACGCTCCTGATCAATCCGGGCCTGCGGGCTCAGGTAAACACGTAAGTAATCAAACTGCATATGTCGGATGGAGTTATGCATATTAGAAGGGAGATCGTCATGGAGAAGATGATGAAGAATTGGGTCGCCGTTCTTGGCCTGGGCCTCGGGGTATTGATCCCCTGGGTGGGCGCCATTGCCGCCGAAAAGGCCGACTATGTTTTCAAAAACGGCGCGATTTACACCATCGAAAGCAAGAATCCAAAAGCTGAGGCAATTGCCGTCACGGGAAAGAAGATTGCCTATGTGGGAAGCAATAAGGGCGTGCAGTCTTACGTGGGAAAGAAAACGAATGTCGTTGACCTGAAGGGCAGGATGCTGCTGCCGGGATTTGTGGATTCACACATCCATCCCACCATGGCATTTCTTGCCGCAGGCGCCGATCTGCAATCCGATTCCGTAAACGAAGTCCTGACAAGGGTGAAGGCCTGGGCGGACGCTCACCCGGATGCCAGGGTCATCCGCGGTTTTGGCTGGCGTTATACCCTGTTTTCAACAACTGGTCCATGCAAGACGGATCTGGACAAATTGTTTCCTGATTGGCCGGTGATGCTGGTGGCTATTGATGGCCACAGTGCGTGGGTAAACAGCAAGGCGCTGGAAATAGCAGGAATTAACAGCAAGTCGCCCGATCCCGCGCCGGGTATCAGCTTCTACCAGCGCGACCCCAAAACCAACGAGCCGACCGGCTGGGTTGTGGAGGGGCCTGCCGAGCAGGAAATCCTGGGCAAGCTAGAACCGCCCACCCCCACAGCCGTCATTGCCGCATTGGCCGACGAAATGCCCAGAGTCGCTGCGGCAGGCATTACGTCCCTGTTTGACGCCGGGGTAGCTGTCATGCCGACTGCGCCCGCTTTTGAGGGTTACCAGCGACTGGAAAAGGAAAACAAACTGCCGGTGCGCATTGTCGGTAGCTTTTACTGGAACACTCCGACGATTAAGGAACCCGTGGATCAAGCACTGGCGTTATACAAGAAGTTCCACTCAGAGTTGGTGCAAGCCCGGACCCTCAAGATCACACTCGACGGCGGCGAGGCCCAGCACACAGCGGTCATGCTTCAGCCCTATGCCGACCGGCCCGGTTTTCTCGGCGAATATGCCCTGGACAAAAAGCTGGTCGATGCCGCTATCCTGAAAGCACAGGCCAACGGGCTCGATACCCACTGCCATTGCTATGGGGACGCTACCACGCGGACCTATCTCGACGCCGTCGAAGCCGCGCAAAAGGCCTATCCCAAAAGTCCGTCGCGGCACGCCGCATCGCATGTGATCTTTCTTGCCGATCAGGATGTTGGGCGCTTTGCCAAGCTGAACGTGATGATGCAAAGTACGCCCGCGTGGGCGATGCCTGACCCGACCATGAAGAGAACGGCCGGGATCGTCGGGGAGGATGTGGCCTTCAAGGAATTTCACCGCCTGAACTCGGTTATGACGGCCGGTGGACGCGTGGCCTTCGGTTCCGACTGGCCTGCCTCGGGTTACATCTACACCTATCGGCCGCTGGACGGCATCCAGGTTGCTATAACGCGGGCGATCATGCCGCAGTATGGAAAAGAGCAATTTGCACCGGTTCTGCCGCCTGAAAATGAACGGATCACTCTGGATCAGGCCATTAAGGCGCATACGATTGATGCCGCCTATGTGCTGGGCCTGGAAAAACGCATCGGCTCACTGAAGGTCGGCAAGCTGGCGGATATCGTCGTGTTGGAAAAAGACCTGCACAAGATTACCCCCGGTGAGATCAGCACCACGAAGGTCCAGTTCACCATGATGAACGGCAAGATCACCCATCGTGACGGAATTTGAGTGGGGTATCGCACGGCAAGAGTATTCAGTGTGAAAGGAGCAATCATATAATGAAAATCACAACACACATAAGGAGTCGCATAATGAAAAAGGCAATACTGTCACTGGCGCTTTTATTTGCCATTACGCTTAACCTGCCGACGGCTGAGGGCTGCACACGCTTCACGTATGAAGGAGCCAGCAGCTTTGTTCTCACTGGCAGAAACTGGGATTGGGACCGCGGAATCAATCACGACTTGTGGGTGTTGCCCGCCGGGTTGAAACGTTCCGGGCAGGCCGGACGGACTGCTGCCGATCCATTCCATGGGCCGAACGATCTACAGTGGGTTTCCAGGTATGGCAGCACCGTCGTTACCGTCGGTGGCGGCATTGGCGACGGGATGAATGAAAAGGGCCTGTCCGGCTCGTTTACGCTGGACAGCTTTGCTGAATATGCAAAGCCATTGCCCGGGCGAAAGGATGTTAACCTCTTTTTTACCTTGCAGTACGTGCTGGATAATTTCGCAACCGTTGCGGAGGCCATTAAAGGGCTGAACAGCATTAACGTGACGGCCATGCCGATAAAACTGCCCAATGGCAGCGGTTTCAATTTGATGTTGACCCTCACCGATGCCACCGGCGACAACGCCGTTTTCCAGTGGGAAAAGGGCGAGATGAAAATCTACCACGGCAAACAATATAACGTGACGGCTAATGAAGCGTCCGTTCCGACCCTGAACTACGGTGGCATGCTGGCCGTGCGGGACTATTACCGTGGGATTAACATCCTCACAAAGGGTACTCCGGTGTTTTTGCCAGGTACTTATTCTTCGGAAGATCGGATTGCCCGGGTGGGGTACTACCTGGATCAAGCGCCTAAGGCCTCCGATATCGATGAGGCGCGGGAGTGGACTTTCAGAATCGCGAGAAGTGTGGCAACGGCGATGCCGTTTGCCGAGCCGAATGTTGCCCATGTCTATGACATTACCGGCTGGAGTGCCGTGGCTGACTTGAAGACCAGGCGTTATTTCGTCGACGTGCCGCGATTGCTGGGATCGTATTACGTGGACTTGACAAAACTGGATCTGCGTCCGGGCACCCCGTTACGAAAATTGGTTGTCGCCACCTCGAACGGTCAGGGTAAACCGGCAACAATGGCGCCCCATTCAGGTGATGTGACTCAAAAATTGAAAGTCGGCAAACCGGATGCAACATGGGACATTAAGTAAAAACTGCGAAGCCACAACAACAGGCTGGTTTTTGGAAAGAACAAACACCGCTATAAAAAGGAACAAAGCCTATGAAACGTCGCGAATTCTTAAAACTGCTTGCCATCGGCGCAGGAACTTTCGTGCTGCCGCCGCAGTTGCTGTTTGCCAAAACACCATCGTCCAAAGACGGCAAGGCGGATTGGATTTATAAGGGCGGCCTGATTTACACGGTCGATCCGGTCCGCCCCACAGCGGAAGCCGTCGCGGTGCGGGGCAACCGGATCGTCTTCGTAGGCCGCGTAAGCGACGTCGATGCATGGCGAGGCCCGAACACGCGCGTCGTGAACCTGGCAGGCGGCATGCTCCTGCCGGGATTCGTAGATGCGCATGCGCATCCCGAGTCCGGCGTGTCCAAGGTGGGTCTGGACCTCACGGGTGTCAAAGGTAAGGATGCAATATTGACTCGTGTGCGTGAGTATGTGGGAAAGAATCCCGGGACCGACGTGCTGAGAGGCTTCGGCTGGAACCCCTCTGAAATTAAACCCAGCCGCGAATGGCTGGATCCCGTCACGGGTAACCGGCCTATGTACCTCATCTCGTTCGACGCGCACGATGTCTGGTTCAACACCGCCGCCATGAAAGCAGCAGGAATCGGGGCGGACACACCTGATCCCACGCCGGGGTCGCAGTACTTTGTGCGGGGCGCCGATGGCGTGCCGACAGGCTATGGTGTCGAAGTGGGTGCCATGATGCGCGTTGCCGTTCCGCTCGGCGTGTTCAGCCCGCAAAGCGTGCGTGCCTCACAAGCGCTGATGCTGGATCCGGCGCCCTCCTGGGGCGTCACGAGTCTCTTCAACGCCGGAGTGATCGTCGGCAAACGCAGCCAGGATGCGCAGTGGGTCTACGAGGAGTTGATCAAGCGCGATCAGGCCGGCAACCTGCCTGTGCGTATCACCGGTTGTGCCTGGACTCGCGAAGGCGCAAACGATCCGAAGATGATCGCGGACCATCTGGTGGATTGGAACAAAAACCTCAAGTCGGAACACTTGAAAATCGACGTCTGCAAACTGTGGTCCGATGGAACGGTGCTTTCCGGCGGCGCGCTGTTGCTAGAGCCGTTTGCCGGCACGAAGGATAATTACGGACGGATGACCTTTACCCGGGCTGAGATCGTTGCCCAAGCGCTCGAAGCGCAGAAGGCCGGATTCGACATGCACATTCACGTCGACGCCGACGGGGCGGCGCGAACCGTTTTGAATGCGCTGGAAGAAGTGCAGAAAAAGCTCGGCCCGGAGAATCGTCGACACGTGATTACGCATAACTCCACCGTGCACCCGCAGGACATCCCGCGCTACAAGAAGCGGCATATCATTGCAAACTGTACGCCCATGTGGGGAACCAACTACAACGGCGACTATATCGAGACGTTCAACAAGGCCCTGGGTGCGCGCAGGGTCGAGGAAGAGATCTTCCCTTACGGGGATCTGGTACGCTCGGGAGCCATCGTGACATACGGGTCGGACGTTCCCGGCATCGAGATCCCTGATGCGCCTCCTCTGATGGGTCTCGAGGCGGCAGTCACGCGCAGGCGCCCGGGATATCCAAATGACCCGGTATTCGTGGCTCGTCAGAAGGTAACGCTGGCTCAGGCGATTCAGTGCTATACTTACAACGGCGCCTACCAGATGCGCATGGAAGATCAGGTGGGATCGATCGCCGCGGGCAAGAAGGCGGATCTGGTATTTCTGGAAAAGAACCTGTTCAAGGTCTCTCCCGACACGATCCACTCCACCCGGGTGGTACAGACCATGATGGACGGGAAGGTCACGCATTCGTTGTTGTAGTTCTTACATACCGAAGAGAACATTGAATCGTTTGAGGTTTCTCAGCCCACTGACGGTAGTTGCTGCGAGAAATGATGATAGATGGAGGAGATAAGAACATGAATAAGTTTGTCGATTATATAAAACTGTTCATTCTCTGGGCATTGATGCTCATGTTACTGCTGGCGATTTTGCTGGGCACCCTGGGACTTGGGCGAACCATCATCGAAACAATCATCGCTTTGCCACCCTATATACTCGTCGACCCGAAATTGCTCTTCCAGTCATTCGGTCTTTTTCTCATTTGCCTGATCGGTCTGGAGTTATTGAAGCTTCTGGAATTTCATATCGCGCATCACTACAAACCCGAGCTGGTTGTAGAAGTCGCCACCATCGCCCTTTGCAGCAAAGTTGTTACCCTGGACATTAAAGAAGCGGCACCCCTGTCGATTGTAGGCCTTGCTGCGCTGATACTTGCCCTTGCTGTCGGATACTATGTGTTCAGCAAAGCAACACCGCGAAACTGAAGTCGGGTAATTATAGCGGTTGAACGGAGATTGAAGGGCGCCTCATAAATCAATGGCAAGATCACCCATCGTGATGGGATTTGCAAAGGAGATCCAGCATGAAGCCGACAGTAAGAATGATTCCATTCCTGAAGCGCACCACCAAATCCCGCACAGGCGGTTTTGGGAGGATCGGCTCTTGCACACTGGTTTTCTTTTCACTTACACTATTAACCGGCTGCGGAAGCGGCGGCGGACGCGGCACAATGCAGATGGGCGGCGCCATACAGGGAACTGCGCTAAATCTGTCCCGGACCGTGACGACGCTGGCCGGGACGGCGAACCTGAAAGGATCGACAGATGGAACCGGGGCGGCAGCGAGATTCGATAACCCCTGTCAAATCACAACGGACGGGACAACCCTTTATGTTGCGGATCGTTCCAATCACGCGATCCGGAAGATTGTCATCGCGACGAGCGAGGTCACGACGCTGGCCGGGACGGCGGGCCAGAGCGGCTCGACGGACGGCACGGGGGCGGCGGCGAGGTTCAACGCCCCTGAGGGCATCACGACGGACGGGACAAGCCTCTATGTTGCGGATTCCTGGAATAACACGATCCGGAAGATTGACATCGTGACGGGCGAGGTGACGACGCTGGCCGGGACGGCGGGCCAGAGCGGCTCGACGGACGGCACAGGGGTGGCGGCAAGATTCAATGACCCCTGCCAGATCACAACCGACGGGATGACCCTCTACGTTGCCGACCGGGACAATCACACGATCCGGAAGATTGACATCGTGACGGGCGATGTGACCACGCTGGCCGGGACGGCGGGCCAGAGCGGCTCGATGGACGGCACGGGGGCGGCGGCGAGATTCTATCTTCCCGAGGGCATCACGACGGACGGGATGAACCTCTATGTTGCAGATTCGGGTAATGACACGATCCGGAAGATTGACATCGTGACGGGCGATGTGACCACGCTGGCCGGGACGGCGGGCGACCCCGGCTTTATGGACACAGACGAACCGCCAGGCACAAGGCAGCCGAAGTTCACCAATCCCATCGGCATCACGACGGACGGGACAAGCCTCTATGCTGCCGATACATGGAACGACACGATCCGGAAGGTCGTCATTGCGACGGGCGATGTGACGACGCCGGCCGGTCTGGCGACCGACCCCGGTTCGGCGGACGGCACGGGGAACGCCGTGAGATTCAACATGCCCTGGGGCGTCACCACGGACGGGACAAACCTCTATGTTGCGGACAGATTCAACAACACCATAAGGAAGATCAGATGATCTGTATGAAAGGAAATTTTCACTGAAGTTTTAAGGAGTTTTCATGAAAAAGATTAGCATCGCCGTTGTTCTTGTTCTGGTGGTCTGGAACTTATCCGGCTGCGCGCTTGTTAAACTGCGCCAGGATGTCCGGATTTCAAAAGATTCCTGCCTGCTTTTTGGCGAGGTTGTCAGCAAATCCCCTCTGAAGAAGCCCATCATCGTTGTCGCTTATAGTAACGCCGATGGAATGGTGAAGATCGCCGATTATGCGGTCTTGTCCGAACCCGGCCAATATGAAATGATCGTCCAGGAGGGAAACTACGAAATCTTTGCCTTCGAGGACCAGGACGGGTCTTTTTCTTATCATCAGGGTGAATTGGCGGGCTACTATGGAAAGCCCGACAAAGTAAAAACCCAAATGGGCGGCGTAATCTACGGGCTGGATATTATTTTGTCCGCGCAAACAAGACAGCCGGTATCGTCTTTCACCGGTCTCCTGACGGAATTTTCCGGTGGCAAAAGAAAACCTCCGACATCAGTCGGCGCACTTGCAGATCTGGACAATCCTGTCTTTTCCTCCGAAAATGGATTGAAAGGTTTCTGGGAGCCGCTGGATTATTTCAAGCGAAACGGCTGCAATATTTCCTTTCTGGAACCTTACGATCACAAAAAGATTCCGATTCTCTTCGTGCACGGGGCGGCGGGCTCGCCTCAGGACTGGCGGCATTTTATTTCGCAGTTGGATCGCACTCACTATCAGCCCTGGATTTTTTATTATCCGTCCGGAGCCCGGCTGGACACCGTATCCTTCCTGTTGCAGACAAAGATTTATGAACTGCACAGAAAATATGCGTTTGACAGATTGTACGTCGTTGCCCACAGCATGGGTGGCCTGGTATCCCGCGCCGCGCTCATCGAAAAGAATGCTTTCACCGGGTCTATTAAACTTTTTGTTTCCATTTCCACGCCCTGGAGCGGAGAACAGCGGGCGAAAAAAGGCGTGGAAAACTCGCCTGCCGTCATTCCCAGCTGGAAGGATATGGCCCCGGACAGTGCATTTATCAAACGCACCCTGGCTGCAAAAATGGAACCTTCCATCCATTACTATCTGTTTTTCGGCCATAAGGGGGGTGGCAGCCTGTTCCGGCAAAACAACGACAACACCGTTACACTGGAGAGCATGCTGGATTCAAGGGCTCAGGCGGATGCCCTGAAAGTTACCGGCTTGAATGAAGACCACGTCAGCATTCTGTCCAGTACGGAAATGATGCAATACTTTAAGTCGATCCTGGCCGGGGCGGAAGCGAACAAAGATAAAACATACCTGCGTTCCAAAGGCTATCTGAATGTCCAGCATACCTTCGATCCGTCGAATACAAAAATACCTACTCAGATGACTCTTGTGCTGGTTTCAGCCGATCCAAACGAAAAGGATAAGCAGTTTAAAATCAATCCTCTGCAACCCGAACAGGAAACAGGCGCCATCGCGCCGGGAAAATATAAGGTCTACCTCTCCGCTCTGGGATTTAAAACGGAGCCGGATCACATTCCGCTGGAGATCACAGGCGGTCATATCGCCGATGCCAAATTTATATTGAAACCGCAGGGCGTAGTTGCCAATTATATTTATGCGGCAACAGACACTCATGATAATTTCTGGGGGTTTCATAAGGAATTACCGAAAAATGTTGAAATCCGTTCCATCCGGTTGACCGGTCAGGGAGTATCGAGAACCATTACACCCGATGATAAAATGTCGGATCGGGAAGAAATGGACAAGTTCCTGGCATCGAGCGACTATGCATTTAAAAACAGTTTTGTGTTTTTTGATCTGCCGTCCGGAGATTATGATTTGACCATAGACGCCAAAGGCTGCGAAAATTTTACAACCCGGATTCACGTCCAGCCCGGAAATTTCACCCCCTTTGCGCCTTTTCGCTTGATCTTGAAATAACAGGCTGCAAGCTTTCAGCAGGGCACGGTCGCGTGATCTTCAGGTTATTGAAACCGCTTCTCACTGATTGGTTTTTCGCGCTTCAACTCATAGCCTATTGATATTTTTCCATTGCTCTGAACCCTTATTTCGGATGACAAACAGGTTTTTTCTCGTTCTTGACATTAGGATCCCGTTAAATCATAAAAAAGATTAGGAAGCAGCCTGCTGCAATCGAGTAGGTATGATAATCTGTTGATACCGGTTCAGGCAGGGATTACAAAACTATAAATATCTTTGGGCAGAAGGAGGTTTGCCATGAGGAGCAATTTCGGTTCTGGGATCAACATTTCATTGTAGGTGTCCGAGCTTTGCCGGTACGGTTGGGAAAAAGTTCATTTGATTATTTTTCTTTTAGGACGTATGCAGGGCAGAGGCCTGCTCGCTACAAAAAAGCGATATTTTTCGGGTAGGCATGATGGTCCACCATAAACATCTCCCTATTTATAGAGGTTCCTTGAAGTTCCTGTTATAATCATAATGGTCTTGAAATATGCCATGTGCCCATGAATACTTGAATTCGTAAGTGCGCCACGAGGCTGCACAAAAGATGAGGGTAGGTTCCTCGAAGCCAGCTTACAGGAGCGGGTTTCAAACCACCTTAGGCTGCATTGGTAAAGAGCCATTGTGGTGAGCGTTAAGGAAAAGGCAGGGCAGAGATCCTGTCAGGTAAGGTTCAGGGAGACGAGCGCAAGCAAACTACCTCTGAGGTGTCGAAATCAAAAGGACGATGTCAAAACTGGGGGGCTTACCATCTTCCAGGATAAGCTCAAGGGAAACCTGTTTACTGCTTGGGCGGCATCCGGCATAAAGGTAGCGCGAACCTGATCCGGGCTTTTGTGTGGAACGTGGGAACCTGTCGTCCTGATGTTATGGGAGAAATTCAAGTGGAGGAAACCACAAGAATGAGAGTACCAATGCGGGGCACGGGGGTGGAGCAGTCAGTAGTAGGTATGAAGGTTCTGTAATGGAACTGGACCGAAGGGACTGCGTTGTCTGGCTATATTTGCAAGTCAACCAGAAAATGGGAGGAGCTTTGTGAATAGAGCAAAGCCGTTTTGTATTTCAAAATGGGACGTATGGGAAGCATACAAGCTGGTTAAGGCTAACAAAGGATCGGCCGGAGTAGACGGGCAATCCATTGCAGAATTTGAAGAGGATGTGAAAGATAACCTGTTTAAAATCTGGAATCGGATGTCCTCAGGCAGCTATTTTCCACCACCTGTACGTCGGGTCGATATACCGAAGGACAATGGGAAAACCAGACCACTGGGAATACCAACAGTGGCAGACCGCATTGCCCAGACGGTAGTCAAACGATACCTCGAGCCGATCTTGGAAGAACATTTCCATCCGGACTCTTATGGGTATCGACCGGGGAAATCCGCGAAAGATGCCGTAGGGGTTGCACGTCAGCGGTGCTGGCGATACGACTGGGTACTTGACCTCGACATTAAGGGCTTCTTTGACAATATCGATCATGATCTGTTGATGCGGGCGGTAAGGAAACATACTGATTGCAAATGGGTACTTCTGTACATCGAAAGATGGCTGAAAGCTCCTGCGCAATTGGCAGATGGCATCCTGATCAATCGGGATAAGGGAACTCCGCAGGGAGGAGTGGTTAGTCCATTACTTGCGAATCTCTTTTTACATTACACGTTCGATGTATGGATGAAGAAGCAGAATCCTCTGATTCCATTCGAGCGGTATGCCGATGATGGGATATGTCACTGTCGGAGCAAAGCCGAAGCTGAGAGGCTTCGTGTGGCGATAGAAAAGCGATTTGCTGAATGTGGGTTAGAGCTTAACTTGCAGAAGACAAAGATTGTTTACTGTAAGGAGGATGGTCGGCGAGAAAAATATCTTGAGCAGAAATTTGATTTTCTGGGCTTTACATTCCAGCCTCGGAGAGCGAAAAACCGAATGGGTAAATTATTTGTTGGGTTTATGCCTGCAATCAGTAACAAAGCCAAGAAATCGATATGCGACGCAATGAGGCGATGGAAAATGCACCGGCAAACGGATAAATCTCTGGACGAACTGGCCCGAGTGGTCAACCCAGTGCTACGGGGTTGGATTAACTATTACGGCAGTTTCTACAAATCAGCTCTTTACCGTGTTTTTCAACATCTGAACAATGTTCTTGTTCGGTGGGCATCCCGGAAATACAAAAGATTGAGGAGGAATAACCACAGGGCGAGGCAATGGTTGCAAGG
>Ga0116141_10001569_pt1 | contig 19610 bp, 17 predicted proteins | sample AD_UKC097_MetaG_FD_89744 | JGI IMG/M metagenome (GOLD analysis project Ga0116141, IMG submission 89744) | Active sludge microbial communities of municipal wastewater-treating anaerobic digesters from USA - AD_UKC097_MetaG | ecosystem: Engineered > Bioreactor > Anaerobic > Digestate | place: USA...
CAGGCGCCAGCTCATCGATCTCCCCGACGACAAGGCGACGAAAGTCGACATCCAGTTCTACGGGGACGTCCGAGAAGCGCTGATGAAGGGGCTTGGGGAGTGAGAGGCCTTCGTTCGCCTTCAAGACGGCGCCAAGAATAGGGTTCGAGTTTCATGGAAGAGGCTTTCGCGCTTGTCGACTACGACAACCTTGATTTCAGAAGACCACAGCAGGATGCTACGGAGAGTCTCGTTGCTGATGGGCTCACCGAGATTGTGTCCACGGTTGCGAGGCAAACCGTAGACGTCATTCCGCTTCTCGATCGAATCGCCATACGCCTCTACGGTGGATGGAGTGGTGAATCCGGGATGCCAACCCGTCTGGCGGGAATGCTGGCTGCGCACATCCCGACGATCCCAAGGCGTTACAAGCGAACCGTCGTGATCCCAACACTTGTTCTGGGTCTTTTCGAGTCCAGTTCGAATCTTCGCGGCACTTACCGAGTTCGCTCCAGAGGCGCATGCGGTCGCTGTGGGGCCTTCCGCACATCGTCCTTCGGGGAACAAAAGATGGTCGATCTTCTACTCGGCCTTGACATACACCAGATGGCCGAGAGAACAGATTCGGCGATTCTCGTATTCTCAAATGATCAAGATCTCGTTCCGGCGTTCTTGGCTGCCGCGTCGCGGGCTGGCGGTCGTCTCTTCTGGGTCCGGGAGCTGGACGCCGGAGCCGGACCAAATGATGCGTCGCTTCAAGACAAAGGCGTCTCGATAATCGAAATTCCGGAGAGAACATGACAGATACGCTGCTGGCTGAGATCGAAAAGACAGTCCGAGGCGACCTGGCTCCCTTCGCTGATCCAAACACGGAGATCGTCGTGATCGCTTCCGGTGCGCGGTCCCTACGAGCCGAGTGGGTTTCTCGTTTGGAGCGCCGGGAGGCCAGCTTCAACTTCACCCTTGACGGAGGTGTGCAGGTTGAGGCCGATGGAAGCCGGTGCAGTTACTCTTCCTTCTTCGCTGGTCCGAGCATGGCGGACCTCAGAGTCCTGGCGCGGATGATGCTCCAGACCGCCCGCGACCAGGAGCGGTACGTGGAAACGCGAGCGATCGTTCGAGAGTCGGGTACCGAGCCCCGCTTCGCCACGGATCTCTTGAGCCACTTGTTGGAGTCCCCGTCACCGGACCTGACACGTGTTGTCATGGTTACCGGAGAGCCGGGGGCAGGAAAGACCCAGGTTCTGAAGACCCTGATGATGCGCCAGGCCGGGCGGTACCTTGAGGCTCGGCAGACCCCGCTTCTGCTCTACGTTGACGCGCAAGGCAGGGCATTGGCGCGACTGTATGACGCCTTGAGTGCCGAACTCCTCAACCTCGGCTCGCGGTTCAGAGCCGAGGCGGTCTCGGTTCTGGTGCGGCTGGGCTGCCTGGTGCCCGTAATTGACGGTTTTGACGAACTTCTTGGCGCTGGGGGGTTTGATGATGCCTTCAGTAGCCTCGCGACATTCATTGACTCTCTGAACGGGCTGGGTCAGCTGGTGGCGTCGGCGCGTTCGACGTACTTCGAGCAGGAGTTTCTCTCGCGCGCTGGATCCCTGGCTGCGCGAGGAAACCAGGCCTGGCAACAGGTGACGGTAGAGGTCCAGCCCTGGGGCGACCAGGAGTTCAGGGACTTCCTTGACAAGGTCGCACCGCCAGAGAAAGAACTGATTCCGCGATCCGAACTGCTTCAACGCGCGGAAGGTGCATTCTCGGGGAAAAACGAGGTGCTAAGGCGGAAACCGCTTTTCGTGGCACGGACGGTGGATCTCCTCCGAAGCGGCCACGATCTATCCCGTTCGGACGATCTGGTGTCGGAGCTAGTTCGGGCTTTCCTCGAACGCGAACGGACGGAGAAGCTGCGTTCCACAACCGGAGCCCCTCTGTTGTCGGAAGAGCAGCTGCTTTTCCTGCTTCGGACGGTGGCCGAGGAGATGTGGAACCAGGAGACGCGGGAGCTTGAGACAGCTTGGGTGCGCAGTATCCCGGAGATTGTGCTGGCGGAGGCGGGCCTGACGGACGAAGCGCTCCGAACGGTGATGGATCGAATGCCGAAGATGGCTTTCCTTGAATCCGCATCGGGGGGCGCTCGTGTTGCATTCGAGCATGAAGTGTTCTTCTCGCGCTTTCTGGCCGATGTGTTCGAGGAAGCTCTCCGTAAGGACACTCCAGGGTTGCGGTCATTCCTTGGCAGGGGGGTGCTCCCGCCCGAACTACCTACGGTGGTATCGCATTCTCACGCAACGCGTCCTACGGCGACGTCGAATGGGCCTTCTCTGGAGGAAGTCCTCGCGCGGCTCTGCTCGGCGGCGGACAGTCGAGCGTTTCGCAGTGGCCTGGTTCGCGAGAATGCAGGCCGGATCGCCTTGGCGCTCCTGGTGGCCCATTCTCAAGCGAGAACAGTGCTTTCGAGCATTCGTCTGCGTCATCTTGTGTTCCCCGGAGGCAGCCTGGAGGAATGCGTGCTCACGGGTGCCGAGTTCGAGAACGTCGAGTGGCGGCGGCTGGATCTCTCGCGGACCAAAATTCTCTCATCGAAGGCTCGGGGCTTGTCCCTGTTTGAAGTCGTTATTGATCCGAACCTGTCGCGGTTGGAGATTGCTGGAGTGGATCCGGCCCGAGACATCGTCGGCTTGAGAGTCTGGACAGGCGGCGGCCAGCGGATCGTCTTCGACCCGACGGAATATGCCGCGGTACTGAAGAAGTGCGGAATGGTCACTCAGGCGACAACCGAGGCGGAGGTCTACCACGTCGATGGAAAGTGCGTTGAACTGCTCGAGCGGATGGCCGCGGCCTTCAGGACACGTAACACGATCTGCCTCGTCGACGATCACTTGCAGTGGATGTTCGAGTCAAAGGAATGGAGGCGTTTGCGGCCGCTCTTGGAGCGGCATTCGCTGGTTACGGTCGCTCATCGGGCCACGTCAGGGGCACGCAAGGAGTTCGTCACGCATCACTTTCTCCCGGATCAACTGTTGGAGGGCATGCGGCGATCCGCTCCGGTTCCGGCGTCGATTCGGAGCTTTTGGAACGACCTTGAAGGACGCGCTGGGGCGGAAGGCCATTGATCGTCGCGAAGATCGCCCCACCTGCCAAAGACTGGTGAATGCGGGTGTTTAGATCGGGCTAGCTAGCGAGGAAGAGGAAGGAGCATGGCGGCCGGCATGATGAGAAGGAAGGTGAAGGGCTGGGGTCGGGCGGGGGACGCAGGACTCGAGGCGTGCGCGGGGCGTGTGTTTGATGTTCGCGGCCTATCGCGGCAGTCCAGCACTCGACAGCGCGCCTCTGCCGGTGCGACCGGTGCGTCGCCCCCGGCGCCTTGAGGCGCAGGGGGCGACGTCCGAGCGAGATGTGCGGCGTCGTCAGGCAGGCATCGGTGCGAGGAACTCGGCGTCGACCCTCAAGACGACGAGCCTGTCGTAGATAGGGCTGGCCTCGCGGCGCAAGGCCGCCCACTCGGCGGGAATGCGGTCCGCGCCCAGGTCGAAGTCGAGCGTCTCCACGTGCTGGAGCTTTCCCTCGACTGCGGCGAGCGACGGACAGGCCCTGAAGCACTCGGGCCAAAACGCGAGGAGCGCGTCAAGGAGCGCGGCGTCGAAGTCGGGCCTCTCGGGAATCACGACCTTGATACTGCCGGGGAATCGGGGCCCGCCATCGGGGCGGCGCGCCTCCATCCACGCCCTATTGCCGTGCTTGACGAGGATCGCGAGGCTCGGCGTGCGGATGGGCGACCCGGACGTGGGCGAGGCGGGGTCGGTGACGACGTAGACGGGGTTGAAGTCGTTCATGGCTTTCTCCTTCTGTCTCGTGATCCGAAGGGCTCAGTGGCTCTTCGGTGCTGAGGTGGGTGCGGCGAGGATGGTCCGCGGCGCGATGGCGGCGACCGCGGGGCGAGAGGGCTTCGCTTCGATCGGCGTGAAGCCGACCGTCGGTGCGGACCTCGCCCTGCGCGCGAGCTGGGCGGCCGCGGCTTCGTGGAGATCGCGTGCGGTGAGGATCTGCTCGGGCTTCGGCCGGCGTGCCGCGCGGGCAACGGCAAAGAGCGAGGCAGTACGGATGTGGGAGCCCGAGAGCGGATAGGTCTGCGCGAGGTTGGGCAGGTCGACGTCGGCCGCGAGTGGGATGCGGGCCGGGAGGTGCCGTTTCCAGAGGTCAAGGCGCTCCTCAGCGCCCGGCATGGGGAACTCGACTCGCGCGAGGACTCGCCGCTCGAGAGCCGGATCGAGGGAGTCGAGCCGGTTCGTCGTGAGGACGAGGACGCCGGGGAAGCGCTCGACCTCCTGTAGGAGCAGGTTCGTCATGGAGACCTCCCAGCGCTGCGTCTGCACGTCCCTCGCGGCAAGGAGGGAGTCGGCCTCGTCGAGGAGGATCACGTCGCCGGCCACACGGGCGCGCCGGAAGGCGGAGGCGAGGTTCTTCTCGGTCTCCCCGGCCCAGCGCGAGACGAGCTGGTCAACGCGGAACCTCCAGAGGCTCTTCCCGAGCTCCCCCGCGATGGCCTCGGCGCAGAGCGTCTTCCCGGTGCCTGGGGCGCCGTGAAAGAGGAGGACGACGCCAGGCGAACCGAGGAGGCTCTCGTCGAGGCCCCAGTCGGGAGCATCGCAAGCGAGGGCGCGGGGGAGGACGAGAGCCTCCTCGATCCGGTCTCGGACGGCTCTCGGAAGGACGATGCCGTCCAGGCGGAGGCGAGGCGTCGAGACCTCGACTTCGGCCGGCGTCTCGCTAGTCTGCTCGCCCGCGTCGCTTCGTGACTGGAAGAGCGGGATCCCGCGCGGTATCGCGAGGACTCTCGCCTTCGGCGTCGCCGAGAAGGCGGCGAGCGGCCCTTCCGTGGCCTCCGACCGGAGCTCAACGAGGCCCTCCCGGAGGAGAACCGAACCGCTACCGAGGAGACCGTCGAAATCGTCCTCCGAGCCGGGGATTCCCGCCAGGGCGGGACCGAGAACGGCCCAGGAGAGAGGCCCGTCCTCGCAGCGACGGCCCAGAAGGATGACCAGGAGAACCACCTCGGCAGGCCGGACGACGCCCGCGCCGGCGAGGAGCTCGCCGAGGGGATCCCGGTGAGCGGGCCCGTCCGGATCGAGGAACGCGGACGCGATGCTCGAGAGCGCCCGGCGCCTCGAGCCGAGGTGGTCCCAGCCCGGGCCTTCGGAAACGGGATGGGCCCATCCCGAGCTGCGGATTCCGGGGCCAGGGGCGAACCACGCCACGAGCTCGATGGCCTCGACGACGGCAGCCTGGAGGCGCGTGGCGGCCGCGCCGGGTAGCTCGACCTGCTCGGGCTCGGGCTCGGTGCGGCCGGCGAGGAGCGGGCTCTTCCACACCGGGCTGAGGCGGTAGAGCCTCTCGGCCTCGAGGGTGTCGCCGTCCGACTGGAGGAGATAGAGACGTCGCAGCGCGCCCTCCTCTTCGAGCCGCTTCCGGAGATCCTCCTGGTCACGCCACTCGGCGGCCCCGACCGCCTCGCAGAGTTCCCGGAAGCGGAGTCCCTCCCGAAGCCGGGAGTCCATCGAAGTCCTCAGAAGGGCAAGGGTCACAAGGCGGTCGAGGAGATCGAGCCCGAGGGCATCGAACGCGTCAAGAACGGGGATGACCGCGCCGGCCCGCCTGGTCGCGGCCGTACGGGCGAGAAGGAGATCGATCTCAGGGAGGCGCTCGGAGAACGGGAGAATCCCGGACGGATGGTCCGTGCACGGAAACCCCGTCAGGGGCCCGAGGACGCAGAACCACTCCTCGAGACACGCTGCCGTGTCGGTGAACGGCGCCGCCGTGGTCAGGGTCTCTTCGGTCATCTCAGATCACCTCTCTTCGTGCGGTGGGCGGGCCTGAACGCGACTTTCATAGACGACCTCCTCAAATTGAGTTTTAGAGGGCTCTTTCTTTGTGTATTTTTTTGATCTTTCTCGCCGGCGGTTCTATTCCTGACGGCGTAACTAAATCAAATTGTCAAACACCCCTGGAGAGCCGGAAAGCCCGTCGTCATGTGGAATAAATCCGCATGGCAACGGGCTTTCCGGGGGCCGCGAGGATCTTACACCAACCTCTTAGCAAGTCAAGGACTGGTTCGTTCCCGCAGGTGACCGAGCGAATCTCGCCGGGCGGATTGTGCGCGCAGCGCGAAGAGGCCGACCTTCCACTCCGCGGCGAGGGCCATCCGAGCGGCGAGGAACCGGACGAGGCGGCGGACGAAGATGACGAGCGTCCGGTGGACGTTGCGCTCGAAGGCCCCGATGGAGATTCGCCACGAGACGTTCGCCGGGAGCTTCGCCAGGCGGTAGCCGCGGACGCCCGGACGGATCTCGCAGTCCACGAGGACAAAGCCCTCCGTGATCGGGTGATGGACCAGAGTGGGGCACTCGATGGCCGCGGCTGGCGCCTCGTTGGCTGCGAGGTGTTCGGCGGCGATCCGGCGGAGAAGTGCGGGTGTCGCCGGGTCGGAGATGGAGCCGTCGGCGACGTAGGCCAGTGCAAGGTCGACGAGATCGGGGGAGGCCGTGAGATGGATCGGCACCCTGCGAGCGTCGAGGTGGGACGCGGTGCCGCCCACCCGATCCGGGCTTGGGGCTCTCTCTTCCTGTGTCTCGGTCATCGCGTCCTCCTCGAGAAGAAGAAATGGTGCCAGGGGGTGTTTCGGCGGGGTGCTAGCGACGCTGGATAAGGGTCGTCAGGAGGTTCCCGAATCCGACGAGGTTGCCGTAGACGTCCCAGGTCATGTTCGTGCTCGGGTCGTAGCGGCCGACGTACTGGTTGTCGGGGTACTGGGTGATCCACTCGCTGCCGTCGCTTCGGCGCTCGAGCCGGCCCACGTACTCGTTGTGCGAGTCGCGAAGAAAGCCGCCGTCGGGGAACTCGTCCCAGGGGGTGTCGCTCATGATCGATCGCCTCTTTCCGGAGCGGACCTTCCCGGCGTCAGCTCCTGTGATGAATATCGGGTACAGGGTCAGACATGTGTGGTCCGACCCTCGACGTGCGAGTGAAAGGTCTTCCTCGTTACCGAGTCGGACTCCAGGCGGCTGACCCCCGGTGGCACCCTCGCGCTGGACGGGAGGGGCCATGACGCGAGAGGAAGACGAGGAGATCCTAGCCTGCCAGGACCCTCTTCCAGACCGAGGTCGGGCTCCTGTCGCTGATCGACTGGTACGAGGCGGGGAGCCACTTTGACGGCGCTGCGCCCGTGGCGCTGCGCTTCTGCCAGCTCGTCGCGGGCGACCAGCTCGCTCCGCGGCTGGCGAACGTCCCCGGCGGAGGGGGGCAGCCGGGCTACGGCTGCTCCCCGTCGTCGTTGGGCCCGGGCTCGATAAGCGCCTTCTCGGCCGCGGCCTCTTCGGCGGCTTTCTGTCGCGCTTCCCTCATCCGCGACCGGTACTCCCACGTCGCTGCGCCGAGGAGGTCGAGGCAGCGAGGCGCCACGTTCCGGAACGAGTCGAAGCCGTCGAGGAAGAGCTCGACGGCCGCGTAGACGTTGCCGTTGGAGCGAAGTGAGACCTTCAGGGCCTTCAGGTGGCAGTTGAGAGTGTTGGCGACAAAGAGGGCGACGGAGCGCTCTGCGCCCTCGTCGTCGCACGTCCAGACGTCCGGGACGAGGAATCGGACGTAGGCAGGGTCGTCCGCGTCGAGCAGGACGAAGACGTCGCGCCCCTCGTGGCGGAGATGGATGTCGCCGTCGTCGTCGACGTCGCAGCGGAAGCCCTCGCTCGCGAACCAGTCGAGGATCGTCTGCGTGCGCGCGGGCGCGGCGGAGGTAAGGTCCTCTGCCGGGCCTCCGGCCGGAGGGGCGTCGTCGCCGAGGTCGTCGAGGGTGGGGAAGTCGGACATGGCGGCTCCTTATGCGTCCTTGTGGGTGGCGACGAGGGCGAGGCGGGGGGAGGGGACGCACGCCGGGGCGAAGCCGACGACCGTCTTCCCCTCCGCGGTGCGGGCGAGCTGGGCCGCGGCCGCCTCGTGGAGGTCGGCGCGGGTCAGGAGGCGTTTCGCGTCGGGGCGCGCGGCGGCCTTCGCGACGGCGAAGAGGGCCGCCGTACGGATGTGCGAGCCACTGAGGGCGTAGGCCCGGGCCAGGGCGGAGAGGTCGACGTCCGCGGCGCGCGGGGCGCGCGGCGGGAGGTGCCTTGCCCAGAGCTGCTCGCGCTCCTCGGGACCGGGCATCCCGATCTCGAGGCGGGCGAGGAGGCGCCGCTCGAGCGCGGGGTCGAGGGCCTCGTCGCGGTTCGTGGCGAGGACGACGACGCCCGTGAAGCGCTCGATCTCCTGGAGGAGGAGGTTCGTCAGGGAGATCTCCCAGCGTTGGCGATCACCGCTGCGCGACGAGAGAAGCGAGTCGGCCTCGTCGACGAGGACGACGTCGCCTGCCTCGCGAGCGGAGCGGAAGGTGGCCGCGAGCTTCTTCTCGGACTCGCCGACGTATTTGGAGAGGAGCTGGTCGGTGCGGAGCCGCCAGAGGGTGCGCCCCAGCTCGCCGGCGATGGCCTCGGCCGCCAGCGTCTTGCCGGTGCCGGGAGGGCCGTAGAGGAGGAGCGCGACACCGGGGGCGCCGAGGAGGCTCTCGGAGGCGCCCCAGTCGGCGGCGGCGGCGAGGGCGCGCGGGACGGCAAGCGCCTCGGTGAGCCGGAGGCGCAGGTCGGGCGCCAGGACGAGGCCGGAGAGCGTGAGGCGCGGCCTGACCTTCTCCACGCCGTCACCTTCTTCGGTCTTCGCGGCGGCCTCTCCCTCGCGCGGCCGGAGGAGGGCGAGGCCCAAGGGGACGACGCGCGCCCGCGCGGCGCGGGAGGCGCGGAGGGTGACGTCGCAGTCGCGGCCCCGACCGGCCCCCTCGATGAGGCCGGCACTCCCGAGCGGCGAGGCGGGCCCCGCCAGGGCGGCGCGATCGGTGCCGACGCCGGGGAGGCCGGCGAGGGCTTCCGAGAGGAGCGCCCAGGCGATGGGCTCGTCGTCGGCGTTCCGCGAGAGGAGGGTGGCGAGGAGGGCGGCCTCGACGGGCGTGTGGGCACCGGCCTCGCGGAGGGCCACGGCAAAGGGGTCGGACGAGCCGTCGCCCCCCGGGGAGAGGTACCAGGAGAGGGTCACGGAGAGAACGCGGCGCGCCGGGGAGAGGGAGTCCCAGCCGGGCGCGTCGGGGCGGGCGTCGGACCAGGCCTGGACCCGGTCGGTGTGCAGCGGCCCGACAAGGAAGAGGAGGCGCCCGGCCCGGTAGAGCGTGGCCTGCAGCCGGGCCGCGGCGGTGGCCGCCGCGGGGAGGCTCTCCTCGCCGGGCTCCGTGAGACCGGCGAGAAGGGCGCCCTTCCAGCGCGGGTCGAGGCGGTAGCAGCGCTCCGGGACGACGGTGTCGGCGTCGGACTGGAGGATGCGGAGGCGACGGAGGGTGCCTGCCACCTCGGCGCGCGTGCGGACTGCGTCCTGCTGGCTCCAGTCGGCGGCGCCGACGGCGTCGCAGACCTGCCCGAGGGTCAAGCCGCGGCCGGTGCGGACGTCGAAGGCCTCGCGCAGGAGCGCGAGGAGGAGGAGCCGGTCGAGGAGATCGAGCCCGAGGCGGTCGAAGGCGTCGAAGAGGTGGAGCGTGACGCCGGCCTCGCGGGTGGCGCGGTTGCGCTCCGCGAGCCGTCGGAGGGCCGGCAGCCGCTCGCCGACGGGCTGGAAGAGGGCGGCGTGGGTGGTCGAGGGGTTGCCGCTCATCGGGCCGAGCGCCCCGAACCAGGCGTCGAGGCACTCCTTCTCGTCGCGGAAGGGAGGGGCGCACGGCCCCGTGGGCGCGGGCGCCGAAGTGGTCGCGTTCCTGCCCTTGGGGGTCTTTCCGGTCATCGCGTCCTCCTCTCCCCTCCAAGATACGCACGGGGTCGGACGGACGGTGTCCAAGCCTCCGAAGAGCGCGCATACTGAGGACGGGAGGAGCCATGGCCTTCAAGGACCGCCCCTACTTCCGCCGGATCCTCGAGCTGGACGACCTGCTTCGCCAGGGAAAGAAGGTGACGGCGACCACGCTCGCCCAGCGGTGGGAGACGTCGACGAAGACGGTCCAGCGCCTCATCGACAACCTCCGCGACGAGTTCGAGGCGCCCCTCGACTGGGACGCCCGGCGCGGGACCTACCACTACTCCGAATCGGGCTGGCACCTGCCGTGGCTCGCGATGGAGGGGGCCGACCTCTTCGCCGTCGGCGTGGCGATGAAGGTCCTGCAGCTCTACGAGGGGACTCCCGCCGCAAAGGACCTGAAGGCGATTTTCGAGCGGCTCTCGAAGCTGATGCCGCCGGAGGTGCGGATCGCGCCGTCGTCCTTCGTCGAAAAGCTCTACATCCGCCCGCAGGCGCAGCGGCCGGTCGACCCGAAGGTCTGGGACGCCGTGGCGACGACGCTGCGCGAGAAGGTCGCCCTGACGGTCGACTACCGAAAGCCGACGGGGGAGTTCCGGAAGCGGGAGATCGAGCCGCTCCACCTCGTCCTCGCGGGGATGGACTGGTTCCTCCTCGCGAAGGACCCCGGCGACGACGTCGTGAAGACGTTCTACCTCTCGCGGATGAAGGCGGCCCGCGTCGGGACGCGCCGCTTCACGCCGCCGAAGGGCTTCCGACCCGAGGAGCACTTCGGCGAGACGATCGGCCTCTACGTCGGCAAGCCGCGTTTCCGGTTCCGCGTCCGCTTCGGCAAGGAAATCGCCGAGTGGATCACCGAAGTCCGCTGGCACGAGAAACAGAAGCTGGTGCGCCTGCCGGACGGCGGGATCGAGTTGGAGCTCCCGGCCGGGTCGCTCCTCGAGGCGCGGCGGTTCGTCCTCTCGTTCGGGAAGCACGCCGAGGTCCTTTCGCCAGAGGAGCTGCTGACGGACGTGAAGGAGCACGTGCGCGCGCTGGCCGCGGTCTACGGGAGTGCAGGGGACTGACGCCGGGAGGCGCGCGGCGGAACCGCAGCGCGGGAACGCGACGCAAATGCCGATTTCTCTCGACAAATGCCGCGGCGAAGCCTACAATCCGAGGCGCTGAAGCCAGCGCCCCGAGGCCAGCCTCGGGGGGGTCTTTTCAAACCTACCGTAGCACCGCCCGCCGGCCCGACTGGCGTGCGGACTACTGAATCCATGATTTCTCATGAAGACAGGTGGAGGGGCAATGGCCCGACGAAACCTGGCCAACCTACCCGTGGGGGCAAGGTGGCAAAGCCAGACCCGGCATGTAGCCGCGATCCCCATGAGAGAGACCGGAAGAAGGAAAGCACTCATACGGTGGGTTTTCCTTCCACCCGCCCTTCTCTCGTCGGCATCGCAAGAACGCACGACAGATTGAAGGAGGCGCGGAAGTGGAAGACGAACGCAACAACAACAGCTCCTGACGGTTCCCTGTCGAACGCAGGACGAGGTCGCTAGGCGGCCTCGTTCTCGGCGTTCCGCCCGGCGGGCTCCTGCCCGCCCTATGCAGGGTGTGCCCGGACGACACCACCGACGAATGGATCGACGAAAGGAGCGCGTATGACCAACAAAGAAGGCAAACGAACCGTCGCGACGACGATCCGGAAGACCAGGACTCCGAAGACCGGGCCGACGAACGCCGGCCAGGAACCCCAACCCTTCCGGGACCCCTTCGACTACCTCGAGGCATGGTTCGCCCTCGTCGAGCCGGGGCGCGCCGAGGGCGAGGCGCCGGCCGTACTCGGGCGGATTCCCTCGTTCGACAGGAGAATCGGATATCTCCACTTTCTCGCCGCCCGGACGGCAAAGACCATCGAGGCGGGCGTCGACCTCCCGTTCGAACGCTACGCCGCGCGGCACGAGCTCGACGTCGTCGACCGCCTCGTCCTCCTCGCCCTTCTCAGGGCCACGCACGACCCGGTGGCGGAGGAGGGGTTGTTCCTTCCCTCCCTGCTCCGGGCGCTCGGGGCCGACTCGCTCAGTCGGCAGCACGAGGTCCTCTCGCGCCTGGAGATCGCTGGCCGGCTCCGCGACCTCGGGGCCGTCCACTGCTACCCGAACGCGAACCGGAGCCGGCGCCTGTACCGCCTGGCGCCGTGGCTCGCTGAACCGCTGACGACGGGGGGCGGAAGCGAGCAGGGGCTTCCGGAGATCCCTGTGGATCCGAACGAGGCGATGCACGAGCTGAGGACCGAGGCCTGTCGCGTGGTCGAGGCGCTCGGGATGGACCCGGCGCGGCCGAACCTTCACTGGCAGGTCCCGGCCGAGGGTCGGTCCGGCTGGGACCACGTCGGGCTGCGCCGCCTCCGGCTGCTGAACCGTCTGGAGGCCTCGGCCCGGAACGAGGCGTGCGCGGTGGGTGCGGAGATTCGACGCCTCGGCCTCGTGGGCCAGGAGAGGCTCGCCTGGGCGTTCCTTCTTCACGACGCCCAGCAGGACCCGGTTGGCGTGGCGGTCCCGCTCCTCGTCCGCTTCTCGGGCCGAGTGCCCGACCCGGAGGCCGCTGCGGCGAGGCTGCTCGGCCCCGGCTCGAAGCTGGGCGCGGCCGACTGCGTCCGGTTCAATCGCGCCGACGGGCCCTTCCTCGCCCGAGTGGCCTGGCTCTCCAGGGAGGCGTCGGCCCGAGTCGTCCCCTGGCCGCGGGACGCCTTCTCGGTCCGGACGGGGGCCGACGGCGAGCCGGTCGTGTCGGTTCCGCGAGCTTTCGGGTTCGACAACAGGGGCGCGAAGAGGGAAGACCGGGCCGCGACGGCAGGAGGGGGAGCGTGATGGACAGCGAACGGAAGGTCAGGGAGATGGAGGAGGAGCGGGCTGCGAAGGACCCGCTCCTCCGGGCCGCGGTCGGACGTGCGGAGGAGTCGTTCCAGGAGTTCCTGAAGTCCCCGGAGTGGCCGAAGATGGTGAGTGTCGCGAGCGGACAAGGGCGAGTACACGGGGACCTCGTGCGCCTGCCGCTCATCACCGGAAGCCGGCTCCGGGGCTTCGTGAACGCGTGGATCGGATCCAGCGTACAGATCAGCCAGTGGGAAGGCTACCTACGCGGGCACGGGACGCTCATCCTGCGGACGCATGGAACGCTCCAGCCGATCGTGACCTGGTGGGAGACGGGCCAGGCCTGCCCTCAGCGCCCTCTAGGGGGAGGGGTCCTTTCGCTCGAGAAGCGGCTCCAGGCCGTCAATGTTGTGATCGGCCTGTGCGACCTCTTCGCGAGAGGCGGCGCCATCGATCTGATCGCTGACGCTTGCTGGACGGATCCACGGGAGATGCGGCTGCAGCAGGCGGTCGAACGGATTGCGAGGGGAGGAGAGGCTGAGGGCCGGACGTAGATGATGAAGACGACTCTTCCGCGCCTCAGTTACCTCCGGTCTGCCATGACCTTCCCCCGGCCCCGCTCGACGGGCAGCTCGCGGACCGATTCACCTTCGTCGAGGAGAATGTCTGGCGGCCGTACGCCGGGCCTAGGAGCACCGCATGAGTGAGCGCAGAGAACGGACCTTCCTTTTAACATCCGAATCGGTGACCGAGGGGCACCCGGACAAGGTCTGCGACTACATTGCCGATTCGATCCTCGACGCGCACCTCGCGATCAACCCGAAGGCCCGTGTCGCGTGCGAGGTCCTCGCGAAGGACGACCTGGTCGTCGTGGCGGGGGAGTTCACAGAGCCAGGGGCGATCGACACCGAGGCCGTCGTTCGTGCAGCGATTCGGGAGATCGGCTACGTCGAAACGGTCGAGCCCTTCAATGCGGACGGAGTCCGCGTGCAGCTACAGCTCTCGAAGCAGTCTCAGGAGATCAAAGAGGGTGTCGACGAGGATCCCGGTCATGCGAAGGAGCAAGGTGCCGGCGACCAGGGGATCATGTTCGGCTACGCGACGGACGAGACGCCGGAGCGAATGCCGCTGCCGATTCTCCTCGCGCACCGCCTGGCGAAGGGTCTTACGGATGACCGGAAGTCAGGGCGCGTCCCCTGGCTCCGGCCGGACGGCAAGACGCAGGTGACGGCGGCGTACTCGGAGACGGGGCCTGTCGAAGTGACGGACGTCGTCGTTTCGACGCAGCACCGGGACGGCACGTCGCAGGAGGAGATCCGCCTGTACGTCGCGAGCGACCTCTCGCCCCGGGTCCTCGGCCGGTGGATGCGATCAGGGATCCGCTTCATCGTGAACCCCTCGGGAGGGTTCGTCCTCGGCGGCCCGTCGGCCGACTGTGGCGTCACCGGGCGAAAGACCGTCGTCGACGGGTACGGAGGATCGGCCCGGCAGGGAGGCGGAGCTTTCAGCGGGAAGGACCCGTCGAAGGTCGACCGGAGCGCGGCCTACTTCTGCCGCCTCGTCGCTCGCCGGGTTGTGAACGAGGGCCTGGCGAAGCGGGCCGAACTCCAGGTCTCCTATGCCATCGGGCAGGCGCGGCCTGTCTCGATCCACGTGGACACGTTCGGAACTGGCGACGCGGCCAAGGCCGAAGCCCTGGCCCGGACGTTCGACTTCTCTCCGGCTGCAATGATTCGGACACTTGGCCTCGAGGCCCCGATCTACCGCGGCACGACGAACTACGGGCACTTCGGGCGGCCGGGACTCACGTGGGAGCTGTAGCGAAGAGCCCTCTGGAGGTCGACGGGCCAAGCGACTAGTCCATATGCTTCAGGCGCGCCAAATCGTCGAGAGGCCTCTCCATCCGGGTCGATACTCGAGTTTCTCAGAGATCTTGGCCACACCGATCAAGCAGTCGAACCGTCGCCCGTCCGCTCTCGCGAGGTCCTTCAGGCTTGCCACGCTGATGCCGACTCCCTCTTCGACGTGTTCCATGAGCCACGCCTCCAATGCACGAAAGTCCTCCGAGGTCCCATAGGTGCTGTCGCTGAGCCCGAAGATGGCATCGCCGAAAGCGGTGAACTCGCGAGAACTCGGGTTGTTCCGCAAGAGAGCGGCGAGAGCGTCCCGGGAGACAGGACGCTGCAAGTTCGCGTGAATGTCAGATGAGTGCATGGGAGAAGGGGAGGACCGTAAGAGCGCCTTGACGGCCTCTAACGTGTTCCGGTGGCCGTCCCCGTATTCCTGTAGCCGCCAGATGCCGGCCTGTCCTGCGTGCTCATAGAGGTTCTCTAGGTCGGGGCGTTGGAGGATCCCGCCAACGTCGTGCGGAGAAAACTCCGCGAAGTCAGCCGGACTATGAAACTCGAGGGCACGGGCCATTTCGCTGATGTGCCACGTCAGGTGTCCGGCAGAAGCGAGATGCCGTGCCACGGCCAGCATGCAGTCTTGCTTTGACCAATGCCATCCGTAGTACCCGAAAAGTGACCTGAGCTTCGAATCAGGCAGCAACGCGAGGGAGTCCAGGCATTCCTCGCCGAACCCGACGGCCAGAGAGAGGTCTGCTCGTGCAATGAACTGGGGTTCCTCGAAGTGCTTCTCGAGTTGCGCTCTGATTTCCGCCTCATCGGCCCTCTCCAGTAGCACCCACGCGGTCGGCGTCTCCCGGGCGTCCAAATTCAGGCTAGCGATCTCCGAGAAAATGCCCAGGGCGAGGCGCAACGTGGAGGCACTGGCTGGCCCTTCTGGCAATGGGTGAGTGCGAATGAGTGGCCGTTCGGTCACTCGAAGCCATTGTCCGAGGGCCTCGGCGAAGGCACGATTCGAGTTCGCATTCCTCTTGTAAGCCTTCGCGAGTGCTTTCCGCTCGATTTGGCGGACTCTCTCGCGTGTGCACCCCAGGGAATCGCCGATTTCCTGCAGAGTACGTTGGAGGCCCAACCGTTCATTAAGGACGCGGCGCTCGCGCTCCGTCAATCGTGCCAGAACCTGGTCCACGTAGGTGTCGAGCGCCTCAAGAGGCTGGAGCTGGGGCTGTGATGGCGGCTTCGGCAGAAGGACGCCAAGAGCTGTTAGCCAGCTCGACGGCAGCGGGTACTGCGCATAGGCGGGCTTAGCGCCCCCCAAGTCTGGTTCTTGTGATGACTCTGTCTCGGGAGTGGCCTGGATCGAAATATCAGGGCCCTCGAGACCTGATTCCTCAACGAGGAGATCGGCCTCTGTGGAGGAGCTCGTCAGGCAGCTGTGAACCTGCTCGATCCACGCGTGGTCGATTCGTCTGCCCCGCGAATGCCAGAGTTCAGTCTCGTTCGAGAGCGCCCCGACGAGCCCGGAATCATCAGTGATGGCGGCAACTTCGGCATTTGGTCCCATGCCGGCTACGGTCAGATTCGCGGAGCCGAAGAGCGCGATGGACCGATCCGCCACGTAGATCTTGGCGTGCAGGCCACGAACGATCTTGATGTCGGCGCCCTGCTGAACGAGGAGAGAGAAAGCTTCCAGGTCGCTCGCCCCTTCTCGGAAGTCCTGGACGCGACCTAACGTCACGACCTGCCATTGATCCATCGGCAGGGGCGAGTGCCGGGCGACATCGCGGACCGCCTCTGCCTTGAGCCATGGGCTCACGAGCATGAGCCGCTGACGAGCGCACTTCCAAACTGTCTCAGCCTCCCGACCTACAGGAGAGAAGACGATCGATGTGCCCATCCAAGGATTAGAGCAGATCGAGTGGATAGGGCGCTGCTCTGGCGCTGGCGTCCAGGTACGCCATCTGTCCGAGGGCAATATCTACTTTGAAGGCATGGCTCGCCTAGAGGGAAACTGGAGAGACGAGTCGGGAGAGAGGACGATGGGCGCAATGCCCGGTAGGGCGACGCAGGGCGTCCTCCGGTCTTTCGGGGTCTTCGGCTTCAGGAGGAACCCGGGGACGGAGGCGCCGGGGGGGATGAGGGCGAGGACGCCCGGCAGGAGGAAAGCTCGGAACGACGGATCGCGCCGGAGATATTTCGGGACTTCCGGAGGGAAGCCGAAGCGGAGAGTCGCAGAGGGATGCCTAGCTCTGGAGGAGCTGCTGTCCTATGCCGGGTGAACGGCGGGTGGCCTCGCGACGGGTCCTGGAGAGCCTCGTCCGGCGAATAGGGGGGACGGACCCGCGAGTCGGAGGGGCCCTCGCGTGGCGAGAGACGGGGGACCGCGAGGTCGTCGGCGTCCTCCCTGCCGCGGACAGGAGGTCTGTCCTCTGGCGGGCTACGGGGGCCTCGCCACTCCTCTTCCGACACACGGCGCTCGAGCAGGGACCTCGCTGCAATGGCGAGAAGGTCCACCTCTACCTCGACGTCTCGGGAAGCGTCGAGAAGCACCTCGGAAAGCTCTTCGCCGCAGCACGCGACGTGGCGAATCTCGTCTGGAGGGACGTGCACCTCTTCTCGACTGACGTGGAGGATGTACCGATGCGTGAACTCGAGAGAGGTGTCTGCCAGACCACCGGGGGAACGAGCCTCGTTCCCGTGGTGCGGCACATTCGCCAGCACCAGGTGTGCCGCGCCGTCATCGTTACGGATGGGCAAGTGGGCTGCATCGGCGCGAGAGACCGCGAGACACTCGGCGAGATGATCCTCGGTGTAGCGCTGACGAGCGGGGAAGAACGGAACGGAGAACTCGCCGGCCTCGCACGGCACGTCGTTGTCCTTCCTGGGCTGTAGCAGTCGCGCGGTCGCAGTTCAGCGCAGCTACGGCCGCGGGCGTCATGACGAGGATCTGTTGGAACGACTCGCGTTGACGGTCCTGTCGCAGACCCAGGCGAGGCTTTGAATCCCGTGCGCGACCTCGCCGGCCGGAGAGGGATAGAGCCCTGCCCGCTCGAGCGCCCTACGGCAGTCCGAGCAGAAATCGCCGACCTGCAGCTTCATTTCGATGTCGCTTCGCATCCCGCAGAAGTCGAAGAGGCAGCCCCGCGTGTCCTGGTGAAAGTGCTCTTCGGGTCTCCAGCCGTAGCCTCTCAGGCCGTGCAGGAGGATCTCGTAGAGCACGAACGCCCGCAGGTCAGTCTCCTGTTTGCTGGGATTCACCCAGTCGAGTCCAGCGGTGGAGACCACCGCAACGGAGGAGCCCTCGTGCCAGTGCGAGAACCAGTTGTCGGCCAATGGCCGAGGGCTGAAGACGATTCCGACGTCGTGGCGAGCCTGGGCGCGAACCTTCCCGGCCGTCTCGACGAGGAACGCCTCCTCGGCCGCCGAGAGAGGCGTGTTGGCTTCGATATCCTGCAGGACCGACCCGTCGAGGACCGCGTTGGAGTAGTCGACCGACAACCGAGAGGTTTGCAGGTGGGGAAAGTAGCTCCAGGCGCCCTCCACGCTCGCTCGCAGGCTCGGCGCCGCCGAGATGAGGGAAACGCCGACGTGTCCCGGCAGTGCCTGGCTCTGGTTCCACCTTCGGGCCTCACCCTTCGGATCCCGTCCCTTCATTAGGTAGAACTGCGCCACGTACTGGGCCTTCCCGGCGCCGGAGGTGAGCAACACCCGGTATTCCTTCGCCTCCGCCTCGAGTCCTGCCGCGAGGTCCAGGATCGCCGGGTCATCCAGTGAGTGACGTCTGATCCGTTCGGCGCCGTCCAGGATCGTCTGGACGCTCTGCGCCAGCTCGTTCCGGCGATTCAGAAGGATGGCGTCCTGTCGAATCCGGTGAGTCTCGAGCTCGGCCCGCTCCATCCGGAGCCCACGGTCGACGGGCTGGGACGCGTTCTTCTCATCGCTGGCCCAGGTCCACTGAAGGCTCGCCGGTTCGCACGCCGCGATCTCGCCGTTCGAGACGAGCCGGAGCGTCGAGGTGACTTTCCGGCCCGCGCGACCGCGGGGAAGTCGGAGATCGAGGAGGAAAGACAGCTCCTGACCGGAGAGCAAGGAGCCGACGCCGACCGACCAGTGCCCGTCCTTGCGGGTGAGCAGGTAGCCGTTCGGGCTTCCGACTTCGACGTCGTCGAGCCCCTCGAGGACCACCTCGGCTTCCGGGAGCACGATCGCGAGCGCCTCGCCGACTTCCTGCGTCAGGAAGCCTGGGATGGACGCGGGTTCGGCGATGTAGTGGAAGGCGCCACCGCCGGCTTCGGCCATCCTGCCGAGGAGGCCCTCATCGAAGTCCTCGCCGACGCCGAACGTCGACGTCGACACGCCGCGGGCACGTAGCTCTCTGACGTGGACGAGGATTTGCTCGTGGTCAACGGTCCCCCGGTTGGCGAGCCCGTCGGTCAGGAGGAGGACCCGTCCCACAGCGTTCTCGCCGAGCGTCCGTGCCACTTCCTTGCACCCCTGCACCCAGCCGCCGCAGAGGTCGGTCCAGCCGTCTGCACCCAGGCGCTCCATGCTGTGGCTCGCCTCGCGAGCCGCGTCGGGCGTGACCCTCGCGGCGGAGAAGGCGACGCCAACCCGGTCGTTGTAGTAGACGACGGACACGGTGTCGAGCGGTGAGAGCAGGGCTATGGCGGATGACGCCGCCTTCTTTGCCAGCTCCAGCTTCTCTCCGGCCATTGACCCGGATCGGTCGAGGACGAGGGAGAGGTCCAGCGGAGGGCGGGCTGACTTCCCGGCCGCCTCGCCCACCCTGATCTGGACTTTCACGATGCGCCGGCTGCCGCCCGTCGTCTCAGCCAAGGTCCGGTCGGTGGTTGCTCGCAGTTCCATCGCGATCTCCTCCCTCTCGCCCCCAGGGCGCCAGTCCCGACCATTTCGGGTAAGACGTTCAGCCTTCGGCCAGGAGCTTCCTGGCCTCCTCAACGAGCCGTTCGATCCGGCGGTTCTGCTCCCTTGTCTGTGGCCGCCGGACGTGGAGCTGGACGTCGGGCGTCAAGTCGATTCGCTCCCAGGTCGACCTGCCGGCCGGTGGGAGGTCTCTGCG
>Ga0116141_10001570_pt1 | contig 19609 bp, 15 predicted proteins | sample AD_UKC097_MetaG_FD_89744 | JGI IMG/M metagenome (GOLD analysis project Ga0116141, IMG submission 89744) | Active sludge microbial communities of municipal wastewater-treating anaerobic digesters from USA - AD_UKC097_MetaG | ecosystem: Engineered > Bioreactor > Anaerobic > Digestate | place: USA...
CCTGCCCGTGGCTGAAATCCTCCGTAAGAATCTTCTCAGCGCCGGCCCTAGACGCTGACGCGACAATCATGGCATTCCAAAACGAGAGACGGTTACGTTCTTCGATTTCAGATGCCAGGAGAATTGTTGCCGGGTCGTTTGTCTCCACTCGCCACGCGAGGTAATTTCTTATGATGCCCCGTGCCGCAGCGGGGGAAATGGGGTGCGGGATTTTTCTCGTGACGTTCACGTAGAATTCCTGCAGTACCTGCACGCTGATAATCCCGGTTTGCTCTTCCCAGAGGCCGGCCAGGATTGATGAAGCTCTGTCGCGTTTGGTCCCGGCATCGAGACCGTGTGCGTAGATTAAAATATTGGTATCGACAAAGATCTTACCGCTTATGGAATTTCTCGCGGGCAGCCACAATGCGTCCGCCAAAGTGGAAACCCTTTTTCAGGTCGGACAAGGCCCTTTTCTTCGCCTTCTCATAATTCTCGGATTCCGCGACCAGGCGCTCCAATTCCCTGCCGAGCAGACGGCTTACGGAAGTCATCCTCTTGGCGGAAAGCACTTTGGCTTTTTTGATTATTTCGCTGTCGACGCTGATAGTTATGTTTTGCTTTGACATGAATAGCCTCAACTTTGTTTTTCATGCCAGATATGTGTAACACAAATAATGCGTGAAATTAAGATGCTAAATATCCATTAATGATTTTTTTGTCTACATTACTTCTATCCGTTTTTGTAACGATTGCCCTGATGCCGGTGTTTAGCCGGGTGGCGGTGAGGGTGAACGCGCTGGACATGCCCGAGCCGCGCAAGGTCCACCCGGTGCCCATCCCGCGCTGCGGGGGCATGGCCATGGGACTGGCGGCCCTGGGCCCCATCTTCCTCTGGGTGCCGATGGAGCGGGAGGTGATCGCGCTTCTCGCGGGGGGTGCAATCCTCTTTGCCGCGGGGATGTACGATGACTTCAAGGGCCTCGGCTACCGGGCCAAGTTCATGGCCCAGGTGGCTGCGGCTCTGGTCCTGGTCCTCTACGGCGGGGTCGTCATCGAGGACGTGGGGAACCTTCTGCCGGGAGACATGGACTTTCCAGGCTGGCTTGCCACGATCGTGACGGTGTTTGTCGTGGTGGGGGTGACAAACGCGATCAATCTGGCCGACGGGCTGGACGGGTTGGCGGGGGGCATATCGCTTCTGATTTTCCTCTTCATCAGCTTCCTGGCCTACCAGGTGGAAAACAAGACCGTGGCGATCATCGCGCTGAGCATGGCGGGGACGCTCTTCGGGTTTCTCAGGTTCAATACCTTTCCCGCCTCGCTCTTCATGGGCGACACGGGGAGCATGCTGCTGGGATTCTCGGCGGCGGCTCTCTCTATTATGCTCACGCAGGGAAGCCCGCTGAGCCCGGTTCTGCCTTTGATACTCCTGGGCTTCCCCGTCCTGGATACCCTGTCCGTGATGGCGCTGCGGATCTCCGAGGGCCGCTCGCCCTTCTCGGCGGACAAGCAGCACTTTCACCACCGCCTCCTGAGGCTGGGTTTCTATCACACGGAGGCGGTGTTCACCATATACGTCATCCAGGTCTTGCTCATCCTCTTTGCCTGGTTCTTTCGATTTTACTCGGAATGGTTCCTTCTATTGAGCTACGGCATCTTCGCGACACTGGTCCTGTGGCTGTTCACAACGGCGGACAGGACGGGGTGGAAGCTCTGGCGTTTCGACCTCGTCGACCAGGTCATCAAGGGCAGGTTGAGAAAATTGCGCAGCACGCGGGTGGCCATCCGCTTCTCTTTCAGAGTGGTGTATTTCGGGCTCACCGCTTTTGTGATCTTTCTTGCATTTCTGCCCGCGAGCGTCCCTTTATACCTGTCAATACTGCCCAGTATTATCGTGGTGTTTTTGATCCTGGTATGGTTTTACAGGAAAGAATGGTTGAGCCGGGTGTTCATGCCCTGCCTGTACATTTTCATTCCCCTCCTGGTCTATGCCGGTGAACTGGGAACTGCTCACTGGTTCGACCCGCAAGTCGCAAAGCTGCACAACCTTTTTTATATTGTTCTTGCGTTTTTCGCTGTTGCGACGCTCAAGTTTACGGGTCGCAAGGGGGGGTTCCGGATGACGCCCATGGATTTCATCGTTATCGTCCTGGTCCTGGCAGTGCTGATCCTGCCGAGAGAGATGATCCCCGGGGAGGCTGTGAAGCGAGTGATCCCCAAGATCCTCGCGCTGTTTTTCGGGTATGAAGTTTTGTTCGGGGAGTTGAGGGGCAACATCTCAGCGCTGGTCGGGATAACAATCGTAATGCTGCTAATCGTAAGCGTACGAGGGATTTTATAGTTTTAAGGGTAAATAAAAAGTGATTAAGGGATTAAGTGGTTAAGTGGAAAAAGTGATTAAGGGTTAAGAGTTAAGTGATTAAGGGTCGACGTAAATAAATTTTTAGAAAGAAAAGAAAATAATGGCATATAGGTCATTTGAAGATTTGGATGTATGGAAGAGAGCGAGCAATCTGGCTGTAAGGATTTATGAGGAATTGAAAACGTGTAAAGATTTTGGACTCAAAGATCAAATGACACGTGCTGCTGTTTCGATCGCCTCCAATATTGCAGAAGGGGCTGAGCGCGATACGCGAGCGGAGTATATCCGATATTTGCATATTGCCAAGGGATCGGCCGCAGAACTGAGAACGCAAATCTACATCGCTTCAAGAATTCAGGCAATATCCTCCCATGTTCAGATGGAATTAGTTGATGAGTTGAAGTAAATTTTGCGCATGCTTCAGGGGATGATCAGGACGTTTAAGAGAAGTGTTAAGTGATTAAGGGATTAAGGGAAAAGAAAAAGTGATTAAGGGATTAAGGGTTAAGTGGTTAAGGGAAAGGGACCGCTGACGCGGAGTTCAATGTTCAACGTTCAATGTTCAAAGTTCAATTAAAAAAGGTTCGAAGTTCAATGTTCAAAGTTCAAGGTTTTACGCCTTCGGCGAGTGTTGAGTTTCAAGTGATTAAAAAAACGTTCTATTAGTTCTATTAGTTCGATTGGTTCAACTAATAAGGTTCGATGTTCAATGTATAAAGTTCAAGGTTTTACGCCTTCGGCGAGTGTTAAGATTTAAGGGTTAAGGAATTGAAAAGAGCATAGTGCTTGTAATCACAGAGAATATTCTATAGAATACACACTTCGAATACCAGAGGAACAACATATGAAAAAAGAATTCACGGTCATTATCGAGCAGGACGAGGAAGGGTATTTCGTAGCCGAGGTTCCTGAACTGCCGGGTTGTCACACGCAGGCTAAATCCATGGACGAACTGCTCGAGAGGACACGCGAGGCCATTTCCCTTTGTCTTGAGGTCTACAAAGGCCGGCGCACAAAGACCAATCTGATTGGAGTGCAAAGGATCGCCCTATGAGAAAGTACCCCGCATTTTCAGGCAGGGCGATAATCGATGTTCTGAAGAAAAACGGATTCGAGGTCAAGCGGCAAAGGTAAGTCACGCTTTTTTGCGACACCCTGACGGCAGGGCAACGGTCGTTCCGATTCACTCGGGAGCAACAATAGGGCCGGGTCTGTTTGCCAAAATATTGAGGGATACGGAATTGACGAAAGCCGATTTTGTCAAGAGCGGCAGGAGATAACAGAAAACAGACCAGGTCCTGGTGACTATCCACATTTTATCCTACCCGGTTCCATCAATCCCATTCATTGCGTCTTATAAATAAAAATTTGAAAACCAGCCGAGGAGACACATGAAGACAGAGAAAAGTTGGCTATGGACAGTTGTGAGCCTATGTCTGGCACTGACGCTTACTTTTGGTTGCGGGGGGCCGGAGCAGAAGAAGCTCAAGTTCTTCAACAAGGGCAAGGAGCTTTACGAAAAGGGGCAGTACAAGGAGGCAAAGCTGGAATTCAAAAACGCCATCCAGATCGACACGAAGTATGTCGAGGCCTACTATATGCTGGGTATGGCCGAAATAAGTTCGGGCAATCCCCGCGGGGCCTTTGGGGCCTTCAAGAAAACAGTGGATCTGGACCCGAAGCATTTGAAGGCCCACGTGGAGTTAGGCAAGATCTACCTGGGGGGCCGTATATTGGACAAGGCGCAAGCGGAGGCGGATATTGTATTGAAGGAGGACCCGAAAAATGAGGAGGGGAACCTCCTGCAGGGGGCCATCTTCATGGCTAAAAATGACCTTGGACGGGCTCGGGGAACACTGGAGAGGCTCCTCAGCCAGGGTTCTAAAAACCCGGAAGTCTTCCTGATGCTGGCCCTCGTTTTGCGGCAGGCAGGCGATGCGAAAGCGGAAGAGAGCACCCTTTTAAAGGGTATCGAGGCGAACCCCAAATATACCCCTCTATACATGACGCTAGCAGGTTATCACGCCCGTCACAAACGCCCCGACGAAGCGGTGGCCGACGTCAAAAAGGCCATAGAGATCGATCCCGGCAACGTGCGCCTCCGCGCCGCACTGGCCGAAGTATACTGGGAAAGCGGCAAAACGGCCGATGCGGCAGAGGCGTTGAAGGCCTTAACAGCGGCCGACCCGAAGAAGGAAGAGGTCTGGCTCGAGGTAGCGAGCTTCTATTTAAAGAGGAAGAGGATCGACGAGGCCGAGCGCGAGCTCAAGGCAGGCCTCCAGCAGAACGACAGGAGTGTCAAGATCCGCCTCGCTCTGAGCGAGCTTTACGCCAACACGGGGCGGGTGGACCAGACCGTGACCCTGCTGAAAGAATGCCTGGGTCTTGCGAAAGACGCCACGAGCCCCGAGGCTATACGGGTTAAGAACGCTCTCGGCAAGATATACCTTGCCCGTCAGGAACTGGACGAGGCAAAGAAATACGCCGACGAGATCATCAAGGAAAGCCCAAAGAACACCGACGCACTCTTCACCCGCGGCAGTGTCTACCTGCTGAAGGGCGAGGCGGCAAACGCCATCCCGGACTTCCGGACCGTCGTGACGGACAACCCGCAGTTCATTCCTGCCCACATCCGGTTAGCCGAAGCACACGCCCACAATGGGGAATCGAACCTGGCCATGGAAACCCTGAAGGCGGCCCTGCGGATTGATCCGAAGTCGCGCGATCTGAACCGGGCGCTGGCCCGGCAGTATGCCAGGCAAGGGAATATGAAGCAGGCCGAGGCCGCCCTGCGGATGGTATTGCAGGCTAACCCTAATGACCTCGAGACGATAGTAGACCTGGGTGATTTGGCCATGGCCGCGCGAGACTTCAAGCGGGCCGAGACACTGTTCGCCGACGCGAAGCGAAAGGCACCCAACGTCCCCATAGGCTATGTGAAGACGGTCGGGGTGGCCATAGCCCGGGGCAACTGGGACAGGGCCGTGACGGAGCTGGAACAGGCCTTGAAGGCCAACCCAAGGGCCGACGTCGTAGCGGCAATGCTGGCCCAGGCTTACGTGAGAACGAAAAAGCCCGCCAACGCCATCGCACTCGCAAACGGGCGGATCGCGAAAAACCCGAAGGACGCCTTTGCCTACAACCTTCTGGGAGAGATCCAGCTCTCCCAGCGTAACTTCGCAAAGGCCGAGGAAGGCTTCCGAAAGGCAATTGAGCTGCAGCCCATCTGGCCGGCACCCCACAACAACCTGGCAAGGCTTTTTCTCGTCCAGGGGAAAAAGGACGCGGCAATCGGGGAGCTGGAGTCGGCCATCAAGACCAATCCCGACAACCTCGGAGCCTACCTTTCGATTGCCCAGATATACATCCATGGGAAGGAGTACAAGAAGGCTATCGATACTTACAAAAGGGTTCTATCGCGAAAACCCGACCTGTGGGTGGCGCTGAACGATCAGGCATTCCTGATGGCCGAGGCAGGGGAGAATATGGACAAGGCCCTCACGATGGCCCAGAAAGCGCTGACCCAGCGTCCCGAGGAACCCTCGGTCCTGGATACGGTGGGGTGGATATACTACAAAAAGGGGGATGCGGCAAAGGCCATCGAATACCTGGAACTGGCCAGGGAAAAGACCCCCGACGATCCGGCCATAAACTACCACCTGGGGATGGCCTATTCGAAGGCGGGCAAAACGGCTCAAGCGAAGGAGTATCTCAAAAAGGCCCTTGCCACGGGGAAGGAGTTTCATGGCAAAGAAGAAGCGACGAAAGAGTTAAGTGCTCTCAAATAGCGCTCAAGTTTTAAGTGGTTAAGGGGAAACAAAAAGTGATTAAGTGATTAAGGGTTAAGTGGTTAAGGGAAAACAAAAAGGGTTAAGGGATTAAGGGACCGCGGAAGCGGGGTTCGATGTTCAAGGTTCAATGTTCAAAGTTTTACGCCTTCTGAGAAGGTGAAGTTTCGAGTGAAAAAAAGGTTAGTTTGTTATTTCATTACGCTGCGCGCAATAACCAGATAACCAATGAACGGTTTATTTCTTGACTGTGATCGGGCGATAGATTAAACATTAAAATCAGCGAAGAAATTCAGCAAAATAAAGGCAGTTCGTCAGTTGGTTTGTTCGTTTGTCAGTTATCCGCTGAAGCGGAGTTCAAGGTTTAGTAAAAAACAGTTCAATTAGTTCCATTGGTTCTATTAGTTCTATTGGTTCAGCATAACTAAATAACTAACAAACTGTTATTCGGGATAAGCATGGGGCAGGAAATAAAGACAGTGGGCGATGTGATCGCCATCATCAAGCGGCGGAAGCACTATCTCATCTGGCCGGCTGTGGCTATCTTCCTGCTGTCGATGATTGTCGCCTACACCTGGCCCCCGACATACAGCTCCACCTCAACCATCCTAATCGAGGATCAGGAAATTCCCCGCGAATACGTCATGACAACGGTTTCGAGCTATGCCGAGCATCGCCTCCAGACCATCAACCAGCGCATCATGAGCACGACGCGCCTCACCGAGATCATCAATAAATTGAATCTCTACTCCGACCTGCGGCAGAAGAAAACGATGGAAGAAATCATCGGCGAGATGCGCAAGGACATCAAGTTAGAGATGATCAGTGGAGACGTGATCGACCGGCGCGCGGGCAGGAAGACGGTTGCCACGATTGCCTTTTCGATATCCTACGAGGGCCGGAACCCCGCTGTCGTCCAGCAGGTGACCAATGTGCTGACGTCACTTTATCTCGAGGAGAACCTGCGGGTGCGTGAACAGCAGACCGAAGGCGCCACGAGATTCATGGAGGACGAACGCAAGGCCGTCGAGGAGCAGATGGCCGAGATCGACCGACAGATTGCCGACTTCAAGCAGAAAAACGTTAACGCGCTGCCGGAACTGGCACAGTATAACTACCAGTCTATTGACCGGATCGAACTGACTATCTCCCAGCTCAAAAACCAACTAAAGGAACTCAAAGAGAAGGAGACATACCTGCAAACACAGCTGGCGAGCGTTCCGTCCAATACCCGCCTACAGGAATTGCAGACAAGGCTCAAGAGCCTGGAGAGCCAATACACCGACAAGCACCCGGACGTAAAAAAGACGAAGGTTGAGATCGCAGAGCTGGAGAAAAAGCTCAGGACCTCCGGGAAGAACCCCACAGAACCGGACAACCCCACACATGTGACCCTGTCAGCCCAGCTGGCGAGCATCCGCAGCGAGATCAAGGCTGTGAAACTGCAGATCAGTGACGCTGAATCACAGCGTAACATTTATAATCGCCGAATCGCCTCATCGGCCAAGGTTGAAGAGGAATACAAGCTATTACTCGCCAAGCGCAACAACCTTATGGTCAAGTATGACGACATTTCGAAAAAGTACCTTGAATCGAAGACAGCCTCCGGCCTGGAGAAAGATCAGATGGGCGAGCGCTTCACGCTGATCGACGCGGCAAGGCTGCCCGAGAAGCCCGTACAGCCGAACAGGCCCGCTATAATTTTTATCGGCCTGGTGCTGGGGATCGGTGCCGGCGTGTGCTCAACCGCCCTCAAGGAGTTCAGCGATCAGTCGGTCCGCACTGCCGGGGCGCTTTCGAAAGCACTCGGTTTGCCTGTGCTGGCCGTCATCCCCGACATCGTGACAACGGAGGGCGCGGCAAAGAGCCGGATGAAAATAGGCCTCATCTTAATCGGGATTGCCCTGGCGGCCGTGGTGTTCGCCGGCGTTTTTCATTTCTTTGTGATGGATCTCGATGTACTGTGGGCGAAGATTTTAAGAAGGATGGGGTAAAAGAGCTGTTCCATTGGTTCGACTCGCCTAATGGCGAGAGTGTGAAGTGGTTAAGTATGCTCTTCGGGCAGTTTCAAGTTTCAAGTGTTCAGTGTTCAGTATCGCCTTCGGCGAGTTTCAAGTGGTTAAGGGAAAACAAAAAGTGATTAAGTGATTAAGGGTTAAGTGGTTAAGGGACCGCTGACGCGGAGTGTTCAGCATAAAAACCAGTGTTCAAGTTTTCAGTAGCCGCTGACGCAGGCGGGTGGGAGAACGAATATCGTGCTGGGTGGGTTGTTCAAGAAGAAGGAAAAGCGGAGTAAAAGGGTTGCCGCCATCGTAAGATACCACGAGGAGATGCACCTGCCCCCGCCTCCGGAGCTTGTAGAGGTAGCAAAAAAGGTGGGTGTGGCTGCGCCATCCTACACGGAGCCCAGGCCAGTCGTTCCGGAACAGGTACCTTCGCTTCCGGAGCCTGTGAAGGTTGCGGACAAGAAGGCTTCGGTTACACCCTCCTACGCGCCGCCCCGGCCTGTTGAGCCGGAATCGGAACAGGCGCCCACGGAATCGGAGCATGAGAAAGTTTCGGACAGTGAGGATTGGGTTTCGCCCTCTTACGCCCGGTCCCGGACGGTCACGCTCGATCCCCAGGGGCTCATGTCGAACCGCTGCGTCGGTTATCTGTGCGGGTCCTATGAGGCGGAGTCGTACAAAGTGCTGCGTACCAAGCTCCTTCAGCTGACGGGCGGACAGGGCGGGACGACCATCATGATCACGAGCGCCCTGCCGGGTGAGGGCAAGACCCTCACGGCCATCAACCTCGCCTTCACCTTCGCCAAGGAATACAACCAGACGGTGCTGCTGGTGGACAGCGATCTGCACAAGCAGAAGGTCCGCGAGTACCTGGGATTCGAGAGCGACAGGGGGCTGGTTGACTACCTGCTCAACAAATCAAGTCTCGCCGATATCATCGTATGGCCGAGTGTGGAGAAGTTTACCGTCATCTCGGGCGGCAGATCGGTCACTACGAGCAGCGAACTGCTCGGCTCACCCAGGATGAAGAAACTCGTGAAAGACCTCAAAAACCGCTATCCCGACCGCTATGTATTTTTCGACGTCGCGCCGGTGCTGGCGGGGGCTGATGCCCTGGCTTTCGCCCCCCAGGTTGACTATATCATCCTGGTAGTCCGGGCGGGCTCGACATCGATTGAAGATGTCAGGCTTGCCCTGGACCTGCTGCCCCGGAAGAAGATACTGGGGTTTGTCCTGAACCGTGCCGATCAGAAGGACATGGCCAGCAGGTATCGCGCGTACAAGGATGGAGAAGGAAGTTTAAGGCGACAAGACACACAGTAGAGTATCGCTTGCCGCGCATGGAGAAAAACCCCCGGCTCAAAAAGGAGCCGGGGGTTTCTTTTTGTCTTGTCTCCCCATGTTGAAACCGGGTCGGAGGAAAGGTGAGATGAGTTTCAGCGGGCAACGGCAAAGGCGGGCAGAGCCCCCTGCCGTTTCAAGCTACCCAGTACCTGCAGGGCTTCCTCTCTCGACTTAAAGCCGCTGGCGGTGAGGCGGTACCAGTGGATGTCACTCGATACTGTCCGAAGTTCGGCCTTGAGCATCCTCGTTTTAAGAAGCGAGTCTTTCCTCAGGGTCTCAACGGATCGCAGGTCATCGAAAGTGCCGAGATAAATTTGGTATTTCCCGTCCGGTTCCTTTCCCAGAAAGAACTCATCGTTGAGCGGGGGGATTTTCACCGGCTCGTCACTGGGCACCTGGCTCAAATCGGTGATGTGTGGGTTGTTCTCCAGAAGGATGTCCAGAATCGTTGGGTTGACGAACCCATAGTACTGCTGTGCCAGGAACGACAGGGGCCGGCCCTTTATCACGGCGGCTGTCTCAGGTTCGACTGCCTCTTCAACAGTGGTTGCGGGGGCCACACCCTGGTACCATTTCAAAACCATATACACCCCGAAACCCAGGATGCCGGCAGCTAAGATGCCCAGGACCGCGTAGAGAAGGGCCCGCCAGCGAAAAGTTGTGCCGACATTCGGCTTTAAATAACTCATATCCCGGATGGCTTCCTTCGCAATCTTTCTGTCGATGACCCTCCGGGAGGAACTGTATCCAATCACCAGGGCATTGTCTCACAGGGTGTTGATGACACGCGGGATCCCCTGGGAAAATTCCCAGATCAGCCGTACGGCGGCAGGTTTGAAGATGCGCCTGCTGCGGTTTCCCGCGACCTTCAGCCGGTGCTCGATGTATTCCCTCGTCTCTTCATGCCTGAGAGGTTGGAGGCGATAACGAACGCTGATTCGCTGCCTGAGCGCCCGGTACTGCGGGTCGGTCAGAACTTTTTCCAGTTCGGGTTGGCCCATCAGGATAACCTGCAGGAGCTTGCCCTGCGCGGTTTCCAGATTTGTCAGAAGACGCACCTCTTCGAGGAGCGTTGGCGATAGCGCCTGGGCATCGTCGATAATGAGAACGACACGCTCCTTGAGGGACTGACACTTGCGCAGGAAGTTGTCCAGCAGCGTGAGCAGATCGCCCTTCGACAGGGGCTCCATGCTCGGGCTCTCCGTCTTCAGACCCAGGTTGTGGCATATGTATTTCAAAAAATCCCGGGAGGTAAGTTTGGGGTTGAAGAGGTGCACCGTGCGCGTGCGGCCGCGATACTGAGCCAGCATCAACTGGATGAGCGAGGTCTTGCCCGTGCCGATTTCGCCTGTGATGACCGTGAAACCCTTCGACTCGTTGAGGGCGTAGATCATATGGGCATAGGCCTCGTGGTGATGCCTGCTCATGTAAAAGAAGCGCGGGTCGGTGTTGAGCTGAAAAGGGTCTTCGGAAAAACCGTAATATTTTCTATACATGAAAAACCACAGCGTTTATTTAGTATCGGACATATCAAGCTATATTAAAGAATGAATGATTTCAAGTGAGAATGGGTGAAAAGGCAAAAATATCAATGGTATTCACGAGATTCTCGGTGACGCAGTGAAGCTTGTTGTAATGAATATCAACAAAAAAGGGGCAAAGTCAATTGACCTGCCCCCTTTAAAACCATTGTTTATGACTATTTTTTGTACCTCCTTCGCACCGCAACCAACCCGATCAAGCCGGAACCAAGGAGCCAGACCGCTGCGGGTATGGGCACTGCCGGGGTTGCCGTGACCCGAACCAGGAAATCGTCATGGTCGTCGTCAGGACCTGCTCCGCCGTCATCCAGGAAAAGATAAAGGACGTTGCCGGTCGGAAGCTCACCGTTAGGAACAGCAAACGGATTGAAGCTTGCAAAGAAATTGGGTCCGATAGCCGCTCCGGCAGAGTCATCCGGATTGGAACCGTTTGCAACCGAACCCGCACCTGAGTTGACGTCGAAGCTGAACGGTGCCAGGCCAGTAAAGCTGCTATCTATGCTTATCGAGAAGGTGTCCAGCGGCGATGAGATATTCGGCGCAATGATGGTCCCGCCTGGATGGTTGAAGTACTCTACCCCATCCACAAGGAACGTGTTTTGATAGCCCGCTTCCGCACCAAAGAACTCGGCTAAGAATGTTGTCCCAGCGGGTGCGTCCACATAGACCTGAGCACCGTAATATCCGGGGATCTGTGGTCCGGTAAATAGCGTAGGAATAAAATTGTTGATACCGAGATTCGGGATCTGCCCCGGTACGGGATCCTGGAGGCTGAAGATCGCCGCATTTGCTCCCGTGGCAAAAGCCATTACGATCCCTGCTACCAGGACGCATTTGATAAACCGTTTCATTGAAGCGCCTCCTTTTCTCTGACCGATTCTTCTTTGAAAAAAGGAATGCTTACCGGTTTAAAGCGTTTTTACACTTTCGCGTTAATGTTACCCGTTACACCTGGGGGATGCATTGAAACGAGAAAAACTTAGCCGTAATTGCTAATATACATTATTTTTGTGTTGTTTGCAAGGTAAAAAGTAAGGTAATTCCGGAACAAAACTGCGCTGCAGCATCTGCGGCCTGACCCGAAGGTTCAGTCAACCGAGATGGACCAAGACCCGGATTCCCTCGTATTGGAAAGGCCGCCTGGTAGCGTTCTTTTGCCTCGGCGTACCGGCGTATCGTTTGCGCTTCCAGACGTCCGTGCACCAGGGCACCGTTCAGCGGTGGTTTCAGATCCTGAGAGAGACGGTCTACCAGCAGGCCCTCTCTTCCCGGCAATTCACTTTTGATTAACAAACAACATGTGATATGTGTTTGCAACGGACAACAACATGAGGAGGAGCAACATGAGAATTCTACTTTTCGTTCTTTCCGCCGTCATCCTCGGGCTCGGCGGCTGCAACACCATGTATTACGGAACGATGGAAAAGATGGGCGTTCACAAGCGCGACATCATGGTGGACCGTGTCAAGGCGGCGTGTGACACTCAGAATGAAACCAGGCAGCAATTCCTGACGGCCATGGAGCAGTACAAGAGCGTCGTCAACTTCAAAGGCGGCGATTTGGAGAAGGAGTACAACAAGCTCAACGCGACCCTGCAAAAGAGCGAGTCCAAGGCTGCCGAGGTGCGCAAGCGGATCACCGCCGTGGAGGATGTGTCCGAAGCGCTGTTCAGCGAGTGGCGCTCGGAAATCAAGCAGTACTCCAGTGACACGTTGCGGAAGTCGAGCCAGAAGAAATACGACGTCACAAAAAAGAAATACGATGAGATGATCAGGGCCATGAAAAAGGCCGAGGCCAAGCTTGAACCCACCCTGGTCCCCCTGCGCGATCAGGTCCTTTTCATGAAGCACAACCTGAACGCCAGGGCCATTGCCGGACTGAGCGGGGAAGTGGTCAACATCCAGACGAACGTGGACAGCCTAGTTCGAGAGATGGAAAGCTCCATCGCCGAGGCCGACGCGTTTATCAAATCGCTGCAGTCTGAATGAGTCCTGCCTGCGCAGTGGCGGCTTGTTTCAGCGGTCCTTGATCCCGTAAAGCTTCAACGTCATCCGTCCGCATTCGACACACCTCCTGACTGAGACAAGAAGACTCATTTGAATTTCAGCCACTTGAAGTGGAAGATCCGGGGTCGTCGGACGAGCGAATTCACCCCCAAAAACACAAGAGGCAGGACCATTCCTGGCCCTGCCTCGAGTTTGCCGTTTGTAACTTTTTATATTATCTCTTGCCTTCCTATGGAGTAATCTTCACCGAATCTTTTTTCTCAATTTCATTTCCCCGGGGAGAACCAACATCTTTTCATCTATTGCCGTTCCTGATTTTAGTAGCCCACAGTAATAACGATGGCTGCTGGCCCGATTCCGGCACCAACCGTGGGCGCAACCATGGGTATGAGGGCTCCATCCGCGCCGATCGTGTACTGCGAGACATTATGGACAACGTAGTTTGCCACGTAGGCATACTTTCCGGAGGGGTCTACCGTGACGGACCGGGGCCCATCTCCGGCATCAACCGTGGGCACGGCCATGGGCGTTAGGGATCCGTCCGCGCCGATCGTGTACTGCGAGATATTATCGTCGTCGTAGTTTGCCACGTAGGCATATCTTCCGGAAGAGTCAACCGTGACGGACCGGGGCCCATCCCCGGCCGGGACCACTGGAGTGGCCATGGGCGCGAGGGAACCGTCCGCGCCGATCGTGTACTGCGAAATGTTGTTGCTGTCGACGTTTGCCGCGTAAGCGTACCCGCCTGAAGGGTTGACCATGACGGACCGGGGTCCATCCCCGGCATCAACCGTAGCCGGGTCCATGGCCTCGAGTAGACCGGTCGCACCGATCGTGTACTGCGAGATGTTGTCATCACCAGCATTTGCCACGTAGGCATAATTGCCCGAGGGATGGATCGTAACGGAGTAGGGCTGATTTCCAGTACCAACAGTGCCATTGGGTGTGAGGGAACCGTCCGCACCGATCGTGTACTGCGAGACGTTGTCACTACCCCAATTTGCCACGTAGGCATAATGACCTGTGGGGTCAACTGTGACGGCTGCGGGCCCTGACCCGGTATCAACCGTGGGTACGGCCATGGGCGTGAGGGAACCGTCCGCGTCGATCGTGTACTGTGAAACAGTGTTGCTGACGTAGTTTGCCACGTAGGTGAACCTACCTGAAGGGTCTACCGTAATGGCTACCGGTATGAACCCGGCTCCAACTGTCGGTGTGGCCATAGGCGCAAGAGAGCCATCCGCGCCGATGGTGAACTGCGAGACATTATGGCTGTCTTGGTTTGCCACATAGGCGTATTTCGGTGTGGGAGCAGAAGCCGCCGTTACCGTCATCGTATAGTCCTTTGTCGTTGTGCCATCCTGCGCGGTGACTGTGTAGGTTACGGGGCCGCCACTGAAATCCTGCACCACTCCGGATGCCGGGACTACCGATGCCCCCGGTGAAACAGCTATTGTCGGTGTTAAGGCTGTTAAACTCATCCAAAATGGAACCTGAAGTGTGACAGTATCCAGACCTATTGTGCCGTTTATGCCTGAAATGGTGAATGAGGTTATATTGCAAGCAGTGTTAGGCGCTTCCGTGACCGTTACCGTATAGGTCTTTTGTGTCACGCCATCCATCGCTGTAACGGTGTAGGTCTGCGGGGTTGTAAAATCACGCGCCACTCCAGATGCCGGATCTATAGTTGCTCCCGGAGAAACAGTTATCGTCGGCGCCAGGGCTGTCACATCCGTACCGTAGGGCATCGTGACTGCGACAGTATTCGGACCTACCGTACCGCCCGAGCCTGATATGGCGAATGTCAATATCTCGGCAGCAGTGTTGGGTGCTTCCGTGACCGTTACCTTATAGGTCTTTTGTGTCACGCCATCCATCGCTGTAACGGTGTAGGTCTGCGGGGTTGTAAAATCCTGCGCCACTCCGGATGCCGGGTCTATAGTGGCTCCCGGAGAAACAGTTATCGTCGGCGCCAGGGCTGTCACATCCGTACCGTAAGCAACCTGGACTGTGATAGTATTTGGCTGTATTGGCTGGGTTGTCCCACTAGGTATAGCGAATGTGATTATATCGCAGGCAGTGTTAGGCGCTTCCGTAACCGTTACCGCGTAAACCTTTGTCGAGCCATTCTACGCGGTAACTGTGTAGGTTACGGGGCCGCCACTGAAATCCTGCGCCACTCCGGATGCCGGGTCTATAGTTGCTCCGTTATGAACGATCGTCGGTTCCAAGGCTGTTACATCCGTTCCAAAGGGAACCTGGACCGTAATAGTATTCGTACCTATTGTCGTATTTGAGCCTGGTATGGCCGATATGGTGAATGATGTTATATCTTTTGAAATCGGGGTGTGGTGACCCCCACCTCCACCTCCGCCGCACGCCAGAAACAGGAGTACCAGGCAGACAGTGCTGAGGATCTTGAAAATGCTTAAATTTTTCATGTTTAGTATTGCCCCCCTTTTTCATTGAAAAACTATCATTTTAACTTTTAAAGTCAGTAATTTCCCTCTGATCTAAATGCAAAAAACGAATATCTAATATATTTGTTTCATATGTTACGTTTAGCTCTAATCTGTTGGCAAGTCAATCGGAAGAAAGTGCCATTTTCCCCTCGGGGAGTATTAGAGAAAAATACGAAAAAAGTATTAGATGGGATCGAATCAACTATACATTCAGAACAAAAACGGATGGGTAAAGATAGCAGATTTCACAAGCAAAAAAGGTCTAAAGATTGATCAATAAGGAAGAACCATCCGCACAAGCGAAGAACTCGGCGAAAATTTCTTGTTGATTGAATGGCGCCGTCGTGAAACCGGCAATGCCTCTTATCGGGAAAGAACCCCCTCCAGGCGGATTATTCGCCGTGCAGGTATGACCCCGCCCTAGGTCAGAGAATAATCGCAATCAGAAACTTATAGAGTCCAAAAGTGGATTTTTTAGACGCCCTCTGAAGTTTGGATGGCGTCATTTGTGACCGGAATACAAAAAGAAGGGTTATTCCTCCAATGGTGACTGAATAACCCTTCGCCCGGTTTTTCGTATATTTCAAGGTCATTACCTGATTTGAACCACTTCAACTGTAGGGAATATCCTGCAAATGGTCCTGATTCTTCTGATTCTTCCAGATAAGCAATATGTCGTAAGAGTCAGCCATATCGAGCAGTTACGGATCTATTAATCATTATGGAACGGTAATTGCGGAATAAAATACAGGGATGATTTGATGCAAGCAGATTCATTTGCATTGGAGGAGACACAAAAGTTATGAAAATTGTTTGTGCTTGGTGCAAAGAAGATATGGGCAAGCGGGGTGAGGGACACGAAATCTCACACGGGATATGCCGAACCTGCAAGAACGTGCTGATGAAGAGTCTGCAGCGGTCAGCCGCCCAAACGGAGTGGCCGTCGGTAACAGCATACGAACTCGCGACGAGCAGGTCTCCGGTATCGCTTTACATGTAAAATGGAGAATTCACCCCCAGGTGTCCCCCTGACCGGACCGGCAGTTGAGAGATCTCACCCGAACCTCCATGGGACAGGACGTTGTTGTAAGTAATCAAGGGCAAGAGAGGCATAGATCGCGCAGGGAATCCAATGAAGGTTCAGGAACATGAAAGATGAACACAGGCTGATTCTATCAGAGTTGTTTGACGGCGAGTTTCCTGGATTTGTCACGGACGCCGGGCGTGATTTTCTGAGTATACGATTCCTGGGTGATGATATCAGGACTGTCCGGCTTCAGGACGTTCTTGATTTCTGGGAAGAACCCGGAGGCGGTCCGAGTGCATTTGCGGGGATCTCCTGCGACTGGAGGCAGGCGCACTTTCTGGCCTATATGTTCCATGAATATTTCATGGCAGTCCACAGGAAAATGGCTGGATAAGGCGAAGATAACTTCCGTATCAAGGAGGAAGTGTATGGAAATGCTGACAGCCGACTATGAGGAGAAAGACGCCGGAAAGATCAGGAGCAGGAGGATGGAACGGAGCATAATCAACACCATGCGCCGCTACTTCCAAAGCGACTCGGAAAGACCGAGAAAAAAACTCGAATATGCGATCATGGACGCCATGCAGCGCTACTTTGAGGTGCCGAGCCGCAAGGGAGTATAGATATATCTTCACCCACCTTGTGACAGCCTCATCCAGTTTCCCGCCCTTTGCTGGATGAGGCTTTTTTATTGGCCGGAAAGGTGGGCAGGCCGCTTCCCGAAAATAGTCGACGGCCTTTTTGTCAGGGGTTGATGCGCAAAAAGAACCAGATGTAATTCGGGAGGGCTGCCTCGCATGAGGCAGCCCATAACTCATCTATGTTTCTGGCGCGCCCTCGAGCTCGAACCGGGGTTTTGACCGATGGGGAGAGACGCTGTGGACAACACTTCTTCCCCTCTGTTTTGCCCACCGGGGAAACCTTATCGCTTGAAGGGTTTCGGCTCCTTGGGGGTATAGGTGTCAGTAAACGTTTTCAAATACGCTACAATCGCATCTTCCTCTTCAGGGGTCAGACCCAGGTTGCCAAAGATAGCACCGATGGCGAGACCCGGGACATCGGGATACTCGGGTGCAGGCCAGCAGTTGTTCGCAAGCGCATCCTTTTCCGTCGTGATACCATCGGGACATCTCGTGACGGTGTGCAGCTTCGAACCGACAGGGTTAACGTCCGCCGTGTTGTAGAAGTGAACGATGCTCTCCATGCTCTTGAACCAGCCGTTGTGGGTGTAGGCCTTGGTGAAACCCTTGCCGGGCCTCTTGTCCACGTTGCGCAGAGTCGGGGTCTTGACGTACCCGAGCGGGAGAAATGTGGCAGGGCCGGGTATGGCCGCGGGATCAAGAGCGCCCGTATGGTCTGCCAGGATCGGGTTCGGATTGGGGCTGCCCGCGATCTCGGGGTTGAACGGTGTCCCGATATTGTGATAGGCGTCATCGGTGTAGCGCTCCACCGGATCGGTTCCGTCGGGAGCGACCGTACTGCTCAAGTGACAGAAGGAGCAGTTGGTGACAGGCAGGTTCGGGAAGGGCCGCACGTTGACAGGAGGTGTGCCTTCCGGCAGGAACGGAATGGGGAGAGTATTATAGAACAGGTCGTGCCCGAGGTTTTCCTGGGCAGTGAAACCGTCCAGGGGGAACTTTCCGTCCGCATCCTTCGCCAGAACGATATCGCGTTTCGAACTGAAGGAGTTGACCTCCGTGGAGGCCTGCCAGGCCGCGAGGGATACGGCGATGCGCTTGAAGCTCTTGTCAAGTCCCGCAGACGAGCAGTCGATCGCTTCCTTCCAGACGGTCTTGAAAAGCGGGGCATACTTCGCTTTTTCGACATGACGGCATACGCCTTCCCTCTCGATGTTCTGCTCGACGAGGTTCCCAAAGGGGTTCAAGGCCTGATCGGCCACCGGTCCAAGGTACACGCTGTAGGCAAGCTGCAGACCGGGGTCGAGGAAGCCCCCGACTTCGAAGACCTCGTCACCGACATGCCCTGCGGCTCCCGCAAACAATGGAATGTCATTGCCCTCGGAGCGGCCATTCCAGAAGTTCCCCCCGCAGTATCCGAAGAAACCCACAGCACAGGGCTGGAATTTGGGAATGAAGCTCGCGTAGGCGTTGGTAGGGGGCTTGAGTCCACCCGCGGTATGGGGGTTTGCACCTGTGACTCCGACCTGGTGCAGGTTGGTACCGGAATTCTTCAACGTTCCTCCGGCTTTCGGGTCATGGCAGGTCGCGCAGGACATGCGCTCGGGTATGGATATGTTGTCGAAGAAAATGCGCTTGCCCAACTCCTCTATCGGCGAAAGCGCATAGCTCTGCGACTGAGCGACGGCATGCCCGAGCATGATCGCAGCCGCAATAAATATGGCAATGCTTACGCCGATGAGAAGATCGCGCCACCCAAGCCCGAATAAACCGCTTCCTTTCCGCTTACTTTTTATTCGATTTCTTTCCATCATATTCCCTCCTTTAAAAATGGATTGACTGAAGAGAGCGAACCTTAAAAAACCCGTATGACCATCGCAATCACCTCCTTCCCATTGAAAAACGCCGAGGCGGACTCTTTCCCGTTCGGTCGTCTCCCGGCCGAGCCGCCGACAACTCCTTTGACCCGGCTTCGGCGTGCTTCTGGCCGCACCGAAAGAAAATAACGCAAGTTTAATATGTTACGTAATATTGAAAAGTTGGTTCAACAAAACAGACAGGTAAAAAGCTGTCAAAAAGGAGGGCTAAACAAAGCGGATGGGAATGCTGATATCTGTTCGCCCGCTACTTTCTCGTTGATGCGAATTTTCTAAAAAAATATTGCAGATGTAATCGGGTGTCCATCGGGTGTAAGCGGATTCTGCTTTTCTAAATGTCTTAAAACATCCTAAGACATTGGATGACGTGGTGACGGTTTGCACGGTACGGATCTGCGGTGACCGGGGGGGTGTGTGCGCAGGTCTCCGGGGCGGGGATTGAAGCAGGATTGTCCTGCGTACTCAGGATTTCGGGACAAAAAAAGGCCGATCAAAAGGCGGGTGAGGGATTCACGCTCGATGGCCTCATTTCCGCGGAAAGGTCAGTTGGAGGCTCCGAGACAGGCAGAAGCCAAG
>Ga0116141_10001571_pt1 | contig 19604 bp, 13 predicted proteins | sample AD_UKC097_MetaG_FD_89744 | JGI IMG/M metagenome (GOLD analysis project Ga0116141, IMG submission 89744) | Active sludge microbial communities of municipal wastewater-treating anaerobic digesters from USA - AD_UKC097_MetaG | ecosystem: Engineered > Bioreactor > Anaerobic > Digestate | place: USA...
ATAATCATCTGCCCCGGCGTCCAGCCCAGCGACCTTATCGCCCGTCGCATCGCGGGCGGTGAGGATGAGGACGGGGGTATGCCCGCCCGCCTCAGGAGCCTGGGTGCGCAGGTGTTTTAAAACTTCCATGCCAGAGCGACGCGGCAAGCCTAAATCGAGAACGACAAGATCGAAAACTTCACCCTTTAACGCAAGCTCGGCAGCCAAGCCATCTTTGACCCAGTCCACCGCAAAACCTGCTTGGCGCAGGCCAGCGGTTAGTCCATCGCCAAGCAGGGGGTCGTCTTCAATCAACAAAATTCTCATGGTTTTTTTTGGTCAGGTTGATTTATCGTCGGGACTTTCCGGCAGGTATTTTAGGTCCGCAAAACCCCAGATGAGCCGCACCAACAAGCCGCCAATCAAGGTGTAGCCAAACTGGATATGCACTTGCCAGGCAGCCGTTTCAGTGGGGCTATGTTCAAAGAATTCTGCCAGTTGCGAGGTGACGATCAGGCCAGTGATGGCGAGGGCATTCCACGCATGGGTGAGCCGCAGCAAGGGGGCGTAGCTTGCGTGTGTTTTTGGGATTGATGTATTCATGAGCCGCTCCTTGTTCGTGACGATGCACGTAGTTTGGGCGGGCTAACGTAAGCCCTGGTTAAGGCAGGCTGAAGGTTTTCTGAGGGTTTTCTTAAGGCGAAGAATTTTTCGAGACTGGATGTAAAAAAGTCGGCGCTCGTGACACGGCGACGCGGCAAGCCAGCAGGGAAAAGCAGATAAAACAATCAGCAAAGCAGTGTGATGCGGATCAATCAGTGGCTTAGTTTTTTTGCTCAACTCCGGTTTCATCAATATGCTCATCCATTGCCCAGAGTTCGTGCGCGTCGATCAGCACGCGATAGTATGCTTCGTTGGCATCGGTTTGTGCGCGGACAGCGGCCAAGCGCGCATCAATGGCTTGGCGGCGGGCAAACTGCAAGTCAGGAAACTGGCCTTCGCCCAGACGCCAGGCTTTATCGAGGAGCTCTGCCGTTTCTGTCATGCGGGATGAGACGGCAGCGAGTTGTTCCCACTGTCTATAGCTGGCTTCGGCTTCGATCAAGGTGCGTTGCGCTTCTGCTTCGACTTTCGCCTTGATCTGCGCTTCACGGGCGGCGGCAGCATTCACGCCGGCAAGTTCAGCACGCGAAGCGGCGGCGCGTGCCGCACCGGGCAGGGGGATGCTGATGTGCATGCCGAACAAGCGCTCTTGTCCAGCGCTCGCGGGCAGCACGCACGCCGATGGTCGGGTCAGGCAGGCGGTCGGCGTCAACACGTTTGGCGATGAGCTGCTGCTGGCGGGATGTGGCCGTGGCAGTGGACAGCTCGTGGTTATGGGTGAGGATTTTTTCCATCCATTCTGGCGGCGGCTGCCAGCCCGTTGCGGATTCCTCTGTTGCTGCATTTTTTGCTGCCGCTATGTCCAGTTTTTTGGGCGTGGTCAGGCGGGTTTTTACGGGCAAGGGCAGGGCTGGAAACTGTTGCGTGAATTCCGTGGTCGCCAGTTGCGCCGCCGTATTGGCCTGCGCTTGTTGCGCGAGCGCCTGGGCGAATTGCGCTTCGGCTTGCAACTGTTCAATACGCGCTGCATCGCCCAGGGCTACCCGTTTTTTTGCGACATCCAGCTGCCTTTGCAAAATAGCGGCCTGGGCTTGCCATTCATGCCGGGCAAGCTGTCCGCGCTGCCAGTCAAACCAGCGCCTGAGCAGCAGTCGCGCGGTTTCGTGATAAGCATCGCCGAGGGCATTTTCCGCTTGATTCACACCCGCTTTGCCGAGGTCGGCATCGATTGCGCTTTTGCCGGGCATGCGAATGGCGCGCTCCAAACCTATGGTTTGTTCCATGTAGTGGGTATCCAGCGGGACGTCCCGCCGCCGCTGGCCTTCCACACGCAAAGTGAATTCATGCGGCCCTGCGTTGAGCCGGTCCTGGTTGGCTTCTGCTACGCTTACGCCAGCGCTCGCTGCCTTGACCATAGGATGCAGGGTGAGCGCCTGGCGAACAAGCGCGGTAGAAGGCAGGTCGCTGAAATCATCCGCGCCGACAGGCGGGGTTTGCGACGCTGTGCTCTGGGTTTGATGCGTTGCCGTCTGTTTATCCTGCACGCGATCAGCGGCCTGTGCAGCGGGGAAAATGAGGGGGGTAATGAGCGGCAATGTCAGCAGTAGCCGTAGCCATAGCGGTGGTGAAGAAATCAGCGGTGTGGCAGAAGCGGTTTTCATGTCAGTGATCCAGAGTCCAGGACGGGGCTAATCCACCAGGCGATATTGGCGCCCGGCAGTTTGGCTTGCAGTTCGGTTAAGAGTGGTGGTGTGGCATCGTGCGCCATGAGAATTTCAAACTTGATGCGTTGGGCGCGACCGCGTACGCGCTCGGCTTCGCTACCGATGTGCTCGGGCGCAGCATGACCATCAGCGGGTTGGGTGAGAAAGGGGCCCACCCAGTCTGGGCGGGCGAGCAACAGGTCAATGACAGACTCTTCCAGCGATTGAGGAAGCACAAGGTGCAGACAGATGTCACGGGTGAAATTATGGTTCATTTTGCAACGCCCCAGCGCTTGTAGAGAATAGGTAATACAACCAGCGTCAGCAGGGTGGAGGTGACTAAGCCACCGATTACCACAATGGCTAGCGGGCGCTGAATCTCCGAGCCGGGTCCGGTGGCGAAAAGCAAGGGCAGCAGGCCAAAAGCCGTAATCGAAGCCGTCATCAAGACGGGCCGCAAGCGACGTTTAGCGCCTTCGACTACCACTTCTGCGATAGGCAAGCCTTCGGCACGCAGCTGGTTAAAGTAGTCGATGAGCACCAGGCTGTTCAGCACCGCAATCCCCAGCAAGGCGATAAAGCCCACGGATGCTGGCACGGAAAGATATTCGCCGAACAGCAAGAGGGCAAATACGCCGCCCATGAGCGCAAAGGGAATCATGCTGAGTACTAGGGTTGCCTGCCGCACCGAGCCGAAGGTGATAAACAGAATGTAAAAAATCATGGCCAGCGCGATGGGCACAACGGTCATCAGGCGTTTGGCTGCGCGCTGCTGGTTTTCAAATTGACCACCCCAGGTCATGCGGTAACCTGCCGGCAGGGAAATTTCCTTCTTCACCCTGGCTTGGGCTTCTTCAACGAAGCCCACCAGGTCGCGCCCCTTCACATTGGCCTGAATGACGACGAGCCGTGCGGCGTCTTGATGATCTACTTTAACGGGGCCGGATATGCGATTAAGTTTTGCCACCGCAGAGAGCGGAACAGTGCCCGCGCCGCCCGGCAAAGCAAGGAGCGTGTTGGCGAACAAGGCGGGCGACAGGCGCGTTTCATCACCCCCACGGATCACCAGGGGCGTGCGCCGGTTGCCTTCCAGTACCAAGCCGACGTTTTTGCCTTCCAGCTGAGCACGCAAAGTCGTGGCAATCTCATCCACGCCCAGCTCCAAGCGCCCGGCGGCTAAACGATCGACCTCAATGGTGTAATACTGCACGCCTTCATTTTTGACTGTCAGCACATCTTCTGCGCCGGGGATGGTGTTCAAAAGGGCAGCTATGCGCTCAGCCAGATGATTGAGTTCGTTCAAGTCCGTGCCGAATAGTTTGATGGCTAAATCACCGCGCGTGCCGGTGAGCATTTCAGAAATGCGCATGTCAATCGGCTGGGTAAAGGCCAGATCCATGCCGGAGAACTGGGTCATCACCTGGCGAATTTCATTGCTTAGCCATTCCTTGTCCGGATTGCGCCATTTTTCATGCGGTGCGAGCACGAGAAAGGTATCGGTTTCGTTCAGCCCCATGGGATCCAGACCCAGCTCATCCGAGCCTGTGCGGGCAACGATTTTTTTAATTTCCGGCACGTTGGCCAGCAAGGCACGCTGAACGCTGAGATCGGTTTCCGTACTGGCTTCCAGACTGATCGAGGGCAGCTTGGCTAGTTGCATGAGGATGTCGCCTTCGTCCATGGTGGGCATGAAGGTTTTGCCTAAGAATAGAAACGCGATCACGGTGGCGGCCAGCAAGCCTATGGCGGCGACCAAGACTTTGCGGGTATTTACCAGCGCCCAGTTGAGGATAGGGGTATAAATCCCCAGGGCTTTTCTGGGCAGCCAAGGCATGGGGTGCTCATTGGCATGATTGGTGGTTTGCCCAGTAACAGCACCATGAGCAGGCTTGATGAGGTAAGAAGCCAGCACCGGAATGACGGTTAACGACAATAATAAGGAGCCGGACAGCGCGAAGACGATGGTGAGCGCCACGGGAATGAACAGCTTGCCTTCCAGCCCTTGCAAGGTCAGCAAGGGCAAAAAGACGATGATGATGATGGCAATGCCCGAGACCACCGGCGTAGCTACTTCGCGCACCGCACGGTAAAAGCGATGCAGGAGCGGGATGGATGCAGGGCTGGGTTTGGCGAGATGGCTCTCGATATTTTCCACGACCACGACGGCGGCATCGACCAGCATGCCAATGGCAATGGCCAGCCCCCCCAAGCTCATCAGGTTGGCTGACATGCCAAAGTATTGCATCAGGACAAAGGTGAGCAAGGCGGACAGCGGCAACACGCAGGCCACGGTGACTGCCGCGCGCAAGTTGCCCAGAAAAGCGAGCAGCAAAATCACGACCAGCACAATCGCTTCATACAACGCCTTGGACACCGTACCGACGGCGCGATCAACCAGCACGCCACGATCGTAAAAAATATTGACGGAGACGCCAGCAGGCAATGAGGGGGCGATGTCCTTGAGCTTGGCTCTTACCCCGTCGACCACTTGACGGGCGTTGGCGCCACGCAGGCCAAGCACCAGGCCTTGAACGGTTTCGCCTTTGCCGTCTTGCGTCACAAAGCCATAACGGGTCAGGCTGCCAATGCGCACAGCCGCCACGTCGCCCACGCGCGTGACTACACCTTCTTTATCAGCAATGACAATGGAACGTACATCATCAATGGTTTTGATACTGCCTTCAATACGTACCAGCAGCGACTCATCGCCTTCGGTCAGACGGCCTGCCCCATCATTGCGGTTATTACTTTCCAGTGCCTGTTGCAAGTCAGCGAGCGTCAGCCCGCGCGCCTTGAGGGCGACTGGCTGAGGCACGACTTCAAAGGTGCGCACATGCCCACCCAGGCTATTGACGTCCGCCACGCCGGGCAAGGTGCGTAATTGCGGGCGGATGACCCAATCTAGCAAGCTGCGCTTTTCAGCCAGGGGCAAATCGCCCTCAATGGTAAACATCAGCATTTCACCCAGGGGGGTGGTAATGGGTGCCAGGCCGCCACTGGCGTCACTGGGCAGGTTTGGCATGACCCCTGCCAGGCGTTCGGAGACTTGCTGGCGCGCCCAGTAAATGTCCGTGCCTTCTTCAAAGTCGAGGGTGATGTCGGCAATCGCATATTTGGAAACGGAGCGCACCAGACTTTTCTTGGGGATGCCCAGCATCTCGACTTCGATGGGCGTCACAATGCGCGCTTCGATTTCCTCTGGCGTCATGCCGGGTGCTTTCATGATGATTTTTACCTGTGTGGAGGACACATCAGGAAAGGCATCAATCGGTAAATCGCGAAAGGCCGTCACCCCGACGCCGATCAGCAACAGCGTGGCGATAATGATCAGCAAACGCTGGGTCAGTGAAAATTCAATCAGGCGTGAAAACATGGCGTTTGTGTGGTCTGTAGCTGCGGTGCTAGTTGAAAGGGAGTGATTGGTGCATCTGCCGAGGGTTTTATTCGGTTAATTTGCCCCCAGCCCCAGCCAGGAGGCCTTCAAGGTGACCGCACCGTGCGTTACCACGCGGGTTTCGGGTGGCAGATTGACGGCCACGGGAGTGATGAGCGACGACTTTTCTGTTTCATCCAGCACTTTGACTTCAACCGGGCTAAAGCCGCCCGCTGTGGCAACAAACAGCCAGACCTTGCCTTGATGACGCACCAGTGCGTTGCCGGGCACGCGCCAGGCGTTGCTAGCCAGAGGCGAAGCGGGGGTGATGCTGGCCTGCACGAACTGAAAGGGTTTGACGCAGTTGTCCGGCGTCGGCAATTCTGCACGCAGCAGGAGAGACTGCGTTGCCTGATTCAGGTGCGGGGCCAGCAAGGTCAAGCGACCGGCGTGCTTGCAGCCGACTACCGTGACGGCATCACCCACTGCCAGCCCTTGCGCTTGTTGCGGCATGGCTTGAATTTCCAGCCATAGTCGGGCGTTAATGCGCCCGAGGGTAAATAGCATGGTGTTGGTTTCAACCCGTTGCCCGGGCTTGACATTTGTTTCCAGCACGACGCCATCGAAGGGCGCGCGCAACTCGGCAATGCCAGATATTCTCGACGAAGCTTGGTTTCCCGCTTTGGAGACGCTTAACCCCGCCAGGTTCATGGACTGGCGTTTTTCATTCAGCAGGGCATTGGCTTGACGCTCGGCTGCGCGGGTGACTGACAGGCGGCTGCTGGCAATGATGCCATCGCTATACAGCGCTTCATCGCGACGGCGATTTTCGCTGGCGACCTCGGCTTGTGCCTGGGCTTGAATGGTGTCGCGCTGCAGCTCCAGCATTTGCGCGCCTTGCAATTGCGCGAGCGGTTGTCCACGTTTGACGGTTTCACCATAAGCTGCGAGCACTTTTGTCACTGCTCCGGCGAGTGGTGCGCTGATGACTTCTATCTGACCTGGCGGCACCACTACTTGTGCCGGAAACTGCCTGCCGCCACCGGCTGCAAAGCTGTTCAATGGGTGGGTCGTGATGGATTGTGATTTGATCTGCTCTGGCGAAAGCTTGATCAAGCCATTTTCTGCATGACCTAAAACCGGGAGGCAGAGAAAGGCGAGGGCGGGGAGGAGGTATTGTTTTTTCATAGTGAGTATTGTGACGACGTTAAGTTAACGTAATCTTAAAAAAACACTCACATCAAAAAAACACCTACACCAAAAAAACACACATATCAAAATGACAGTGCACATTTTTTGGTTCAACCAGAAAATGTGCATCAATTTACACGCGAAGCACGCGACGTCTTGCGCCGGCCCGATGAAGTTTTAAATTGCTCTCGGGATCAACCTATTCCGTTCGAGCTGAGCCTGTCGAAGCCCTTTGGCAGGAGTGCACGATTCATACTTTACCGGGCCGGAGCAACAGGCTGAATGTGATCCAGCCCCGCTTGCGCGAGTTCCGCCGCACGAATCAGGGCGCGGGCCTTGTTTTCGGTTTCCTGCCATTCGCTCTCAGGGATGGAATCTGCGACGATACCGGCGGCGGCTTGCACATACAGCATGCCGTTCTTGACGATGCCGGTGCGGATGGCAATCGCCATATCCATTTCGCCGGAAAAACTCAAATAACCGCAGGCGCCGCCGTACAGCCCGCGCTTGATGGGTTCCAGTTCATCAATGATTTCCATGGCGTGGATTTTTGGCGCGCCAGTGAGTGTTCCAGCGGGAAACGTGGCTTTGAGCACGTCCAGGTTATCCATGCCGGGCAAGAGCGTGCCTTCCACATTCGAGACGATGTGCATGACGTGAGAATAACGCTCGATGACCATTTGATCGGTGACTTGCACGGAGCCGGTTTGTGCGATGCGGCCGATGTCGTTGCGCGCCAGATCAATCAGCATGACGTGTTCGGCGCGTTCTTTCGGGTCAGCCAGCAGTTCTTCGGCATGCGCCTGGTCGGCTTCTGGCGTTGCGCCGCGCGGCCGTGTGCCGGCCAGCGGACGAATGGTGATGCGTTTATTGATTACCCCAGCGGCATCTGGGGTGCTTTCCTGGCGCACCAGAATTTCTGGCGATGCGCCAACGACATGAAAGTCGCCAAAGTCGTAAAAGTACATGTAGGGCGAAGGATTGATCGAGCACAATGCACGGTAAAGCGTGAGCGGCGGGCAGGTGAAGGGCATTTTCAGGCGCTGGCCGATTTGCACTTGCATCATGTCACCGGCCGCGATGTAGTCCTTGGCTTTTTGCACGGCGGCCAGATAATCCGGCTTGGCAAAGTCGCGCATGACTGCTGTTGCGGCAACCGGTGCGCTGGCCGGGATAGCTACCGGCGCACGCAGTTGTTTTGCGAGCGTGCCGAGGCGCTGATGCGCGGTGGCGTAGGCATTTGGCGCGGAAGCATCGGCGTAAACAATCAGGTAGATTTTGCCCGCCAGATTGTCAATCACCGCGAGCTCTTCGGTTTGCAGCAGTAATACGTCGGGCATGCCGATTTCGTCTGGCTTGTCGAAATTTGCCAGCTTGTGTTCCATGTAGCGCACGGCGTCGTAACCGAAATAACCGGCCAGGCCACCGCAAAAACGCGGGAAGTTTGCGGGAATGAAGACTTTGAAGCGCGTTTGATATTCAGCGATGAAATCGAGCGGATTGTCTTCTGAAGTTTCGACCACTTGGCCGTCGGTGACAACTTCAGTGCGCCAGGCATTGGCGCGCAACAGCGTGCGCGCGGGCAGGCCGATGAAGGAATAGCGGCCGAAGCGTTCGCCGCCGACAACGGATTCGAGCAGGAAACTGTTGCGCTGATTGGCCAGCTTGAGATACAGCGATAACGGCGTATCGAGATCGGCGAATGTTTCCAGGGTAAGTGGAATGCGGTTATAGCCTTGGGCGGCGAGGCGACTGAATTCGCTCGGATCGATGGGCTTCATGGGTGCTCCGATAAATAAGCGATCATGCAGGTGCGTTGGTGTGAATGAAAAATGAAAAAGTCGGCGCAGGTGAGACGGTGGCTTAGCGAGTTAATGAGCCGTTAAAGGCGCTGTTGAGCATGTACTGAGCATGCGCTGTGCGGCGTCAGCCAGCGTGGCGACTATAGCATCGCAATCCACCTGCTGCGCGGGGTTTGCGGGGTTGCATCCCGAGTTGTATCCCGGGTTGTATCCATAAGGGACAAGCCACACGCGGCAACCGGCAGCACGTGCGGCCTCTGCATCATGTTTGGAATCCCCGATATGCAGATTGTCTTTAGGCGCTACGCCAAAGTGCTGGCAGGCATGCAGCAACGGCAGCGGGTGCGGCTTTTTTTCTGGCAGGCTGTCACCGGATAAAACGAGATCGAAAAAATCTGCCAAGCCTGTGGCGGCGAGCAAAGGCGCGGTAAAAGCTGCAGCTTTGTTGGTGACGAGCGCCATGGGGATGCCCGCGTTTTTCCAGGCATTCAAGCCTTCCATGACGCCAGGGTAGAGCACGGTGCGGCGGCCATTTTCTGCCATGTAATGGCGGCGAAAAATGGCTAGCGCGCTGGCTAGAAAAGTGGCGTCGGTGGATTGCTCAGCAGGCAGGCAGCGCGTGACTAAATCGGTCACCCCGCGGCCGATGAAGGTGGCGACGGTGGCTTCGGTATGTTCAGGTAAACCCAGTTCGCGCAGCATGTTGTTCGCCGCCGCGGTTAAATCGGGCAGGGTGTTGAGCAGCGTGCCATCGAGGTCGATGGTGAGCGATTTTATCGGTGGTATCGGTGCGGACATTTACACGGTCGCCAGTTGTGCGCGCAGGGCGCTGATGACGCTATCGTAACGGTGCGGGTCGGTGTCCTTGCCCGCACCAAATACGGCAGAGCCTGCCACGAAAGTGTCGGCTCCCGCGCGGGCGATGTCGGCGATGTTATCGACTTTCACGCCACCATCGACTTCCAGCAAAATGTCGCGGCCGGTTTTTTTCTTGTACATGTCCAGACGGCAACGCGCGCCACGTAATTTGTCCAGCGTGATCGGAATGAACGACTGCCCGCCAAAACCGGGGTTTACGCTCATCAAGAGCACGATGTCCAGTTTATCCATGACGTAATCCATGTACTGCAAAGGTGTGCCAGGATTGAACACCAGCCCGGCCTGGCAGCCGCAATCACGGATGAGCGCGAGCGTGCGGTCAATGTGGTCGGACGCTTCGGGGTGAAAGGTAATCACGTTCGCCCCGGCCTTGGCAAAGTCGGGAATCAGGCGATCCACGGGCTTGACCATGAGATGCACGTCGATTACAGCGTCTGTCACCGGGCGAATCGCCTCGCACACCAGGGGACCGATGGTGAGGTTGGGCACGTAATGGTTGTCCATCACGTCAAAGTGTATCCAGTCCGCGCCCGACGCGATAACGTTGGAAACTTCTTCGCCGAGCTTGGCAAAGTTGGCGGAAAGAATGCTGGGAGCAATTTTGAATTCGCGGGACATGGGGGTTTCCGAGAGAGAATGGGCGAATGAATATTAAGGCTTAGGGCACTTAAGGCTTAGAGCACGAATTCTAGCGGCAGGTCGTGGGTGAGGCCGTAATTTTCATTGACAGCGCCGTATCACCATCGCCGAGTTTTTAATGATCAGGGTAATTTTCCGGCAGCAACCATGCGGTTAAATAACGTGCTGGCAGGCACCCAGACGACCAGATCGTCGAATTCGCCCGGGGCCACAGCACTTGGTGCAGAAGGTGTTCGGCTGACAAAGTTGGTGCCAGCAGCGGCGGCATTGGTGTCTTCGTCGGTATTGAGATTGGCTGAGTCCGCTATTTGAATGCCAGCTTCTGTGTAAGCCCAAGCGCCATTTTTTCCATGCGAGACAACGGTTGCGGGAACATTGCTGGCGAGCGTTTGAGCACCGAGTGTTTGAATAAGAATATCGCCTGTGCTAGCGAGCGTGAATTTGGTGATCGGGCCAATCCCGCTATTTGAAAAAGCGGGCGTCACGCTATAACGAAACAGATGCCCCCAGGCATCCAGATGCCCCAGCCCTAGGGTAGTCCAAGGCACGAGACCGACTCGGATCGGGCATGCGCCGGTGACACGCGCTGCTTCGGCACCGCCTGTGGAAAGATCAACCGGTGCAGGGCAGGGCAAGTATCCATTGACCACGGCATAGCCCATCAGCGCATCGCGGATGTCGTTGAGTGACTTTTCTGTTTCCTGCCGTTGGCGAAGATCCTGTTGGGCTGACAAGGGCAACAGCATGCCACCGAGCAGCAGCGCGACAATGAACATCACAATGGCAATTTCTATCAGTGTGAAGCCACCTTGCCCGGAGACGCTGGGCAAAGCGATCCGATACTTGCGAAGAGAGGTGGCGGTCAATGTCATGGCAGGCTGGTACTCGAAAAATTGGAGATGGAAATAACCTGGTCGTTGCTGTCCTGGCTGTTGGTGAAGCCTAAACGCAGGGTGCGCAAGGCAGGACGATAGCAGCTTTGGTCAATTCCGCAGAATTGGCCAGCCGAGCAGGCTATCCCGCTGGTGCAGGCACTGCCGCGTTCGTCGTAAATTGTCTTGCGGTCATACAGGTTGGGTTGCTGGCCGGTGTAGCAGTAACGGTTGCCATCGGTTTCTACCCCGCCACAAACCTGGCCTGAAGGGTTGGATGCAGGGCAAGACCCCGAACATTGGCCGTAACGGACGACGGGGTCAAGCTGAGTCATGGCGCGCGAGGTAGTTTTCATGCGGGCGATCTGGTTGGCGACTGTGGCGCTGTCTGCCAACATCCAGACTTGCGTTTGCACTGTAGCGGAATACAAATTATTGAGCGTAGCGGGTTGGATGGTGATATTGGTACTGACGCCCGGCGTGACATCACTATTCAGATGCCAATAAGTATTTGCATTGCTGCCAGCGCTGACAAACCACGTTGCCCCTGCTTGCATGCCCGCTACCGTGTTCTCTGGCGCAGCGCGAACCCAGGTGCCGCTGCTGGCGATATAGACGCCGTTGGCCGAAGGTGTGGGTGGGGTGGTGTTTTGGTTGGTAACCAGCACGCGGTCCCCTGCGGCCAGTGCCACGCCATCCACCGTTGTTAATCCCGCCAAAGTGATAGGTGAGGTGGCGACTGCCTTTACCGGCAAGCGCACACGCTGGATATTGAGCGCATCGTTGTTGATCACTGGCGTATCACTATTTTGCAAACGCCACAGGCTGCCAGCATTGGCACTGCCTGCCTTGACAAACCAGGATGTGCCAGGAGGCAGATCAATGCCTTCATCGGCGCCCAAGTCACGTGTCCAGGCACTGGATGAAGCAAGGTAGACACCATTGGCGCGTGCGTCGGTTTGTGCGGCGACCAGCACGGTGTCGCCTGATGCAATAGAAATCGAATCAATGCTGAATAAGCCTGTCAAGGTGATCGGCGTAGTGGCTACCACTTTCACTAATCGGCTGTTGATGTCGCGTCCGGCATAACCTGTACGCTCGATTTCAACACGCACATGAATGTCTTGATCAGTAGGCGTGCTGCTCAAACTGGTGTCCAGTTTACTTACCCCGGGGGGTGGATAGGGCGGCGGGTTGGCCACCGTAGCAGGCGCGGGCGGATTGCCGGGTGGCGGGCGCAAAGCTGGTGGCACAGGCAGCTGGCCGTGTACATTGTCATCTTCTTCCACGGGTAGTTTGCAAACATTGTCGGCAAGATCACAGACACTCGGAGTGCGGCAGCCAGTGCCGCAGGCATAGCCTGTGCTGATGAGGGTTTCGCTGCCCCAGTACAGCACGCCAATATGTCCGCCGGTGTAGCTGGGGTCGGCACGGCCGTTATCGAGTGTGCGCATGGCCGAGGCGCTACTGATGCGCGAGGGGTTAAATCCATCCGGCACAAAAGGTGCCCGGCTTTGAAAGTTGCGTCGCGTATCAAATTCAACGCCGATTTTTGGTGCAGAAATGAAGGGCGTGCTGCCGTTATTGCCGGAAAATCCCAAGTGTTGGCTGGCTGCACCGCAGACATTGGCAGTGTTGCGATCACCGTCGATGGCGGCGAAGGTAAACCCCGGGCCAGGCGAACCGGTGTTTGAGATATTGAATTTGAAATAGCTACGCAAGCCGCTGCCTGTGGCGTGGGTTTCCGGCGTCCAGCTACAGCCGAACAGGGCCGCAGCGTTGGCGGCCCCAAGTGCCCCCGTCGTGACATTCAGGCTGCCCAATGACAGGGTACGAGTTGCCGGGGTGTAACTGGAAAGCTGACTCACACCGAGCGCTGTCAGGGTGGGTGAGGCGACTGAATTAAAGCTGGCACCGGTAGGGATACAGCGTACGATGTCCTGATATTCCGAGGCGGGCGTGGTGACGCGCGAAAACGTGCTGACTCCCGCATAAGTTGCGCCTGCTGTGATGAAGCTGTTAGCGTTGGGTGCTTCCAGATAATTGTTGGGATCTGCCCGATTGCCTGCTGTCAGGCGTACCTGATTGACTTTATTGCGTTGGCTGCCCAGGATCAGCATGGCCGGACACGTTGTTGCAGGCGTTGCACCATCAATTGTCGCAGTACAGCTGCCGCCGCACGAGGCAACGAATAGTTGATCTTTATAGTTGCTGAAATAGTTTTGCGGGTCTTGCGTATCGTCATAACAAGTATTGATCGCGATGGGATGGGCAGACGCAGTGACGCCCATGTCGCGCAGACAGCCTGTCATGCGGTCAAGCATGTTATTGATGTCCAGCCGGAACAAGGATGATTTTCGCAAAGTGGCAAATAACTGGTCACTGGTGAGCGTTAGTCCCTTGTCGTTCGATACCAACGCGCAACTTGCGCCGACAGGGCACTGGCCTGGCCACAGGCGGCCATCCGTTTGACGATGGATATCGCCTTGGATAGTGAGCGATTTGGCGGGATCGGGGTCGTTGGCCGGGTTGCTATCACCGGTGATGCCGGTGGCATTATTGGTGCCGCTCAGATAGTTGGTGACGCCATTTAAGGCTGCCAGCGTGGCAGGGTCAAGATAGTTTTTCGCGTCGTAGTTGCCGCCGCATTCGCTATTAGGAGGAGCCGATGGGCTCCGGTCCTGGCCGGGTAATGGTGGACCAGGCGAAAAGACGATGGCGACGGGACGGTCGTGTGCCGTCGCTAGCGCATTTTGCATGGCGGCTGTGCCATTGGCAACCACCAGGTCGAGCTGCCCCAGCGTATCCCAATTCATCGGTGTGACTTGCTGAATGCGCTGATGGCTGCCCGCAACGATATACCACAAGCATTCTCCATTGCCATCACGCAATGGGCCGGTGCCCAGCATGCGCCAGGGGAAGCGGCCAATGACCGTCATGTTGGCGGCATTGCCCGGGAAATTGGCAGCATCGCAGCCTTCACTGGCGCAACCTGCATTGTTGTTGCGTGCTGTACCCAGATCGGGTAAAGGGAGATAGCCGTACATGACAATTGGAATATTGGCGCCATTGGGGTTGGCTTCACGGAAGCGCGCGGCGTATCCAAGTAATGCCTCGCGCGCCTGCGCCAGCGCTGCATCCGTCTGCCGCTGGCGGTAAGCCTGCATGAATTCGGGCGACAGGTTGGACACCAGAAAGGCCAGTGCCCCCATCACCAGCAAGGCGACCAGAGTAATCAGGACAAAGCCTTGCTGTCTGCTTGGGGTAATGGCTTGTGGCAGAGGCACGACGCGCTGGTGATTGATGTTGTTTAGTGACGAGTTGGTGGGATGATTACTGTGCCGCCACCTAACCTGTTATTGCGTTCGCCCGTGGCGCGGTTGATTTCTTCGCCCACTTTAAGTTGCGTCGATTTTTCTTCACCAGGGGCGAGACGTGCGTGGCTGGCATCTTTGGGTAAAAGCCAAACCTTGACACCTGTGCGTGGCGCATCGTGCTCGCTTTGCGGACGACCGTTAATCCAGATAGTTGATTTTCCGCTGGAACGTTGCACAACACCATCTAGTCGCATGGTGGCGCCCTCTAGTGTTTGTGTTTCTTGAATGTTTGACATACGCTGGCGCTCTAGCAAAAGGCGTTTTTCAGGTGTGTAAAAAAGTCGGCCAAGGCTGGTTGATTCAGCGTGGGCCGCTTTGATGGGGCTGATCACCAATAGCGCCATGAGGGTGCACAGAGTAGCTGTTGTGGCATCAAATTGTTTCATGTGTTGCTACCCTGTTCGATGGTCAGCCATTCAAGTGTGCATTCAGCTTGAATAGCGGCGTTTGTGGCGGGTTGGACGGCGGCTGTGGGTGACGTTTTCTGGCGCGTAATTTGGCAGGCGCGCAAGCTGATCCATGCCGGCGCTTGGTTGCGGAGGTCATCGAGGACATTAAGGAGCTCGCCTTCATGCAGCAGCGTCAGGGTGAGTTTCATCTGGCTGGCCATGAAGGAGAGACCTCCTGCATCTGCGCCGTCTGGGATTAGTGCAGCATCTGCTTTGCGTTGGGGTGAAATTTCGTAATCGAACTTTACGATACGGTGTTCTTTTTTGATTTGGTTGATGATCTCGACCCAGTCCAGCCGTTGTTCAGTACCCACGATGCCACGTTGTTTTAGGGCTTCAAATCGAATAATTTTGTCGCGGAGTTCCTGTTCTTCATTGCGGGCACGAGCAAGGTTGGCTGCTATTTCTCTTTCAGCGGCAGTATGACGAAGGTTTTCTTGACGGGCTGTTTTTTGCTGTTTGACCGCAAGCCATACGGTTAGACCAGCCACTAGCAGGCAACCGATCAAAAGCAAGGCTGCCCATTGTATTTTCTTGAAATCGCGTTGGGATAGTTTCATTTCGGTATGACTAGCGGTCGAACAAGCATAAGTGAAAATGCAGGTGCAGACGCATCAGCAACATTAACGTCATTTTGCAGATTTTTAAGCAGTTTCTCTGATCCCACTTCAAAAGGCATATCGAGGAGATAAATCTGGGTTTGTGTGTTTTGCAACTGTTGGGCAAATTGCTCAATTAGTGTTTTTTGTGCGCGCAAATCAGAAGAGAGTCCAAGTGCCAACTGTGCATTGATTTTGAGTGTGACGACAGACTGGCCAGTGTGGTTGGCAGGGGGTGCAGTAGGCGGTGTCGCTGTCCCATCATTGCTTTGCGCTATTTCATGGGTTTTGTTGGGTGGAATTAAGCGTGCAGTAGGTGGCAGGGATAGGGTGGGTTCGACTTTCCACTCCAGGCTGGTGAGCTCAATGGCGGAGTTGTTATTGAGCGCATCACTTAAATGGCTGAGTAGTGGGGCGAGGTCAGTGGTGTTCTTATGAATTGACTCATAACGTGCCATGAGGGCGCGTAGGTTGTCCGGGCTGATGTTGGTTTGCGGCAGACTGTTTAAAAGTGCGTTATAGCGTTGGGTCGTTAGCACGGTTTGGGTAATGGCATTGCTGGTTGCTTGCTTTAGTGCGTTGGTATCATAGGCAGTTTTGATGGCGAACAATAACCCGCTGATAAGGGCGATGATGGCAACAGCGGTGAGCGCCAGGCGTAGCTGCCAGATGCGGTACGCATGTTGTTCGACAGGTGGTGCGAATTGCTGTGCAGGTGGTTTGACGACCAGGCAATGCATGAGCAATTGGTCAAGCGTGGGTTGCGGCGCAGTGTGGCGTGATGGTTTAAGTTTTTCACGTTTAGCAATTGCATCAAATTCGAGAAAATAAAATTCAAGTAATTCGGTGCTTTTGCACTGTGACTCAACATCCGCTCTTTGTTCAGGGGTAAGCAAAACTGCGACACGGATAGGTGTGCGGGGTTTGAGTTGTCGTTGCCCAACCAGATATTGATAGGTTTTGACAGACTCTATGGCGATGGTTTGGGCGATTCCAGGCGCTTTTATCGACTGTACTGTGCTAAGGTTAAGTGGTGTAAGGCGTGAGAACTGTAGTTTTTTGTCAAGAAAAAAACTTGCATGTATGCCGCTGGCGGTTTGTGTAATCAGCAGTGTTGGTTTTTCTGTGGCTAACCAGTGTGGTGCGATGCTGGCTAGAATCAACGAGACTGAGTAAATGCCCGCTAGTGTGGTTTCTTGTTGGCGTATTACATCAAGCCAAACACTCATGGTTTCGGGACGCGTAAGCGCAACAAAAAGAATTTTTTCGTCACGACGGCCGGTGCTTGAGCGGCCGAGGGTGAGTGTTGTGCTCAGTGGCGTGCCATAAAAATACTGTTTGAGGCGACGGGCAATGAGCGCTGTGCGATCACGTCCTTGGACATAAGGGATTTCTTCGAGCTGAAAGCTTTCTTCAGTAGTATCTGTCAGCCAGTAAAACAGACTGCGGTGTTGTTGCTGAAGATAACTGGCAAAAGCTTGCAAACCTTCAGGGTGAGGGAGAAAGCTGGTTTCTTCCTGTAATTGGCTGTTGTGCCAAAGATAGGCAGTAACCTGGTTGCCGTTAAATAAAAGAATGCGCTTATTTGTCATGGATGGTGCGATGCTTATCTGTGCTGATTACATTCTATTATTTGGGCAATTTGATTTTTTCACCGGTGTTCGCCACTAGGTTTTCATTTTGGTGATTGTGTCGTAAATCGGGCCTAGAACAGCCAACATAATCCAGCCGAGAATGATGCCTATGAGGACGGTCATTACGGGTTCTATCATGGTTTGGACTTTGGATATGGACTCACGAACATCCCGATTGTAAAAGTAACTCACATTGGTTAGTGCCGTATCGAGTGCGCCTGTGTTTTCGCCTACGCGCAACATACGCAAAACCAATGGCGGGAAAAGATCAACCTGCTGAAATGCGGCAGTCACTTGCTGGCCTTCCGAAATCAGAATGCCTACCCGGTTAAGGCCCTCTTTAATGACAACATTGCCGACAATATCTTCGGTAGTTTTAATGGAGTCCAGAATGGTGATGCCTGAGGCGTACATCATGGCAAAGACGGAGGCAAAGCGTGACAGGATTATTTTTTTGAGGATGGCGCCAATCCAGGGGAGGCGTAATTTGATATCGTCAAACTGATAACGCGCGGCAGGGCTTTGTTTGACTGCCAAGATGATGCTGATGACGGTCAGAATGGGCAGGCCAATGACGACGTACCAATAATTAACGAAGAAGTCTGATGTGGCAATGAGTATTTTGGTTTGCAGTGGTAACTCTTGTCCCATGTTGCGAATAAATCCAGCCATTTTCGGAACGAGATAAATCATCATGAACATCACGACAGCAATGACAACCGTGCCTAGAAATGCCGGATACATGATGAGTTTTTTGGTATGTGCCGCGAGTTCGTCCTGCCATTTAAGTGATTCGAGCAGATTGTTTAAGACGTGGGGAACAGAGCCGGTTTCTTCCCCAGCGCGAATGAGGTGGACCATCACTTCATCAAATGTTTGCGGGTGTTCGGCGAGTGCTTGAGAGAGCGTTTTGCCACCCTCGATACTTTCTATCATGCTGGCGATAATTTCACGAAAACGCGGGCTTTCTAAGCTATCGCGCAAGTCAGCGAGGCTTTCGATAATTGGTACCCCTGCTCGTGCGAGCTGTTCAAGATGAAAGCAAAATGTAATTAATTCAGGCCGGGTAATACGTGCTCTGTTAAAGCCTTGTCGTTGCTTAACGGTGGTGCCATTAATGAAATCCAGCCCCATCCGTTTCAGGCGCATTTCCAGGTCAATGAGGTTGGTGGCCTCAAGAGTGCCTAAGGTTATCTTTCCATTGATATCAATTGCTTTGTAAGAATAGAGAGCCATATCGGAAGGCTGGTTTTTAATAGCCGTGCTACAGACGGTCAGTTAAATCAACTACGCGAGCGACTTCTTCAATTGAGGTTGAGCCATCAAGTGCGCGACGCAGGCCGTCAACAGCTAAGGGCTGAAAACCTTTGCTCAGTGCGTGGTTGCGAATCTCATGCAGACTGGCGCGCCGGCTGATGAGATCATCCAAGGTGCTATCCAGACGGAGAAGTTCCATGATGGCAAGTCGTCCCCGATAGCCTTGGTTGTCACAGTGTTCGCAGCCAGTTGCGCGATACAGAATGGGGGTGGTTTGACCATCGGCAATGCCGAGAAGTTTTTTCTCATGGGGTTCGGCTGAATAAGGCTTGCGGCAATGTGTGCATAACCGGCGTACTAGTCGTTGGGCAACAATGCCAATGATGTTGCCGGCCATGATATCGGGCAAGACGCCAATGTCGTGCAAACGTGGAATGGCGCCCAGGGCTGAGCTGGTGTGCAGGGTGGAATAAACTTGATGACCGGTCATGGCGGCGCGAAATGCCATGTCGGCGGTATCTTCATCGCGAATTTCACCGACTAGAATGACGTCGGGATCCTGCCGCATCATGGAGCGGATGCCGTTGGCAAAGTCAAGTTTGGCAGACTCTGCAACGGATGTTTGGCGAATCATGGCCATGGGGTATTCCACCGGGTCTTCCAGGGTCATGATGTTGATCCCTTCCAGATTGATGTGATTCAGTATGGAATACAGCGTGGTGGTTTTGCCGCTACCGGTAGGGCCTGTTACCAGGATGATGCCTTCAGGCCGTGCAACCATGAGTTTGAGTAAGTTGATTTGGTGCGTATCCAGTCCCAAATCATCAATGGGTACGATGCCTTTTTTGCGATTGAGAATGCGCAGGACAATATTTTCGCCATGGATTGTTGGTTGCGATGAGACACGAAAGTCGATGGTGTCGCCACTGATGCTGAGTGACATGCGACCATCTTGAGGTGCGCGTGTTTCGGCGATATTCATGCCGCTGATGACTTTGATGCGCACGGCCATTGCTGCCCAATAGGATTTATGCAAGGCGCGTATTTGGCGGAGCAGGCCGTCGATGCGGTAACGAATGCGCAAAAAGCTGGCTTCAGGCTCAAAATGTACATCGGATGCGCTACGTTTAACGGCGTCGGTGAGCAGTGCGTCAACTAAACGAACAACTGGCTGGCTGTATTCATCAAGATTAGAGGCGATGCTGCGGTAGTCGATTTCACCCGTTTCGATCTCGTTAAGGATGCCG
>Ga0116141_10001575_pt1 | contig 19585 bp, 22 predicted proteins | sample AD_UKC097_MetaG_FD_89744 | JGI IMG/M metagenome (GOLD analysis project Ga0116141, IMG submission 89744) | Active sludge microbial communities of municipal wastewater-treating anaerobic digesters from USA - AD_UKC097_MetaG | ecosystem: Engineered > Bioreactor > Anaerobic > Digestate | place: USA...
CCCGCATTTTCTGTTCCAGCAACGGGCCTTTGCGCTGGAACAGCGTGCTTGCGTCCTCTTCTTTGATGGAATAATCAACGGCCACTTTCCCTTCGTGGATGGTATCCAGATTCTTGATAATGCCGGCCAGTCTCATATCGCCGACAAACCGTTTTCCGTTAACCAGAACGGTTGGAGCCGTCTCGATGTTCTCTTTGTGAAAACGTTTAGGATCCACTTCTATCGGCAGGTCCTCCGGATGTATTTTGGCAATGCCATAAAACATCCGGATGGTTTTTTTCAGGTTGTCATCCACCAGTCCCCGCAGGTACATGTTGACGGTGACACATTGTTTCCGCAGGGCAAGGGCATCCCCCACCGCCGCGATAATGGACGGGGTCGGCATGGAAAAGGAGAAAAAATAATCCACCTGCAACGGCTTGTCGCAGACCGCTTCCTTTTTTTCTTCCGGCGGGGCCGGCGCGTCTATTTTGCCATAGTATTTCTCGTAAATATCGACCAGGTCTTTATGTTTGCGGTTAAATTCCTGATATTGGTTCTGATCGGGGGCCGGTTTCTGAAAGGTCCGGGGAATATCGACAACATCCGGCGATACCTTTTTCATGGGCGCTTCGTACATATTAAGGTCTTCGGCGCTCAATTCCTGACCGGACACAATGGCAGGAGACTGAAGCAGGGCCACAACCGTTAAAATAACGCTAAAATAAAGGATATGCTTTGCCTTGGATTTCATCTTTGCTTATCAGCCCCCAATAACGCGAGTCATATGATCTGGGATTCGGAGAGTAGGCATAATAGTATCCGGCGGGAATGGTCCGGCTTTCCGTGATCGGCATCGGACGCCTTCGTGTATCCAGCGCAAATGCCCGGAATGTTTCTTTTATCTGCTTATTTTCCACAGTGACGTAAGCCCGTACCGGCAGCTTGGCTTCAACGCCGTTAGTAAGCACCGGCGCTGTTTCGCCCGGTTTCGCGGGATTCACGCTGATTGTCGTGCCCTCACCTGCCAATACTTTCTTGATCCAGGTCTTGTGCGCAGGAACATACATGGATTTTGGCGGGGTTTTGAATACAATGAAGTCCCCCACATGAACATCGCGGTCTCTCTTGACAATAAACCATGCTTTATACGGAAAACAGTCGGTTTTGGAACTTGTGAACCTGATAGTATAAAACTGCAAAACCAAAGTAAAAACGGAAAATGTAACAATGGCTATGAGGGCAAATTTATTGCTCCTGTTTAGTTTTTTAATGCCGAGTTCCATTCCTCTCCCCTTTTTCCTACCTTGATGTATATTATACACCACTTTTTAAATCTTGTCTAATTTATCAGTGACGTATCTTTACTATATTACCGAAAAGCGCCGATGTTTCTAAGAAAACACCGGCAGCAATGAACCTTTGAACAATACAGAAAAGGCGGCAATGCCTGCCAATAGAGAGGATACCGCCAGCCAGCGATTCATCGCCGGAAGATTTATGACGAAAAGAATCAGTACACACGCTCCAAAAGCAAGGCAGTATGGACAATATGTGTTATGAATCCATTGAAACCGCAGCAGTAATATCTCGCCGCCAATGGCCGCTGCCAGCATCGCTGTCCGCAGGAGATTAACGGGCCATTGAAAATCGATCTGATGAACCACATATCCTTGTTTTTTGATGCGCGAAAACGAAATGCTGTCAGGCAGCAGAGACAGAACCATCAACACGGACATAAATGCTACGCCAATGATCTTCAAATCTATCCCCATCAACGTTCCGATCAACCCGGAACATGACGATTTGCACAAACTATAATAAAACATAATGCCGATCCCGATTAGAGGAACAACGATGTTGATAATTTTCGATATTCCGCCCATGGCTTAGTCCCCTTGTGATTGGCGAGGGGGAGCCGGCCGGGTATGCAGTAGGTTTTTGTTTTTCGTGACCGTCTCATCGTTCATGTCGTCGATGATGTTATTGCGGCGATTGTAAATCCTGAACCCAAAAAGCCCGAACAAAACTATCAACATCGTAACCGCCAAAAATATCTTCATTTTTCCTCCTCCCTGTTTTCGCTTTGTCCCGGAATCACCGGCTTGCCGTTTGCCGCAAACGCCTTGATTTCAGCGCGGCGGTTCTGGCGCAGGTCAACCGCATCATGTGCTTGTCCGGTTCCCAATCCCTTTGTGGTCACAACCACTCTCTTCTTTTTCCCCTTGATAATGCCACGGATGGCTTCTGCGCGGTTAATGGACAGACTCACGGCTCTCTGTTCTTTGTTGACAGGGCATGTGTAACCGGAGATTTCATAATATACAGCATCGTCTCCGATCTGTTCCATCCAGGCAAATAGTTTTGCTTTTTCGTCTCGATCGACGATACTTGAATTGAAATCGAACATAATCGTAAGTGCGCCAGTCATGATCCCCTTCGTGCCGGACACGACGTTCCTGCTTTCGGCGCCTTCATTTCCGTCTAATGTTTCCGTTGCAGTGGGGAGCGTACTCTTTACCGGCTCCTGTTCAGTCTTCTCAATCTTCGATTCTTTGGTTTCCTTTGTGGGAACGAATTTTACCTTTGGAGCAGATGTTTCTGTTTTTTTGATTACATGGCGCGGGTATTTTTCTTTTCCAGTCGTTACTTTTGCCTGTGTGCCGCCCGTGCCGCTTTCTTTTTGACGTTCTTTCAGGTAGGCATTGACCATCTCGAAATTTTTAGCATCAGTGAATTTTTTCTCTTGTTTTATGTCCCGTTTTATTACGGTTTTTTGCTTCTTGGGCGTAGGGGCATCGCACTGATCTGGACACAAAACATAGACCTTCGATGGCAGGAACTCCACCAATGGATGTTTTCTGGTGTCTGTTTCCATCTGGACATTCATAGAAGCAGCGGCGGCAAAAATAAGGATTGAGTTTATTATCATCGAACCCCCCTTAATCTCCCGTTTCAATGCTGTGACGATATATGTCCCTGCCTTTATCAAGGTTTTGTTGCTTCTCCTTAGACTCCGTTGCAGACTTAACGACACTGCTCCCTGCCGGTTCAGCTACGGCTTCAATAGTGCCTGTCTTTGTCAGCGGAGAATTACGGCGCACGATATAAACGGTTTCCTTGACGGCAGGACGCAGTTCGGTATTTGACAGGGATACCGCTAATACACCTTCCCGATAGAATTCGTTTTCCAGAACACGAACCACTGCATTCCCGTGATTGATCAGTTCGTGCGTTTCTCCAACCAGACCGGAACCAATCATAGTTGTGGTCAATGTCTGCTCGATTCCCTCCCACATACTGGCATCTTTTTTTTGTGTCCTGATCGCGTAGCCCGCAGGCGGCACACCAAGATAGAGGGCTTTGACCAGTTCTTTTAGTCTTTTGGTATAATCGTGTTCGCGTTCCCATTCCGCAGCATCTTCCGAGGTTCCCTTGTCGATTTTCATTACAATGGTTTCCGCTGGTATGCTTTTAGGGACCATCATCATCAGATATGTCCCGTAAGGTGTTGATAAAAAAACTTCCTGTGGCTTGCCTTCATTCTGGTCGGTCATAGTGACCCACACTTGCCGGCCCTGGATTTTCAGGTCCAGCTTTTGACTGGAAGTATAAGCGCGAATCCCATTAAACGGAAACTGGATCAGGTTAAGCTCACCTTTGGCGATATTGACAAACACCGATTCCCCTTCAACTGGCGTGATAACCTGAATGGCATGGGCAGTGGCTGTGAATACAATCATCGTCAGTGCGAGACATACCAGACACTTGATTCCTTGCATTGCGTCCTCCTTTTACTTTTTGTCTTTCTTGTCGCTCTTTTCCGGTGGAAGGTTTTTCTGGGCTTCCGGCGGCAGAGACATCATAACATCTTCCTTTTTCTGCTTGTCTTTGCGGTCTGGATACTCTACATAGAGGTCTGTTACCTTAATGGAGTATTCTTTAACTTTCATTCCGATATAAACGCGCATTTTTTCTTCACTGACTTTGATTGAGCCAATATTGCGTGTTACCTGTCCCTCAACGGTTACTACCTGTTGCTTAATGTCAACACTGGCAGAATCAGCATAATATGTCTGAGATATATTGTTTTTCTTGATGTATAGCGCCTGGGCCTTGAGGTCGTCCTTGACCTCGCCGATACGGGATGGATCAATGTACTTCAGCAGCGCCTCGATATTATATTCCGCGCTGCGCGGCGACAGATTACCCGCCAGTGTGGCGATAAATACTCCCATTTGCTCCAGATACGCAGGAGAAGCCTTTCCTTTTTCGACCCAGAATTCTTCCGTTAGTGTTGGTGGAACCACTATGACCCGTGTGTTTTCACGAAACACAGTTGCATTCAAAATCAAACCTGCCGACAGCAAGATGATGGTGCTTCTCAAAAAGAAGTTTTCGGCCAGGGCGGATTGCCAGTTTTTTATCCATCGTTCGTAGAGCATTATTCAATCCTTTATTCGATAAATCGTCTGATGTAACTTGGCGGAATGTTGTTGAGTTTCAAAAACCCGTGCCAGTATAGCGCGTGAAACAGATAACTGTCCGGCTTACCGGCCTTAAATTTAGTGAACAGATATGACACCGTTGATCCGATTACGGCAGATGAGATCAGGTAATTGGTTAGTATTCCCATGAATAATAGCGTAGAGAATATAAGGAACACATCCAGATCCCAAAAAAATATTTTAGGTTGATCGTCGATATAGCGCGGTATTCTGGTCATTTATTTGCCTCCTTCTCTCTTCTTTCCTCTTCAACAATTCTGTTTATCGCATCCTTCAGGGTCATTCCGGATTCCCGATATTGCTTGATCTTCATGAATTCTTCCGCCCTGGTCGAATAAAGAAGCTGGGTGAATCTATCCACGACCAGTCGGCCAATGGTTATGCCGTCCGGCGTATAGGCGAATATTTCGGAGTAATTGCCCACATCCGTATGCACCGAGCGCAAAAGGTCATACAGCCCCTCGGTCAAGGACAAACGCTGGCTTTTCTTCAGCGCCTCGATACTTTCCGGTCGTTGTCGCAGGAGAAAAAAATAATCAGAGTTTTCGATAATGGCCACTCCGGCAGGAATTCCGTAAAAGTCGTTCACTGACTGCGTAATGGTGATGCAACTACCCCCGTATTTGCGGTATCGTCGGTAAGCATTTTCTATGAATGCCGTTGTGTTGCCGCCGGTCAGAAGATCCCACGCCTCGTCCACCAAAATAACCTTCTGCCGATCTTTTTTTAGCATGTCCTGTTGAATTTGATATACCAGCGCCAGCAAAACCACCTCCTGAAGGTCTTTTTTGGACTTTAATTCTTCCAGCTCATACACCACATAATCGCCGGTATTAGTCAGGTTGCTCGGCCCATTGAATAGTTTGCAATAAGATCCTTTGGCGGAATATGGAAACAGACGCATTGCCAGTTCGCGTTGTCTCATGTCGGGCTTAGACGCCAGATAATCCGTGATCAATGAAATATTGGTGTCGTTGCCGTTTTCCTGAAACACATCCCGGATCGCTTCCTCGATAAAGGCCATACTCAAATCATCCAGGGGCGTCCTGGATGCCATCTGTGCGATGATTGACTTGAGCAACGGCATTTCTTCCGATAAATTCTGAACACAGGTAAACGGATTCAGGCAGATGTCGCTTTCTGTTGAAAACGCAACAAACTGACCGCCCACTGCATCACACAGCTTTTCATAGGATCGTCCTATATCTATTGCCCATATTTTAGCCCCATGACCCAGGTATCCCATTGTAAGCTCGTTAATAAAAAAGGATTTGCCGGCTCCCGTGGCCGCAACAACCACCGCCGAATAACCACCTTTGGTGTTGGAATAAACATCAAAATGCTGGAGTTGCCCACGGCGGCTTACCGTTTGAACAATGGGCCGGCCAAACCCGCTCCAATCCGCATAAATCGGCAACAGCTCCGCGATACAGCCCGTGGTTCTGGTATTTCGGCGCTTAATGTTACTCTGAATGCCGGCATTGTAGCCCATCGGAAGCATCTGAAGGAAAAGCGGCAAGGATATATACGGATCATCCTGGAGAATCACTCCTATGGACCGGTACAGCGACTGGAATGTCTGGTTTACATCATACATTTCCTTCGGGGACCGGGCGAAATAGAAAATATTGAAATACCCGAAAAATAATGATTCATTTTCCATGGATTCCAGAAGAATATCGAAATTGTTTTTCCGGTTAACCAGTTGCGGAAACCATTTACTGAATGATCCGAAGGATTGGTATTTGGCAGCCAGTGCCCTTTTCTGGACTACTCCACCGTCCTTGACCTGGTCCGGGTATTCGCAGTTCATTACAAGGAGAAACGGAACACCTATTTGTTTGGTGTTTTCATAAATAGACCCGACAAAATTTATGCTTTTGTTAATGTCCCACTCCTCCGGGTATTGCTTGACCGTCATGCTCTGGCAATAATGCCCATCGACCTTGATATAGTTCGGCTCGATAAACACTTCCGTGTCCGAATAAACCACCTGTGACCGTATGGGGGATGTCGTATCGTAACTCGATTCCTTAATTTCGTGGCCGGGGTTCAGCACTTCCATCAAGAGTTGGTTTAATTCTTCCGGAAGTACCGGTCTGGGGGACATATGCAGGGTAAATAATGTCTGCCGGAGCGATTCTCTATATTTATCAATGTGTTCCTCTATACACTTGTTATAGCCTCGGGGTGTTTTTTCGCATGGAATTACCATTGACACAAAAAGGCGGAAGTTTCTTATTTTGACGTTGTTTCCCCGTATAATGTTTTCCGTGGCACCTGTGCCGTATAGGTTCTTGCGTTGTTCCGCCGAGTCAGCGTAAATGGAATTGCCGGTAGTGTTCTGCCTGGACAATACATACGTATCCAGATAGGAGTCCACATGCCGGGAAGCATACATTAAAAACTGAATGGACGTGCCGGGACGAAGGGGAGATTCAAATAGACTGCGCAGTGTTTCTTTATGGGACATATCCGGAAATTGAATCGGATTACACTCATATATGATTCCAATTCCAGTCTCCAGAATATAACAATCCGCGTCTTTATTGTAGGCCAGGTACGGCAAATACTCACTGATGGAATGTCTCTCCAGCATCTGATTCAATAGTGCCGAACTTTCCATTTTCTCTCCCTTAGATTATGTATTTATTTGATATTGTTGTTCTTTATTACACACGTCTCACGACAAAACTTTCCCTTTTTGGGGATATGTTCTTTTTTGCTTTCTACTTTTGTTCGGTTTTGTCAGATTGGTTGCGGCATCGCCCTTACGAGAAACACCGCAACCGCTGAGGAGAGAAGAACTGTTTAAATCACCATCGTAAAAATGGTACTCATTACGTCCGGGGTGTAGGCCAGCGAAGCAGATGCTCCAACACCAACGGCTACCGGAACCAGCGACTGCTGTACTACCGAAAATCCCATCCCTACCAGGAAGGTCGCGAGAGAGATTGTTTTTCCAAGTACCCCGGTGGTCCAACCTTCGATTAGCTCATAAAGCTGGGTGAACTCGGTTCCGCCCGTGGCTGCAAACACATTCGACGCCGTAAATACCGCTACTGCTGCCAATGCCATAATACTTGCTGCTTTCTTCATTTTCTGATCTTTCCTCCTTAAATGGTTTTTGTTTTTTTGCGGAACATTGCTCCGCCTTTGTTTGGTATTACTACTTGGCTAATTTTAGCGTATTGTTTTCTTGCTGTGGTACACCATAGGGGGCCCGGGCACCCTGCACAACCGGCTGTTTTGGCGTCGGCGTTATGGCTGTTGTCGGAGCTGTTTCTTTTAAGTCCACTTTGGGCGCTTCCACCGCCGGACGATGTACATCATAGCCGCTTTCCACTGCGGTTTCGCCGAATAGCCATCTGCCTCGCTTTTCGTTGATTTCGCTATAGACATATCCCGACTGATGCAGGTCTCCGTCCTGGTCTTCCCATGGAGCGGTCCATATTCGGAGAATAACCGTGGGAATTCGGATAGGGCGGGAATTATTGCCGGCCAGGTGCGAGACAATTTGCTCTTTATCCGTTAAAGGCTTACGTGCAATCTGTCGTTTTCCCTCCGGTTCCGGGACAGGGATCTCTTCGGTGCCTAATACGGACTGTTCATAAACAGTCTGTATGTTCGCACAGCGCGTCCCTCCTATGGTGTTTTTGCAGGACAGGCCAGAGGAACATCCACTCACAAATAACAATACCGCAAATATCGCCGAAATTTTTATTTGCATATTAGCATCCTAAAAGTTCACACATCCGGGCATAAAGCTTCGGTGCTCGACCATTTTTATTTTTGATCTCTTCTTCGTACAAAACTGTCAGTTCGTCCCAGGAATCGACCAGCGGTTTCCAGCGCGGATACTTTTCAGCAACTTCATGCAGTCGGTTCTTCCATTCCGGGAAATGTCCCAAGAGACGATAACACCGCCCGAAATCACTGGGATCATAAGGAACGCTAGGCCCAAAATTACCAGTCATGGGGGTTCCAGTCATAACGGAAAGTATTGTCTGGCTGCTTATTCCTGTATCCCCGCCCATCAACCATTCTAAAGGTGTCATCTAGCCGCTACCTCTTTTAATTTGCGTTGAAAATCCTCCGGAGGCACGTATCCGACCGTCCGGCTTCCATCGGCGTATATGATTGTAGGTATGGATTTGATCTTCAGGGACCGGGATAATGTTTGGTTTCGGATGAGAGCGGATGATTCACATTTGACGGATTCCCTGACAGCTTTGGTCTTGCTGTTTATTGCTTTTTCAAGCGCATCGGCCTTGTCAGACGAGCACCACACTTTTTCCATGTCAGGATTGGGAAACAGATACACATAGGTGGTAATGTTTTTGCTTTTTACCAGATCATTATACTGCCTGTGGCAATGAGGACAACGCGAGTCCATGAATAACGCCACTTTTTGTTGTCCAGCGCCGATGGTGATTGCGTCCGCCAAGGGAAGTTTGGCAAAATCCATCTTCGGCGGTTGGATAATGTTTTGCTTCGTCTGCACATTAATGATGTCACCGATGAATGCGTACTTCATGTCGGGGGTCAGAAACATATAGTTGCCCTTGAATTCCACCTGATACATCTTAATGTCTTCGTTAAATTTCACGTTATCCAGTATAATATTTGATCCAAACATCTGCCTGGTGGCAGATTGTACCTTTGCACTGTCCGATGTTTCCGCGAATACATTGTTTAATGATAACAGCGCCGCTGCCGCTCCAATCAGAATGATCTTACTTCTTTGTCCTAAAATCACCTGCTCCCCCTTCCTCATCAGGATTATCTTTTAATGACCTGCCCTTCAATATAACCACTTCAATATGCCGGCCTGCGTCTATCTCAATTACAGGAAATAGTTTTTCCGCCATCTTCAGGTAGTATTGCGCAACACGATCCAGTGCCGATCCAGCGCCGCCAAGTCCCGCACTAGCCAACACATCATCCACGCCCGAACGAGTGGCCGTGGTTGTCCTGGAATCATCACTGTCGCCTGTTATGTCCAGCCTAACCGTACCTACCGGTTTCATCGCACTTGAAAACCCAGACAGAGTTCCCGCAAACAACGCCATTGCAATTTGTTGTCCTTGCTTACTAACCACCCTGCCACGCATGCCTAATTTACCGTCTTCGCCGATAATATGCCCGGATAACTCAAAATCCACGGCCTGTCCGTTTTTCCGCACGCAGCTCAGGCGCTCGGTTCTTATATACGCACGCTCGTCTGAAATGTTTCCATAGCCCGCCCCAATTACAAAGCATTCACGTATATCCAATCGAAAACGATTGGGTAAGATAGAGAGGTCCATGATACTCATTAATACCGGGTATGGTTCCGCCTGTGCGCCGCCAGATGTCGGAGCATCAATACCGTTTAATAATACGGCCTTCATAAAAGAGCCGGTAGGAAGCCATTCATCGTGTTTGACTTTTCTTTTATTGCCTTGTGTGCCAAGCTCTTCCGATTTTCCCTTTTGTTCATCTTCTACGATCCTGATGCCTCCTGATGTTCTTGGTGCATTTACAATTGCCGGAACCTGGTGGCTTCCTGCGGGCATACCCGCCGGCGTGCCTGCTGCTTGCTGAGGAATACCCTTACCTGCTGCTGTGGGCGGAGGAGGGGGAGGCACGATTCCTGCCTTTCCCGGCATAGGCGGCATTTTTATGGGTTCCGAACCTGTGGCAGCGGATTTATCCTTGGCTTTTTCGGCGCCCTCTGATTTTTGTTTTGCCATCATGGCATCAAGATCGGAGCGTATCGTGGTCAACATGGCTTTTGTGTCCGCAGTTTCTTTCTCTAATGCCTTGATGTTCTGCCCTTCTGCGGCCACCCATAAATCCCGTTCTACTCGATCAGATAACAGAGACATTTTGCCGTAATTTTTTTGTGCAATCTTGTCTTGTTTACTTAGATTAGCATCTCCTTTTTTTTTACTCATGAACGACGACATCGAGACAAGTGCGGCAACCACAAGGATAAATGACATTGCCACGGCAGCAATCGTTGCTCGTTGTTTTTTTTGCGGGTCAAGGTTGGCCCACATAGACTTGAAAAAGTTTTTCGATGTGCTTGCGGTGGGTGTGCTTTCACTTCCTCCTTCTGTTGGCGTGCCTTCAGTAGCCGATGTGTTTTCCGCCGGTGCCGGTTCGTCCTCTTTTTTAAGCCCTTTGTTCCATTTCCACTTCATCGAAGTTTTTCGGCAAGGCAATGCCCCGCACTTCTCCTTTCGGTGTTTTTGACTATTTCCGTGTGTATTTTAAGCGCCGTGTGTGCTTCTATCTGCAACACACGGCGCTCGTGGTGGTTATTGGTTTGTCGCGGCCTGTCCCGTGCAACGGGTTGTATGGTACTGCGCAAGCACGGGATACATCATTGCCTGAATTTCAGTTATGTTGTGGTTTTTCTGCAAATCGCTGATCAAGAACTCAAAGCCCATGCGCGGCACATTTTCATTCATGTGAATATAATCGCTGAATGTTGATTTTTTCTGCAAAGCAAAATGTCTCTGTACTGAATATACGGAGTAGAGATATTTAGCGAGTTTGTCGCGCAGATCGCATGCGTTGTCATGGGGGTTCATGCCGTTGATGGCGGACATGACCTGTATAAATTCGTTGACATTACCATTCAGCACTTCATACATAAACGCTCTGATGTTTTCATGTTTAGTGAATTCGACAAATGCTTCTCTCATTTTTTGTTCCTTTTAAAGAATGGATAGGTTTTGGTTAAGTCGTTCTCAAGACTGACAATTTCATCATAAAGTGCCTTGTAATCATTGGTTAATTTATCCAGCGCATCCAGGTTTGTAGCCTGAAACCTGCGCCCCGCTTCTTCAATTTGCTTTATCCCCATTGTCAGATAACCGACTTCCGGGGACCGGGGCAGAATACAAATCGAATAGCTGACTTTCGACATCATGAGTTTTTCCTTCTCGGTGTTATTGAGATCGGGATACTCGTTCACGGTAATGCCGTGCAATCGCGGCACATGCTGTGACAAAACTTCCCAGACACGGTTCGCTATCGCCAGCACCTTCTGCTTTGCTTCCCTGACTTGCGTAACCGAAACTTTAAAACCAGCCTTGATTTGTGCCTGGTTGATACCCCAATCAATGTCTCTCAGGCTTTTCGCCACCTTGTAACCGTGGCTTCCGCTGTAGGGCAGCCAATAGATCGACGTGTGATTGCTCACGGCATTGTCCTTGCGAACCTGCGTGCTGCGACGTGACGCTTCTTGTTTCTCTTTCTTCAGTGTTGTGTCTTCCTGCATTTCTGGCATTTCCATTGCCGTTGCCGTTGCTTCCATGCTTCCTCCATTTTCTCATTCATTCATTGAGCGCTGTGATTTGGATTGAGAGTCCAAGTAATTTGCTGGCAGCCGCCACGTTGTTGCCACGCTTCCCCATAAATATTCCCGCTGACGCCGCTTCGACATAAACATCAATTTGATTCAGCTCCTGCCGGAGTATTACTTTTATTATGTCTTTCGTGGGGGCCGGGAGCAGCGCATTTTTTACGTACTCCTCCAGTTTGTTTGCGTAATTGATAAAATATACGGTTCCGTATATGTATTTGCTGATTTCGTCCTTGCGGGGCTGAACAGCGCGATGCAGTTCATGAGCCGATCCCGTGCCCTTCACTGCTACTTTGAATTGCGTTCCGTCTGCTGTTTTTGCTACACGATATATTCTCAAATCATGAGCTTCCAGTTCATCATTGATTAAGAATTCCAGCATTTTACGGGTGTATTGCGGCGCCCTTTGCGATAATATCGTATAGGACTTTTCCAAATCAAATACTGTTCCCCATCCCACCTCACCAACCCGATACGGTTTCAACGAATATTTTTTTGGCAGTAACGCCGGAAGGCCGCTGGCTGGTAAGAAAATCAGATAAGCTTCGTGACTTGGCAAGGCACGACTAACAATGAATTCTGTCAATGTTCCTATCGTGGACATTGTTCCTGCGCAGTAAAGAGTTATTTTATCCCGCCCTTGAATTTCTCGGAGATATTTATTGTATTACTAAAGATCAATTTCCGACAAATTAGTGTACCTTGTGTCTTGCCGGTTATTTTTAACCGCAAGAACGGCGGCTTTTGTGGAGCCAACCATTATCACCGTTTTTTCGGCGCGAGTCACGGCGGTATAGATCAGGCTTCGGAACAACATAATATAGTGGGACGTATGCAGCGGCATGACTATACATGGATATTGCGCACCCTGTGCTTTATGAACCGTGAGCGCCCAGGCGTAGTCAAGTTGGTAGGTTTCGTGTTCGGCATAGGTAACTTCCTTGAGATCATCAAACAGGACCATGATCTTTCCGGTTCCGTGTCCGCTTGATGGTTCTTGCATTACGACATATCCGATTTCGCCATTGAAGACGGATTTCTGGTAATTATTTGTTTTTTGGATAACCCGGTCGCCCACTTCAAATGTTGATGCCATTTGATGTGACTGTGGTTCGGCGTATCCTTTTTTCTGTATAAAATCAGTGCTGTATCCCTTGATTTTTCTTTTTATGGCGGCATTGAGCTGATTGGCGCCAATCACACCTTTCTTCATTGGTGTGAGCACCTGTATCCGTTCCGGGGGATATTCAGGGTGTGTCGATACAATTTCTATGATTTTGTCTTTAATTTTCTCAGGATCATCTTCGATAATGAATTTGCATTCGTTACTCGCAAATACATCGAACGGCATTACTCCCATATGTATTGCGTGAGAAAGGCGAATAATCCTTGATTCCTTTGCCTGTCGATGGATTTGCGACAATGATAAAACATTGCAAATATTTCTATCTTTGATTTCTTTAAGGATTTTGCCGGGGCCAATTGCGGGTAACTGATTACTGTCCCCTACGAGAATTAAAGCGGCCTTATCCGGTAAGGCGGAGAGTATCTGTTGCATAATAAAAACATCCAGCATGGATGATTCATCCACGATGAGACAATCTGTCTGGAGGAGGTTGTCTTGATTGCGGGCGCTGTTGCCGTCACGGGAAATCCCCAGCAACCGGTGTATGGTGGATGCCGGGTATCCTGTCTGCTCGGTAATCCGGTTCGCAGCCTTGCCCGTCGGCGCAGCAAGCGCATATCGCAAACCGACACATTTCATTGCAGAAACGATGCTTTTAATCAGCGTTGTTTTGCCGGTTCCGGGGAGTCCCGTGATTACATTGATCCGTGTGCCACTCAATATACTATAGAGCGCCTGCTGCTGTTCTTGCGTTAATGTCGTATTGCTGTCGAGGATCTGCTGGATATATGCCCTGGATAATTGCCATCCTGTCGGCTGGTATGACATTATTCTGATCTTTGTTGCAACGTACCGTTCAGCATCATAGATTTCCTTGATATATACTCTGTTGTGAGACTCCATGAGCGTGTCTGGAAAGGGGACTTCCTTGACAATATTTATGTCTATTTTCGTCAGGTCTGACGTTCTTTCGTTGAGGTCATGAGACGGGAGATATGTATGTCCTTCGTGGGTGGCGATATTCAGGCAGTGCCACATGGCCGCCTGGATGCGAATCGGGCAGTCCTGTGCGATTCCGTGCATCGCCGCGAAATTATCCGCCCGGACGAATCCGTACCCCTGGACATAGGACAATAAATACTGATTATCAGCTAATTTATCGGCGGATGAAGCACCGAACATCTCCACGACACGGCGGGCAGTTGTTGCACTTAACCCCACAGACATTGTTTCGATAACATGCGGCGCAATCTTGCTGTGTTGTATCCAGTTGGCTTCTATGTGCATGCGTGCGCTGTCGCTGATTCCGGATACTTCCCGGATTCGTTCCGGCGCTTCATTGAGTGCGTCTATTGCAGCAGGCCCAAAATGCGACACAATGCGATCCGCTACCGTCCGGGTAATATCCGCAATTGCGCCTGTGGCTAAAAATTGAATCACATTGCTTTCGGACAATATTATGGCAGCCTTGATAATTCTTGCGCCTTGCATGCCGTGATCCGGACATTCCGCCGTAATTCGGAGGTGTGCACCCTGTCGAATAATTACAGGGGAGATGACTCCCTGCGTTTCAACGACATCTCCCGTCTTGACTCCACCTTCGGGTATGTCTTCGCCAGACTGAAAACGCACGGTATGTCGCAGCAGATTATCGGGAGATACCTTACTGACAGACAATACGATTCCGGTGAATTCCCTGCGAATCATATCTCGCCCCGTATTTCCCTCGTTGCCTGGGCTACGATTTCAGAAGTAGCGGTGATTTTCTTTTTCGGCGCATTCTGTGCCTGCTTTACCGCAGCCTGTATTTTCCTGACATAAGCTTTTCGCCTTTCCGGCGAGCGGGCGTTGTAATATCCGACGGCTTCCCAGTTATATCCGTATTTTGCGATTGACTGCGCTAGTATCCATGCGCCGGTTTGCACATTGACACAGGCATCTCCCAACGAACTCCAGCGTTCTTTCCCCAGTTTAGTGTACCACCAGGAATTAATCTGCATCACTCCGTAATCATACGACCCGTTGGAATTTTTATTGATAGCTTCCGGGTTAAAACCAGACTCGACTTTTGCGATTGCCCATAAAAGTTCAGGGCTGATATTGTATATAAGCCCTGCCTCCTCGAAGCAAAATGCTCTGGACGGAGCAGGCGCCGCTAACATTAGAATTACCACCATGATGATCATGGCTTTGCGTTGCTTGATCACTTTAATAACCTCACAATTTCGTTGGCTTGGCTCACAGCGTTTAGATTGCCGGCCATGTATGCAATACACAGACTGGGCAGGCATATACCCAGGGATACAATGTATTCCGAGATATTAGTGGTCTTGTAGAGTTTCCCGGCTAGACGATACTTCCTGAAGACTGGAATCCCCGATACAGACAGTGAATCGGTGATCAGGTGCATGGCAACCCCCATCGCCGATCCTACGGCTAAATGCTTAAAGATGCCGGAGGCCAGGGGTGCATTCGCGAATACAATGGGCAGCGCCAATAGAGTCACAATCATCGGAAACCAGAAAACCGGATCATGGGATATGCCCCGGTGCCTGCTAAACGGAATGAATATTTCGATCTTGTCTGGCAGGGACGATGTTATTGCTGCCGCCGCACTGATAATCGGATGACCGGTGACTGCTATTGCCACACAAATAGCCGTTGCACTGTGATTTACCCATTTCATTTATTTGTATTAGATTTTTTGCCTGGATTTGCTCAATGGCGGGTCGTGGTATCTTGATCGTTCGGCATTGCGTCTTCGAGAGAAAACACGTATGTTTTGACCTTTCCTCTGGTTTTTCCGACAAGAAGAAGGTTATCTGTTAAAAATTCCTGATCCAGTTTATCCGGCACAATAAAGATCACGTTGTCATATTCACTGCCCTGTGCCCGGTGGACACTTTGGGCATAGGCATAATGCAGATCGTCGGCGTCGAGCAGGATATTGTTGCCGTTGATGTTCACCCACAGCATTCCGCCTTCCCTGCCTGTTACTGTCCCCACCTGACCATTTGCCGCAAGGATAATTCCGTCACAATACACGTTTCTGCGGCAGATCACCCGGTCGTGAAGGTAAAAACGCCCGACAAGCGGTTGAGATTGCGTGGGATTGATAATCGGGCGCAACATGGCATTGAGATTTCCAACCCCCATAATCCCGCAATTTATGGGGGTAATTACCTGCATCGTGCCTTGTTTCGCCAATCGCGCCGCAGTTGAGCGCACAGCAGCTAATAATGTTCCGGAATCCTGAAAATGTATTTCTTTAACATTTGGCCCCTCTCCTCCTTTATATCGCCACGACTTGGTCAGTTCTACTTTTGGCAGGATTGTCAACATTCGACGGTAAACAACATCTCCTTCAATGGGAGGAAGTTGCTCAGGGTCTCCGGAAAATATGACTCTTGGGGCCGCTTTGAGTATTGAATACAGGACATGCCAGCCTACCATGCTGATTTCGTCAACCACGAGCAGGTCGCAATCCAATGATTTAACGGTGAACTTACCGCCACGGTATCCCAATAAACTGTGTATCGTGCATGCGCCTTCCCCCAACAGGCTCGCCGCTTTGCCCGTCATTGCCGCATATTGCACTCGCAGACCGGTTCCGCGCAGTTTTTTCAATAACGTGGTTTTCCCTGTTCCTGCTCCGCCGGACAATACGCTGATTTTTCTTGATAATAATTGAGACAGGTTTTCATCTTCGATTTCAGGTGGAACATTAACAAGAGGATTGTCGAACATCATCTTAATGGATTTTTCCCGTAACCAGTATATCCATTCGAGCATCAACGTATCAGATTCTCTTTTGACGCCCGGAGTTTCGCCTTTTTCGCTTGCATGGCTCAAAATATCCACAGCATCAGATTCCGGGATATTAATGCGCCGGCTAATCTCCGCTGCCACCGCGGACAGTGTCGTGCATTCCTTGCCGGACTCATGGGCTATGGTTACAACATGCGCCGCATGCGCGATAACCCTCGATTTAACCTCCAAAGGGGTGCATGTGATGAGCGACAACGTTGCAGCCGAATAGAAATCCAAAAATCGCTTGTGATAAAAAAGAAAAGGATTCGATAAATATTGGCCCTGTTTTTCTTCTTTTAGTTTGAGGTATTTAGCCAATACCTGTCTGTAACCCATTACGTATATCGTGGTGATTGTTTTCCTGAACAGAGGATTTAATTCAATACGCACAGGGGAGATTGTTATTCCTTCTTTTGCGCAAAACGCCAGGACTTTTTCCATGACGATAGTTTCCTTGGGACGCCTGACAATATCCAGATTCTCTATGAGAAAGTATTTACCCTGTTGGTTGTTTTGCCAGGTGCCGGTAAATTCACAGGTCGCACCGAGCATGTCGGTCATGTCGGATTGGGTGCGGTAAAACATCCACTTCCGGACACCGACACGGAATTTTGTAATGGTGTGGCTTCGGTTGGATACAATAGCCGTAATGATGCCTTTTTCTATCATATTGGCCTCGATAGTTTGTGGCTTATGTGGTGAAGGAATGAAGCAGGCAAGGGGTTCGGGCAATGTGACAAGCGACGGAGGACGCAATTCCTTTATCGATTGTTCATTTCCCTACTACCCTATGCCTTTGAGATATTACTTATCGAGAAACACTCAATATAGCATTTTCGATGTCTTGTGATCCGGTATATGTGACTTCTCTGCCGTTCATACCGATCACGCAGCTCGGTGTGGATGTGATACCATAGTGCTTTATGGTATCGTTTAGATACTGGATGTATGGCTGCACTACACCTGCCTTTTTCTTCCACTGCTCCAGTAAGTTATCATTAATTATACCAGATTTAGCCATATTTGTCAAGTTTTTCCTTATAGTTGCGGCATCCTCGTATGTTTTACCATCCGCCGTCGCAATGTAATAATAGGCAACCGGGACTGACATTTTCGTGATGGGCACCGGAACATATGTTACCGTTATTTTGCCTTGGACCAGCGCCTTATACAGCGATGCCTCGATTGAGGATTCCAGGCGCTGACACGGAGGGCAGAAAAAGTCGGTGAATAGAATGATTCTGACCGGTCCTGTTCCGTATGTCAGGGACTTTGCCTGTGCGTTACCTGCGCAGACCAGAAGCAATATGACCGCAATATATGTGATTTTCCTGATCATCATGCAGCCGTCCGGGCACTTTCTTCCTTTTGTGCGACATTGTTTATAATCATTTTTGCCGCATCAATGATCATATTCGCTAAGTTGTTAATTTCCTTTGTGCTTGCGCGGTCAAGGGTCTGAATTGGCAGTTTTTCAATGATATGGGAAATATTTTTAATATCCGCATAAGTCGTCTCAAATTGTTTGACGACTTTTGGGGCGCTTGCCAGTTCAGAGACAAGCTGTTTCATGTTTTCGACGTCTTCATTTTTTCTGCGCAGGGTTAATTCAATGTCTTTTTTCTGTGTAGTGACGGTCTTCAGTTCGACCTTTAAGACATCCAATTCCTTCTGCGTGGATTCTTTCGCTTTTGACATATTACGCAAGTTTGCGTTCATTTCGGCCACGTCATTCTGGTACCGCTCCTCTAATTCTTTGCGAATTTCCGCAATATGGGCTTCGTATTTTGCGCCAGATGCCGATCCATCCCCCATCGTTTCCTGAAGTTCCTGCCGAATCGCATCTACACGTTCTTTAAGCTCCTGGTCAAATCGAGCTTTGATTGCGTGTTGCATCTTTTCGGCAGACTTGATCATGTCCGCTTCTTTAGCCTTGAGCTGCTTCGTTTCGTCCTCCAGCTCCTGAATCTTATTTTGCAGCTCCTCTACAATTTCTTCAGATGCCGAATCATCAGCGCGATCGGTATTCGTATATTGCTCGAAAAATGCTTTTTGTTCGGCCTGTGGCCGTTGGGCGATCAACCAAAACAGTGTATTCCATTCTTTGGACAGCGTCCCTTTTTCCGACATGGATTGATAGATTGACCGCATATCGGGGGATAATTTCCTGGAAATCTTGTCCCGAAGGTTTGTAATGGATGTCGTTTTGATTTCCTTATGTTTTTGTTCAAGCTCCTGTCGCTGCTCAGGAGTCAGTGCCCGTCGGCATAATTCCAGTTCATAGGTTAATTCAGGCGCATAAGGGTCTTCTTCTTTATACTTACAGGCAATATATTTTTCGCCAAGTCGCCGGACTGCCTCCAGACGTGTCCGGCCATCAATGACGATATACCTGCCATTGGGCTGTTTCTGGACAACGATCTCGTAAATCAACCCACGATCGCGTATAGACTCCATAATCCCCTGTTTCGTTTTTTCCTCCTGCTCAAAAATGGGCTGATCAACTATATCAATCAGATCGACATTTACCATGACAATAGGGTGTTGTTCTGTGTTCATCGCCTTCTCCTTTTGTTGAATTTAGTTGTATTATACTATATCTTTTTGGTTTTGTCAATATATTTTTTGCGTTTTTGCTATTGCATACTGGGAACAATTGCATCTGGCATGGTTTATCGTCCTCGTTTTCCCTGAACATATTTTTTATTGTATTATCATCGCCGCCGCAGGGTCCGGAACTGGCAAGCATCTCGGAGGTTGCCCGGACTCGGCCTGGTCAGCTCCAGGGCTCCCTCAAGCCCCCGG
>Ga0116141_10001581_pt1 | contig 19563 bp, 15 predicted proteins | sample AD_UKC097_MetaG_FD_89744 | JGI IMG/M metagenome (GOLD analysis project Ga0116141, IMG submission 89744) | Active sludge microbial communities of municipal wastewater-treating anaerobic digesters from USA - AD_UKC097_MetaG | ecosystem: Engineered > Bioreactor > Anaerobic > Digestate | place: USA...
CAGCGCCCGCCGTATCCCGGCAGCAGCATCGCGCCCGCGCCCGCCATGAGCAGCCCCATCACCAGGAACCATGCGAACATGCCCGGCCGACCCGGGATCCCGTCTTTGCCGCTCGGCCGGAGCGGCAGCGCCAGATCGAAAACGATCCAGAAACCCATCACCACGAAGCCGAGCCCCGCCAGCGGGTTTTTCTGGAGCATCAGCCAGACGGTAGCCAGGCCCAGCGCCAAGGCGGCAAGGCGCAGCAACAGGTTGAACCTCCCGGAGCTTGTCGCATTCATCCATGCACCTCATCGGAGTTGGGTGATATCGACACGCGCCGGTTCACGGCGCGCTGTCTTGACGTTCTACCCGGCGATCGGGTGATGGTCAAGCCATCCGCCAGAACCCCCGTGGGTCAGGCGTCGTTCCGGGAGGATTCGGGCCAATCCGCGCCCGCCTCAGGCGCAGCCGCCGCAGCAGGTGCTGCCGCCGCTGATGTGGACCAGGTTCTCGAGAGGCGTCACCTCGCAGCCGATCTGCTGCAGGGCGAAACGGATCTGGTTGGCGCTGGCGGTGGAGAGGATCTCCAGCACGCCGCGACGCTCGTCGAGCGCGATGCGCGCACCCGGATCGATGGGGTGCACGGCGGCTGCGACCATGCTGGCGGTGGGGCGGTTGGCGGAAAGCTGGAATTGCATGGAGATCGTCCTGGGACTGGCCCGCTGTGGAAAGGGTGCAAATGATCGGTCTTTTGCGCGCGCGGCTCACTGATCCAGGTCATTGCGGCCCGCGCGCGCCGGTGCGGATCAGCGCGAATCCTCGCCGCAGCGCAGCGCCCAGGTCGCCAGCAGGGCCGCGACGGCGCTGGCGATGTTGAGGCTTTCCACCCGCCCGCTGCCGGGAATGGTCAGGCGCAGGCCGCAGCGATCCAGCAGTGCCGAACTCATGCCTTCGCGCTCGGCCCCCATCACGAACACCGTGCGCGCCGGCAGCGCGGCGTCGAACAGCGACTGCGCGCGGGTCGGCAGGGTGGCCGCCAAAGTGAAACCTGCGGCGCGCAGGGTGGCTACGGCATCCGATTCCTCCCCCAGACGCACCAGCGGCACCGCTTCGGCACCGCCTTCGGCCACGCGGCAGGCAGCACCGGACAGCGCCAGCGGGGAATCCTGCGGCAACAGCACGCCGGCCACGCCGAAGTGCGCGGCCGAGCGCAGCAACGCGCCGAAGTTGTGCGGATTGCCCACGCCGTCGAGCCAGAGCAGGCAGGCCGGCGCGCGCGGATCGAGGCCCGCAAGGAAAGGTTCGAGCGCACGCTCGGGTGGACGGCGCATGTCCAGCACGACGCCTTCGTGGTGCTGGCTTCCGGCAAGGCGCGCCAGGTCTTCCTCTTCCACCACGCGATAGCCCAACCGCTGCTGGACGCACCAGGCCATCAGCTCGCGCAGTGCGCCCATGCGCGAAGCGGAGAGGTAGGCCTTGCGCAGGTCATCCGGGCGCGCCGCGAAGGCGGCCAGGCAGGCGTTGAATCCGAACACGCGCAGCTCGTCGCGGCGTGGATCGCGCGGCCGCTGCGCGCTTTCCTGCGGCGGTGCGGCGGCGGGCGCTCGCGGCGCGGTCTTCGCGCGTTCCGTGCGGCCGCGCGCGGCGGACCCGCCCTCCGGCGCATGTTCGCGTTCACGCTCACGTTCGCGCTCACGCGTGCGCTTGTCGCGGCGTTCGCCGCCGCGCGGCAGCCCCGGCCAGACCGGTCCCTCCTGACTCATGCGCTGCCTCCCGCGGCCGGCGTGCTTGCTTCCAGCGAATCGATCTTCCGCGCCAGCGCCTCGGGCGAGCCGGTATGGCGCGCCAGCAGGCGATAGAAGGCCGGCACCACATAAAGCGAAAGCAGGGTCGAGAACGCCACGCCGAAAATCACCACCACGCCGATGGTGGCGCGGCTGGCCGAGCCCGGGCCACCGGCCACCACCAGCGGCACCGCGCCCATGACAGTGGCAAAGGAAGTCATCAGGATCGGGCGCAGCCGCACCGAGGCGGCTTCGGCGATGGCCTCGTCGATGCTGCGGCCCTCGTCGCGCAGCTGGTTGGCGAATTCCACGATCAGGATGCCGTTCTTGGCCGCCAGCCCCACCAGCATCACGATGCCGATCTGGCTGAAAAGATTGAGCGAACCGCCCGTCACCCACAGCCCGATCAGCGCGCCCAGCACCGCCAGCGGCACGGTGAGCATGATGACCACCGGGTGGATGAAGCTCTCGAACTGCGCCGCAAGCACCAGGTACACGATCAGCAGCGCCATGGCGAAGGTGAAGAGCACCGCGCCGCCGGCCTTCAGGTATTCGCGCGACTCGCCCTTGAAATCGACCTGGGCGATGTCGGGCAGCTCCTCGGCGGCGACCTGCTTCACCCAGTCGATGGCCTCGCCCAGGGTGTAATCCGACGCGACGGCTCCGGAAATGGTGATGGCGCGCAGGCGGTTGAAGCGGTTGAGTGCGCCGGGTTCGGCCACCTCGCTGAGCGTGACCACGGTGGCAAGGGGCACCAGCGCCCCGGTGCGGGTGCGCACCTGGATGTTCTCCAGGTCCGCCGGCGCGCCGCGATCGTCCTGCCGCGCCTGCAGCACCACGTCGTACTCCTCGCCGGCATCGACATAGGTCGTCACGCGGCGCGAGCCCATCAGGGTTTCCAGGGTGCGGCCGATGTCCTGCACCGAGATGCCGAGATCCGCGGCGCGCGCGCGATCGATCTGCACGCGCAGCTGCGGGCGGGTTTCCTTGTAGTCGGAGTCCACCGCGATCAGGCCGGGATTCTCCTCGGCGCGCGCCAGGATGCGGTCGCGCCACTGCGCCAGCTCTTCATAATCGGGGCCGCCCAGCACCACGCTGAAGGGCTGGCCGCGGCTGCGCACCAGCCCGGTGCGCACCGACGGAAAGGCACGCACACCGGGGATTTCCGCCAGCTTCGGACGAAGCTGATCGACCACTTCGTTGGTGGTGACGCTGCGTTCGCGCCAGTCCTTGAGGAACACGATCGCCATGCCGGTGTGCATTTCCTCGCTGCCACCCCAGCCCGCCGGCGCGCGCGTATTGACCCGCTCCAGCGGCTGCCCTTCGCCCAGGAAAGGCGCCAGCGCATCCTCCAGCTTGCCGATTTGCTGCACGGTGTAGTCGTAGCCGGCGCCTTCCGGGCCGGACACGGAGATGAAGAAGGCGCCGCGGTCCTCCATCGGGGCAAGCTCGCTGGGCACCCGCTGGGCCACCAGCAGGCTGGCACCGAGCGCGCCCAGCATCACCAGCGCGAACAGCAGCGGCTTGCGGCTGGTGGCTTCGATCTGGCGCCGATAGGCGCGCGCCACCCGATCGAGCAGCCGGTTGATCCCGCCCGCCAGACCGCGCGCCTGCCCGTGCGGTCGCACCAGCTTGGAGGACATCATCGGCGTCAGCGTGAGCGCCACGAAGGCGGATATGGCGATGGCCGCGGCCAGCGCCACGGACAGCTCGCGGAACAGCCGCCCGGTGTTGCCTTCCATGAAGCCCACCGGCAGGAACACGGCCACCAGCACCGCGGTCGTCGCGATCACCGCGAAACCCACCTGGCGGGTGCCGCGGATCGCGGCCACCAGCGGCGGCTCGCCCAGGTCGCAGCGCCGCTGGATGTTCTCCAGCACCACGATGGCATCGTCCACCACCAGCCCGATGCACAACACCAGCGCCAGCAGGGTCAGCAGGTTGATGGAAAAACCGAAGGCGAACAGCGCGATGAAGGCCGAGACCAGGCAAACCGGCACGGTGACGGCGGGAACGATCGCCGCGCGCAGGCTGCCGAGGAAGAGGTAGATCACGATCAGCACCAGTGCCAGCGCCTCGAACAGGGTCGAGTACACGCGGTCGACTGCCGCTTCGATGAAGACCGTGTTGTCGAAGGCCACGAAGATGCTCAATCCTTCGGGCAGCGCCGCCTGGATGCGCCCGGCTTCGCCTCGCACGGCGCGCGCCACGTCCAGCGCGTTGGCGGTGGAGGTCTTGATGACGCCGAGGCCCAGGTTCGACTGGCCGTTGCTGCGATAGTAGGAACGCCGCTCGGTGGAGGCGCGCTCCACCTGTGCCACGTCGCCCAGCCGCACCAGATAGCCGTCTTCGCCCTTGCGCAGCACCAGCGCGGCGAAGTCCTCCGGCTGCAGATAGTTGCGAGCCACGCGCAGGGTGAAGTCCCGTTCCGCCGATTCGATGCGCCCGGCCGGAAGCTCCACGTTCTCGCGCCGCAGCGCATCCTCCACGTCGGCCACGGTCAGTCCGCGCGCGGCCAGCGCATCGCGGTTCAGCCAGAGGCGCATGGCGTAGCGCTGCTCGCCACCGACCATGACGCTGGCCACGCCATCCAGCGCGGAGAGCTGGTCGACGACATAGCGGTTGGCGTAGTCGGTCAGCTCCAGCGTATCCATCGTGGTGGAGCTCATGTTGAGCCACAGGATCGGATCGGCGTCGGCCTCGACCTTTTCCACGCGCGGAGGGTCGGCTTCCTGCGGCAGCCGACTGAGCACGCGGCTGATGCCGTCGCGCACGTCGTTGGCCGCCGCTTCGATCTCGCGGCTCAGCGAGAACTCGATGGTGAGGCTGGAACGCCCGTTGGCGCTGCGCGACTCGATCGTTTCCACTCCCTCGATGCCGGAAACGGCGTCTTCGAGTATCTGCGTCACGCGGCTTTCGACCACGGCGGCCGAGGCGCCCGGATAGCTCACTCCCACCGAAACCACGGGCGGATCGATGGCGGGCAGCTCGCGCAGGGTGAGCCGGGTGAAGGCCATCAGGCCCAGCGCCACCAGCAGCAGGCTCATCACCGTGGCCAGCACCGGCCGCTTGATCGACAGATCGGAAATCCTCATGCCGCGCGCTTCCCCGCCCGCGCCGTCACGACGCCGGCTCCGGCTCCACGACCCGCACCTGCGCGCCGGGGCGCAGCTTGACCGTCCCCTCGACCACGATGCGCTCGCCCGCGGCAACCCCGGAGAGGATTTCCACTTCGCCGCGGCGGCGCGCGCCCAGCGTCACGTCGACTTGCGCCACCTTGTCTCCCGGTTCGATGCGGTAGAGATAGGCGCGCGTGCCGATCTGTTCCACCGCAATCTCCGGCACCGTCAGGGCGCGGCGTACCGGCTGCAGCAGGCGCACCGTCAGCAGCATTCCCGGACGCAGCAGGCCCTCGGGATTGGGCAGGAGCGCGCGCACGGTGACGGCGCGCGTCAGCGGGTCCACGCGCGAACCCACCGCCGTCACCTCGCCTTCGAAGGTCCGGCCGGGAAAGGCGGGACTTTCGGCGCGCACGGTCTGCCCCGTGGCGATCTGGCCGAGGCGGGTTTCCGGCACCGCGAAATCGAGCTTGATGGTGCGGATGTCGTCGAGCGTGGTGATGACCGTTCCCGGCGTCACCAGCGCACCGGGACTGACGCGGCGAAAACCGAGCACGCCGGTGAATGGGGCGCTGAGGATGCGGTCGGCCAGCGCGGCGCGGATCGCGTCGGCGCGGGCCCGGGCGGCGTCGCGCACCGAGAGCTGGGTATCGAGCTGGCTGCGCGGGATCGTGCCCTGCTTCACCAGTTCGGCGAGGCGGTCGTACTGCTTGCTGGCTTCGACATGGGTGGCCTGTGCCGCTTCCAGCTGGGCCACTTCGGCGCGCCCGGACAGATCCACCAGCACCGCGCCGGCTTCGACGAAATCCCCGTCCTGGAAATTGATGCGCGTGACCGTCTCGGTGACCTTGGCGGTCAAGGTCACCGATTCGCTGGCCTGGGCCGTGCCGAGCGAACGGATCTCGTCCTGCCAGTCGCTTTCAACCACCGTTCCGGCGGTGACGGCCGCCGCCTGCGGGCCACCGCCCTGTGGTCCCGGCGCGCCGCTGCGGCCGCAGCCGGTGAGCAGGATCGCTGCGGCCAGCAGGCCGGGGCCTGCGACCCTGCGGAAAAAATGGGCGAGTGGGAGCCTTGATGCGGTTCGCAAGACGAATCATCCGGAAAACAGGAACAGATTCCCGCGATTCTAGGCGCGCACCGGGCCGAACGCATGGGTGATCGGTCATGGGTGGGGCAAGCACCCGCCGCCAGCGCAAGATGCGGGCCGAAGCTTCAGACCATGCGCAAATGGCTTTGGCGCAGCCAGGCGCGCGCGTCCTGCGCGTCGTTTTCGAACCAGACCCGCGCCGAGCCGAGGCGAAAGGTGTAGCCCCAGGCGTCCATATCCGCCATGAGCCGCGCGCTGCCCACGCCGGGAAGGCGTTCGGCCAGGAGGATCTGCAGGTAACAGGTGGCGTCTTCTTCGGCGATGGAATCGGTGGCGTCGGTATGCACCTGCACGCGCCGCTCGGGCGGCTGCACGATGAGGTGGCAGGCTTCGTGCAGGGCCGAATGCACCGGCGTGTCCGAGCGCACATAGACCCGATGGCCGATCACTCCGGCCTCGGGCGCGCCCCAGTAGCTTCCGGGAATGGCCGCACCGTCCGGCACTTCGACCAGGTTCAGGCCGAACGACTCCAGCAGCGCGGCCAGCGGCTCGCTGCCGATGTCGGCCAGGCGCAGCACGTCGGTCTCGGCAGGTGCGTCGGACATCGCGGATTCCCGCCGGATCGGCGGTCAGGCCGGAGCCGAGCCGCCTTCGTCGCGCTCGGACAGCGATACGGAAATGTCCAGGACATCGTGCTCGCCGTCGCGCACCAGATCGACCTTCACCGCCTCCAGATCGACGCTGACGTATTTGCGGATCACTTCCAGCAGCTCGCGCCGCAGCAGGGGAAGGTAGTCCGGCCCGCCGCGCGAGCCGCGCTCCTGCGAGACAATGATGCGAAGCCGCTCGCGTGCGATGCTGGCGGTATCTTTCTTCGGCCGCAGAAAATCGAACAGACCCATCGGATCAGCCTCCGAACAGCTTGGAGAAGAAACCCTTCTTCTCGACCTGGGTGAAGCGCAGCGGGCGGTCTTCGCCCAAAAGCCGCGCCACGGCATCTTCATAGGCCTGCGCCGCAGGCGTCTGTGGCTCCAGGATCACCGGCTCGCCCTTGTTGGAAGCATTGAGCACATCGGGCGATTCGGGAATCACGCCAAGAACGGGAATGCCGAGGATTTCCTCGACATCCTTGATCGAAAGCATCTCGCCCACTTCCACGCGCGCCGGGTTGTAGCGCGTCAGCAGCAGGCTGTCCTTCACCTTGCCGCCCTGTTCGGCCTTGCGGGTCTTGGCCGCGAGCAGGCCGAGGATGCGGTCGGAATCGCGCACCGAGGATACTTCGGGATTCACCACGACCACGGCGATGTCGGCGAAATACATGGCGAGGAAGGCGCCACGCTCGATGCCGGCGGGCGAGTCGCAGAGGATGTAGTCGAAACCGTCCTCGGCCAGTTCCTTGAGCACGCGCTCCACGCCGTCCTGGGTGAGCGCATCCTTGTCGCGTGTCTGCGAAGCGGCCAGCACATAGAGGCTGTCCAGGCGCTTGTCGCGGATCAGCGCCTGCTTGAGTGTGCAGTCACCGTTGATGACGTTGACGAAGTCGTACACCACGCGGCGCTCGCAGCCCATGATGAGGTCGAGATTGCGCAGGCCCACGTCGAAATCGATGACCGCGGTCTTCTTGCCGCGCTGTGCCAGGCCGCAGGCCAGGCTGGCGCTGGTGGTGGTCTTGCCCACGCCGCCCTTACCGGACGTTACGACGATGATCTGGGTCAAGGGGAAATTCTCCGTTGGATCCGGTGGATGGGGAAATGACCGGCGCGGCGCATCGGTGCGCCGGTCTGTTCGGGTGCGGCGGGGTGTGGCATCAGCCCAGCTCGGCCAGATGCAGGCTGTCGGCCTCCAGCCAGACCTGCACCGCCTTGCCGCGCAGTTCACGCGGAACTTCCTCGATCACCCTGTAACGCCCGGCGATCGCCACCAGTTCGGCGTGGAACTCGCTGCAGAATATACGGGCTTTCTCGTCGCCCTGCGCTCCCGCCAGCGCGCGCCCGCGCAGCGCACCGTACACGTGCACCGATCCATCCGCGATGACCTCGGCCCCGGCGCCGACTCCCGCGGCCACCACCAGATCGCGCCCCTGGGCATAGACCTGCTGGCCCGAGCGCACGGGTGCGGTGTGCATCAGCGAAACCCCGGTTGCGGGCGCCACCGGGGCCACGGACGCCACGGGCGCAGTCGGTTCGGGAGCAGCGCGCGCGGCCTGCGGCGGTTCGCGCTCCGCGCTCTCGTACTGGGCGCGGAACTTGGCCAGCAGCGGCAGCCCCAGGCTCTGTGCAAGCGCGTCGATTTCGCGCGTGCCGTAGGCCAGCGCCACGGGGATCACGCCGGCCTGGCGCAGCGACTCCAGCAGCGCGCCCGCGGTCGTCGCGTCGGGCGCCTGCGACAGCCCGCCGAAATCCACCACGACCGCTGCGCGTGCGAACAGGTTGGGCGCGCGCGCGACGCGTTCGCGCATTTCCTCGCCCAATCGCGCCACGTCCAGCGTCCGGATGCGCAGGTTGGCGATGCCCACCTGCCCCATCTTGAGCTCGCCGGCCTGCTCGTAATCGGATCGAGACGCCATGCTCAGGCGACCTCGCCGGCCGATGCGGTGCGGTGCGGTCGCTCCGAAAGCCACGGCAGGTCCGGCAGCCCGGGGCCTTCCAGCCAGCGCGTCTTCACCCAGGAATAGCAACCCAGCTCCTTGACCAGCATCGACACGCGCAGTCCGTTCTCGTCCATCACACGCTGTCCGACCTCCTGGAATCCATAGGTGCCGTGAAACACCAGGGCGGTGTCGTTGCGCGGCTCGAGGAAGACCTCGCAGGTCAGCAGCGGCGTGCGCACCTCGGCGAAGCTGGTGACGTCGGCATAGAAGATGCGCCCGACGCCGCCGCCGCGCTGCGCGCTGGCGATGACCACCCGGTCGATGTAGAGGAACTGCGGGTAGCGCGACCGGAACCAGCGGTAGTTGCTGCTGGCATAGCGGCTGTTCTCGTCGTAGGCGATGAGGAAGCCGACGATGCGGCCCGCCGACTCGGCCACGCGGAAGTAGGCCGCCTCCTCGAAGCCGAAGCGCAGCTGCGCCTCGGTCAGGGGCAGGATGGACGGGCCTGCGGCGTTGTTCAACGCGAGAACGACATCCAGCTCGTCCTCGCGCACTTCACGGATCTGGATCGGCATTGCGCACTCCGTACGGGGCGCGCGGACGGTGGTGCACCGCGCGCCGGCAAGAGCGGCATTATCGCATGGCGGCTGGTTTTTTTTGTCCGCGCCGCGTCCGGGACCTGGATTTCCGGAGATATTGGAATGCCTGCTCGGTCGGCTTCTGGCACCATTGAGCATCCAGCCGCACCGCCTGCGGGATGCCGAATGGCCACGAACGTCGTATTCGACCTTGCGAAACTGCGCCGCAGCTGCGCGCAGTGCTCGCTGCACCAGCTCTGCCTGCCGGCCGGCATCGACCACGATGATCTGGATCGGCTCGACGCCATCGTGCGCCGCCATCGGCCACTGGCGCGCTGCGAGCGCCTGTACCGGATCGGCGACACGATGGACGCCCTGTATGTGGCGCGTGAAGGAAACTTCAAGACCGTCGCCATCAACAGCGACGGCGAGGAACAGATCATCGGCTTCCACCTGCCCGGCGAGCTGATGGGCCTGGATTCGCTCGGTACCGGACAGCACCGCTGCGAGGCCGAGGCGCTCGGGCCGGCGCTGGTCTGCGAAATCCCGATCACCGCGCTGGAGGACGTCATCCACGCCGTGCCGGGCCTGAGCGCACAGTTGCTGCGGGTGATCGGACGCAGCGTGGCGCTCGATCAGGACCACCTGGAGATGCTGGGCCGACGCCAGGCGCAGGAGCGCATCGCCATGTTCCTGCACGTACTTTCCGAGCGTTACCGTTCGCTGGGCCACCCCGCCACCGAATTCAGCCTGCCCATAAGCCGCGAGGACATCGCGCGCTATCTGGGGCTGGTGATCGAAACCGTGAGCCGCGGTTTCACCCGGCTGCAGGACGAGGGCGTCATCAAGGTGCGCGGACGCCAGCTTCGCATCATCGATCCGGCCCAGCTCGAGGCCCTCGCACTCGGGCCACAGGACGCACCGCGCGAACAATCCTGCTCGCGCAGCGCCTGAGCCGAGGCCCGTTCCCATGCCCCGGCACGCTCGCGCAGGCCTTGCCCTGTTTGCGCTGACGGTCTCTCCGGCCTTCGCCCAGCCCACCCGGGCACCGGAGCACTGCGCGACCATCGCGATGGATATCGAACGGCTGGCCTGCTACGACGCCTTCTTTCGCCTGACTGTGGAAGACACCCGCGCCGCAGATGATCGTGCCAGCGCCGCCGCAGATGCGCTGGTCCAGGCTGCGCCTGCGGAGCCGCCGCCCGATCCCGGCCGCTCGGCCGATGCGCCGGCCGACAACCGCGAGGTACTGCCTTTTGAAGAGGCCACCGCGGCACTGGCCAACGCCGGGCGCGGCTCGCTGCTGGATCGGCGCTGGGAGCTGGCGCGCGATTCCAAGCTCGGCGTATTCAACCTGCGCGCCTACAAACCCATCTACGCACTGCCTTTTTTCTGGGCCGCCCGCACCAACGAACTTCCGCAGTCGCCCAATCCGGCCAACTCCGTGACCGAGTGGGAAAACGTGCAGCCGGTCGAAGGCAAGTTCCAGCTCAGCTTCAAGACCAAGATCGCCGAAAGCCTTTTCGGCGACAACGGCGACCTGTGGGGCGCCTACACCCAGACCTCGCGCTGGCAGCTGTACAACGGCGAGAACTCGCGCCCGTTCCGCGAAACCAACTACGAACCCGAGCTGATGCTGGTGTTCCGCAACCGCTACCACTTCCTGGGCTGGAGCGGGCGGATGGCAGGCATCAGCCTCAACCACCAGTCCAACGGCCAGAGCGACCCGCGCTCGCGCAGCTGGAACCGCATCGTCGCCACGGTGGGTCTGGACCGGGAAAACTGGGCGCTGGTGATCCATCCCTGGTGGCGCCTGCCGGAAGGCACGCGCGAGGACAACAACCCGGGCATCGAGGACTACATCGGTCGCGTCGACGCCATGCTGGTGTGGCGCAACGGCGAGCACGAGATCTCCGCCGTGGCGCGCCACTCGCTGCGCGGCGGCGAGCGTTCGCACGGATCGTTCCAGCTCGACTGGGGATTTCCGCTCGATGGCCCGCTGCGCGGCCACGTCCAGGTCTTCAGCGGCTATGGCGAAAGCCTGATCGATTACAACCACGCTTCCACCTACGTCGGCGTGGGCATTTCGCTGCTGGAGTGGTTCTGAGGCAAACGCAGGAGCTCGGCCACCCGGATCGCGGCCGGGCCTTTCCCCTACACTCGGGGCATGCACACGCCCAACGAATCCTCAGACGCGCCGCTGCGCGAAGTTTCCTTTTCCGCCGTCGACCAGCCGTTGAGCGATGACGTAAGCCGCCTCGGCAGCCTGCTTGGCGAGATGCTGGTGGACCAGCGCGGCGAGGACTTCCTCGCCCTGATCGAATCCATCCGCATCGCCGCAATCGGCCGGCGCGAGCGCGGCGAGGCGGAAGTGGTGCTGCGCCAGCATCTGGAAACCATGGCCCCGGCCACCGCCGAAGCGGTGGTTCGCGCATTCGCCGCCTACTTCAACGCGGTGAACCTGGCCGAGCGCGTGCACCGCATCCGCCGCCGCCGCGACTACCAGCGCGCCGGCAGCGCACCCCAACCCGGCAGCCTGCGCGCGGTGCTGGAAGACCTCAAGGCGGACGGTGTGGAGTTCGACACGCTGGCGCAGTGGCTGCCGCGCCTCCAGCTCGACCTGGTGTTCACAGCCCATCCCACCGAGGCCATGCGCCGCGCCCTGCTGGAGAAGGAACAGCACGTGGTGCGCGGCCTGATCGTTTCGATGGACCCGAGCCTCACCCCGCAGGAACGGCGCGCCGAAACCGGGCGTATTCGCACCGCGCTCACGGCCGCCTGGCAGACCGCCGAAAGTCCGCCCTCGCGCCCCACCGTGGCCGACGAACTGGAGCACGTCGGATTTTATCTTTCCGAGGTGATCTACCGGGTGCTGCCGGTGTTCCACGAGGCGCTGGACGAGGCGATCGAAGCGGTCTACGGCCGGCGCCTGCCGCTGCCGCGCGCGCTGCGCTTCGGCTCGTGGGTGGGCGGGGACATGGACGGCAACCCGAATGTGGGAGCCGACACCATCGCCGCCACCCTGGCGCGCCAGCGCCAGATGGTGATCGCGGCCTATCGCCGCGACCTGCAGCACCTCTCCGGCCTGCTCAGCCAGTCGCCGGAGCGCGCCGGCGTGGACACCGCTGTGTTCGACCGCATCGAGGACTACCGCAGGCGCTTTCCGGAGTCTGCGGCGCAGGAGCACCCGCGCCACGCCGACATGCCCTACCGCACCCTGCTGGCGCTGGTCGACGCGCGGCTTGCGGCCACCGCGCAAGGCGATGCGGAAGCCTATGGAAACCCGTCCGAGTTCGAGGCCGATCTGGCGCTGCTCGCCGGCAGCCTCGCCGCGCATCGCGGCGCCCACGCCGGCGCATTCAACCTGCGCCGCGTGCAGCGCCGCGCCGAAGCCTTCGGCTTCCACCTCGCCACGCTCGATGTGCGCCAGGACGCCGCTGTGCACTCCGAAGCGCTGGCGCAGTGCCTGAGCGATCCCGCGTTTCCCGGAACCGATCCTGCCGCGCGCGCGGCGCGGCTGACCGCGCTGCTCGCGGCGCCTGCCGACGCAGTCGAGATCGACTCCCTGCCCGAGCCCGCGCGCGGCACCCTGGCGGTGTTCCGCACCCTGGCGCAGGCGCGACGCGGCTACGGCGACGCCGCGCTCGGACCCTGCATCGTGAGCATGAGCCGGTGTGCCGCCGACGCGCTGGCGGTGCTGGCGCTGGCGCATCTGGCGGGCGATGCGGACGCAGAGCAAGCGCTGGACGTGGCGCCGCTGTTCGAAACAGTGGCCGATCTCGAAGCTGCGCCGCAAACCCTGCGCGAACTTCTCGGCGAACCGCGCTACCGCGCCCACCTCGTCGCGCGCGGGGATCGGCAGATCGTGATGCTGGGCTATTCCGACAGCGCCAAGGATGCCGGCATGCTGGCCTCGCGTTTCGCCCTGCAGCAGGCCCAGATCGCGCTTCTGGAAATCGCGCGCGAGTTCGGCGTGCGGCTGGTTTTCTTCCACGGCCGCGGCGGCTCGATCAGCCGCGGCGGCGGCAAGACCGAGCACGCGGTGATCGCCGCGCCGCGCGGCAGCGTCGATGGCCACCTGCGCGTCACCGAACAGGGCGAGGTCATCCACCGCCGCTACGGCATCCGCGCGCTGGCGCTGCGCAACTTCGAGCAGGTCGCCGGCGCCGTGCTGCGTACCGGGCTGCGCCCGCGCAGGCCGGAGCCGCGCGAGGCGATCTGGCGCGAGCGCATGCGCGAGATGGCGCAGGTCTCGCGCACGGCCTACCGCGCCCTGGTGCACGAAGACCCGCAGTTCGCGGCGTACTTCCGCGAGGCCACGCCGATCGACCTGATCGAACGCCTGCGGCTGGGCTCGCGCCCGGCCAAGCGCGCCGGCAGCGGCGACGTCGGTTCGCTGCGCGCCATTCCCTGGGTGTTCGCCTGGGCGCAGACCCGCGGCAACCTCACCGCCTGGTACGGCGTGGGTGCGGGGCTGGCGCACGGCGCGGCGGCCTGGGGCCGCGAGGCGCTGGCGGAGATGGTCCGCGACTGGGCCTTCTTCGCCACCCTCGTGGACGACCTGGAAATGGCGCTGGCCAAGACGGACCTGGGCATCTTCGAGGGCTATTCGCGCCAATCGCCCCTGCACGAGGCGTTCCACCCGCGCATCCGCGCCGAGTTCGCGCGTACCCGAGACACCGTGCTGTCGCTGCGCGGTGCCGACGAGCTGCTCTCGCAGGACCCGAAGCTGCGCCGCTCGATCCGGCTGCGCAATCCCTACGTCGATCCGATCAACCTGCTGCAGCAGAGCCTGCTGCGGCGCTGGCGCGCCGACGGGCGCCCCGAGGACGCGAGCTACCGCGCCCTGGTCGCCACGGTGAACGGCATCAGCGCGGGGCTCCAGAACACCGGCTGAGGCCCGCGCGCCCCGCGCCGGCGCTCCAAGCGCGGGTACGCATCAGCCGAGCGAGGCCAGCCACTCGTCGTCCGAGCCCTCGTTCACGCCCTCGAACAGCGCCGTGGAAAGGTAGCGTTCCCCGGTGTCGGGCAGCATGGCCAGCACCACCGAGCCTTGTGGCGCGCGCTGCGCCACGCGCAGTGCGGCCGCCGCCGTGGCACCGGCGGATATGCCGACGAACAGCCCTTCTTCCGCCGCCAGCCGACGCGCGGTGGCAATGGCCTCCTCGTCGCTCACCGTCAGGAGCTCGTCGTGCAGCTCGCGGTTGAGGACTTCGGGCAGGAAATCCGGCGTCCAGCCCTGCACCTTGTGCGGCTTCCACTCCGCGCCGCCCAGGAGCGATGCGCCGGCCGGTTCGGCGGCGACGAGCTTCACTTCCGGCCGCGCCAGCCGGAGCATCTCGCCCGCGCCGGTGAAGGTGCCGCCGGTGCCCCAGCCGGAAACGAAGTAGTCCAGCCGACGTCCCGCGAAATCCTGCAGGATCTCCGCGCCGGTGGTGCTGCGGTGGTAGGCCGGATTGGCCGGGTTGGCGAACTGGCTGGCGAGGAACCAGCCGTGCGTTTCGGCCAGCTCGCGCGCCCTGGCGACCGCGCCGGTGGTGCGCGCCGCGGCGGGCGTCAGGAGCACCTTGGCGCCGTAGGCACGCATCAGCTTGCGGCGTTCGATCGAGAAGGTCTCGGTCATCACCGCCACGAAGCGGTAGCCGCGCGCGGCGGCCACGAGGGCCAGCGCCACGCCGGTGTTTCCCGAGGTGGCCTCGATGATGGTGTCGCCGGGCTGGAGCACGCCGCGCTGCTCGGCGTCGAGCACGATCGCCAGCGCCAGGCGGTCCTTGACCGAGCCGCCGGGATTGAACGCCTCGACCTTGGCGTAGACGGCGGCGTGCTCGGGCGCCAGGCGATTCAGGCGCACGATCGGGGTGCGGCCGATGGTTTCGACGATGGATTGGTACAGGGCCATGGGGGATTCCTGGAAAGAGGCGGGCTTGGCCCGGGCCTGCGCATGGTGGGCGCGGTCGCGGCGCGGGAAAAATGGCGGGATCGCGTTTTAATATGCTTTCGGGTTATAAGCTCGGTCGCGCGGGTGCTTGGACACCCGCCATTTCGCGCCGTTAGCGTGCACATCGCCATTCCATATGCCATGACGCCATGACACTGACCCAGCTGCGCTACCTCGTCGCCATCGCCGACTCCGGCCTCAACATCACCCAGGCGGCCGAGTGCGTGCATGCCACCCAGCCCGGGCTGTCCAAGCAGCTCAAGCAATTGGAGGACGAACTGGGTTTCCAGCTCTTCCTGCGCCGCGGCCGCAGCCTGGATTCGATCACCGCGCCAGGCGTGGAGGTGATCGCGCGCGCCCGCAAGGTGCTGCTGGAAGCCGGCAACATCCGCGCGCTGGCGGCCAATCTGCGCGGGGAAATCCAGGGCGAGCTGGCGATCGGCACCACCCACACCCAGGCGCGCTACGTGCTGCCTCCGATCATCGGCCCGCTGCGCGAGCGCTTCCCCGAGGTCAGCATCCACATCGTCCCGACCGGCGAAGGCGAGGCATTGGCGGAGCTGGGGCGAGGCGCGGACCTGGCGCTGGTAAGCAGTTCGGGCGCACCGCCCGGCGGCGGCATCGCGGTGCCGCTGTATTCCTGGCGTCGCGTGGTGATGGTGCCGCGCGGTCACGCCCTGGCGCGGCTCGATCGCGCCCCCACGATCGAGGAGCTGGCGCGCGAGCCGATCGTGAGCTACGAATCCTCGCTCAAGCCCGAATCCTCGCTGCGAACCGCTTTCGCGCGCGCGGGTCTGGAGCCGCGCATCGCCTTCACCGCGCGCGACGCCGATCTCATCAAGACCTATGTGCGCGCCGGCCTGGGCATCGGGGTGCTGGCGGAAATGGCCGTTTCGGCCAGAGACGACGCCGACCTCGTGCCGCTGCACGCCGATGCGCACTTCGCGCCCTGCATGGCCTGGGGCGTATTGCCGCGCGAACGGGTGCCGCGCAACTACACCCTGAGCCTCCTGACCCTGCTTGCGCCCCAGCTCGATGCCCGCGATCTGCGGCGCGCATTGCAAGGCAGTTTCGAGGGACAGTGGCCGACGCCGCCGGCCTGGTCGCAGCGCGGCTGATCGCGCCGTGTTTCAGCCCAACTGCTGGCGCAGCGCCGCGGCGACGCGTTCGAACTCGGCGGCCATGGCCGCCGCACGACGCGGCGCATCGGTCACCATGCCCTGGCGGGCATCCTGCTCCATGCTGCGCGCCAGCCCGGACAGGGTGCGCGCACCGAGGTTGGCGCTGGTGGACTTGAGCGTATGCGCCAGCCCGGCCAGCGCCGCATTGCCGCCCGCGGCGGCGTGTTCCTGGATGCGTCCGATCACCGCCGGCGCATCGTCGAGGAAGACCCGCACCAGCGAAGCGAACTCCGCACCCATGATGTCGCGCAGTTCGCCGAGTATTTCCAGATCGAGCGCTGGCCCGGTGACCGGAGCCGAAACCGTGGCCGCGTGCGGACGCAGCGCCCCCAGCGGCGGCGGCACGCGCGCGGCAACCGGCGGCTTTGCTGCCGGCCGCGCGGTCGCCACGGCCACCGGAACCTGCGTCACGGGCGCCGCCGGCTGCGCGGCCATCCAGTTGCGCAGCGTGGACTCCAGCAGGGCGCGGTTGAGCGGCTTGGAGAGATAGTCATCCATGCCTGCATCCAGGCACTTCTCGCGGTCGCCCAGCATGGCATTGGCGGTCATCGCGATGATGGGCAGCCGCGCCAGCCGGTGCGCCTTCTCGTGCTGGCGGCGCTGGCCGGTGGCGGTATAGCCATCCATGATCGGCATCTGGCAATCCATGAGCACCGCGACATAGCTCCCGGCGTTCATCTTTTCGAGCGCCTCCTTGCCGTTCTCCGCGCTGTCGAAGGCGACCCCGGCCAGGCTGAGCAGGCGCTGCGCGACCTGGCGGTTGACCGGGTTGTCCTCCACCAGCAGCACCCGCCCTGCCGCCGCATCGGACGCAGCGGACGCGGGCGGAGAGGCCGGCGCCGCTTCGACGACAGTGGGCGCAGCCTGCATCGGCGGTGGAAGAGGCGCGACTTGCGCTATTGGGCTTTCCGCAGCCGCCGGAGTGGATACAGGCTGCACCGGACTGCGGACGGATTCCGCCCGGGCAGGTTCCAGCCCCGGAATCTCGTCCAGCGGCGTTGCCGGCGTTTCCGGCAACGGCGCGACATCGCCCGACCCGATCACCTCCGAATCCGTTCCTTCGGCCTCGGCGCGCGCATCGAGCAGCGCGACCAGGCGCTGGCGCAGTTCGCGATCGTCGCTGTCGCGCGGCAATACATGGCAGCCCGGCTCCGCCCCCAGCTCACCCGGCAGCGCCTCTTCGCCGCGCAGATAGACCCGCACCGTCTGGTCCGCGCGCGTCTCGCGCAGCAGGTTGCGGTGCAATGCGCGCACCGTGGTGGGAATCGACGTGGCGTCGACGAGCACCAGATCGAAGGGCCGCTGCCCCGGCCCCGGCGCGGCGCGCAGCCTCGCCAAGGCATCCTGGGTGTTGCCGGCGTGCACGAATCCCACGCCCCACTGCTGCATCAGTGCGGCCAGCCGACGCTGCTGGGTGGCATTAGCGGTCACCAGCAGTGCGCGCAGGCTGGCGACCTCGCGCACCACGCCGCCCTCGATGTCGCCGGGCGCCTTGTCGAGCAGCACTTCGAACCAGAACGTCGCGCCCTTGCCGGGCGAGGAGTCGACGCCGATCGTGCCGCCCATGAGGGTGATGATGCGCTTGCAGATGGCCAGTCCCAGCCCGGTGCCCCCGAAAGTGCGGGTGGTGGACGCGTCGGCCTGAGAGAAGGGCTGGAACAGGTGCGCCGCCGCCTCGCGCGAGATGCCGATTCCGGTATCGCGCACCTCGAAGCGCAGCTTGTTGCGGGTGCGGGTCGCGCCGGGCTGGGTGATGTGCACGCTGACGCTGCCGCGATCGGTGAACTTGATCGCGTTGCTGACCAGGTTGGTGAGCACCTGCCGCAGCCGCACCGGATCGCCGCGCACCGCAAGCCGGACCTTGGGATCGATCGACAATCCCAGACGCAGTCCCTTGGCCTCGGCGCTCTTTTCCATCAGCCGCAGCACGCTGACGGTGAGCTCCTTCAGGTTGACGCCGACATTCTCCAGCTGCAGTTTCTGGGCATCGAGCTTGGAGTAGTCGAGGATGTCGTCCACGATGCGCAGCAGCTCGCGCGAGGAGCTGTAGGCCGTGCTCAGGTAGTCGCGCTGGTCGGGCGTGAGCTGGGTGGAAAGCACCAGATCCAGCAGCGGGATGACGCCGTTGAGCGGGGTGCGGATCTCGTGGCTCATGGTGGCGAGAAACTCGCCCTTGGCCATCGTGGCCGCCTCGGCCTCCTGCTTGGCGCGCAGCAGCTCGCGTTCCAGCGCGCGGTGGCGCTCCAGCTCGGCGCGAAGCTCGCCGTCGGAAGCCGGCTCCGCGCCCACGGCGCCACTTGCAGCGGCGGGAGCCGTGCCGGACGCGCCGGGGACTTCGACCGAAGCCCGGCCAGGGCGCGGCAGCAGAAGGATCGAAGCCAGGCCCAGCCCCGCCCCCAGCGCGGAAACCAGGGCCAGAACCATCGACAGGGCCGGCAGCGCCAGCGCCGCAAGCCCCGCAACCAGGCCGATTCCGCATCCAAGAAGCGCAGTCCAACGTGCCAGATGCATCAGAGCACCGCCGAGTTGAAGTCGAAATCCAGCGAACTGCCGGCCGTCTGCACCAGGTTGCCCTGGATGTAGTCGATGCCCGACATCCATAGCACCGCCGCGGTGCGGGTGTCCTCCACGCGCGGGGCGATGACCCCCACGGTGCGCTCGTGCATGCGGTCGACGAGCTGGTTGAAGGCGCTGCGCTGCTCGCTGCTGCCCAGCCGCGTGATGAGGTCGGGCGCGACCTTGACCAGATCCACCGGCAGCACGTGCAGCATGCCGTCCTGATCCTCGCTGCCGCGGTAGTGGCTGAGGCAGAAGCGCACCCCGCGCACCACCAGATCGGTGCATACGGCGTGGACCTGATCCAGCGCCAGACCGACCTCGTCGGCATTGATTTCCAGCACCAGCGACTCGCCGAGCTGGCCAGGGCCGGAGATGCGCTCGGCCATCCAGGCGACGTAATCCCCCTGGCACATGGACTCGACCGACTGGTTGACGAACAGCGTCACGCCCTTGGCCATGGCCATGCGGTTGGCGATCACCTCCAGCGCCCGGGCCAGAACCCAGCGGTCGAAATCCGGCAGACGACCAACCTCTCGCACCACCGGCAGCAGCTTGCCGGCCGGAATCACTTCTCCATCGGGCGCATGCAGGCGCAGGAGGGTCTGGTACTGCGCCTGTTCGCCGCCCTGCAGCGCGACGATCGGCTGGAAGTCCAGATCCAGCCGGCCCGGCTGGAAGGCATCGTCCAGCAGCGCAAGGACCCGCGCCGACTGCCCGTGCTCCGGCGCGGCGGGTGCCGACGGCG
>Ga0116141_10001587_pt1 | contig 19512 bp, 17 predicted proteins | sample AD_UKC097_MetaG_FD_89744 | JGI IMG/M metagenome (GOLD analysis project Ga0116141, IMG submission 89744) | Active sludge microbial communities of municipal wastewater-treating anaerobic digesters from USA - AD_UKC097_MetaG | ecosystem: Engineered > Bioreactor > Anaerobic > Digestate | place: USA...
AAACGATCGACTTCGTCCAAGTTCAAGAAAAGCGTTGACTCATAGCAGCCTGAATCTCGGTGAATACCTTGCTTCAACACGCAGATCGGTTCTGATGGAAGTTTTTGAACTTCCTTCTAAGCGTTTTCCGGGAAAATGTAACGGTTCGTGAGGGTTCGGTAATATAATGCTTCGTCTTTTCGGCCCCGTTTGATACATTCGGAAGCATAAATACCGCATTTTTCATTCAGGATTTTTAACGCGGCCTGGTGCTGTGAATCTGAGAGAATGTTACTTTCGATGATTTTCTTCAGCGCCCGGATCCGGTATCTATCCTGTCCCGGCGCCCGGGAAAGCTGGTCACAATGTCCTCCCCGCTTTACGATAAGCGGAGTATCAATGAGGAATACAGGGTGCCGGGAGCTGATCCTCAGCCAAAGATCGTAATCCTCGCATGTGGGAAGACTTTCGTCAAACAGGCCCACAGTTTCAAAAAGATTGCGATCGATCATCACCGCAGATGGACTGACAAGACATCGCTCGAGAGAGCGCTCGAAAATCATCCCCGAATATTTCCGGTGTCGAATTTTGGGATTTACCCTTTTCCCGTTTCGGATCCATATTTCTTCGGTCTGACAGATCAATGCATCTGGACGGGTCCGGAAAAAATCAATCTGGGCGGATAATTTTTTCGGCATCCATAAATCATCTGAATCAAGGAAAGCGATCCAGCGCCCGGTTGCCAGAGCGATTCCCTTGTTTCTTGCGGTGCTGACTCCTTTATTTTCCTGCCTGACGGAAATGATTTTCTCCTTATAGAGATTGAGGATGTTCGGCGTGTTGTCGGTTGAACCGTCATCGACGACAATTAATTCAAAATCCGTGAAATCCTGGGCAAGAACGGAATCGATGGCTTCTCTTACGATCCAGCCCCGGTTGTGTGTTGGAATAATGACGCTGACAAGAGGGTTTGTATTTTTTTTCATTTCCAGGTGAATGATGCTTCCGACAGGGAAGCGTTGGACAAGTCGTAACTTAAATATTATGTTATTTCAGGAGGTTTAATAGGATTTCACCCGTGTGCTTGACTTTTCGAAAACGAAAGGAGTACGAATGATGAAAAATCCAGCCAAAGAAAAACTTAAAACCATCATGAACCTCGAGATGTTAAACACGTTAACGGCTGCCCGGTATGCGGCGGCAAGTTTATTTTGGGGGAAACCGTGGTATCGGCCCGCGGAGCATGGGGTGCGGTTCCAAGGTATATCCATGAAAATGAATCGGTATTCGATGAAAAAACGTCTTGTTATTATGAAAAAAAATACTACAAGACGAACATCCGGAAAAAATAAGGAAATCAAATCCAAAACAAAAACATTCCCATCGGAGCTTGTAATCATGCTGCGGTCATGATGTGTCACCGGTCCGCTGTGAGAGGATGAACAGGCGGATCCTTAAACGTCAGTTCCTCCGGCCACGGTCTTTCATGTCCATCCGGCGGCCCCTTTTTGCATGCGTCAATAACCATACGATTTTGTTCAAAAATAATATCCCGGCCTGGATCCACATTGTTAAAAAGCTTCCACATTATCCTGGAGTTGTCGGACAAATCGATATCTTTATCGAAAACGATGAAGATATTGAATGAATCAAGGTCGCCGATACCAAGCAACGTAGAGGCAAACCGCTTGCTTTTCCAAAACGGCGTCTTTTCCAATGAAAGTGCAAGGATTCGATTTGAGCTGCCCGTTGTTTCCGAAAGTTCCCGCAAAAGATGCCTGCAATTGACTAATCCAGGCACCCGACTTTTCACAATGGAAAATAACAAATCTTCAGGAGGGACACTTGTTACGGAACTTTTCGAAATCCTCGGTGGCTCCCCCTTTAACCTTTGAGTAAGGTCGATCCCAATTTTATCTCCAAAGCAGGGAACAGGGGAGGCGTGATCCAGAACATCAAGGATTCCTTTTGTCAGGGTGACATCGGAGGTCGGATCGAAATTTTTCAAAAGCACTTTTAATACGCCTTCCGCATCTTGAGGGTTTGTATCCCCATCGACTACCGCGATGGCCTTGCAGAAGCTCATCTGGCCCTGCCCCCATAGACCGCTCATCAGTTTTTGAGCATGGCCCGGATATTCCTTGTCCATGGATACCACCACGATGTTGTGAAAGACTCCTTCCCAGGGAAACCAATAATCAAGGATTTCAGGCAGAATCGCCTGGATCATGGGAAGGAATAAGCGTTCGGTTGCCTTGGCCATGTAACAGTCCTCCATGGGGGGACGCCCGACCAGGGTGGCGTGATAAATTGGATTCTTTCGATGCGTCATGGCGGTGACATGAAATACCGGATAGTCATCTGCGAGGGAATAGTATCCGGTGTGGTCTCCAAAAGGACCTTCACGCCGGAACTCATCGGGATCCACATATCCCTCCAGAATAATTTCAGCCTCTGCGGGGATTTCCAGGTCTACAGTGATGCATTTCGCCATTCGGACCGGATTTTTCCTGAGAAAACCGGCAAGGATCATTTCATCCACGTCCCTTGGAAGTGGAGCGGTTGCCGCATAAACGGTTGCGGGATCGGCCCCGATTGCCACGGCAACCGGCATTCGTAACTTTTTCCGACGATATTCGTTATAGTGATGCGCTCCGTCTTTGTGGATATGCCAATGCATTCCCGTGGTGTTTCTGTCAAATACCTGCATCCGATACATCCCCACGTTTCGTTTTCCGGTCGCCAGACTTTTGGTAAATACCAGCGGAAGCGTGATAAACGGCCCGGCATCCCCGGGCCAACAGTGAAGAACGGGTAATTTCGACAAATCGACCTGATCGCCGGTATGCACGACCTGTTGGCAGGGGGGAGGGATTGTTTTTTCCCGGCGTGGGAAAAATTTTGTCACGCTGATCCCAGTTGATAAGAGATGAAAGGTTTCCTTTAAATTTTTCGGCGGATGAAAATGAATTAATTTTCTGATTCGATCTCCCAGTTCATCTAAATGATGAACTCCCAGGGCTATCGTGATTCTGCGTGGACTACCAAAAATATTGGTTGCCACCGGGAAATTCGATCCTTTGACATTTTCGAAAAAAAGCGCTTTTCCTCCCACTGGTTTCTTGGATTCCCTGTTCGTCCATTTGCTGATCTCAAGATAAGGAGAAACGGGGTGCCGGATGTATTGAATCTCTCCTGCTTGATCAAGAATATTCAGAAACTCTTTCAGGTTTTGAAATGACATCCGATTCGCCCAGTTTTTTTTAATTTGATACTCGTTTCGGAGGGAGTCAAATACCCATCCAATTACGATTCCATCATGTCTGAATCATCCGTTTTTTCACATCCACCGCCTGAAAAATTCATCGGCCAGAACCCCGATGAATAGAATAACGGATATTAAGCTGTTCACATGGAAAAAAGCAAAACTAACATTTCTCAAATCATCCGGTTTAACCAGACGGTGCTCAAGAAAAAACAAAAGTCCGATGATAACCACGGTCACCAAGTAAATGCTGTTCATATCAAAGGCGATCAGAAGCATGAAAAAGAAACCGAAGGAAAAAAGGTGAAGCACGGAAGAAATGAAAAGTGCCCTTTTTGTTCCAAACCGCGCAGGAATGGAGAAAAGCCCTTCGATTTTGTCGAACTCCAAATCCTGGCATGAATAAAGAACATCAAAACCGGCAATGTATGTTAAAAGGGCCATGCAGAGCAATAGAATCGGCCATGAAAAGGTGTTTGTTACGGCCACCCATGCGCCCGCAGGTGCTAAAGATATGGCGAACCCGAGATAAAGGTGGGCCAGACAGGTAAACCGCTTGGTGTAGGAATAAAAAAACAGTACGGCAAGCACGGGGACTGAGAAATAGAAACAGATTCGGCCGAGCATGGCAGCGGAAAAAATAAAAAGGCATGAAAAAACGATCACAAAGAGTTTGGACGCATTCAGCGAAAGTCTCCCCGCCGGTATGTCACGGGTTGATGTTCGTGGATTCCTAGCATCAAACGCCGCATCCGCGATTCGGTTAAAACCCATGGCCGCAGACCGGGCGCCGATCATTGCCAGAAGTATCCAGAAGATTTTTGCCCACGAGATCGAATGCAGGCGACCGGCAAGAACAACTGCTGAAAGCGCGAAGGGGAGGGCAAAGACCGTATGACTGAATTTGATCATCCTGCCGAATAGGAAAACCTGTTCCGATATCTTCGTTCTTTTCCGGTGCTTCTGTGGCACAGCGGGTTCGAGGGAACGCGAACTCGTTGCGTTTATCAGGTTGCCGGGGCAGAGACACCGTTTTTTTTCCACGTTTTTTTTCATCGCGAAACAAGGTCCGGGAAAGCCGGATTCAAATTCTTGTCAATTGTTCGGTGAATTTCGAATAAATGCCGATGAGATCCATTACGGAAAGGCGTTTCATTCGAAAATTGCTGGAAATCGATGGATTCAATTCCCTTCTAACGTTCGATAAAAAAGATGCCGGAAAAAAACTTCGAAACCGATCCTTCGACATCTTTAATCGTCAAAGCGGTTTTGCGTCGATACATAAACTCTGTCCGGGGGAACCCATGGGTATCATCGGCTTAAAAATTCAATCTCTACTCCGACAACATACCGCTTGTGTAACCCGCCACTGCCTCTCCCGAATGCCCTTCACGGTATTTCATTGCAAGCGGCCGGGTTTTAAAGCGGGGAACCAGGGTAACGACGATGGCCGCGAAAGATCCAAACGGATACCTTTGCATCAAACCCGATTGTTTGATTCTGCTGGCAAACTTGCCGGATGTTGAGGGAGATTGGCAGATTGTTCTCCATGTGATGGGGACTTTTCCCAAGATGGAACGGATCATTTGCTTCAGTTCCCAGACACTGAAAAATTGAGCATGGTTGAAAACGGTTCGATTCAATATCCCCTCCACCCGAATTTTTACTCCCTTGATGGCATACCGGTTAAACATCCCGATAAAGATTTTATCTTTCGCGACTCGGCTTGCCTCTTCGATGGCTTTTTGGGGATCGTCGACGAATTCGAGCGTGGTGATCAGGAATGCATAGTTGAAGGAATTGTCATCAAAAGGCAGATCTTCAGCAAAACCGCGATAGAAATCCACCCGATTTTGCACTTTTTTAAATGCAATATCAAGAGCATACGGTGAAGGGTCCAGCCCTGTCACCTGAAGCCCCATTTCAAGAAAGGATAAAAGCCTTTCTCCGGTTCCGCAGCCGATATCAAGGGCGGTGTCTCCTTTCGCCGGCTTCAGCATATCAACAATCAGCCGGTTTCCGTTTGTAGTGGCAAATCGGTTGTTCGGATTATTGAACCACTGTTCGTAAGCCTTGGCATCATGAAAATCGAATACGTATCCCATGCGGCGTAATTTAGAAAAAAAAGCCGAATTTATCAAGAAGAAAACCCGATATCAAATTCGCCGGAATTCTTATCTTCATTTGCAAACGAATCAATCTTTGTGATAACAGAATATATGAAACTTCCGGTTTAAGGTGCAAGGGACGACGCTTCCCAGATTATACCGAAAAGCCCCATTCTTCACCTTTAATAATCTCGATAAACGTCGAAATTTTAATGGCAAGGTAAAAAAAAGTTCAAGATGCCCCAAATCCCGAGAAAAGGCATACCCGGCTTACACCGCGATGACGGAGGGTGCCTTGCAATAAAAAAATCGGGCTTTTTTCTTTGCAGCTTTCGAGTTAACCGAAAAACGGTAAACCGGAGTGAAGCAGACGGATTCCATCTTACAAAGCCATCAAATTCGTGATTTCCGGATTTCAGCTATGGCAAAAAATGTCCGAAGAATGAAAAGTACGGACTTTACGTCGATTCTGTGAAACATAACGTGCTCGTGAAGTTTCCCGCATTTCCGGGGAGTGGGATTTTTACCTGTAAAAAACCGAATCATCTTTCATTCGATGGATAATCGCCCCGCTTCATGCGACCCGGATGCGTGACCGGAAGGGGGATACACTCGCTTCGCGGACCGACGAAACCGGATAGAACTTAACCACCGGAGTTATGAGAATTTAATATGGAACCTTTACAAGCGGTGATCCTTGGAATGATTCAGGGGGTTACGGAATTTTTGCCCGTAAGCAGTTCGGGACATCTTGTGATTTTTCAACATCTTTTCGGGCTGAATGAACCCGAACTCTTTTTTGATGTGAGTGTACATCTAGGCACCCTCGTGGCCGTCATAATTTTTTTTTGGGAAGAAATACGCAAAGTCATTATTTCCATTGGCCGTTTTTTCAGGCTGGTCTTTAAAAAAGAAATCTCCTTTTCTTATATCAACGAAGATACGGATTTAAAACTGGCTGTTCTCATTGTGATCGGATCGATTCCAACCGCTTTTCTCGGGCTTCTGTTTCACCGGATCGCGGATCAGCTTTTTTCATCGGTTATTCTCGTGGGAATGATGCTTCTTGTGACCGGTTCTCTTCTGTGGGGTACCCGATGGATCAAAAAAGAAGGCCGAAGTATTGCCTGTTTTTCCATAAGGGATGCTTTGTTTATCGGGCTGATGCAAGGGGTGGCCATTCTCCCGGGAATTTCGAGATCCGGATCAACGATTGCCGCGGGGCTTTTTGTGGGATTGAGCCGGGAAACAGCCGCGAGATATTCCTTCCTGTTGTTTATTCCAGCGATTCTGGGAGCCGAGATCTTAAGCCTGAAAGATTTGCCGGATTGCCGGGTTTCTTCCAATCCGGTTGTGATTCTGGGCGCTGTTACAGCGTGTATCGTAGGATACGGCGCACTCCGATTGCTCCTTCGCCTGATCAAACAGGGCCGCCTCCATTTTTTTGCGCCATACTGCTGGCTGGCGGGAATAACGGCATTAATTCTTGGATGGTGAAAAGGGTATTGTTATGAATCCGGAAATATTCAGAGAATACGATATCAGGGGAATTGCCGGCAAGGACATGACGGAAGAGGATGTGGTAAAAATCGGAAAGGGTGTCGGGACTTTCCTTTTGCAGCACGGGTTTTCAAAACTGACCGTGGGCCGGGACTGCAGACTGACTTCCCCGGTATATGCCGAAAAGATTATCGAAGGGTTGCGTTCCACCGGCTGCGATGTGATCGATATCGGAGTGTGTCCGACTCCTGTATTGTATTTTTCAATCCGGCATTTTGAACAAGAGGGCGGCCTTATGGTGACGGCCAGCCATAACCCTCCGGAATACAACGGCTTTAAAATTTGTATGGGCACGGATTCCGTGTATGGCGATAATATTCAGAAAATTCTGGAGATAATTGACAAAGCTTCGTTTGCCCGGGGGCGGGGTGCCTTGTCCTCCGCTGATGCGGTTGGGCCGTATATAGAGTTTGTTCGGAAAAACATAAGGATATCCCGGCCGCTCCGGGTCGGCGTTGATGCGGGGAACGGAACCGCGGGAGTGGTTGCCTTGCCGATACTTAAAAGCTTTCACTGCCGGGTATATGACCTGTTCTGCGATATGAACGGAAATTTTCCGAACCACGAAGCCGACCCGACCGTCATCGATAATATGAAAGATCTGATCAGACTGGTGAGGGAAAAAAATCTGGATATCGGAATCGGTTATGACGGCGACGGTGACCGGCTCGGAGTGGTGGATGAGAAAGGAAATATTGTTTTCGGTGATAAACTTCTGGTTGTTTTCGCCAGAGAGATCCTTTCGAGAAAACCCGGGGCCACCTTTATTTCAGAGGTTAAGTCTTCAAAAACCAGTTACGAGGACATCGAAAAGCACGGCGGACGGGCAATCATGTGGAAAACCGGCCACTCCCTGATCAAGCAGAAGCTGAAGGAGGAAAAAGCGGAACTGGCAGCGGAAATGAGTGGTCACATCTTCTTTTCGGATCGATATCTTGGTTACGATGATGCAATCTATTCCTCCTGCAGGCTTCTTGAAATCCTGTCCGATACCGGAAGAAGGATTTCCGACCTATTATCCGATATTCCAAAAACTTATACTACACCAGAAATCCGTGTCGAATGTCCGGATGATCAAAAATTTGAGGTTGTTCGAAAAGTAACCGATTATTTCCGCAGGCGATACCATATAATCGATACGGATGGGGTCCGGGTGCTTTTTGAAGATGGATGGGCACTGGTACGAGCATCCAATACACAGCCTGCTCTTGTGCTTCGTTTCGAGGCAGAATCGGAGGAAAGGCTGGAAGAGATGAGGAATTCGGTTGAATCGATCCTGACCCGTTTTCAAAAATAAAGCGATCAGCGCTTCGTTTGTTTTTATCGGCAGCTTTCCATGGTTCTTTAAAAAACCGGCGATACCCGGAGCCTGTTGAAAATGGTTCGATAAACACGGTTCCGTTTGGATTGGAGGAGGTTACAAAACCTTCCGCCGGGTTTTAGGTCAAGGCGGGATAATGCGATCAGACGCAGGAATACATTTCCTGTGTTAAGGATTGAACGCCCGGTTCCACCAGGGGATCGGGTCCAAGGGCGGGGGTATCCCACGACATTTTATCCGCCAGGGACGGGACCGCAAAGCTCGCCCTATATCCAACTCGGTCGTTTCTACGACTCAAGGGGTTTAATCTTGCAAGCTTGATTCCGAAAGGCGCATTGGAATCCATGTACCTCTCATATTATAATTTAAAAGAAAAACCTTTTCAGATAAGCACGGATCCGAAATTTCTCTGGCTAGGAGAAAAACATAAGGAAGCCCTTGCCATTTTAAGGTATGGAATAATTGACAATAAAGGGTTCCTTTTACTTACCGGAGATGTCGGTACAGGAAAAACAACCCTGATCAATGCCCTCCTGAATAGCCTTGGAGAGGAAACGATTGTTGCCAAAGTTTTTGATCCCGGCTTGGAAACGCTTGATTTTTTCAACTTTGTTGCGAATTCTTTCGGAATGGAAAGAAAATTCGAAAGCAAAGGAGAATTTCTGATTCATCTGGATCATTTTCTTCACAAGGCATATTTCGAAAATAAAAAAGTATTGCTCATTATTGATGAGGCGCAGAGACTGAAACCGGAACTCCTCGAAGAGATACGGCTTCTGTCGAACATCGAAAAGCAGAAGAATAAGCTGTTGAATATTTTTTTCGTCGGGCAAAATGAAATCAATGAAATATTAAGTCGGACGGAAAATAGAGCCTTGAGACAGAGGATCACGCTCAACCACGACATCGATCCTCTGACAGAAAATGAAACGGAGGAATATATCCGTTACCGTCTCAGGGTGGCAGGTTGTGAAAGCCAAATTTTCGATTCCGAGGCATTCCATGAAATCTTTTCTTTTTCCCGAGGCTATCCGCGGCTGATAAACATTATTTGCGATTTGGCCCTTCTCAGCGGATATGTAAAAGAAAAAAAAACGATCAATGGCGCGATTATTAAAGAATGCGCGGAAGAATTGCAGATTCCCATCCGAGGCCGCGGTTCCGATACCGACAGGTTATACACTGCGAAACAGTTGATGCGGGAAACTCCGGAAAGCAGTCGTAAAAAATTCGCGGGCTGGACAGCCGGTTTTATCATCCTGTTAATGATACTTCTGATTGTATCCGGTTATAAGCATTTTACAGGTATGTTCAAGGAAGCCGCTATCCGGGAGGAAAGTCCGGCGGCTCAAAAATTTAAAGTGTTCGACCCCTTGGAAAACGAATCAGAAGATGTCCGGATTCCAGGGGAAAAAAAGAACGATTCCGGATACCCTCCGGAAAAGCGTTCCGGACAATCATCGGAAGAAAGTAACCTGGAGGAAGCGACTTTATTCGAAAATACAAATGAAAGACGGGACCTTAGAGGAGAGCCGGATTCCCGGTTGGAAACCGAAAAACCAGCGACTCTGCCGAGTGAAAAACGAATCATCCATTTCCTTTACAATTCCAATGAAATCTCAGACGAAGGATTCGAAATCCTGGACCGAATTGCCGGAATCATGCATGAATATCCGGCTGCAAAAGTTATGATCAAAGGATATACCGACTCATCCGGTGATGCCAACTATAACGTGCGACTTTCCGGATTCCGGGCGAATATTGTAAAAAGCTATCTGGTCGGCAAAGGAATTTCCCCTTTTAAAATCGAGGCAATCGGTATGGGTCCACTGGACCCCCTTGAAACCAACGACACAGTTGCAGGCAGAACCGTGAATCGACGGGTAGAAGTCGAGTTCAGGATCAATGAAAATCCGTAAAGTCTGTTCCAGTTTCCCATCCCCGCTTCCTTGCCGCCTTTTGGATACAATCGATACAGACGTAAAAATGGTATCATGCTTCGCCGGAAGTATGAGTTGACGGCAGGCTCTTTCAATCCTCGTGGTCGGGCTGTTAAATACCGTGAGTAACCGGTTCGGTTCCGTAGAACTTTTCCGTTGTTCCATGGATAACTATTTGTCCCGTTCATCATGCCGATCCGGAGTTTGATCAATTCCCGTGGTTTTAAAAGGTTCTTGTGCTTGGGCGCGCCAGATGGTATTAAACCAGCTTTTAAAAGGATATTTTTGATGAACCATCTGGATAAAAAAGTTTTTGGAGTCCTGTTCTTTTCCATTTTCGCTTCGGTTACCGGTGTCGGGATCGTGGTGCCTCTCCTCCCGGTATATGCGCATGACTTGGGGGCCAGCGGTCTGTATATCGCATTGATATTCGGTGCATTTTCACTTTCCAGAACATTTTTTCTCACGTATTTCGGCAGACTTTCAGACAAAAAAGGACGCAAGCCGTTTATCGTCGGGGGGTTGTTTGCTTATGCGGTTGTTTCATTGGCGTTTATGTTCTCGGAAAGCGTGGAATCCCTGATCGCAATCCGGTTTGTTCAGGGAATCGCCTCTGCCGCGATGATGCCTGTTATTCAGGCCTATGTGGGAGATATTACTCCGGACGGGAGCGAAGGGTTTACCATGGGTCTGTTTAATGTTTCTGTTTTCTGGGGTCTGAGTGCCGGTCCTTTGATTGGTGGGTACATAAACGATCATTTTACTCTCAACACCTCTTTCGCCTGCATGGGTTTTCTGGCAGCCGTTGGTTTTTTTTTGAGTTTCTTTTTGCTTCCGCCCACCAAGGCAGAGCCGATCGCCTTTCGCAGGAATGACCCCATCGCCTGGAAGCAGTTGCTGACAGACAGAGATATAGCCGGGCTTTTTCTTTTCAGATTTGCTTACACGGCGTGCATTGGAATGATATGGAGTTTTTTGCCGGTTTTCGCGGATTCGGAGTTTTCGCTTTCCAGTTCGTCGATAGGCGTTCTGGTGATGCTTGGAGTTTTTACCAGCGGTCTGATGCATATTCCGATGGGTTTTCTGGCAGATCGGGTAAGCAGAAAAATCCTTGTGATCGGCGGCGGGCTGATTGTAGGCTATGCGATTTTTTCATTTGAATGGGCAAAAGGGTTCTGGGATCTTTTTTGGGCCAGTGTGTTCTTTGGTCTCGGGGGAGGAACGGCCATGCCGGCGCTAATGGCATTGGCCGTGCTTAAAGGAAACCATACAAAAGCCATGGGATCGGTTATGGGCCTGATGGTAATGGCCCACAGTTTCGGTATGCTGTCAGGGGCCCTTCTTGCGGGTTCGATGATGGATATTTTTCAGCTTCGCCGGGCTTTTTTGTCGGGGGCATTGATCATGTTCATGGGGGTTGGACTATTTTTTGTATTCACCCTTCAAAGTAAAAGCGTAGGTCGTCCCGGCGGACTCGAAAAGACACCCTTCGATCCGCTATAGTTCTTCAGGCGTGAAGGCGACCACCGAATCGATTTCCATTGAATCCGCAAAAAGCATGATCAGCCGGTCGATACCGAAGGCATTGCCGGAGGCTTCAGGCATCAATTGCAGCGCTTCGAGAAACTTTTCCGCTCTTGGGTATGCCGGTTTTCCTGATAAGTTGCGGCAGATTTCTTCCGCTTCAAACCGCCTTTTCTGTTCGTTTGCATCGGTCAGCTCCGAGTAGGCGTTACACAGTTCAAGACCGCAAATGTAAAGCTCAAACCGTTCCGCAAGCGAATGGTCATTTGGTTTCAGCCTTGCAAGAGAAGCTTTGCATGACGGGTAATCATAAAGAAAAAGAGGGGCTTCATGCCCGAGGTTCGGTTCTATTTCCATTGCCATCACTTCGTCAAACCGGTTTTCCAATAGCGCCTTATCCACGGATATCGAAGAGAACTTTTCAAACGCTTTCCTTACGGGCAGCCGCTGCCAGGGAGGTTTCAGATCAACGTTTCTGCCTTGAAAGACAATGGAATCTTTCGAGCCGGAATCGCCGGCCACAAATCTTATCAACTCCTCGCATTGAACCATCATGTCGAAGTAGTTTTGACCTGCACAGTACCATTCGAGAAGCGTAAATTCGGGAAGGTGCTTGCTGCCCCGTTCATTTTTTCGAAAACATTTGCAGATCTGGAAAATACGAGGATATCCTGCCGCAAGAAGCCGTTTCATGCACAATTCGGGAGATGTATGCAAAAACCAGTTGCCGGAGGCCTCCGCATCGATGTATGCCTCCGGGGCGGGGGCGGGAATTCGATAAGGGGTTTCGATTTCCAGGTAGTTGCGATCGAAAAAGAATCTTCGTACGGCCTGAATGATTCTTCCTCTCAACTGAAGGTTTTTTATGATTGAGGCTTGTCTGAAGAGGCTCATGGACGCTGTGATTTGAGTGTCCGGAACCTATTTGGGTTTCCGTTCAAGAAATTTGTCTTCCGTTCGATCCTGGAGCAAAACAATGTCAAAGACGGTTTCATCCGCCGAATCATACCACTTGTAGCCGATTTCCTTACAATACTTGCATGCTTTTCTGGGGATAGTCACGCCGAGGATACGATACCCTCGGTCCGACGATGAATCGATTTTCAGAACACCGCTGCAGTCAGGGCAAACGTGAATGGTTTCATGCTGTGTTTCAACAATATTGTCGGTGTCATAGAAGATATTGCGGTTCCGCTCATGAAATTTGTTTGTACCTCTGGCATGGGCGGATATCCTCTCCCGCTGCCGCCAGTTGCTCAGGCAGATTTCGCCCGTTTTTTTGATCCATTCCGTTACATCCCGCCTCTGGCGCATGCCTTCCGGGTCATATGCGGGTTCCCTGACTTTGCCGTAATCGATTCCTGCCATGGCTAGTATAATACCCACGTTTACATAGGGAAGGGCGCCTTCAATGGAATACCCGCCTTCCAGCACGGCAATATCGGCTTTTAAAAGCGTCGTGAGTTCCGCATATCCCTGGGCTGAAAAATTCATATTGGTTATCGGGTCCGAAAAATGATTATCCTGTCCCGCCGAGTTTACAATGATGTCGGGCTTAAATTCATCGAGAACCGGCAATACAACGTTTTTAATGGTATATAGAAATCCCTCTTCAGATGTTTTGGGAGGGAGCGGAATGTTGAGCGTTGTTCCTGTTGCGGTAGGGCCGCCCAGCTCGGTTGTAAATCCGGAACCCGGATAAAGGGTCCGGCCATCCTGATGGATCGAGATGAACAAGGTGTCAGGGTCATGCCAATAAATATCCTGGGTGCCGTCCCCGTGATGGCAGTCGGTGTCGACGATAGCCACCCTGTTTATATCAAAAGCCTGACGAAGATACTCTATCATAATAGCTTCGATATTCACGTTACAAAAACCTCTGGCACCGTGCACAACGCGCATGGCATGATGCCCCGGCGGCCTTACAAGAGCAAAGCCTCTTTCGATCTCTTTTTCGAGCACGGCCCTGCCGATTGTCTTCGCGCCGCCCGCGCTGATGAAATGTGACTCCGTCATCACACTTCGCGCGTCCGGTACACAGAAATGAACACGCTGTACATCTTTGATTTCAATCAAATCCGGTTTAAGTTCCAGTATGCCTTCAATGTCGAAGAGTCCCTCTTCAAACACCTGATCCTGCGTGTAGAGGAGACGTTCTTCTCTTTCAGGATGTGTCGGGCTGATCGCCCAGTCAAATGCAGGAAAAAAAACAAGCCCGGTTTTATTTTTGGCTCGTAGCATGGGTCACTCCGATTTTAAGCATAAACATCGAATACTTAAGAAATATCACCGTCCGTATTGATCGATCCGCTTCCATTAAGAAAACCGGCGGACATCTCTAATCCGATGGAAACCACTCGGCAACGGGTAGAAATCCGTGAATGAGCCCCGGTTTCACCTGTGCTCTGATCCGGATGTTTCGTCCGGCTGTGTAAAATCCCCGAACCATATTGAACTGCATTTCTTCCAAAACCTCCAATTCAAGATCATCGGGGTCTGCACCTTTTTCCAAAGCCTTTTTTTCAAGCAGGGCATAAGCCTTCCGAACCGCGTCTTCTTTTGAAAAGCTTTTGTTTATCCTTTCGCTGTAATTTTCTTCCGGAGCGGTTGCGATTCCCTGTTCGGTATCGGCAAAAAGCGTGACTTCACAGGTCGTTCTTGCGAGCGCAGTCCCCATGGCATTTGCCGTTTCCCATCCGGGGACAACGCTGACTTTGTAATCGGAAACTTTTTCGAGATGCTTTGCAAAATAGGGCGCCGGCCCCCCGAGCACCAGAATTCTTTCCGGTTTGACCTGGTAACCCTCCAGAAGTTCATGAACCGTGTAAACAGGTTTACTGTTGATTCGGTTGATCATTTTTCGAGCTTCCCTTAAGATTTTTTTACAGGTAAGATCGAAAATCCTCGTAGCGGCATCTTCAATGGAGGTGCCGAGTTTCCTGGCGATGGGATCAATGCCTTTTATGGATTTTTCTCTGTCGCCGATTTCCATGATTCCCAGGGCGCATAGCGCATCGGTAGGGGTTGGAACAGGACCGCCGAAAGCCATCGCATGCCCAAGCCGGTCAGGCCCCACTTTCAACTTCCCGTTTTCCAACCTTACCGCGCTGTCTCCACCGAGTCCGATGGAATGGGTTTCCAGGGAACGAATCAGTGTTTTGAAATTGCCTAATTGAATCCCTGACGGGTTTAGAAGCGGCACCTGGTGAATAAGGATTGCCATATCCGTTGTGGTGCCGCCGATATCCAAAACAAGCGTTTCTTCATTTTCCGGCGCAAAGGCGATCGAACCCATTACACTGGCGGCCGGCCCGGAAAGTATGGTCTGGCCGGGAAAATCGATAGAAGACTCGAAGGACATGGTTCCGCCATCCGCCTTCAGAATATGAATCGGCACCGTAAGCCCTTTTTTCTCGAGGGATTTTTTTACGGCTTCAAAAAACTTTTTATGGATGGGGTAGACGGATGCATTAAAAAAAGTCGTGGCAATACGTCGGGGAAAATTCAGATTGCCGGAGATTTGGTGCCCCAAGAATACTTTTTCAAAAGCGTCTTCTAAAATTTTGTTTATCCGAAGTTCATGTTTCGGATTACGCACCGAAAATTTGCATACCACTCCAACGTATCGGACTTCTTGTTTCTTGAGTTTGGTAACGATTCCTTCAATTTCGGTTGGATCAATCGGATCTATCTCACGCCCTCTATGATCAATGGAACCGGAAACAGGGTAATACTGACTGTTCGTGCGGAAAAATTCAGGATCAATTCCCGGTCCGCTGGCAACGATCATTCCTGCCCTGGAAAATTTTTTCTGAATAATGGCATTCGTGGTAAGCGTGGTACTGAGGACAATGCGGCTTATCCTCTCAGGCTCAAAACCTTCTGTAATTTTTTCGAGACCCGTCAGTACCGTATCAAAGAGGTTTGATGGGTCCGTGGGCACCTTCAGCGCCCTTACGGGGCCATTGCTTCCCAAAAGGACAACATCTGCGTGCGTTCCGCCGACATCTAGCCCAATAATCATTGAATTTTTCCGGTACGATTTATTTTAGAAAAATGAAAGTTTAAGGCTGCGGATTTATAAAAATTTTCCGTCAGCAACATTTTGCCTTTTCCCGCGAAGCGACCATAAGGGCAAAGAACACGAAAAATTACCTTCTTCCTTGAATTTGAACGAGTGAGCATTTGCCAAAGATCTCACGGTCTCTTAAAAGAAAATCAAAATTCGGAGAAGGTTCTCCGGCTACAGCCAGCGCGTTCACCACGGGTAAAACAAAATCATCGATTTGAGAAACCGGATTCAGCCGAATTGTTCGGATGAATCGCAACAGTGATCGGATTGCCCATTATCCGTGGTTTACCACTGGTAAGCTTCAATTATTAATAAAAATCAGATTTATTGTCAATCAATCTGAGAAGTACGGAAATAAATAGTCGAATCGTGAATAAATGCCGATAAATTTCTTTTTATATGTTTTTTCCCCTGTTTCCAACCGAATACTGAAACCTCATCCCCCGGTCCTGACATTCAGCACATGGAGCAATTTCTTCGGGTCTGTTACCCGTTGAATGCATCTGAAGGAAACCGGTTCTTTCGGAGCGATCTGCAGACTGATTTCATCGGGATTCTTGAGAAAATTCCGAATCGCTTTCCATGCGTTTTGGACTGAAAGGGACGGTTCCTTTTGAATTTCTTGATTGATTCGTTCGATGAGTTCATTGGTGAATCTTTCAGGTGACTGGTGCTTGTTCCCGGCACAGATCCGGCAAAGTCTTTCCGTGAATGAATCGTCTTTAAACCTGATTTCAGCTTCGGTTATTGAAACGCTTGGAAGGCTGGTCATAAAATAAAATACGGTTGCCATGTCGAATTCCCGGGAGGGAAATGAAAAGTTCATCAAATGAATCCGGAATCTTATTTCTCCGGCATTTTCCGCCGCAAGTACGAGGCTTTCGACGAAAAGTTCATGCGAGTTGCGGTTGTAAACACATGAACACCGGGCATCCGCTTTTAAACCAGGGTATCCCAGCTGCTGAATGAAGAACCGAATATTATGGAAGTATGGCTGATTGAAATCAATATGGATGCCGTTCATTTCAACATTTATTTTTTTGGCGTCATTATTCCCACAGCTCTGTTCATATAATACCATTTCGTCTATTCTGATCTTTTCATTAAAGACAACAGGCATAAATGTCATATCGTGAATATGGATTTTGGACCTGAGGAGTTGAACGCCGACATTTTCATATCCGATATCAGCATAGGCGGAAATCCTTTCTATCGTACGGTCAATTTCTTTCCGGGCTTTCTGATTCATGTGATATTTCAGCGCTGCGATAATCACGATCAAAACCAGAAATAACGACGCTGCCATTCTCTTTTTATTTTTCATGTTTTTTTGATGTTACGTCAGATCAAGTGAAGCAAACGATGAAAATTCAGTCAAATGATAACCTGAACCGGATAGCGGGACTTAAACCACATACGTTTGTTGACGATTCACCTTTCTATGAACCTATGAAGCATAATGGTTGAAAAAACTTGACACTCTATTTGGCAATGCTTATAAATTACCCTTAAAGCAAACGGTTTTATTTCGCAATGTCACCTTGCTTTACTGAAAAGGATATCGGATACCATGCTGTTGACGATGATAAATGCCGGAAGGAGTGTCCGCTTTCTGAAAGTTAATGCCGGCAGCGGGCTTCAATCCCGCCTTGCAGCCATGGGGCTTTATCCCGGCGTTGAAATGAAGGTTATAACCAACAATCCCAGAGGACCCCTTATCGTGGAAGTCTGCGGGAGCCGTTTCATCCTGGGTCAGGGAATGGCACACAAGATCATTGTGCAATAAATTTCAGGACCGGGCCTTTTTGTTCAAAGTGTGATCGTCGATTTCTTTTTTCGGATAAAGGCGATTAAAATCCGGATGAGGGTTTTTTCGTCCATTGCCGCTGTTTCCCCTTTTTCTTCCCGCATTGTTTTTCCCCGATGCATTCCTGCAAACAGTTTTAAAAAACGGTTTTAAATGAATCGTTCCTTTGTATTGTAATTCAGCCGAGGCGGAGGCGGAATTTTTTCTGCTTTTCAAAGATTTCAATATCTTAATTCTTCCTCCGGGCTTTTTCTCTTGTCACCTGACAAGCATTTTTCAGTCAGGTGGAAATGCCGAATTTCGGAAGAATGTAAATCTGCAGCAAAAACCAGATTCCGATAATTGCCAGAAAAAGGATAATTTTTTTCATCATATTTACTTTTTAAGCGGAAAAAGCGCAGGCATTCCCCTCGGCTTGAGACGGAGACTACGATATTTATCGGGATATTGGAGCTTTGCCCGAAGCTCTCAGCAATGCAATCACATGGTTGCGTGCATCGTTCACTGAATCGATGATCTTTTGATCAAAGGGAAGGGTTTTTTCGATTCGATCGATATATCCCTTATGCTGAACAGTTTGAAACGATGGGATAAAATTAAGGTCGTATACCCAGCTGATGTGGAACAGTTTCAAGTCGCACAAGGTCTCTAAATCTTCAAATTCGGCCATGCGATGTTCTTGCAGTGCATTTAAAACCTTTGTTGAGCAGGTCGAGTCATCGGGAAGGCCGATCTGCAAGGCTGCTTTCGCCTGTTTTCCCCGGCTTCGATAGTAATCGGTCATAATTTCCAAGATATCGAGTTTGTCGGCATCTCGAAGAAGGCGCATGTAAAATAGCGTTTTTCCATCCTCATCTTCCGGAAGTTTCCCGACATTGTGAAATGCGATCGCTTTTGTAATTAAATTTTTTTCATCTATGGTGTATGCGGAAAGGAGGTTATATTCGGAAATCAATTGCAATCCGATAGTTGCGTGGTTTTGAGATGACCTGTCATTGAACGTGCCGTATATTTCATACTGTTTGAATCTCCCGATGTCGTGAAGCAGGGCCATTGTTTCAGCCAGTATGATTTCCTGCTCCGTCAGATCCAATTTTCGGCACAGCATCTTTATGATTCGACACACCCGTTTCGTATGCTGTTCTTTCAGTCGGATAACGAAGTCATAGCCGGGTTCGTTGGTGTGGTAACCGGCCACATGATGTGAAAACCATCTTTGCAGTCTTGCGAGATCCTTTCGGGTCATAGGTATATTTTTTCAATCAGATCCGCCAATTCTTCAACATCCTCCAAACCGAATGTCGGCACTTCCAGGTCGATATCGGTATCGGTGACAAAAGCGATAAGATTGTTGTCATTCAAACAAAGCGGCTCATCGTGGATTCCGGATCGAAAGACCTCGATCTTGGGTTTGTTCTCTTTTTTGAAGCCCTCGGTGATTACGAGATCCATGTCCTGGAAATATTCCATCAGGCAATCGATGCTTTCACAAGCAATATCCTTTATCATCCCAATTCTGCCTGGGGAAGCGACCATAACCGTATCCGCGCCTGCCTGTTTGTGACGCCAGCTGTCCTTGCCCCGCTGGTCGGTCTCAAAACCATGTGAAGCGTGCTTGATGATACCGATTCGGTACCCCCTTTTCTTAAGAACGGGGATCAGTTTTTCAATGACCGTGGTTTTCCCTGAGTCGGATTTTCCTATGACGGATATAACGGGCGGCATTCGTGGTTGAACCTTTTTAAGCTTGGCTTATTTCCACCGGGAATTCTCAAATTCGGTAAAAAGTTTTTAATCGACAGAAATTAAATCGCAAAAGCGATATTGTCAATATAAATACCCATCGCAGTGCCGCGAAACGATATTGAATCGGGGCCAGGGGGGAGGAAAACCCAAATGAATTCATTATTTGACGGGATGGATTTTTATCCCGGGA
>Ga0116141_10001590_pt1 | contig 19500 bp, 16 predicted proteins | sample AD_UKC097_MetaG_FD_89744 | JGI IMG/M metagenome (GOLD analysis project Ga0116141, IMG submission 89744) | Active sludge microbial communities of municipal wastewater-treating anaerobic digesters from USA - AD_UKC097_MetaG | ecosystem: Engineered > Bioreactor > Anaerobic > Digestate | place: USA...
ATGCGACCGGCGCGCGGCGATCCGGCTGGCGCTGGCCGAGGCCGGGCCGGACGATGTGGTGCTGGTGGCCGGCAAGGGGCACGAGCCGTTTCAGGAGTTGGCGGACCGCACCGTGCCGTTCGATGATCGGCAGGTGGTGGCGGAGGAGGCGCGTACGGTAGGCGGTACGGGTCGTCAGGACCGGTAGATCCGGCTGGGCCGGGCCGTCGGGGTGGATGTGAACATGTCAAACGGGGATCCACAGGTTTTTGACGCGGCCACGTTTGCCGTCTGGGCGGGCGGCGACGCGCAGGCGCTGCCGGCGGCCTTCCGCGGTGTGACGCAGGACACGCGCCAGGTGACGCCGGGCTGTCTCTATGTCGCCCTGCGCGGCGAGCGTTTTGACGGGCATGATTTCGTGGCGCAGGCCTTCCAGAACGGGGCGGCTGCGGCGCTGGTGGAGCGGGCGTGGCGCGCGCCGGACGAGGCCGCCGGATGGCCGCTGGTCCGCGTGCAGGACACGCGGCGCGCGCTGGCCGACGCCGCCCGCGCGTGGCGGCGTCGGCAGCCTGCACGCATCGTGGGAATCACCGGCAGCTCCGGCAAAACCACCGTCAAAGAGATGGCGGCCGCGCTCTGCGGCGGCGGCGGCCCAGTCTGCGCGACGCGCGGCAATTTGAACAATGAGATCGGGCTGCCGCTCAGCCTGTTGACGTTGGGCGCAGAGACGGCATACGGCATCTTCGAGGCCGGCACCAACCACCCGGGCGAGATTGCAGGGCTAGCCGATGTGCTGCGCCCCGATATCGCGATCATCGCCAGCATCGGCTGCGCCCACATCGAGCACTTCGGCTCGCTGGAGGCGATCGCCCTTGAAAAGGGTGAGTTGCTGCGCGTGCTGCCGTCCGGCGGCGCGGCGGTGCTCTGTCGCGAGACGGTCTGTTTTGAGCGCCTGGCAGCCTGCGCGACGGCACCGGTCGTGACGACCTCGCTGACAACGCGCGAATCGGATTATTACGGCGAGCCGCTGGATCTGTCAGTCGGCCGGATGCGGGTGTCGGAGCGCGCGACCGGCGAACAGACTGAGCTGCGCAGCGGGTTGCCCGGGGAGCACAACGCCTCGAACCTGCTGCTGGCGTTCGCGGCGGCCCGCACGGCGGGCGTGCCGGCGGGGGCCGCGGCGGAGGGACTCGCGCGGCTGGTTCTCCCCGGCATGCGCTGGGACGTGAGCGAGCGTGGCGGCGTCACGGTGGTGAACGACGCCTACAACGCCAATCCGCAGAGCATGCGCGCCGTGCTGCGCACCTTCATGCAGGCACCCTGCGCGGGCCGGCGGATCGCGGTGCTGGGCGACATGCTGGAGTTGGGCGCGCATACCGAAGTTCTGCATCGTGAACTGGGGTGTGTGGTCGCGGAACTGGCGCCGGATGCGTTGGTTGCTGTGGGTTTTGACACTGCGCGCTATGTGGCAGATGAGGCCGTCAAACGCGGTTATCCGGCGGCGCGGGTGACGTGTTGCGCGGATGCGGCGGATGCGGCCGCGACGGTATCGGCGCTGGCGCGTGCCGGCGACAGCGTGTTGTTAAAGGCGTCACGCGGCATGAGATTGGAGCGGATACTGGATGCGTGGACCGTATGATCAGGTGAATGCGCTCGTGTTGGGCGCCGGGGCCAGCGGTGAGGCGGCGGCGCTGCTGCTGGCGGCGCGCGGCGGCCGTGTACGGGTGCTGGACGAAGGCGACGGCGCGGCGCGTGCCGCCGTGGCCGGGCGGTTGCGTCAGGCCGGGATCACGGCGCACTTCGGTGCCGGCGGCCTGCCGGAAGAGCCGTTTGACGTGTGCATCGCGAGTCCGGGGTTCGCCCTCCAGCATCCATGGATCGCGGCATGCCGCGTGCGCGGCACGCCGGTGATCTCCGAGTTGGAACTGGGCGCATGTTACTGGCCCGGGCGCGTGCTGGCCGTGACCGGCAGCAAAGGCAAGAGCTCGCTGGTCAAGCTTTGCGCGGACACGTTGAACGGTGCGGGCGTGTCGGCGTCGCCGGCCGGCAATTACGGGATTCCGCTCAGCCGGCTGGCGCTGGAACGGCCTGAGCTGGCGTGGGCGGTGACGGAGGTCAGCTCGTTTCAGATGGAGCATACGCGGACGTTCAGCCCGGATATTGCGATCCTGCTGAATCTTCAGGCGGATCACCTCGACCGCCATGCGGACATGGCCGAGTACAAGGCGCTCAAGCTGTCGCTGTTTGCGGCCATGCGTCCGGGACGTGTCGCGTTACTGCCGTCCGGGCTGTCGCACGAGGGACGCATTCCGGAAGGTGTCGATCTGTTACGCTTCGGGGCGGACGCGGGCTGCGACTGGGCCTATGCGGATCACGCGGTGATGGGCGTGATGAGAGGACGTGTCTGCAAGGTCGAGCTGCGCGGGAGCTGGTTTGACAATGCTGTCTTGGGCGCGGCGGCGGCGGCCGGCGTGGCGGCGCTGCGGCATGCCGGGCTGGATGATGCGAGGATCGAGAACGGGTTGGCCTCGTTTGTGCCGTTGGCGCATCGCATGCAGACGGTCGCGGTCAGTCGGCAGGGGGTGCGGTACGTCGACGATTCCAAGGCCACCAGTCTAGCGGCGACGGCTGCCGCGCTGCGGATGGCGCAGGGCCCGGTCCGCCTGATCGCCGGCGGACTTCTGAAAGAAAAGGACCTGGACGGCGTAAAAGAGTTGCTGACACAAACCACAAAAAAAGTGTATCTTATCGGGCAATGCGCTGAGCAGATGTTTCAGGCGTGGTCAGCGTCGGTTCCCTGCGAGGTGTGTGGCACGCTCGAGCGAGCTGTGGAGTCCGCCCGGTGCGATGCATTGCCGGGGGATGTCGTGCTGTTGTCGCCAGGCACAGCCAGTTTTGATCTATTTTCAAGCTATCGGGAAAGAGGAGAACGTTTCACAGAACGGGTCCGTGCGGTTGCGGATCTTGATGAGCGTTTCTTTTCTGAGGGCAAGAAGGACAAGGAGACACAATGAATCGTCAAATCATGCGTGTTGCAGCGGGCGCGAATCTGGTGGTGGGATGCCTCTTGCTGCAAGGATGCGGTATGTTTGGAAAGCCGAAGGATCACACCGTGACCCAGGTGCCGGACGGCGATTTGCCGCCGGTCGAGGTTCAGACGCTGGAGCCCGCCGCGCCGGTCGAGACGATGCCGGTGGTCGAGACGGCGCCCGCCGCATTGCCGACGGTGCCGAGCACGACGCCTTACACGATTCAAAAGGGCGACACGATTTCCTCCGTGGCCTACAAGTACAGCTTGCGTTGGCAGGATGTGGTGGCGGTGAATCCCGGCATCTCGCCCAACCGCCTGCGTATCGGCCAAGTGATCCAGCTCCCGGGGCAGGTCGATTTGGGCCATGTGCGCCAGGTCCCGGTGGCGACGCCGCGGGCTCCCCGCGTGAGCGCGCCGAAGGTTTCAGCACCGAAGACGTCGACGAGCACAGCGGCCGTGACCGGTCCGGCGACGACCTACGTGGTCAAGCCGGGCGACTCGCTTTCCGTGATTGCCTACCGTCACGGCATCAAGACGGCGGATCTGCGCGCGGTCAACGGACTGAAGGGTGACAAGATTGTGGTTGGCCAGAAGCTGAAGATCGTGGGCGCGACCAAGAAGCCGGCCGCGACGACCAAGGCTGCCGCCGCCGCGCCGAAGATGGCCGCGCCCAAGGCGACGGCCGCTGCGCCCAAAGCGTCAGAGGTGAAGCCGAAGGAGACGGTCGTTGCGCCGCCGCCCGCGCCCGCGCCGGCCCCGGCTGCCGTCGAGACCGCCGCGCCCGTGGCCCCGGTCGAGAGTGCGCCGGTGAAGATCGATGCCGCCGCCCCCGCCCCGGCGGCCGCGGCTGATCCGAATGTCCAGACCTATACGGTCAAAGAGGGCGAGGATCTCTATGCGGTGGCCATCCGCTGGGGTGTGAGCCCGAGCGACCTGAAGGCGCTGAACAATCTGACCTCGTCTGAGCTCAAGGCGGGGACGGTCCTGAAGATTCCTGGCGGCGTGCAGTAACACGAGACGGCTCCATGCGTAAGACGCTGACTACTCTGGCACTCACCGTAGTCGCGCTACTGGGTCTAGGAATTGTTCTGCTGGCCACGGCCAGCGCGGTGCGGGCTCAAGGCTTATATGCCGACCCGCACTTTTTTGTTAGACGTCAGTTGATGTGGCTCGGCGTGTCGTTTGTGGTGGTGTTTGCCGCCACCCGCTTTGATTACCATTGGTGGAAGGAGACACCGGCGCTGAGCGTCGGCTTCTACCTGATGGTGGTAACAGCCTTGCTCTTGGTGTTCGTTCCGGTGATCGGCAGCAAGGTCAAGGGCAGTTACCGCTGGCTCAATCTGGGCCCGTTGCGCATGCAGCCGAGCGAATTCGCGAAGGTGCTCACCGTGGTGGCGATGAGCGTCTGGATGGATCGTATCGGACGGTGCGTGCGCCAGTTTTGGAAAGGTGCCGTATTCCCTGCGTTCGGCCTCGTGGTGATTGCCGGACTGCTGGTCATGGAGCCGGATTTCGGCGCGACGATGGTGGTGTGCGTGGCTGGCGGCGCGTTGATGTTTGTGGCCGGCACCCGCATCATCTATCTGCTGTTTTTCGGTGTGGCGGGCGTCTCGGTGGTCGGGGCCTTTGTGCTGGCCAACGCCAACCGGATGGAACGCATCACGGCGTGGCTGCACGGCGAGGAGAGCGGGTCGTCCGCCGCCTATCAGTTGAAGCAGGCGCTGCTGGCGTTTGAGAATGGCGGGCCGTGGGGCGTCGGCTTCAACCAGAGCATTCAGAAATACAACTACCTGCCAGAGGCGCACACCGACTTCATTTATGCCATCGGCGGCGAGGAGTTCGGCTTCATCTTTTCAATCAGCGTCATCGCGGCTTACGTGGTGATTCTGGTGTGCGGCATGCTCATCAGCCTGCGCGCGCCGGACCGTCTCGGACGGTTTCTGGCATTTGGCATGACGCTGTTGCTGGTGTTTCAGGCGGCGTTCAATATCGGCGTCGTGACCGGATGCCTGCCCACCAAAGGGTTGGCCTTGCCCTTTATGAGTTATGGCGGGACGAATCTGGTGACGGCCATGCTGGCCATTGGCACGTTGATGAATATCGGGCGGCATGTCGATGTGTTTGACGAGCGGCTGCATACGCAGGTCGTCAAAAACGCGACGATCAAGTTGTAGTTTTTAACGCAGAGGCGCAGAGGCGGAGAGACGCAGAGTTTTTATTGAGCCTGCCGCATTAATTTGGTGCGGCGGCAAGCGGTCTGTCGGCGGCAGCTTCAATGCTTGTTTTTCACATGGCTTAACCTACTCGTGCCGCAGGGCGGTGAGCGGATCGAGCTGGGCGGCTTTCCAGGCCGGATGCGTGCCGAACGAGATGCCGGTGATCACGGAGACCGCGAGGGCGACGACCAGCGATTCGGAGGTGACGACCGCTTTGAGTCCGGCCTCGCCGCCCATGCGCGAGATCATCTCGGCGGCGGCCGCGGTCGCAATGCCCAAGCCGGCGCCGAGCCCGCCGCCGATGGACGTCAGCAGGACGGATTCCGCGAGGAACTGCCACAAAATGTCGCGTTTGCGCGCGCCCAGCGCCCGGCGCACGCCGATCTCGCGTGTCCGCTCGAAAATGTTGGCGAGCATGATGTTCATGATGCCGATGCCGCCCACCAGCAGGGAAATCGCGGCGATCGACGTCATCACCACGGTGAAGATGCGTTGCGTACGGCGCGCACTCTGCAGCAATTCGTAAGGGACTTGCACTTCGTAGTCGACCTGCGTGTGTGCGCTGCGGAGGTAGGTGCGCAGCCGGCCGGCCGTGCCGGGGATGGCGTCGATGTTTTTGGCCGCGAGATAGAGGAAGTCATAGTCCACCTTTTCAGCCATGCCGCGGCGCATCTGGATGGTGATGCCGCCCCAGAGCGAAGTGGCCGTCTCCAGCGGCATGCAGACGAGGTTGTTGAGTTCGAACTGGCCGCCGATGCGGCCGCCCCCCGGATTCTCCATCAGGCCCACCACACGGAACGAGACGTTGCCGATCACCACGGCTTGTCCGAGCGGGTCGCGGTGGCCGAAAAGACGGCGCGCGGCCTTGGTGCCGACCACGCAGACCGGGTCCAGAATCTTGCCGTCGGTCGGCGTCAGGAAGCGGCTGCGGCTGTCCACCAGCCGGCAGCGGGAGACTTTCAGAAACGCCGGGGTGGTGGCGACGGCTTTAATGTCGGTCGAGGTCTGGCCCAGATAGATCTCGCGCCGTACCTCCATGACCGGTACGATCAACCGCACATTCTCAAAGACGTTCTCGATGTGCTCCACATCGCGCTGGGTGATGCCGTACCGCTGCGTGTAGGAGCGCGTGGTCTGCTGCGCGTTGCCTTCCGCAGGCTTGACCGAACGCAGGATGATGTTGTCGATGCCCTGCGACTCGATCTGACGCAACGCTTCCTGCCGCCCGCCCTCGCCGATGGCCAGCATGGCCACGACCGCCGCGATGCCCAGAACGATGCCGAGCGTGGCCAGCAGCGACCGCACCAGGTGCCGGGTCAGGCTGGCGTAGACGGTGACGCTCATTTCCAGCAGGTTCATGTTTCGCTGGCCCTCCCGTCATGGATGCTGACCGCCTGCGTGGCGTATTTGCGGTAGGCCGGGTTGTGCGTCACCATGATGATCGTCTTGCCGCTGCGGTGCAGCTCTTGGAAAATGCCCATCACCTCCAGGCCGGTCTGCTCATCGAGGTTGCCGGTCGGCTCGTCGGCCAAGATGACGGGCGGATCGTTGGCCAGCGCGCGCGCGATGGCGACGCGTTGGCATTGTCCGCCTGAGAGCTGGGTGGGGCGCGAACCGTAGCGGCCGTCCAGGCCGAAGCGGTCCAGCAACGCTTTGCCCCGCTGGCGCATCGCGGCGCGCGGGATGCCGGCATACTGCATCGGCACGCAAACGTTCTCGAGGATCGTCAGGTGCGACAGCAGATTGAAGGACTGGAAAACCATGCCGATCATCTTGCAGCGGACCGCTGAGGTGGCATCGTCGTTGAGCCCCGACACCGCGCGCCCCTCAAGCAGATAAGTCCCGGCGGTGGGACGCATCAGCAATCCGAAAAGATTGAGCAGGGTGGATTTGCCTGAGCCCGAAGGCCCCATCACGGTCAGGAACGCGCCATGCCGCACGATAAGGTCGGTGGCGCGCAACGCATAGATGAGCGTGCCGCCGACCGCGTACGTTTTTTCCAGCCCGGTCAATTCGATCAACGGCGGGGTCGGCGACAGGGCGGGTGGGCTCGGCTGGGTCATGGCGTGATCGGCTCCACGAAGCGGGTTGACAGAATCTCCAGCGCGGCGCGGTCCAGGACAAACAGCACGTCCAGTCCGCGTATGGCGGCATACCGCTTGCCAAAGCCGGCGTCGCGCCCAACCAGCAGCGTCTTGCGCACGGCGTCCTGTGCGTCAACGTCGATGCTGATTTCAAGCCAGGGGGCGCTCAACCCGTAGGCCGCGAGACGCTCGGCCGTCAGCCCCACGCCCTCGATGCGGTCGGCCCGCAGATCTTCCAGTCCGGCCGTCAGCGCGTGCAATGGCGCTTCGGCGATGCGTCCTGAAGAGCCTTCGCCCAGATGCCAGAGCGCCTCGCCGCTGTCGCGCTCCACGGTCACCACGGCCGGCGCGTCGTCGCGCTTGACCGTGATCCGCCGCAGGCTGGCACGCGGCAAGGCCAGCACACTTTTGTCGCGCAGGCTGAACACGCCGGCCATGTTGACCAGAGCCGGCGGCAGATTGCTACTGGCGATTTGGAAAACCGTGGGCGCATTCGTGAAGACCAGATGATACACTGCGTTCTCAAGGTCGCCGGGCTGGATCAGAAACCGCCACGCGCCCTGGTCGGAGGCGACCTCGACATGGCTGAGCGGCAGGGCGCGTTCGAGCATGTCCGCAGCGGGCTCCGTGCCGTTTTCAAAGATCGCGTCTGCCTTCAGACGTAGCAGCCGCTCCACGGTTTCGCGCACCGCCGTTTGGTCTGCCGCATCGGCCACAGGGGCCTCAAAGCGCCAGACCCCGTTGGTCTGGGTCAACACGAACAGCGTGTCGGCCAAATGGATCTGAAGCCGTCGCACTCCCGCGGCAGGCCCGTAAAAGGGGCGGGGATCGCGCAGGCTGCCGACTGTCAGTCGGAACGCTTCTGCGACCGAGTTGGAGACTGCGCCGATCGTTCCGCCGTCCGGCAGCAGCGCATAGCAGAGTGCCGCGGCGCTGTCGAGCGTGTGGCCGAATATGAGTTTCGCGGGAGGTGCGCCGCTGCTCTCCTGCACGCTGATATGAACGCCATAATCAATGCCCAGTCCGTACACGCCCATCCGGGTTTTCAGGGCGGTTTCGGTCTCGGCCACATCCATGACGTTCGAGACGGTCGGCCAAACAAAGTGCGACAGCCGTGCCTCGTACAGCGTGTCCAGCAACGCATTGACTTTGTCGTCGTCTGCGGGGGCCGCCGCCGGCTGGACCAGCCGCCACGTGCCGGACTCTTTGGCGAGCGTGATGAACGGGCTGCCGGGGGCGCGGATCTCCAACGTTCGGACCGCGCTGCGCGGGCCGTACACCAACTTGCGAGACCGGAGGTCGTCTGCCGTGCGCGGGATCGCATCGTGCAGCGCGGCCGGCACCACGAGGATGTGATCGGTCCCGTTTACACGCACGTAAAGTTCGTTGCCGAGCGGTGTGAACGCGCCGAGCAGAATCTCCTGGCGCTGCTGCGAGCCTTCCAGCATCACATGGATACGGGCTGGTGCCAGGCCGAATTCGCGCAGCGATAGCTCGCGCTTGCGAATCTCATGGAATGCGAGGGCGTCATGGATGCGCGCGGTTTCAAAAGCGTCGAGCACCCGCGCCACCGTTCCTTGCTCGATCTGAGCGGAAAAGGGCGCGGTCAGATGCCAGCGGTCCCCCGTCAGCGCGAGGCCGATCCGCGTATCTCCCCGGTCGATCGTCAGGCGTACCACGCGGCCCAGAGCCTCATCAATCAGGTTGGGCCGCGCCTTTTCCTGCACCGCGAAATCACGCTGTCGCTGGTGCAGCGCCCAGAGGAGCAGCGAACAGGCCGCGATGGCCGTCAGCAAGAACAGAATGATCCGGCGATTACCCATAACCGTTGCCTACCGCCTCGCTTTCAGTGATGCCAGACAGAACGCCAGGAAGACGCAGAACGGCACGACGCCCGCGGCTCCTGCCATGAACATGATCCAGTCGCGTCGCGCGAATCCTGTGACCAGCGTGGCGTCGCCGCCCAGAGAGGGCGCGGAGCCCATGTCGATGCCGGCCAGCCAGGCCACGGCGTTCAGGAAGAAATCGCGGTTTGCGTTCGCGCGGGAAGCCAGCATGCCGTTCATGACAAAATCGGTCTCGCCGATCACGCACAGCCGTGTCGGCCGGAAGGCAACATCCTTGGCGACATTGCCGCCACGCTCGGACACCGCCGCCACCGCCACCGGCCCGGACGGTTCGATCTGCGGATCGAAGCGGCGCGGGAAAACGTCAGGTTTGCTTTCGCCCCATCCGCTGGCGTCGGTCGAGGCCAGTAGCGTCACCTTGGGTTGATCGGCGCCGGCCGGGGCCGACGGCTCGGCCAGCGCGCGCAGGCAATGCGCGTCATTGAAGACCAGCGAGGCATTGGTGATCTCGCGCGTGATCACGTGGTCGGCAAAACTGGAGACGACAACCTCATGTCCGGAAAGAGTCTGCGGACCGGTTGCGAAGAAGGGCTGGACCCCGATCCCCCATTCGGCAAGAATACGCTCCACGCCGGTGGTCACGTTCGCCGCCGCCAGGTAGAGCAGCCGGCCGCCATTCTGCAGATAGGCGTCCAGCACCGTGAGCTCTTCCGGGGCCAGCGCATACCGCGCCCCGGCGATCACCAGCACCTGGCAGTCGTCAGGGAGCCGACTGAGACCGGGCAGCGCCAGCGCTTTCAGGTCAAAGCCGCTGCGGTTCAACTCACGTGCGATATCCGAAAAACCATGCAGGTCGTCGTAATCGTCAAACCGCACTTCGCCATGCCCCTGCAGCCAGTAGACGGTCGCCCGCTCAAAAGGCAGCGCCAGACGCGCGATCGCCGCCGCGCAGACGCTCTCCCCTCTGAAAACACCCAGCTCACGGTGGCTGCGCGTGTTCAGTTCTTCACGCGACCGCAACGGCGAACGTTGCGCGACCATTTCGTCGAGCGTCACAATCAGCCGACGCCGCTGCCGCTCCAGCAGCAGCGCGTTCTCCGGGACTCCCAATGTCGCGAGCTGACCAGCGCGAGCCAGGTCCCACCGCGGGTCGACATAGGCGATGACGATGTCGGCACCGGCCACGCTGCGTGAGGCCTGCCGCAGCCCCCGCAGCAGACGGGAAACAGGACGGAACATCGGGTGGCGACGGTCCATGAAGCAGGTGATGCGGAGTGCGCCCTGCGTATCGGCCAAGATGTCGCGCGTGCGCTCGGAAACCTGTGTGACCTGCCCGACATTCACCTCCCATACCCACGCTGTGCGATAGGCCAGCACCACGGCCAACAGGCAGAGCACGCCGCCCAGCGCGATAGCCAGCATCGTCGAGACCTTCAGGACGAATCGTCCCGAGGGTGCGGTTTCGATAGAGTGGTCTGGTTTTCTCACATCATCATCCCCGCAGGCGCAGCAGCGCCAGCAGCTTGGAGCAGGCAAACAGGAAAAACAGCGTGGCCGCGACATACAGCGCGATCACGGCGGTCGAGAAGAGGCCAGTGGAAAAATCATACACATGCACCAGCAGCGGCATCCAGGCCACCTGCGCGCGCAAGCCGGGCATCCACGACAGGATCGCCGCGTAGACCGCGACCGGCAACGCGCTGCACACGATCAGCGAACTGACGGCCGCGGCAGCCTGGTTGCGGAAGAGCACCGAGATCATCGTGCCCGCCGCGCACCAAACCGAGGCTTGCAACAGCAGGATGAAGGCGGTCGCGGCGATCGCGGCCGCGCTGGCCGGTGCCAGCAGCGGCGCAGACAACGCGGGCAAGAGCAGCATCGGAACCAGCAGCGAGAGCCCCAGCGTCACCGCGATGACCGTCATGGCGGAAAAGAATTTGCCGAGAACCAGATCGCGCTCGCGGATCGGCGCGGACATCAGCAGGTCGATCATGCCGGTTGCGCGCTCTTCTGCGAAAAGGCGCATGGTTAGCACGGCGCTCAGGATCGGCAGCCACGGCGCGGCCGACAATCCCCAGATGCTCTGAATCTGCAGCACGCTGCCCTCGTTGTTGCGCAAGGTCATCACAAACGTCCAGCCGTAGACAGCCAGAAACGCCGCCACCGGTACCCCGCAGGAGAAAGCCCCCCGGAAGGCCCGGATCTCGCGCAGCCAGATGACCTGGATCGCCTTCATGCCGGGGCCTCCTGTCCGCTGGGCGGGCCGGCCAGAAGCCTGTCGATCCGCGCCGTCAACTCGGCCCGCTCAAAATCGCTGGCGCGGAACAGGGCCGCGATGCGGCCGCCGTCCAGAACCATCACGCGCGTGCACCAGTCCAGCATCTCATCGATTTCGTGGCCGGTCACGACCACCGACGCGCGCGAGGAGGCCGCCACCAGCGCCGCAGCACACGCCTTGCGCTGGGGCCGGTCAAGACCGGCCAGCAGGTCATCCAGCAACAACAGCCTGGGATGCGTGCTCAAGGCGTCTGCCAGGCTCACGCGCTTGCGGTATCCGTGGGAGAGCAGGCGGATCCGCGTGTCATGCATGCCGGATAGACCGCTTATCGCCAAGGTCTCGCTGACGCGCCGCCGCACACGCAACGCGCGCTCGCCTTTCAAACGCACGCGGTAGGTCAGGTACTCTTCCACGGTCATGTCGCTGTAGAGCGGGCTGTGTTCGGAGAGGTAACCGATCCCGCGACGGTATTTGACCGGGCGGCGCAGCGCGTCGATCCCTTGCAGCCGCACGGTGCCGGCGTCCTGCATCAGCAGGCACGCCAGGATTTTCACGAGCGTGGTCTTGCCCGCGCCGTTGCGGCCGGTCACTGCGATGATCTCGCCGGGCGCCACGTCAAACGTGATGTCCGTCAGGATCCGGCGCGCGCCGTAAGAAAAAGTGATATGGTCCACATCCAGCATCGCGGGGCAATCCTCACACGCTCGTGTCAACAAAGGGAGCCAGAGCCGCTTCCAGCGCGGCCAGCCGCTGGCGCAGCAGCGCCGCGTCGCGCGTCTCGACAATCAGACGCAGATACGGCTCGGTGTTCGACTTACGCACGCTGAGCCAGCCGTCGGCGTCGTCAAGACGAATACCGTCGATGTCGGAACGGGTGGCGCCGGCGCTCCAAGCCTGAGCGGCCTTAAGGACGGCGTCGATCGCCCGCTCCTTCTCGGCGATGCGGTAGTTCAGCTCGCCCGAATTAGCGTATCGGCAGATCGGGGCCATGAGGGCGCTGAAGCTCAAGTCCCGGCGTTTGGCGTCGGCCAGGGCGGCCAACACCAGCAGGGCGGCCAGTTCGCCGGAGTCGCAGCAGAAAAAGTCGCGGAAGTAGTAGTGGCCCGCCAGCTCGCCGCCGCAAACCGCACCGGTTTCGCGCAGCAACACCTTGGCGAAGGCGTGTCCGACCTTGCCCATCACGGTCCGCGCGCCGTCGGCCTGCAGCGCTTCGATCGCGCCGCGCGAGGTGCGCACATCGTGGACGACGGTCGCGCCGGGCTCACGCGCGAGAAAGGCGCGCGCGATCACGGGAATCAGGTAGTCCGGCTGCACGAAGGCCCCGGTCTCGTCCACGAACATGACGCGGTCGGCGTCACCATCGAAAATCACGCCGGCATCAAGTCGGTGATCGCGAACCAGCCGGGCGATCTGCTCGCGGCTCGCCGCCTCCAGCGGATTCGGCGAGTGGTTGGGAAAGGTGCCGTCGGGCTCGGCGTTGAGATAGAGCGGTCCCTCGCCCAGCAGGTCGCGGACGATCAACCCCGCGACGCCGTCGGAACAGTCGACCGCGTAGCGAAGTCCGCTGAGGTCGGCGCGGAACGCGGCCAGCCATTCGACAAAGGCGTCACGGTAAGCCACGTCGCGGCAGACGCCCGGCTGCGCCGCGGCCGGCGGCAACGCGCCGGACGCGATCTTGGCCTCCACCTCGGCGAGCCCGTTCGCGTAACCCACGGGCCGGGCGCCCGCGCTCGAGACCTTCATGCCGTTGTGCGAGGCCGGATTGTGCGAGGCCGTGATCTGCACCGAGGCGTCATAGCCTTCGCGCGCGGTAAAAAAGTAGACCATCGGCGTGGTGGCCAGGCCCATGTCGTCCACCGCGCAGCCGGCTTCGGTCAGGCCCCGGCAGAGCGCGTCGCGCACGGCAGGCGAGGAGAGCCGCGCGTCGCGACCGACCAGCCAGCGCCGCGCGCCCAGCACGAGCGGCAGCCAGCACCCGATCCGGTACACGGTGTCGAGGTCAAAGTCTCGGCCGAACTCTCCGCGCATGTCATAAGCTTTGAAAAAAGACATCGTCCCTCCCGGTGCTCATTGGATCACGACCAGCGAAATGCCGGCGTGCGCGCCTTTGGGCTTCATGGCTTTCAACCAAGCCGGCATTTCCGATCCTGCGGTGTCTGCCGTGTTGGTGGTCACCTCGAAGGCTGCGGGCGAAGAGGCGGCCAGGGTTTGCATCACCTCCTGCAGGCGCGCGGTGTTGCGCCGGTCCAGATGCGTCGACGTCGAGAGCGCACCCAAGATGCCGCCGACCAGCGTGCAGATGATCGAGACCAGGATCAGGGTCGAAAGCTTCACGGCGAGCCGCCCGTTCTGGTCGGTGTGCAGGCCCTCCTGCGCCTGCACGCGCCCGCGAACCGACTCCAAGCGTTCGCGTTCAAGCAGGATACGCTCGCGCTCAAGCTTGAGCTTCTCCTGCTCGATCTGCAGCTCCGTGCGCGACAGGGCCTCGTCGTTCGTCGCGGGTTCGAGCTGCATGTTCTCGATCACGTCCATGCGGGGCCTCCTCAGGGTTGCGCACGAAGCTGCGCGAAACGCGTGCAGACGGGCAGCGGACCGACCAGCGGTCGCGCGTAATCAATGAACGCCGGTGTCACGTCGTTGCCGGCCCTGTTGATGAAAGCCGCCGGCATGCTGCGCGTTTCGCGCGCCACGCTGCGGAGCGTCACGACGGCGAAATCCACACTGTACGATTTGGTGGCGCGGCGCGTGATGGCGATCGAACCGCTGGAGATCTCGTCCTCGACCGCGGCCTTGACCGCGGCGACGCCGACCAGGCGCGCCTCCAGGGCATCCGTGGCCGAGGCGATGCCGGGGAACGAGCGCTGCAGGTAGCCGAAGGTGTCGGCGCGTACCCGCTTGATGCCCGCCTTCTCTTTGAGCGTCTTGGCCAGCAGATCGCCCAGTGCGCCGGTGCCGCTGAGCTGCACGTTGCCGTGCGAATCGGTCTCCTGCGTGTAGGCCGCGAGGATCGGGGTGCCGGCCCGGTCCGCAATCCCTTCAGAGACGGCCACCACGCAGCGGCCGTGACGCTTCACCGTGGCCTTCACATCCTTGACGAAGCGGTCCATGCTGAACGCGCGTTCCGGCAGGTAGATCAGGTGCGGGCCGTCGTCGGGCTCTGTGCGCGCCAAGGCGGCCGCAGCCGTCAGAAACCCCGCATTTCGGCCCATGATGACATCGATCTTCACGCCACCCAGCGCGCGGTTGTCCAGATCATCGCCTTTGACTGCGCAGGCCACGAAGCGCGCGGCGCTGCCGTACCCCGGCGTGTGGTCGCTCCCGCGCAGGTCGTTGTCGATGGTCTTGGGGATGTGAAAGCAACTGATGCCATATTCAGCCTTCACCGCCTCCTCATTGATGATGTGCACGGTCTCCGCCGAATCGTTACCGCCGATGTAGAAAAAGTAGCGGATCTCCAGCTTGCGCAATACCGTGAAAATCGCCTGGCAATCTGCCTGCGTCGGTTTGCGGCGCACCGACCCCAGCGCCGACGCCGGGGTGTTGGCCACCGCTTCCAGCGTGGTGCGGCTCTCTTTGCGCAGGTCGATGAATCGCTCGTCGAGAATACCCTGGATGCCGTGCAGTGCGCCGAAAATCTTGCCGACCGAGCGGCTCTCTTTGGCCGCAAGCACCGCGCCGACCAAGCTCTGGTTAATGACCATCGAGGGACCGCCGCTTTGGGCGATCAGCATGTTGCCTTTTTTCATCCGCTGTCTCCTTTTTCAGAGCGGTATGATATACTTTCCGCATGCGACAAGGCAAACCTACGTTTGAAGGGCCCGGCGATAATCGGGCCGATCCGGATGCGTTCGGCGGCGGCCCGGATGAGACCGCCTTCACCGCGCGTCCGAGGGGCGCGCGCCGCGCGCTCACGCCGCGCGACAAGGAGCGCAACCGCCGCGTGGGCGAACTGTTCAGGCATGTGATTCCCGGGCTGCCCATCGACGCCGATCCGCCCGAGACGCGGATGGAGCCCGAACCGCTTGCGGCGCTGATCGAACAGACGCTCAAACGGCTGAAAATCAATGAGAGTCCCTGGCTGGATGAGTTGAACCGCGCCTGGCCCTCACTCGTGGCGCCCGAGGTGTCGCGTGTGGCGCGTCCCGGGAAGTGGGAAGACGGCATCCTCTTTGTCTATGTGACCTCTTCCGTCAAACTTTTCGAACTCCGCCGCACGCACCTGCGGCGCATCGAAGAGGCTGTGAAGGCGTTTGCCGGCGCCGGCCGCGTGCGGCAGGTGCGCCTGATGGTCAACGCGGTGTCGCTGCCCTTCACGTGACAGCCTCGTCTTGTTTGTTCGCGAGTCAGTACCCGCAGGAGTTCGCGTAACCAGAAACCGGCTCAGGCGCATGGGCCTCGAACGCCTCATAAAAATGACCCATTGCGTCAGAACTGCGTTTTTGGGACAGATTAAGGTTAAGAGTAAGAGTACGATTACGAGAAGGGACCCCCAACAGAACTGCCTTGCGCTCTCCTTCTGGCTCTCAACTGATAGGGTCTTTCAGCCGGTAGGCTTTGGCGAGACCGCAGCCTTGAGTGAACCCCTTGAAGAACGGCCCACCGTCCCCCCGTTCTTATCGCGGGCACTGGGAGTACAGGCATCTTGCCTGTACATGTGGATGACAGGCTGGAAGCCTGTCCCCCCAGTGAACGAATCTGCGAATAGGTTGCCCCATCGTTTGTTCCCGTTCCGCAGGCGGCGAGCTTAATCGTAATCTTAATTCCACATTGCCTCCCTTGGCACGTTGATTCGTGGGGGAAAGGCCGTAAAGACACGAAATGAGATGCGTCGGCCCTGCGACGGCGCCTTGCACCGCGTTCGCCGGTGTGTTATGGTCTGACGACATCAGGACACGGCGACATGGGGGGAAACAGCATGCGGGGAAGAATCGCTTGGGCATGTGCGGCGGCGGGTGCTGCGGCATTGGCGGTGCGGGGCGCGGAGATGCTGAATTGGCCGCAATGGCGCGGCCCGGACGGCACGGGAATCGCGGCGGCGGGAGCGTATCCGGTGACGTTTTCCGCGGCGGACGGCGTGCTGTGGAAGGTCTCCCTGCCGGGAAAAGGCTGCTCGACGCCGGTCGTCTGGGGCGATCGCATCGTGCTGACCGCCGGAGTCGGCGAGGGCACCAACGGCCTCGATTGCGCCATCGGCTTTGAGTGGGCGACCGGCAAGAAACTGTGGCAAACCGAATTGGGCCGGCAGCGCCCCGGGCGTCATCGCCGCGGCAGCGGCAGCAATCCGTCGCCGGTGACCGACGGCACACGTGTCTACGTCTATTTCAAGAGCGGAACGCTGGCCGCGCTCGATTTCAACGGTGCCGTGGTCTGGCGGGTCAACCTCCAGCAGCGCTACGGCAAGGACACGCTCTGGTGGGATCTCGGCACCAGCCCGGTCTTGGCGGGCGGACGCTTGGTGGTGGCGGTCATGCAGGAGGAGAACTCCTATGTCGTGGCGCTGGACCCGGCGACCGGCCGGGAGCTCTGGAAAAAAGCGCGCGAGTATCCGGGGCGCGAGGAGACGCGCCAGAGTTACACCACGCCCCTAGTGGCCCGGTCTGAAGGGCGCGATACGTTGGTGCTCTGGGGGGCGGATCATCTGACCGGCCACGATGCGGCCACCGGCAGCCTGCTGTGGCAGTGCGGCGGTTTCAATCCGGAGAACAAGCCGGTTTGGCGCGTGATCGCTTCGCCCGCGCTGGCGCAGGACATCGCGGTCGTGCCGTACGGGCGCGAGCAGTTCGTGGCCGGCGTGCGCATCGGCGGCCGCGGGGACATCACGGCCGCCGCGCGTCTGTGGGAAAAGCGTGGGCTGGGCACGGACGGCGCGTCGCCGCTCGCGTTCGACGGCAAGGCCTGCTTCGTCAACTTCAAGGGCAAGATGTGGTGCCTGGACCTGGAAACCGGCAACGAGCGGTGGTCGGCCCTGCTGCCTAAGGGCAAGGGGGTTTTTTACAGTTCGCCTGTGCTGGCGGGCGACACGCTCTACCTGTGCCGCGAAGAGGGCGATGTCTATGTCTGCCGCGTGAAGGGTGACGGTCTCGACGTGCTGAACCAGGCGACGCTCGACGACGTCTTCGTCGCTTCGCCGGTGCTGCTCAGGGACCGGCTGCTGCTGCGCGGCGAAAAACATCTGTGGTGCATCGGAAAGTAGTCGTGACACGCATCATCAAGAGTCCGGAGGTGTGCTGATGTTGAATCTTGCGCGAAACATGGGGCTGTTGTCCGCCCTGTTATTCAGTGTCCGTCTGGCGCACGGCGCGGAGGGGCGGGTGTTCCTCGATGTGAACGGCAACGGTGTGGCCGATGCGGCCGAACCCGGGGTCGCCGGGGTGGCGGTGAGCGACGGCGTGCAGGTGGTCGACGCCGACGCGCAAGGCCGGTTCCGGCTGGACACGGCTGACCCGGACGCTTGCGTCTGGATCTCGGTCCCGCGCGACCATGCGGTGTCCGGACCGTTCTGGCGGCGTGCCGGAAGCGGGGCATCGCTGGATTTCGGTCTGGCGGCCCGGCCGCAAGCCGAGACATTCACCTTTGCAGCTCACGGACACGCATGTCGGGCGCGCCGATCTGGTGACCGCCTTTGCCAAACAGCTCGCGCGTCTGCCCCATGCTTTTGCCTTTGCCATCAACACGGGCGATCTGGTGGGGGGCGTGGACACGGTGCCGCCTGAAAAGGCGCAGGCGCAGTATGACCGCTATCTCGCGGCGGCTGCGGCCTTTGAGCTGCCGCTGTTCCATCTGCCGGGCAATCATGAACACGTGGCCTTCAACACGCCGAATCCCGACACCTCCCATCCCCTTTACGGCAAGGGCCTCTACCGCCGCGTGTTCGGCCCTCCCTACTACTCGTGGGCGTGGGCCGGGGTGCACTGCGTGGCGTTGGACGGCACGTCGCTGCCGTATCAGGAGCGGCTGGGCACCAACCAGCTCGCCTGGCTGGCGGCGGACTTGAAGCGGGTGCCGGCCGACCGACCGATCCTGCTCTTCTGTCACCAGTCGCTGCCGTCGTTGCGCGATGCCAAGCAGGTGGCGGCGCTCTTGAAAGACCGGCGCGTGCTGGGCGCGTTTTGCGGGCATCTGCACCGGACCTTCACCACGCGCCTGGACGAGATTCCCGTGTATCACAGCGGCGCGATGAGCGGCGCCTGGTGGAGCGGCCCGAATATCGACGGCACGCCGCAAGGGTTCCGGGTGGTCCGGGTGAAGGGGGCGTCACTGACGACGGCGTACTTCAGCCGCGAGGGCGACACGCCGATCTCGATCATGGCGCCGCTGGCCACCGAGGTCCAGGTTGGCGAGGTCGCTTTCGAGGCGGTTGTGCTGGATTTCGGCCGTGAGGTGGAACTGAACGCAGCGTTTAACGGTCAGCCGGTGGCGCTGGCTCAAGACGGACGGGATGAGCTGTGGTCGCGCTGGCGCGGCACGATGGACACGCGGCAGGCGTTTGACGGCGACCGCGCGCTTTCGTTCACGGCGCGGCAGGGGGAGCAGACGGCTAGCCGTTTTGAGATTCGCTACCTGGTGGAGAACGGGCGTCCGCAGGCGTATCAGGCCGCCGCGCCGGCCACGCTCGCGCTGCAGGTGCGCGGTGTCGACGGCGCGAGTCCGGTCCTTTTCAACGGCGAGCCGTGCGGCATGATTCCGGCCGGGACCACCAACGAGTGCGTGCTGACCTTCCCGGTTGATGCGGCGCGGCTCGCCAAGCTGAACCGCGTCACGATCCGCGCGGGCAAATTGGGGCGCGACGGCGACCGTTTCAGTGTCGGGCCTGTCTGGCTCGCCTATGCCGGCAAGAAGCTGCACGATCTGCGGTACGCCTCGTTTGAGCGTCATGCGGTCGCGGGGCAAGACCCCGTCCGTGCCGAGAAGGTGCTGTATTTCTGCCTGCCCTGAGCCGGGCGCGGGAACATGCATGTTTTCCGGAAAGTATGCAATTGCTGGAAGAGGCCGGAAGCGTTACGTTATTCTGAAATCAGGAAAGCAAACGGGAGGGAACGATGAAACGACGGGATTTCATGAAGGC
>Ga0116141_10001593_pt1 | contig 19492 bp, 14 predicted proteins | sample AD_UKC097_MetaG_FD_89744 | JGI IMG/M metagenome (GOLD analysis project Ga0116141, IMG submission 89744) | Active sludge microbial communities of municipal wastewater-treating anaerobic digesters from USA - AD_UKC097_MetaG | ecosystem: Engineered > Bioreactor > Anaerobic > Digestate | place: USA...
ACGGTTTCTGGCCTGATGTCGTCGGGATCGTCAGGCGAACTCCTCGTCCGGCTTCATTGATGAGCAGCTTGTCGCCGGGCGTGGTCTTGCCCCTCGTCGTCGAGAAGATGCCCACTTGTCGGTCGTTCTTGACATATTCGCGTGCTGCGTCGAAGGCCTCGCCCGCCGGCTCGCCACGAAACAGCGCCGGGAAGAACATGCTGCAAAACGCGACGTCCGCCGTGACTTCGAGCGGCTCGCTGCCGCGGACGTAGACGATCACGGTATCCGATTGCTCGGCCACACGATTCGTGCGATCCAGAATCCTCTCGGAGTGGCACGCGGACAGCATGAGGACCCTGGGCCGGGGACGGAGGATCGAGAACAGACGTTCCCCGCCGATGAAGTCTGCGCAGGCGCGTCCATCTTCGAGGATCAGGCATCCCTCTTCGGTGCCGTGACTATCCAGAATCACCACGTCCGGCTTGAGAGCGGCCAGGTCCCGTTGGAGGAGTTGTATCGTCAGGCCGACCCGAACGATGATTTGGAATGGCGAGTCGTCCACCGAACGAACCAGTTCATCAAGGCAGGCGCGATAGTCGATGGATGGAATCGGGCGATTGACCAGGGTTAGGAGCGAGGGGGTCTGCCCATTCCATTGCCTGATCTCTGCCTCGATGAGGTCTTTCGGAACATCCGCGTGCATGTGGAAGGTGATGACGGACTGCTCGCCCCCGCGCATGTCGAGGTTGTACGCTCCCATCGCGCGGAAGGGAAACGCCTTGAGTTTCTCATCCAACTCCGCGTCACTCGCGCACGGCGGCACCTGTGCCAGCCACACGTGAGCCCTCTCGACCAGCGGTTCGGCGACGCCGACGTACAGGCAGGGTGCTCCCTCCAATTCCAATCCCTTTCCATTGGGGTTTACGTTTCCTCTTGCCGCTTCTGCTCGGCTTGGTTGCGGCCGAAGACGTATCCGGCGATCAGCGTGAACAACGGCACCAAACCGCCCAGGATCAGCAGTTGAAACAGGTCGCGATAGTGGTCGAGGTGGTTCTGACAGAGCTTTTCGAAAGCATCGATGCGGGCGGTCAGGGACGCAGCATCGTTGGCGTCCGTTGGCCCGAGGATCGTCGTTACATCGCTCATTGCGGGCCGGGTCGCGAGCCATCCGACCAAGAACACAAGGGTAATCAACACGATGGCGACCAGCAACACGAGCATGAACTTGACACCCCAGCTCTCCAGGAAGCTCTTGGGCTTGGGCTCGGGCGAGGGCAACTGCTCGAAGATCTCGTCCGGGGCCACATCTCGCGGCTGATTCGCGGCAACATCCGAAACCGGCGCATCTTCCGTCATGGTCGCTCTCCCGTCTTCCACGCTGGCGTCGCCTTGAGGAGGCAGTGGGTCGTTTGCCCGCAACTACTTGGCGAAGACAATCCTCGTCAGCACCTTGTCGTTCTTGTCCGTGATGGCGACGTTCCTCTCGCCGCCCATCTTCACACCTTCCTCATTCAGATAATTGTACATGGCGAGGGCCTTGCGGACAATCTCTCGTTTGGAGGTCTTCTCCTGCTTGGCCAGTTTCTCCACGATCTCGTTGATCTCGTCCGGAAAGTCTATGGTCAATCGTGCCATGATATCACCTTTCAACGCACCTTCATGCATACCCTATGCATCAATTCTATGCATACACCATGCCTACAGCAAGCCCCATGTTCACATTTTTTGCATTATTTTTGAGAAGCCCCGCGCCTTGTCAGGCGTCTGATCCTCGAAGATCGGCGGAATCTGCGGATGGAAAGGGCGTGTCTCGTTGTCCGCATCTCCTACTTCGCGGTCTTCGTGACCTTCGTGGTTTCAAGGTCCGAAGATCGGCGGGCACAGCCCACGCTACCGCGGTCGCCCCCTTGGATTGATTATCGACGATTTGCGATTGATGATTGAGCCGGCCGGACATCGCTGCGGATGCGATGTTATGTAGAGGATAAACTACAGATGTTGGCATGTCAATGGGAAAAGGCCGAAATACTTCTTGTGTTCACCAGGCCAAAGGCGAACGCGCTTCGCGTCGGGTCCTGGGGGAGGGTCAGGAGAAGATGGTTCCGGGTTACCCGCTTGTCTCGGGCAGGGCAGGGATTCTGCACGGAATCACACCTCTTTGGAGCAGCGCGGGGCAGTCCCCCATCGTGGTCTGGGTGCGTGATGAACGGCCCCGCAGTGGATGTGGTAGACAGCGGCCTTCTCAGCCCTTGGCCCGGCCGCCGTAGGAGCCGTCCTCGGTGTTTACGCGGACGAGCTCACCGATCTCGATGAACGGCGGCACGCGGGTCCGCAGACCCGTCTCCAGCGTCGCATCTTTCATCTGGTTCGTGGCCGTCGCGCCCTTCGGCACGGGCGTGGTCTCGGCGACCGCCAGCTCCACCACTTTCGGCAGTTCCAGCGAGACGATGCTCCCCTCGTGCGTCAGCGCCACCACCGGCGTGTTCGGCTTGAAGTACTTGATCGAATCGCCGAGCAGCTCGTCGGAGACCGTCAACTGATCGTAGGTCTTGTTGTCCATGAAGATGTGCGAGTCGCGGTCGGAGTACAGGTACTCCATCTCCCGGCGGTCGAGGAACGCCTGGTCCACCTCTTCCGTGGACCGCAGACGCTTCTCGAGCATGGTCCCGTCGGAAAGACGCCGAAGCTTCGCCTGCACGAAGGCCCGCAGGTTGCCCGGCGTTACATGCGTCGCGACCGTGCAGATGCACAGTTGATTGTCCATCATGAAGGCCATCCCCGGCCTCATATCGCTTGCTTTCACTGCATACCCCTCAGAACAAACCAGACCCATCAATCCCGTCGGGACCGGTCCGGGTCCACGCGCACGGCGGCGCACACCCGACCGATCGGGGCACACCCAGATACACCCCGCCCACGACACGAGGCGACGACGGATAAGCAACGACGAGTATAGACGCGGCCGAACCCCTTGTCAAGCAACACTTTGCCGCAACGGGCCCGCCGGAGGCGGGGAGGAGAAGGTGAGAGGGTGAGAAGGTAAGAAGGTGAGAAGGTGAGAGGGTCAGAAGGTGAGAGGGTCAGAAGGGCGGGGCCCCCAGCCGGACGAAACGCAAGACGCAGAACGCACGACGACCCCGCCCGGAGGGGATCTACCACGGAGGCCCCCCGCTTTCGCAGGGGCAAGTGTGTCTGCGGTTCCATGGGCCGGGTCTCGTGGCTCGTGACTCGCAAGAAGAGCGGCGGGCGGAGCCCGCCCTGCCGCTGTCGCCCTGCACGGTGGCGCCCTTCGATGACTGTGGGGTGGTTTGGCTGCGTGTGGTCTGACACCTTGTGGCAGATAGGCCGGAACAGGCGGGGCGGGGGCTGCGTAAGCTTAGCATGCGAAGGGAGGTGCGCATTCAGCTTGGCAGCGGGAATCCGTGTTGATAGTGCAGTCCGGCGGGGTATTATGGAGCCGAAGGAGTCTCAAGCGTGAAGTTTCTGGTGTCAAGCAGGAAGAGCCGGGCGTCACTGCGAGCCGGAAAAGGCCGGTTGGCCGGGCGGGGTGTTGTGCTGGGGCGGTTTTGCCGATACAATGTTCGTGGCGCCGATGCAGTGCGGCTGACGAGGCCGCGGCAGGGGCCATTTCATCCGCTTCGGGCGGGTGTGGATCCGAGCCGGTAGATCGATATGCAATGCCAGATCTGTAATAAACGAACGGCCACCATTCACTTGACCGAGATCAACGACGGGGTCCGCAGCGAAATGCACATCTGCGAGCAGTGCGCAGCGGAGCAGGGGATGGCGGCCCAGAGCCAGTTGTCCATCAACGAGTTGCTGAACCATCTGCTGGCGGCCCAGCCCTCGGACGACGAGATGTTCGGACCGTCGGAGAAGGATCTGGCGTGCCCGAACTGCGGGTTCACGCTGGACCGGCTCCGCAAGGAGGGCACGCTCGGGTGCCCGATGGACTATAAGGTGTTCGAAGAGGGGCTGCTGCCCCTGATCGAGCGGGCCCACAACGGCAAGTCGACGCACTGCGGGAAGGTGCCGACGAAGGTGCCGAAGGATACGAAGAAGTTCGTGGAGCTGTCGCAGCTTCGCCAGCAGTTGGAGCAGGCCGTGCGCGACGAGGATTATGAGCTGGCCGCCAGCCTGCGGGATAAGATGAAGCAACTCGAATAGCAGGGACGAAGGCAGAAGGCGAAGGTAAAAGGGCCGAAGTGGGCGAAGGCGTGTGGCGAGGCGAGGGACGCGGGCCTTCTCTCCTGGACCGTCTGCCGTTCACTTGGACCGATGACTATGGAAATAAGTGAGATCAGTCAAGACATCAACAATTGGTTCAGTGGGTCGGGACCCCTGGCCGACATCGTTGTGTCCTCCCGCATTCGCCTGGCTCGCAACCTCGCCGGACATAGGTTCCCAGGCAATTGCTCCACGGAGGAAAAGGCGGAGGTGCTCGAAATCCTCAAGTCCGTGCTGCTGTCCCTCGATCTGGGCGGTCAAGTCTTCTACATCAGCGTAGACAAGGAATCCGACCTCGTCCGCAACTTCCTGGTCGAGCGGCATCTGATCAGCCGCCACCACGCCATGGCGACCGGCCCGCGGGGCGCCGTCATCGCCAAAGACGAATCCTTCACCGCCATGCTGCTCGAGGAGGACACCCTCCGGCTGCAAGTGCTCAAGTCCGGCTGCCAGCTTTCCGCCTGTGCCGAGCAGATCGACCGAATCGACACCATGATCGAAGAGCGGGTCGAATACGCCTTCAGCCCCCGCTTCGGCTACCTCACCGCCTGCCCGACCAACCTGGGCACCGGGACCCGCGTCTCCGTCATGCTGCACCTGCCCGCCCTGAAGCTCACGGGCCAGATCGACAAGTGCCTCGCCGCCGCCAAGGACATGAATCTGGCCGTCCGCGGCCTCTTTGGCGAGGGCACCGAGGCCGCCAGCGACCTCTACCAGGTCTCCAACCAGGTCTCCCTCGGCGTCAGCGAGAAGGGTATCGTCTCGGACTTCGAGAGCGTCATCATCCCCGAGATCATCGAATACGAGAAGGCCGCCCGCATGCAGCTCCTCGCCAAGCAGGCCGACACCCTCGACGACAAGATCTCCCGCGCCATGGCCCTGCTCCAGAACGCTCACCTCATCAGCTCGCAGGAAGCCCTGTTCCTGCTCAGCCACCTGCGTCTCGGCCTGAACATGCACGAGCACATGGGGGCCTCCACGCCCGCCATCGAGCGGCTCTGCGCCCTGCGTAGCCGGGCCGCGGGCTCCGGCCAGCAGCAGAAGCTCACCATCCGCACGATCAATCGCCTCTTCATGCTCACCCTCCCGGCCCACCTCCAGCTCAACTACGGCAAGGCCCTCGACCCCACCCGCCGCGACGCGCTCCGAGCCCAGATCATCCACGACACCCTCTGCCAGCAATCGTGAGGGCGTTTCTCGTATCTTGTCGATTGCATCTCGCCTCGCCCGTGGCCCGTGCCTCGCGATCCGTCTCATTGGACTTCTCAACCGCAGAGGGCGTCAGGACCTCGCAGAGAGATGGGCCCGCAGCTCTCGAAGGGTGCCACCGTCCAGGGCAACAGCGGCAGGGCGGGCTCGGCCCGCCAGTCTTCTCGGACGGGTCACGAGCCACGAGCAACGGCCTTTGAACCGCGAAATACGCGAAGCACCCGAACGAACAGAGGGCGCAGCCCGGAGATCCGTCCACAGATTGAGCCAATTGGTGCAGGCTGAGGCCGAGTAACGATGCTTGGTTGTTCTCAAACGCGAGCGTCCGACGGTGCACGTTCCGTGCCCTTTCCTCAAGTTCCATGTTCATTGGGCCGATTTCCAGCCGATGACGGCGACAAGGTGGCAGAGTGGAGTGTGGATGTAGGCCGCACACCTGCGAGGCGATCAGGGAATCTGGGTCTCAGAGTTGACTTGGAGTACTTCAAAGGATGGAAACGACCACGCAGGTTCGTGCCGTGAGCGACCAAGCGCCAAGCCCGCAAGCGAGCGTACTATGTGGTGCGCAAACAGATCCCGAGATCATGCGGCGTTGTCGCCAAGGCTGCTCGCACGCTCTACCTCAACCGCACTTGTTGCAAGGGGTATGTGGCGCCAGATTTCACGCGGTATGCTCAATTGGCTATGGCGGTCAAAGCCGACGGTGGGTCATCACGGAAGACACTTCGAACACCTGATCCCTGAAGATAGCGCCTTACGGCGTCACTGCGAACGGCAAAACAGACGGTGGGCGGAGCCCATCCTACCGCTGTCGCCAATTCGTGTAAACGTCGCTCCTGCAGGAGGTCAGAGTGCTTCTCTGTGGCCTCTGCACTGCAAGGGCGTGACACCGAATGGCACTGCCGTGAGTTTTCGGCTTTGCGGGCACACAAACTCTTCGTGGGCATGAGAGGAACCAAGCCATGACGCCGCGGTTTTGTCAATGATGGGAGAACCGATAGTAGCCTCGCCTCTCGTTGACGGCATATCCGATGGTGTAACCCCCGCCGTTGTCCCATCGTTCTTCGAAGAATAGGTCCCCTGGGCCAAGGTATTTGATGCCCAACCATGTCCCGGACTCGTTCGGCTCCGGAATCGGCGGGATCACCCCTTTGCGCCTCAGCTCCGGCAGGCACCTGAATATGGAACGGTGCTGGCCGCCATTCAACACACGCAGAGGCATCCTTCTCTTCGCACACCATTCTTCAAATGCTCCCCGCTCGATATCGAACTCAGCCATTCAGGATTATAGCAGCGACCCAGACGACCTTTGTGCGTCCTTTCATTGAGTTACCCGCCATGCGTCATCCGCCATACATTCGAAGCGGTGTTCCGTGCGTTTCGCTCAACCGTGAGCCGGTGTATCATAGAGAAGACCCTGGTGGTCGTCCACGGCTTCTGTTGCGCCGTGGGGATCGAGCTGAATGAATGTCTCCGACTCGATGCGTGCGACATGGTGAAACGAATCATCTCGGTATCTCGACGAACGGACGTCCCGGCCTTCTATGGCCAGTGGTTCATGGGTCGGGTGCGGGAGGGGTTTGCCGGCGTGGTGCATCCTTTCGGCGGCAGACGATACGTCGTCTCGCTGAAGCCCGAGGACGTCGCGTGCCTTGTCTTCTGGTCGAAGGACTTCACGCCCTTCGTCGGGCATCTGGAGACGCTCGACCGTCTTGGCTATCGCTTCTACTTCAACTACACCGTCACGGCCGTGCCTTCGATCTTCGAGAGCGGCGTGGACAGGACCGGCGCCCTGCGGACTCTCAAACAACTCAGCGAGCGATACTCGCCCACGCATATCAACTGGCGATTCGATCCCATCGTACTGTCGAATGTCTGCGATGGCGAGTTCTATCTGAACGAATTCACGCGGCTTGCACGCAAACTGGAGGGACTCGTGGAACGATGCTACTTCAGCTTCGTGATGCCCTACCGCAAGGTCGATCGCAACTTCCGTGAGTTGGAGCAGACCACGGGCATCCGTGTGTTGCAGGAGAGCAAAGAGCACAGGATCGAACTGGCCGACCGGCTCGCGGAGGTCGCCCAATCGCACGGCATCCGCATGTGCTCCTGTTGCGGCGAGTACCTTGTCGGCGACGCGATCCACAAGGCTCACTGTATCGACGGCTCGCTCATCGAGCAGTTGTTCCATCCACAGGGCCTGACCTGGAACGAGAAGCCCACGCGGGAAGGTTGCGGCTGCGCGGAGAGCATCGATATCGGCACGTACGACACCTGCCCCCACGGTTGCACCTACTGCTACGCCAACGCCAACAAGGCCGTCGCCAAGCGAGCCTTCGAGAGCCACGATCCCGCCAGCGCCTTCCTCGGCTTCTCCAAATCCCAATCCGACGAATGGATACGAGAATTGAGGGAGGAGACACTGCGGTGAACTCACGGGCTTCCCAGAGTTGCCTTTCGTCAGGTATTGAGAAGAAGCATCGGAAATGATATAAGATTGTCATGGCTGAAAAATCACGAGCACCGCGTAACAGGACTCTCGTTCTCTCGCCTGATGACCGAGAACGATGTTCACGAAACCTGCGCCGGGTGGGCTCGGATGTCTCGTTGCGTGAGATCCTGGACACAACGATCTGCCAGGAGTTGTCCAGTGTTCTGCCATTTCTGCCGTCCGGCGTCTTCGACTTGATTGTGGCCGACCCACCCTACAATCTGGCAAAGACCTTCAATGGCAACATCTTCAAACAGACGGATCTCGACCAATATGAGACATGGCTCGATTCCTGGCTCCCTCAAATGCAGCGACTCCTGAAACCAACAGGGTCCATCTACGTGTGCGGAGACTGGCGGTCCTCAGCGGCCATCCATCGTGTTCTCCTCAAACACTTCACGGTCAGAAATCGGATTACGTGGGAACGTGAGAAGGGACGCGGCGCAAAGATGAATTGGAAAAACAACGCGGAGGATATCTGGTTCGCCACGTGTTCGGACGACTACACCTTCAACGTCGAGGCCGTGAAACTCAAACGTCGAGTGGTTGCCCCGTACACCGACGAGCATGGAAAGCCGAAGGACTGGGAAAATAGCAGTCAGGGCAGGTATCGCATCACCCATCCTTCAAACATCTGGACAGATCTGACCGTCCCGTTCTGGTCCATGCCGGAAAACACCGACCACCCCACACAGAAACCTGAGAAACTCCTGGCAAGGATTGTCCTTGCCAGCTCGAATCCGGGTGATGCCGTCTTTGACCCTTTCCTTGGCTCAGGGACCACGTCGGTCGTCGCCAGAAAACTCCAGCGGCATTACGTTGGCATTGAGATGGATCAGGAATTCTGTTGCCTGGCAGAAAAGCGTCTGGAGATGGCCCTGACGGATCGAAGTATCCAGGGGTATACCGATGGCGTCTTCTGGGAGCGTAACACTCTGGCGGACCAGAACAACCGTCGAGGCCGAGTTCCGTCTTCTCGGGTCGAGCAATCAGATTTGTTCCATAGGCTGGCGACTGCGAAATGAGGGGGTGAAGTTGACAAGTCGGGTATTCTCAACCAGCAGATTCCACGAGATTGAAGAACGAACCAAGGAATTCCTCAATGGCCACGAGGATTTCCTTTCACCGGGCACCGCCCACAGCACTCGTGCATTTGGTGACGCCGTAGCAGAACTCCTGGGTGAGCATTTCCAGGATATCTTGGGCGACGATTGCGAGGAGTACTCCGCCAGCTTCGCACGGCGGGCAATGGCCGACTTGGCTTTCAGAGACAGAGATGGGCTTTACTATGTTGTCGACGTCAAGACACACCGGGAAGATACAAAGTTCAATATGCCCAATCTCACATCGGTGGAGCGGCTGGCACGATTCTACGAGGACGACGCGAACTATTTTGTACTGCTTCTTGTGAAGTATACTCTGGACGGCACTCATATCCGAGTCTCACAGGTCATATTCGTGCCCATTGAGTTCCTCGACTGGGAGTGCCTGACAGTAGGTGCCCTCGGATGGGGACAGATCCAGATCGCGAACTCAAACCGTATTACAGTCACGCCCCATTACTCCCGGCGACGTTGGATGCTTGATCTGTGTGATGTGATGCTGGAATTCTACCCGAAGGAAATCGCGAAGATCCAGACCCGCATTGAGTACTTCGAACGGGTCAAAGAACAATGGCTTGCGAGGTCGGAGCCATAAGAGCGTGTGTGACAAGTGGTTGTATTGGCAGTTTTCGGCCGATATGCAGGATATGGCAAGGACAGCATATCCCAGCGATTTGACGGATGAGCAGTGGAAGCTCATCGCACCCCGGATTCCCGCCCCCAAGCCGGGCGGACGGCCACGGACCGTGGACATGCGAGAAGTCATCGATGGTATCTCTTACCTGAATCGGACGGGTTGCTCCTGGCGCATGTTGCCTCGTGAGTTTCCGCCTTGGGGCACGGTCCACTACTACTACCGCCGGTTTCGCATAGAAGGCGTATGGCCTCGGATTCATGACCACCTCCGCGAACAGGTTCGCCAGAAGGTGGGCCGCAAACCCACTCCCAGCGCAGCGGTTCTGGACAGCCAAACGGTCAAAACCGGAAAAGGGGGGCTCGCAGCTACGATGCCGGCAAGAAGGTAAAAGGTCGCAAACGCCATACTCTCGTGGACACGCTGGGGCTGATCTTGGCGGTGGTGGTACATGCGGCGGATATCCAAGACCGGGACGGAGGACGGCGTGTCCTCGAACGGGTGGGTACTCGTTTTCACCGACTGCGACGAATCTGGGCGGACGGAGGATATCGTGGCGCGTTTGTCCTCTGGGCCAGACAGCAGTATGGACGCGTGGTGGAGATTGTCAAACGTGGTGACCTCCATCAGTTTGTGGTTCTGCCCAGACGCTGGGTTGTCGAACGCACCTTTGCATGGTTGGGCAAGTACCGACGACTGAGCAAGGACTATGAAACGCTGCCGACGAGCAGCGAGACAATGGTGTACTTGGCGATGATCAACTTGATGATCCATCGCCTCAAACCTGGCTAAACGGACTTCTCACACACGCTCTAAGACCCTATGAATCACATCGATTCATCCGATTGATCTGAACACCGGTGCACGCCAGGTGTCTTACAGTTTCGTGCTTGGCGTCGCGGAACCCGCGAGCTTGAGGACTAATTGCTCGATGGCTACGGCGGCCTGGGCCTGGCCGGTCTTTGTGGCGTGATCGACCGCAGCCAGCTCCTCCAGGAAGGCCGCGATCTGCGAGAGCGTGGTCCGCTGGAGCTGGGCGAAGAAGCGGTCCTTGTTGTACCAGATGCGAAGCTGTCTCGCGATCTCGACCGGACTGGTCCGTTTATCGAGCAGCGCGCGGGCCTGGAACATGCGGCGCAGATGGAAGGCGAACGCCCCGACCACGCTGTACTCGGCGCTCTTGTCCTGCTCGAACATGTTGCGGAGCCGTGTGACGGCCCGGCCGGCGTCGCCACCGATGATCGCGTCGATCACCTCGAACGCGTCGTAGATCCGATGGCGGCCGATCAGCGACTCGACGTGGTCCGCGCGGATCACCTTCTCGTCGCGGGCGTACAGAACCAGTTTCTCCAGCTCGTTGTAGAGTTGGGCCAACTCCTCGCCGATCAGCTCGACGAGCATCTCCGCGGCATCTCGATTGAGCTTGATCTTGTGTTTGGCCGCGGCGTACTGCACCACGTGCTCGGGCAGCTTCCACTTGGGCGGCGCTTCCATTGTGACGAGCGAGCCGACCTTGGGCAGCATCTTGGACAGTCGCGTCCGGGCGTCCCAGCTTCCCACTGTCAGGACCAGGACCCCGGTGCCGGCAGGCTTCGCGAAGTATCGTTCGAGAATCTCCCTGTGCTTCGATACGAAGCCATCGGCCTTCTTCACGAGCACGACACGTTTGTCCGACAGGAAGGGGACTGTCCGCAGCTCGTCGAGCACCTCGGAGACGACTGCCTCGTCGCCGTCAACGCTCAGCAGCGCCGTCATTCGCTGCTGTGGGTCCAGGAGGCCATCGACCAGCTCCTGGGCCCGAGCCCCGACGAGCGATTCGTCCTTGCCTGCGATGACGTAGATGCGGTCAGCCACTGGAGATCGGTCCTATTCGTCCGATGAGTCCTATTCGTCAAATGGGACCTATAGGACGAATAGGACTCATTCCTCGCCCTGCATTCGACTACTGTCCGGCTTCGCCCTCCTCGCCTTCGAGGTCTTCGGCGGCGATCTTCTCGGCGGCCACGAGCTTGTCGTCCTCTTTGAGCTTGATCAGGCGCACGCCCTGCGTGTTGCGGCCGATCGACCGGATCTCGTCGAGGCCGGTGCGGATGATCATGCCGTTGGCCGTGATCAGCATCAGGTCGTCGCCGGTTTGGACGCTCTTGAGCGAGACGACCTTCCCGTTGCGGGCGCTGGTCTTGATGTTCTTGAGACCCACACCGCCGCGAGTCTGCGGGCGGTAGTTCTCAACGCCCGTCCGCTTGCCGTAGCCCATCTCGCAGACGGTGAACAGTGCTGCCTTTTCCTCGGGGATGACCATGCCGACAACCTCGTCGCTGGGCCGCAGCTTGATGCCGCGAACGCCCCGCGAGGCCCGGCCCATCGACCGGACTTCCTTCTCGTCGAATCGGATCGTCATGCCGTCGCGCGTGCCGAGGATGATGTGGTCGTGCCCTGTGGTCAGGGCCACGCCGATCAAGGCGTCCGTCGGGTCGAGGTTGATCGCGATCACGCCCGTCGAGCGAGGATTGCCGTACTGGCTCAGTTGCGTCTTCTTGACGAGCCCGTCCTTGGTAGCCATCACCAACTCCCGCGGCGTGGCGCCTTCCTCGTCCTCAAAGCTGCTGACGGCGATGATCGAGGCGATCTGCTGGTTGCCCAGGTTCAAGAGGTTGGCGATGCTCCGCCCTTTGCTCTGGCGGCTCATGGCCGGCACGTCGTAGACCCGCAGCCAGTAGCACCGACCTCGATTCGTGAAGATCAGCAGGTAGTCGTGCGTGGAGGCGACGAACAGGTGCTTGATGAAGTCGCCCTCGCGGATGTCGGAGCCGATGACGCCCCGGCCGCCCCGGCCTTGACGCCTGTACGTGTCGATGGGCATCCGCTTGATGTAGCCGGCGTGGCTGACCGTGACGATCACATCCTCCTGGGCGATCAGGTCCTCGATCTCGATGGCCTCGAGATTTCCGGTGATCTGGGTGCGGCGCTTGTCGCCGTATTTGTCCTTGATCTCGTTGATGTCCTGGCGAATGATGCCGAGCAGGACCTTCTCGTCGGCCAGGATGGCCTCGTAGCCCTTGATCTCCTCGATCAAGGCGGCGTAATCCTTGGCCAGCTTCTCGATCTCCAGGCCGGTCAGGCGATGCAACTGCATGTTCAAGATCGCATCGGCCTGCGGACCCGTGAGGAAATGGTCGTTCTTGCTCTTGTCGCGAACGAACTCCTTGGGCAGCAGCTTGCGAAGCGTCTCGCTCTCGGCCAGCCGGAGCGGCCTCTTCATCAAATTGGTTTTGGCCGTCGGGACATCGGGGGACCTCTTGATGATCTCGATGATCTCGTCGATGTCGCTGACGGCGAGGATCAGGCCTTCGAGGATATGCGCCCGGTTGCGGGCCCGCTTCATCAGGAACCGGCTGCGACGCCGGACGACCTCTTTGCGGTGCTCGATGAAGTGGTCGAGCATCTCGCGAATCGTGAGCGTCTCGGGCCGGCTGTTGACCAGCGCGATATTGGCGATTGCGAAGGTCGTCTGCAACGGCGTGTACCGGTAGATCTTGTTCAGTGCGATCTCCGCGTCGGCGTCCTTCTTGATCTCGACGACGATCCGCAGGCCGTGCCGGTCGGACTCATCTCGAACATCCGCGACCTCCGGCAGCGACCCGTCGTGAACGCAGTCCGCGATCTTCGAGACGATGGTCGTTTTGATTACCGTGTAGGGGATTTCCGTGATGATGATCTGGTCCTTGCCCTTTTTATTGGACTCAACTTCCGCCTTGCCGCGCACTGTCAGATGACCCCGGCCGGTGGTGTAGGCGTCGATGATCCCCTTCTTGCCGCAGATGATCCCGCCCGTGGGGAAGTCCGGGCCGGGCAGGACCTTCATGATCTCCTTGAACCCGCACTTGGGATCGTCGATGATCAGCAACAGAGCGTCGCAGACCTCGCGAAGGTTGTGGGGCGGGATGTTCGTCGCCATGCCGACGGCGATGCCCGTCGAGCCGTTGACGAGTAGATTCGGGAACCGCGAGGGCAGCACGAGCGGCTCGGTCCGGGTCTCGTCGTAATTGGGGACGAAATCGACGGTATCATAGTTGATATCGGCCATCATCTCCGTGGCCGGCGCGGCCATCCGGGCCTCGGTATATCGCATGGCGGCCGGCGGATCGGCGTCGATGCTGCCGAAGTTGCCCTGCGGATCGACCAGCGGATATCGCATGTTCCACGACTGGCCCAGCCGAACGAGGGTGCCGTAGGTGGCCTGATCGCCGTGAGGGTGGTAGTTGCCCCCGGTGTCACCGACGATCTTGGCGCACTTGCGGTGGGCGCTGCGAGGTCCGAGATTCAGGTCGTTCATCGCGACGAGAATGCGGCGTTGCGAGGGCTTCAATCCATCCCGGACATCCGGCAGCGCTCGCGACACGATGACGCTCATCGCGTAGTTGAGATACGAATTCTTGAGTTCGTCAAGAATTGGCATCTCTTCAAAATGGTCTTTGGCTTGCTGTTCTGTTTCCTTCATGTTCCCTATCTTTTCTCTCTGGCAGACAGTACTCCAACCCTGCATTGAACCGCCGCCAGATCAAAGAGGTGACGCGCTCCTGCGAGGGCCGGCCACCATCCGTGGTCAGAGCCTATTCCAAAGCCCGCGACTATATGCGGAATACCCTGGAAAGTCAATGGTTATTGCGTCCCGCACCAGGGCAATCTCGGGATCTCTCGGCGTGCAGAAACCTCCGCCGGGTCTTCCCATCTATGTGTCAGAACCAGGGGGGAGCTGCTCGGTCATGCCGCCGGGGCGCCGCAGTCTTCCAGGGTCCGAAGGGCGATCTGGGTCATGAGGCTGTCGAAGTCCTCCACGGTTCTGAGCACCTGCACCATGTCGGGCAGTCGGATGATCCGCGCGATGTCCGCCAGAGCCTGGAGATGCCGTGCGGGATCCTGACCGACCGGGTCCAGCAGAATGATCAGGATGTGGGGCGGCCCGGACGCAAGGGGCACATCGAGCGGGTTTCGCGATACCCCCAGGAAGACGACCGATTCGTCCACGTAGGGGATGTGGGTGTGCAACAGGACCACGTCCTTCGTCAGTTCCACCGGCTCCTCCTGGCTGATGGTGTGCAACAGATCCGTGACGGCATGAGTGTTGGCCGTTCGTGCGCCGAAGTAGGCGGCCAGGAGTTCCCGGACCGCCTCTGCGGTCGTCTTGACATCCATTTGCAGCAGGGTCCGGCCCCGGGTGAAGGTCGAGAAGATGTAGGCGGAATCAGCGATCTTGTCCGCTGCCTGCTGGCTGTCCCATCGCTCGGCAGGCGGGATGAAGACCGAGAACGGCGCGTCCGGAAAACCTCCTGCCAAGCGGCCCGGCAGGCGGTCCAAGCTCGGCTGCCAGGCCAGCTCCCCCTTGCGGACCCCCATAAGGATGAGCCAGTCGCTCTCTTCGATCCTCTCGGCCAGACTGGCCTGGACCTGCTTCCAGGAGCGCAGGGTCTCAAAGGAGATCGGGACTGACGGTGGGGTCCGGCAGACGAACTTCTCCGCGGCCACGACCGTCTCGGCCGAGCACAGGACAAGGAGCGACGTGCCGGCCTGGCCCGCCAGGGTCTTGACGGCGGCGATCACGGACGCGAAACCCAACTGGCGCTCCGCGAAAGGCGGCAGCACCAGCACGATGCGCTGGGCCGTGTTCACCGGCCGGCGGAACCGGTTGACCATCACCAATTGCAGGCTTCGTTCGATCACGCCATCAATGGTCCGCCCGAAGATCCGCGTCGGAGAGCTCACCCGGCCATCCCAGCCCAGCAGGATCATGGAGATCCGGTTGTCCCGGCCCGCCCGGACGATGCCGGAAGTGGGATTCACATCCACGCTGGTCAGCGGAGTCACCGGAACGCCCGCGGACATGGCCCGGACGACCGTATGAGCCAGGACCTTCTCGGCCATGGCTACATCCTGCTCCACGTGACTGCCCTCCGGGACCACGCGCAGAGGGTAGAAGGGCTCGTGAGAGCCTTTCTCGCGGAGCAGCAAGGCAACGTCCAGCAGCTCTTTGGCCCCTTCGCGACCCTCGAGGGGGATCATAATCCGGTGGGGGGCCGAGGACGCGTCAAAGACGGCTTGCTCCTCGCGCAGGGCCACGTTCCTGCCCGCCCTCTCCGTGACGATCGATCCGACCAGACAGGTTACGGCGATCATCATAATCGTCCCGGTGATCACCGCCTCGGAGAACAGGCCAATGTTGTAGCCGACCAGCACCGCCGCCAAGGTGGCGGCCGCCTGGTTGACGCTCAGGCCGAAGATCAGGGCGCCTTCATCCCGGACGTATCCCAGGGCCCACTGGGAGAACCAGGCCGCGATGAACTTGGCCGCCAGCGCCACGCACGTCATGCCAATCGAAATGATCCAGGCTTCGGTCCCGGTGAACAGCAGGCTCACGTCGACCAGCATCCCCACGGACAACAGGAAAAAGGGGATGAAGATGGCGTTGCCGGTGAAGTGAATCCGGGTCATCAGGAGACTCTTCTCGGGGATCAGGCTGTTGAGGGTGAGCCCGGCGAGAAAGGCCCCGATGATCGCCTCCAGCCCAGCCAGGTGGGCCAGGTAGGAACTCGACAGGGCTATCGCCAGGACGAACACGAATTCCGTGTTCTCGTCCGTCGAGACATGACGAAAGAACCAGCGTCCGAGGCGGGGAACGAAGAACAGGACCGCGGCGATGTATACCAGCATCAAGGCAAACAGCCGCAGCCAGAACCCGGCGCTCAATTCCCCCCGACTGGCGCTGGCGATGACAGCGAGCACCAGCAGCGCCAGTGTGTCGGTGATGATCGTGCCGCCAACCGCCGTCGTCACGGAACGCGTTTTGGCCAGGCCGAGCTTGCCGACGACCGGAAACGTGACCAGCGTGTGCGAAGAGAACATGCTGGCCAGGAGAACGGCCACCGGGATCGTCATAGCGAAGACCCACACGCCCAGGATGATCCCCAGGGCCAGCGGAATCCCGAAGGTCAGCAATCCAAAGACCACCGCATGGCTCTTGTTCCGGCGCACCTGGTGCAGATCGATCTCAAGTCCGGCCAAGAACATGATGTACAACAGACCGACCGTCCCGAGCAACTGGATCGTCTGATCGCGCATGAGAATGCCAAAGCCATGAGGCCCGACCACCATCCCGGCGCCGATCAGCCCAACGATTTCGGGCAGATGAACCTTCCTCGCCAGCAGCGGGGCCGTGAGAATCAGCACCATGACACCGGCGAAAATCAGTATTGGATCGGAAAACGGCAGCATGGATCCCTTTCATTCAACTGCCCGACGGCGTGGCATCAGCCCATTCTGCCGGACGTTGAGATGATAGTGGATCGCCGGGTGGCGCACAAGTCCCTGGCGTGCCGCGCGGAACAACCAGGCCCTGCGAGATATCGTCCTGCTCAGCAAACGCAAGCGAAGTGAAAGCTGATGTCCCGGCGATCTTGTTGACTTTTTTCAACCGCAGAGGCCGCCGAGCGCCGTTGAGGCAATGGAACCGCAGATGAACGCGGATGAACGCTGATTCCCGCAACGATCATCGATCTGGTTCGTGATAGGGCCGGGAGGAGGTGGCAGCGGTTGACGTTGTTGTGTGGTGGGAACTGAGTGGGGCGACAGCGGTAGGGTGGTCGGGTTCCCAAACGCGATAATTCCCGTTTGGGGTCCCGGCTGTGCCCACCGCTCATCTTGCCATCCGGCGGGAAAGTCGGTAGTGTATAGTCAGGGCTTCAGGTTAACGAAGGTCGCTGGTTATGGTGGCGATGAACGACATTCAGGCCGTGGTGGATCGCATTGCGGCGGCGTACGACCCGGAGCGCGTAGTGCTCTTCGGATCACACGCTCGTGGTACGGCCACGAGCGATTCGGACGTGGACCTGCTGGTGATCCTGCCGTTCGAAGGCAAGCCCTTCTGGAAATCGCTCGAAATCACAAACCGTGTGAATCCTCCCTTTGCGGTCGATCTCCTGGCTCGCCGTCCGGACGACACAGAGCGACGCTACACCCAGGGCGACCCGCTGATCCGCGAGGCCCTGGACCAGGGACAGGTGCTCTATGAACGAAGTCGTTCGTGAGTGGATCGACAAAGCGCAAGCAGACTATCTGACGGCCACCCGTGAGGGCCGGGCCGATCCCCCCAACTACGACGCCGTCTGCTTCCACGCGCAGCAGTGCGCCGAGAAGCTGATGAAGGCCGCGATCATGGTCAAAGGCCAAGTCCCGGCAAAGACGCATGACCTCACGGTTCTCAGCGGTCTGCTCAGTTCCTTGACTCCTGAGTGGCACTGGCCGCTGGAAGAACTCCGATTGCTGTCGCGTTCAGCGGTCATCTTCCGCTACCCCGGCGAGACGGCGGATCGCGAGGAAGCCGAGGCGGCGTTGAATGCGGCGACCGCCATGAGGGAACGATTGCTCGCGCTTCTCGAAGAAGACACCTGATACTCTCGCTTCTGGAATTCCGGGGACGCCTGCTGATTTCGGCCTTGGATCGAGCCAGGCGTCCGGAGGTTCCTGAGAATTTGAAAAGCCGGTGTGCGGAGCCCGCCCTACTACGCCGTCCATCTTGAAATGGTGGGCACCATCGGAGCGCAGGCCCCATAGCGGGCCTGCAAGGGGGAGTTTTGCGCTTTGAGGCCTCCGGCGTGAACGCGAGCGAAGCGCTCGCTTGAGGGTGTGCAAAGCACCCCTATTGCTGGTGGCTCCAATGCGACACACTCCCGCTGACCCGGCGCGAAGCGCCGTTGCGCGTCGGGGCGGCGGAATCCGGATGTGACCCGGATCGCGATTCCATCTCACGTGCGTGTCACCCATCATTTGAATGTGGACAGCATACCACCGCTGTCGCCCAAACCACGCTCCCTACGAAACAAGTCAGCATCAGCGTTCATCGACAGTTCCATCCTCTCTGCGGTCGTCGGCCTCTGCGGCTGGATCTCCACGGTATCTCCTGGCTTTCTTCTCGCCCTTCGCGTCCTTCGCGGTTTTGATTTCCGTGCCAGATTTTGTTTTTCGTGCATTTTGCCCGTCGTCAAAGGCACCGTATACTTTGCTTGGTAAGGGGTGACAAGAACACGGTAATACGGCACAAACAGGCTTTCTCATAATACTCCTTCCTTCTTTCCAGGGGGGGCGGCAGACCGTTCAAGGCAATGGGGGGTCGCTGTCTCCCTCTATTTTTGCGCCCAGAAACGGCGAGTCACGATTGACCGCTGCGTGGTACCCCTGATGACGCGAAAGACCAGCCAGTAGCAAATCCGAAATTCGAGGCACGAAGCTCAAATGACCGAAACGCGTCTGCACGCCGGGGGCCGTTTTGGATTTCGAGATTCGGTCCTTTGGATTTGTTTCGGATTTCGGACTTCGATATTCGTGCTTCTCTTGCGTTCGTGCTTCAATCCCATGAAATGGCACTGGCCGCGGATATAGATCCGCGGCCAGTCCTTCCAAGGTAAGGGGGGCTTCAAGTTTGTGTCAGCGGCGGCGTTTGCGAATCAGAACCAGGCCGCTGAGTCCCAGCAGTGCAATCGTCGCCGGCTCCGGGATGGACATCGAGCCGCTGAATCCGCCACTGCCGATGCCGCCGCGGTCGAGCATGTCCGCGAAGCTGTAATAGCCCGATCCGCTCCCCCCGGTGAAAGCCAGGTCGAAATCGAGCCAGGTCAGCTTCAGGTTGTCCAGAAGTGCCAGGGCGGCCGAGCCGAGGGCCACGCCTTCATGTGTGATGACGACATTGGTGATATCCGCCTGGAACTCGGTGTAGCCGCCCGCCACGGTGCCGATCGTGCTCAGATCGCCGAGCGCCAGGGTGCCGGTCATGTAGACGACGCTGCTGTCGGCGCT
>Ga0116141_10001594_pt1 | contig 19491 bp, 17 predicted proteins | sample AD_UKC097_MetaG_FD_89744 | JGI IMG/M metagenome (GOLD analysis project Ga0116141, IMG submission 89744) | Active sludge microbial communities of municipal wastewater-treating anaerobic digesters from USA - AD_UKC097_MetaG | ecosystem: Engineered > Bioreactor > Anaerobic > Digestate | place: USA...
GACGAGGTTTGTCGCATCTTGAATGATACAGTCGGGGCGCATCGGCTCGAACCCTCGGCTCAGGTCGGTGCCGTCCGACAGGGCCAAGCCCAGGCGCGAGGGCAGGATCACGGGCGTGCCCTTATAGTCGACGCGGTAGGAGAGACCGCCGTCCTCACCCTGAACGACCGTTGCGCGCAGGTTGCCGTCGGGCGACGTGAGCGGAAACGATTGCGTCGTCGCGGTGGCGGCGGCCGCAAGAAAAAAGAGAGCGGCGCACGCTGAACGGCGCACGCCGGATGTCGCATGTGTCATCGGGTTAAACTCCGTAGCCGGGCAACCGCTTGACGTGCAGCCGGGCGTTGGCGGCGGAACTGTTTTTGAAGGTGCGCCGGGCAGGATCGAACGCCAGGTTTTTGCCGGGATCGAACAGCGCGGCGAGCGCGACGAGCGAGGCCTGCGTGATGTTTCCGGCGTAGGCGAAGTCCGAGCCGACCGGTGCGCCGCCCTTGATCGCATCGATCCATTCATGGTAGGGCGAGCCGCCTTTCACGCGCGGATAGCGCGGAGGCGGCAGGTCTTTGTTGGCGTCCGATGTGTCCACCAGCTTCCCGTCCCTGATGAGTCTGAGGTTCTTGGCGCCGTGCGAGCCGTAGACGATCACGCCTTTGTCGCCGTAAATCACGCCGCCTTCACCGCTCGGGCCGCTGTTGACATACTTCTCCATGCGGGGGGCGAACTGGTCGGGCGGCAAGCCGTCGGGGCAGGGGACGGAGCGGTAGCGCGGGCCGTCGAACCACTTGACGGTGACGGGGCCGCGCGCGTTTTTGGCGGGAAAGGCGAGGGTGAAGACGTCGCCTTTCGGGTATGTCACGCCGTGCTTGGCGGGATTCCAATCACCCAGGTCGTCCACGCGCACCGCCTCCGGCAGGCCGAGGTCCAGCGCCCAGAAGATCGGGTCCATCAGGTGGCAGGCCCAGTCGCCGAGCGTGCTGCAGCCATAGTCGGTCCAGAAGCGCCAGCGTCCCGGCAGGTAGAGCGGGCAATAGGCGCGATGCGGCGCGACTGGCCCCTGCCAGCGCTCCCAGTCCAGCTCTTGGGGGATCTCATGCGCTTTCGCCAACTCGCCGAGCTGATCCATGCAACTGTAGCTGGCGGGTGCCCAGAAGTGCGCCTCTTTGACGGTGCCGATGAGCCCGGCCTCGATCCATTCGCGGAAGGTGCGGATGGTGTCGAAGGCGTGTCCCTGGTTCATCGCCTGGTTGACGAGCTTGGCTTCGCGCGCGACCGCAATCATCTTGTCGACCTCGCCGAAAGTCTGCGCCAGCGGTTTTTCACACTGCACATGCTTGCCGCGACGCAGGCACTCGATGGACATGGCCGCGTGCCAATGGTCGGGGGCACCGATGGTCACGGCGTCGATCTGCTTGTCGAGTTTGTCCAGCATCTGGCGGTAGTCTTTGAAAAAGGGCGCCTGCTTGAATTTCTCCTGCATTTTGCCGGTGCGGCGCGTGTCGACATCGCAGAGCCCGACGATTTCAGCGCCACAGCCGGCCACGCCCACGATGTTGGAGACGGGGCGTCCGGCGCAGCCGATCGCGGCCACGCGGATCCGCTCGCTGGGCGGCGTCTGGCCGCTGCCAGCGATCACATAACGCGGCACCACGCTGAACAGAGAACCGGCAACCGCCGCGCGCCGCAGAAAGCTTCTGCGTGAAGATTCCGCCTGACTCGTCATGTAACGCCCCCTTTTATCTGACATGATTCGTGATTAAAAACGTGCTCTATTATGAATCAGGCACGTGAACAGTCAACTCTCCATTTTTCGACAGCATCGCGCGCGCGAAAACGCCGGGACAGCATCTGTCCGACTATGGTAAGATCCGCCGCGTGACCAGAGACCGAATAGACCAGCTTGCGAGCCGCATGGAAGGCGGGCGCGACCATCTGATCGCCTTGCTGCAGGCGGTTCAGGACGAGGACGGCTATCTGTCGCCCGACGCGCTCTCCGCCGTGGCGGAACGGCTCGGCGTGAGCGAGGCCGAGGTGACCGGGGTCGCCACGTTTTACGGACAGTTCCGCCTCCGCCCGGTCGGCCGCCACTGCATCAAGGTGTGTATCGGCACGGCCTGTCATGTGAAGGGCGCGGAACGTACCTACGAGGCCTTCTGCCGCGAGCTGGGGATCGTAACGGGCGAGGATACCGATGCGCAGGGCGAGTTCACGGTGGAGAAAGTGGCTTGCCTGGGCTGCTGCATGCTGGCGGTGGCGGTGCAGGTTGACCGTACGATCTACGGCCATGTGACACCGGCGCACGTCCGGGCGGTGCTGAACGATGTGCGCGCCGGCGAGCGTGCAGGCGGTGCCGTGGCGGAGGCGGTGCCCAGTGGCCTGGGGGCTATGGTGCGACTCTGCGCCTGTTCGAGTTGCGCCGCCGCCGGCGCGTCCGCCGTGCTGCACGAGGTGCGGCGGGTGGTGCGCGACCGCCGCCTGCCCGTCGCGGTGCGCGAGGTTGGCTGTACGGGCGGATCGTTTCACGCGCCGCTGCTCGAAGTGGTGCTGGAAGACGGGCACCGCTTCCGCTACGGGCGCGTACGCGTCAAAGATGTCGAGCCGGTCCTGCTGGCGCACGTTAAGCCGACGCTTCTTGCGGCGCGCGTGCAGGCGACGGTACGGGCCTGGGCGGAGCAGGCCTTTGCGGGCGAAGGCGATGAGCCGCCGGTCCGCTTTCCGCTGAGCGTACGCGATCAAGCGGACGCCTGTTACTGGCTGAGCCAGCAGCGGATCGCCACCGAAGGCGCGGGCGAGTGGCCGCCGCTGGATTATGAGGACTACCGTCGGAGCGGCGGCTTCGCGGCTCTGGAACGTTGCCGTGACGAGCTGACGCCGACGCAGGTGATTGATGTGATCGAGGCTGCCGGACTGCGCGGGCGCGGCGGCGGTGGGTTCCCCACGGGGCGTAAGTGGCGGGCGGTCGCACAGGCCCGCGCGGCGAGCGACGCGCACACCGCGTATGTGGTCTGCAATGGCGACGAGGGCGACCCCGGCGCGTTCATGGACCGCATGCTGCTCGAATCCTATCCGTTCCGCGTGCTGGAGGGGATGCTGGTCGCCCTGCACGCCGTCGGAGCCGTTGAAGGTGTGCTCTATATCCGGCACGAATACCCGCTGGCGGTGAGCCGGATCCGTGCCGCGATCGAGGAGTTGGAGCAGCGGGGCTGGCTCATGCTGCGCGACGGGCGAAGCCTCGCGTTGCGCGTGGCCGAGGGGGCGGGCGCATTTGTGTGCGGCGAGGAAACCGCGTTGCTGGCGAGCTTGGAGGGACGGCGCGGCGTGCCGCGGCTGCGTCCGCCTTATCCGTCAGAACGCGGTTTTCGGGCGTGCCCGACCCTCGTCAACAATGTCGAGACGCTGGCGATGGTGCCGTGGATCGTGAGGCATGGTGCCGAGGCGTTTCGCACGGTCGGCACGGCCGGCAGCGCGGGCACCAAGACCTTCGCGCTGGCCGGCAAGGTCGAGCGCGGCGGGCTGATCGAGGTGCCGATGGGGCTCTCGCTGGGCGAGATCGTGACGCGCATCGGCGGGGGTGTCGGAGGGGGCCGCACGCTCAAAGCGGTGCAGGTGGGCGGCCCTTCCGGCGGCTGCCTGCCGGCCGCGCAGGCCGGCACGCCGGTCGATTTCGAAGCGTTGGCGCAGGCCGGCGGCATGATGGGATCGGGCGGCATGGTGGTGCTGGACGACACGGACTGCATGGTGGATATCGCGCGCTATTTTCTGGCGTTCACACAGCTCGAATCGTGCGGCCAGTGTACGGGCTGCCGCATCGGTACACGGCGCATGCTGGAGATTCTGGAACGGCTCTGCGAGGGGCACGGACAGCCCGACGATGTCGAGCGGCTGGAACGCCTCGCCCGCGTGGTGCGCGACGGCAGCCTGTGCGGACTGGGACGGACCGCGCCGAATCCCGTGCTCTCGACGCTGCGCTATTTCCGCGCGGAGTACGAGGCGCACGCGCTCGGCATCTGCCCGGCGCGCAAATGCCGAGCGCTGATCGTGTACCGCGTGACGGCGCGCTGCATCGGTTGCACGCTCTGCGCGCAGAACTGTCCGGTCGCGGCGATCGCCTTCACGCCGTTGGAACGTGCTGAGATCGATCCCTCGCTCTGTACGCGCTGCGATATCTGCCGTCAGGTCTGTCCAGAAAACGCCATTGAAATCGCCGACACGAATCAGGATAATGGCCGCACGGAACCGGCAGAAGGGCGTGCGACGCCGTCTGTCGGGCAGGAGGAGAGCGCATGAGCCGAGAGAAGCAAGAGTTGCAGGGCGTGACCCGGCTGGGCAGCAACGGGACGGTCTATGCCGACCGATATGACCCCGCCCTGCTGGAAACGTTTGTCAACAAGCATACCGACACGGACTACTGGGTGACCTTTACCTGTCCCGAGTTCACGTCGCTTTGTCCGGTCACCGGACAGCCGGATTTCGCGACCCTGACGATCCAGTATATCCCGGACGTGCGCATGGTGGAGAGCAAGTCGCTCAAGCTCTACCTCTTCAGCTTCCGTAACCATGGCGACTTTCATGAGGATTGCGTGAACGTGATCCTCAAAGACCTACGTGCGCTGATGGCACCCAAATACATCGAGGTGTGGGGCCGCTTCTCACCGCGCGGCGGCATCTCGATCGATCCCTACGTGAACTACGGCCGGCCCGGCACCGCGTACGCCGCGCTGGCAGAGGAGCGGTTCCGCTCGCACCAGGGCATGCGCGGCACGGGGGGGCGATGAACGGCGAGAAGGCATTGGTGATTCTGTCGGGCGGACAGGACAGCACCACCTGCCTCGCGCAGGCCGTGCAGGCACGCGGCGCCCCGGCGGTCTCGTGCATCACGTTCCAATACGGACAGCGGCACGCGCGCGAGGTTGAGGTGGCGCGGGCGGCGGCGGCGCATTTCGGTGTGTCTGAGCACCGGGTGATCGATCTGGCGTGGTACAGCCAGATCACGACCAACGCGCTGCTGGATCCGACAGCGGAGATCCGCCAATCGGACGGCGCGCGGTGTCCGAACACCGTGGTGGACGGACGCAACATGCTCTTTCTGCTGGTCGCCGCGATCTACGCCAAAAGTCGCGGCATCCACGATCTGGTCATCGGCGTCTGCGAGACCGATTTCAGCGGCTATCCGGATTGCCGCGACATTTTCATCAAGTCCTGCACGGTCACGCTGAACCTTGCGATGGACTATGCGTTCCGTGTGCACACGCCGCTGATGGGGTTGACCAAGGAGGAGACGTGGGCGTTGGCCGACCGGTTGGGCGTGCTGGACTATGTGGCGGAGCACACGCTGACCTGTTACAACGGCGTGATCGGAGCCGGCTGCGGGAGCTGTCCGAGCTGCGTGCTGCGCCGTCGCGGCTATGAGGCGTATCTGGACCGTAAAGCCGACAAGGAGAGGCCATGCTAACGGTGTCTAAGCAGTGTCAGTTTGATGCGGCGCATGTGCTGACGCGCCATGAGGGCCAGTGCCGCAATCTTCACGGGCACACCTACCGCGTGATCGTGGAAGTGGCTGAAGCGGAGGAAGGGAGCGACATGGTGATCGACTTCAAGGATCTCAAGCAAGTGATCCGCGAGGTGATCCTGGACCGCTTCGATCACGCCTTCATCTACAACGAGACCAGCGAAATCGAGTGTGAGATCGTGGCGGTGATCGCCAAGCACGGCATGAAGAGCGCGGGGTTGCCGTTCCGCTCCACGGCGGAAAATCTGGCGCGGCACTTCTACGACGCGCTTGCCACGCGCGTGAACGTGGTGGCGGTCAAGGTGTTCGAGATCCCCGAATCGTGCGCGGAGTACCGCCGCGACGCAGGTGGCCGGCCATGAAACAGGACGGGGGGCGGATACGGGTCGTCGAGATCTTCGAGTCCCTGCAAGGTGAAGGCTACAACACCGGGATGCCGGCCGTCTTCTTGCGCCTGGGTGGATGCAATCTGGCCTGCCCTTGGTGTGACACGGCCTTTGACAGCTTTGCAACGCTTGAAGAGGATGAGGTGGTTGAACAGGTGGCGACGTTCGCGTGCAAGGCGTTGATCATCACCGGCGGCGAGCCGTTGATTCACGCGGGATTGGGCGGGCTTTTGGAGCGGTTCAAGCTGCTGGGCCACTGGATCGGCGTCGAGACGAACGGCTTGGTCGCGCCGCCCGAACCGTGGCGGCGCCGCATCGATTATCTGGCGGTGTCGCCCAAAGCGCTCTACGCCGAGCTCTACGACGACGACCGGATGGTGCGACAGGCCGATGAAGTCCGCATCGTGGTGGATGGCGACGTGCAGGCGTTCTGCGAGAGCATGCGCGACCGGATCGAAGCCGATCACTATTTCCTTTCACCCTGCGATCGCGCGGGAGAGGTCAATGTGGCTGATGCCGTGCGCCTGCTGGGGCGGCTGAACCGCGGGCGGCGCTCGAAAAAGTGGCGGCTTTCGCTGCAGACGCACAAACTGGCAGGGTTTCGCTGATGGCATGTGTTGCGCAAACTGCCTCTTTCCCATATACTGTACACGGACATTGAATAAAGGAGTGATTATGCGAGCGGCATATTGGACTTGCGTGGTGGCCGGGTGCCTGATCGGCGCGGCCGGCCTGCTGGTGGCATAGGATCTTTCCAAGCTCACGGGTGTGCAACGGGAACAGTTGAACGCATGGATGGCGGAACGCGCCGAGCGGATGATTGCTGTACACCGGCTGGAAGGCGAGCTGACCCAGGCCGTGAACGACACCGCCAACACGTCGCCAGAGATTGAAGCGCTGCGCAAGCGGTGCCAAGACCTGCAAAATGAGCTGTCGCGCGCGCAGGCCGACCTGCAGAAAAAGGTATTGGCCCTGCCTGCTCTGCAAGAAAAGCGTACCAAGCTTGAGCAGGAGCGGCAGAGCATCAACGAAATCTCGAATAAGGTGAAGGCTTTAACGGATCCGGTGCGGTGACACGGCCGGATGTGTCGTTGAGCGCGTGAGAAAGGTGTAAGCATGGCGAAGCAGAAGAGCAGCAACGTGACGGATAACCGCAAGCCGCGTATCCTGATCGTCACTCCGGAAATCACCTACCTGCCGTCCGGCATGGGCAATATGGCGTGCCGGCTGACCGCCAAAGCCGGCGGTCTGGCGGATGTCTCCGCGTCGCTGGTGGCGGCGCTGTTTGATCTCGGTGCCGATGTCCACGTGGCGCTGCCGCACTACCGGCGCATGTTTCATGTGGAGGTGGGACAGTTGATCAGTGACGAGCTGCGCGTCTACAAGAGCCGCCTGCCCGACACGCGCATCCATCTGGCCGAGGACCGCTGCTTCTATTATCGCGACACGGTCTACAGCTATTCTCAGAACGAGAATCCCAAGCTGGCGCTGGCCTTTTCGCGCGAAGTGATCAACAACATCATTCCGACGGTACAGCCCGATTTGATCCACTGCAACGACTGGATGACCGGGCTGATTCCCGGCGCGGCGCGGCGCATGGGCATTCCCTGCCTCTTCACGGTGCACAATATCCACACGCACCGTCTGACGCTGGCGCAGATCGAGGATTCGGGCATTGACGCCGCCGAATTCTGGAGCAACCTCTACTATACGCGCGTGCCGTACAATTACGAAGAGTCGCGCAATTCGAATGAGATCGACATGCAGGCGAGCGGGGTCTTCGCCTCGCACTTTATCAATACCGTCAGCCCGACCTTCCTCAAGGAGATCGTCAACGGCTGGCACGACTTCATTCCGCGTGCGCTGCGCGAGGAGATCCGCAACAAAGACCGGGCCGGCTGTGCGGCTGGCATCCTGAATGCGCCCGACGCCGGGGACAACCCGGCGGTCGATCCCAACCTCGAGGTCAAGTATACGCCCGATACCCACCGCGAGGCCAAGCGCGCCAACAAGATCGCCTTTCAGCACAAAGTGGGATTGGAAGAGGACCCCGATGTGCCGCTCTTCTTCTGGCCGTCGCGGCTTGATCCCGCCCAAAAGGGACCGCAACTCTTGGCCGACATCCTCTATCGCTTCATGTCGCGCCACTGGAAGCGCCGTGTGCAGATCGCTATCGTGGCGAACGGCTCCTTTCAGCAGCCCTTCTACGATATCCTGCGCCACCACGACCTTTACGGGCGTCTGGCAGTGTGCGATTTCAACCAAGGGCTCTCGCAGCTCGGTTTCGCGGCCTCGGACTTCACGCTGGTGCCGTCGCTCTTCGAGCCGTGTGGCCTGCCGCAGATGGTGGGTCAGCTCTACGGGTCGTTGCCGGTGGTGCACGATACCGGCGGACTGCATGACACGGTTGAGCACATTGATCCGACGCTGGGGACCGGCAACGGCTTCGTCTTCAAAATCTACGACTGCCGCGGGCTGGAGTGGGCGATGGACAAGGCGATGGAGTTCTACGACCGCCCGGCTGAGGATCGCGAGGGTCAGATCGCGCGGGTGATGCGCGAAGGGCTCGCCCGGTTCAACCATGAGACCTGCGCGAAACGCTACATCGAGATCTATGAGAAAATGCTCAAGCGGCCGCTGGTGCGGTCGTTCGCGTAAGGTCGGGATTCACCCTGTATCGAGGAGGTCAGGCTATGGCACTGTCGGCTTTGCGCGCGCGTCTGCTGGACGACCCCTATCTCGCGCCGTATGCCGAAATCATCCGCAGGCGTGCCGGAAAGGCCGCGCAGCGGGCCGCAGCGCTCGCGAGCGTGCCGGGATCTCTGGCTGAATTCGCCTGCGCCCACGAGTATTACGGGCTGCACCGCGCGAAAGACGGATGGGTCTTTCGGGAGTGGGCACCCCAAGCGACCTCGATGTGGCTGGTGGGCGATTTTTCGGACTGGCAGGTGAGCGACACGTTCCGCCTGAACCGGTTGCCGGGGCGCGATGTCTGGGAACTGCGGCTGCCTGCGGACCGCCTGCGCCACGGCCAGTGCTACCGGCTGGAAATGGCGTGGGAGGGCGGGCGCGGCGAACGCATCCCGGCCTATGCGCGGCGGGTGGTTCAGGACCCTGGCACGCTGCTTTTTGCCGCCCAGGTCTGGGATCCGCCCCCGTACGTCTGGCGCGTGCCCTCGTTCACGGTGCCCAAACGCGTGCCGTTGATCTATGAGACCCACATCGGCATGGCCCAAGACAAATTGGGGGTCGGCAGTTTCGACGATTTCCGCGAGAAGGTGCTACCGCGCATCGTGCGCGCCGGGTACAACACCATCCAGATCATGGCGGTGATGGAACATCCCTACTACGGCTCCTTCGGCTATCACGTTTCGAGTTTTTTCGCCTGCTCCTCGCGGTTCGGCACACCGGAGGCGTTCAAGGCGCTGGTTGACGCGGCGCACGAGGCCGGCGTCGCGGTGATCATGGACATCGTCCACTCGCACGCCGTCAAGAACGAGCGGGAGGGCCTGTCGCGGTTCGACGGTTCTCCGTATCAGTATTTTCACGACGGACTGCGCGGGTGGCACGAGGCCTGGGATTCGCGCTGCTTCGATTACGGCAAGACCGACGTGCTCCATTTCCTGCTCTCCAACTGCCGTTACTGGCTGGATGAGTTCCATGTCGACGGCTACCGCTTTGACGGCATCACCAGCATGCTCTACCTGCACCATGGCTTGGGCGTGGATTTCATGGACTACGGCCAGTACTTTGACGCGACCGTTGACGAGGACGCCTGGATCTATTGCGCGCTCGCCAACCGCGTGATCCACGAGGTCCGTCCCGACGCCGTCACCATTGCTGAGGATGTGAGCGGCATGCCGGGCATCGCGGCACCGCTCGCCGACAACGGCGCGGGCTTCGACTACCGCATGGCGATGGGCGTGCCGGAATGCTGGTTCCGGCTGGTGCGCGATGTGCGCGACGAGGATTGGAGCATCGGCTACCTCTGGCACGAGTTAACCAACCGCCGTGCCGACGAGCAAACCGTGAATTACGTGGAGAGCCACGACCAGGCGCTGGTCGGCGGCAAAACCCTCTTCTTCCAACTGGTCGACGCCGCGATCTATGACGCCATGTCGCGCGCGGCCGCCAACCTTAAGGCCGAGCGCGGTGTGGCGCTGCACAAACTGGCGCGCCTGGCCACGCTGGCCACCGCCGGCCACGGTTACCTCAACTTCATGGGAAACGAATTCGGCCATCCCGAATGGATCGATTTTCCGCGCGAGGGCAACGGGTTTTCCTACCACTACGCGCGCCGTCAATGGGCGCTGCGCGATAACCCCGACCTGTACTACTGGTGCCTCGGCGAATTTGACGAGGCCATGATCCGACTGGTGAGCGACTGTCACGCGCTGGAAGGCACCGTGCCCCGCCGGCTCTTCGTGTCAGACACCGACAAGCTTCTGGTCTTTGAGCGCGGGGCGCTGGTCTTCCTCTTTAACTTCCACAGCGAGGCCTCGGTGACCGACTACCCGGTGCTGGTGCCGCCCGGCGCCTATCGGCTGGTCATGGACAGCGACGAGCCGCGCTTCGGCGGGCAGGGACGCATCCAGCCGGGCCAGACGTTCGAGCTGCTGACAGAAATGCGCGGCAACGAGCTGTGCACCGTCATTAAGGTCTACCTGCCCTGCCGCACCGCCATGGTCCTCGAGCGCGGCTTGGCGTGACGTTCCGGCGAACCTCAGCCCCGCGTAGCGTCCATGACGCCGCGGAAGTAGCCGATCGACTCGGCGATGCCCAGCAGCGGATCAGTCATGTCCTTCTCGTACTCCAAACTGCAAACGCCGCTGTACTTGACTTTTCGCAGCGCCCGCACGAAGGCCGGCATGTCGATCTTGCCGCGCGGCATCTCAATGCCCCGGCCCTTCTTGGTGGCTTCAGTCACATTCTTGATGTGAATGTCGTGGACGCGCTCGGCATACGTCAGCATCGCCTGGACAGGGTCCCTGCCGTCGCGAAGCTGATGGCCGATGTCGAGGCAGAGCCCCACGCGCACATCCATGTCTTGAATCAGTTCCATTGCGCTTTCCGCAGTGGGGAAAAGCTCCGGCATGTCCGGACCGTGGTTATGGATTGCGTACCTGATGTCGTACTCTTTGACCTTCGTGTTGATCAGGGCCAGCAGCTCGGGCGAAGAAACGCGCTTCTTGTCGATCATCTTGAACGGCACGCCGACCAGCGTCTTGACGCCCACGCGCTTGGCGTACGCGAACGCATTGTTGACCTCCTGCTCGCTGCCCATGTAAATCGGCCCCACGCCGTACCCGGTGACGCCGGCCTGCTTGCAGGTCTCGTGAAAGGCCGCGATCTGCTCGTCGGTGCTGGTCAACGGCAGGTGGAAATCCTTGATGCACAGATAGTGCACGTCGACGCGCTTCAGCATGTCCAGGGTCTGGTCGAGCTTGAACTTGTGAAACGTGTAACCGGCGATGCCGAGCCGGAACGTGTCTTGCGGGTGGCCGCCCTGGCCGGCGGGGGACTGCGCGTGCGCCCGCTCCGTCATCAGCGCCGGTGCGGCGGCCGCCACGGCCAATCCGAGGCCGGCCTGCTTGAAAAAGGAACGTCGAGATGTCATGCCAAATACCTCCTGATAAAAGATCATGCGTTTGTAAACGGCGCGGCGTTTAAAGTCAAGAGCAATCGCGAAGGAGTTGCGCCCGATCAAGAAAGCGGTTGATTCCCATCAAAGACAACACGTATACTAACCCATCTTTTATCTTATTTGGAGTACGTTTCGATGGCTGACAAGAGAGTGCCGTTCACCTTGGAGCACGTGGAAAAGATTGCCGCGGCCTATCCCACGCCGTTTCATCTGTATGACGAACGCGGCATCCGCGCCAATGCGCGCCGTCTCAAAGCCGCGTTTGCGTGGAATCCCGGCTTTCGCGAATATTTCGCCGTCAAGGCGTGCCCCAATCCGTTCCTCATGAAGCTGCTGAAAGCGGAGGGGTTCGGCATGGACTGCAGCTCGCTGCCTGAATTGCTGCTCTCGGAACGGATCGGCGTGACCGGCGAGTCGATCATGTTCACGTCGAACGACACGCCGGCCGATGAGTTTGTCAAGGCCAAGGCGTTGGGCGCGGTGATCAATCTCGACGATCTGTCGCATATCCCGTTTCTCGAGGCGAGTGCCGGCCTGCCGGAATTGGTTTGTTTCCGCTACAACCCCGGCCCTCTCAAGGGCGGCAACGCGATTATCGGCAATCCCGAGCAGGCCAAGTACGGCTTTACGCGCGAACAGCTTTTCGAGGGCTACCATCAGTTGAAGGCCAAGGGTGTGCGACGCTTCGGCCTGCACACAATGGTGGCCTCGAACGAGTTGAACCCGCAGTATTTCATCGACACCGCGGAGATCCTCTTCGATCTGGCGGCCGACATCTCGCAAGCGGTGGGCATCGTCTTCGACTTCATCAACATCGGCGGCGGTATCGGCATTCCGTACCGCCCCGAGCAGGAGCCGGTGGACCTCGAACGCGTCGGCGAGGGCGTGCGGCAGGCCTATGCGTCGCGGCTGATCGCCAAAGGCCATCCGGATCTCAAGCTCTACATGGAGTGCGGCCGCATGGTGACCGGCCCGTACGGCTACCTGGTTACGCGTGTGCGTCATGTCAAAAAGACCTACAAAACGTTCGTCGGACTCGACGCCTGCATGGCAAACCTGATGCGCCCCGCGCTGTACGGCGCCTATCACCACATCACCGTCCCGGCCAAGGCTGACCTGCCCCGTGACACGGTCTGTGATGTCACCGGTTCGCTCTGCGAAAACAATGACAAGTTCGCCATCGACCGCGCGCTGCCGGCGCTGACCCCCGGCGACCTTGTGGTGATTCACGATGCCGGCGCGCACGGGCACGCCATGGGCTTCCAATACAACGGAAAGTTGCGCTCGGCGGAGTTGCTGCTGCGCGAAGACGGCAGCGTCGTGCAGATCCGCCGCGCCGAAACCCCCGACGACTATTTTGCGACGCTCGACTTCGGCGCGCTGGCCCCGTTCCCGGTTTGAGGCGCCTGCGCGGGCGAGCGCGTTCACGATGATCCCGATCCTTTACCGCGATGACGACTGCGTGGCCGTGATGAAACCGGTCGGCGTCGCCTCTGTGCCCGAACGCCTGGAAGACGATGATTGCCTGTGCGCGCACCTGTCGCGCCAACTTGGCCAGCGCGTCTTCCCGGTGCACCGGCTCGATAAAGAGGTGAGCGGCGTGATTCTCTATGCGCTGACCGCTCCGGCTCATCGGCTGCTGAACAGCGCCTTCGAGCGGCGCGAGGTGCTGAAGACCTATCTGGCCGTGACGCACGGCGCGCCTGCGGAAGACACGGGCGAGATCAACGGTCCGATTCATGCGTTTGGCTCCGGCCGCATGGGGGTGGACGCGCGGCGCGGCAAGCCCTCCCTCACACGCTTTGCGGTGCGGCAACGCGGCGAGCGTTTTGCGCGGGTCGAAGCCTTTCCGCTGACCGGGCGGCGGCACCAGATCCGCGTGCATCTCTACAGCATCGGCCATCCGATTGCGGGCGACCCGCGCTATGGCGATCCGGCCTTGCGCTGCGGGGCGCATCCGCGCCTGATGCTGACCGCCACCGGGCTCGCGCTGGCGCTGCCTTGCGGCATCAGGCTCGACCTGCGGGACAACGTGCCGGACGATTTCAGGGAAGCCGCGCGCGACGTCTACGGACTGCCCGCCATCGTCAGCTAGTCGTCGACACAAATCGTGGTGACGGCAGGGGCCGGGACGCCGGGCACGGGGCACGGGGGATGTGGTAGTTTGTTCAATCAGCCACGGGGTGACGCGGAAGAGTGCCGTGTTTGCCTATCAAAAGGCCGATCGCTTCTTTCGACGCTTAGCGTCGATAACTGACTCTCAACCAAGAGGTTAGCGATATTATGGCCGTATTTAGGGGCCTTAGAACGTGTTTTTCACGGTGGAAATGGTGTTCCGCGCGCCGCCGCGTTATGAGAGCCTTGGAAAGCGCCGCCGCGCTTCGCTTGTCGCCGCCCCAATATGGATGTACCCTCCCCTTACATCTGCCTGCCCCTGCCTGACCTGATTACATTCCGGCGTGTCCCCGGCGTTGACGGCATGCAAAGGAAGACGTATGATATCTGCTTATTCCGGACGGACAGATTAAACCGTTCAAGCGTGTGGGTGCGTGCGGGCGTGCGTGGAGCGTGCTGATGACAGATACATCTTTTCAAAAATTCGGGACGAGGCGCGGAGGCACGTGCCGGGAGCGTAGCCGTTGGGTGCCCCTGGCGGTCTGTGGCGCCTTGATGCTGGCGGGATGTGCGCACGTGCCCTCCCGGCAGCAACGACTGGTCTCTAAACCCAACATGCAGTTCGACGGCTCGCCGATGTTTAGCTCTCTGAACAGACTGCTCACGCAGTTCGAATCCAGTTCAGTGTCATCGGTGGGTGGCCAATCGAGCGGCGCTTGTTCGTCATGCAGCGATTAATGATGAAGCGTATGCCTCTAGCGATAATCCTTGGGCTGGCATTCCTTCTGCCGGGACCCAACGCGCTGTGCGCGCGGGAGAAAGCCCCGCTTTTCAGCCTCCCGGAGTTGGAGTCGGGCGAGCAGGTCAGCCTCGATGATTTTCAAGGGCAAATTGTTGTGCTCGATTTTTTCAACGCCAACTGCGGGGACTGTTTCCGCGTGTCGTGGGAGCTTGAAGCCGATATCCAGGCGTACTACGCGGCTCGCTCGGGTAACCCACACGGCATTGCCGTGCAGGTCGTAGCGGTAAACAGCGAGGCGTCCGAGCAGGCGGACATGGCGGTGTTCCTGCAGAAGACCGGAGTCGAGCTGGTGCTGGATGATCCTGCAGGCGTTTTGCTGCAACGCTATGGCGGTGCCTCTTTGCCCTATCTGGTGGTCATCGATGCCACGGCTGCGGTACCCGCTGTCGCAGCCCCCCGGATTGTGCTCCGCCAGGCAAAATACGAGGGTGTGAAAAAGTTGCGTGACGCCATCGACGCGATCACCGGACAGGGGGCGGCGGCAGCGCCCAGCCCCGTCATGCGGGACGACGCCGAGTCGGGGGCCGATCTCTCTCTGCCGACTCTTGAAACAGAGCCGCAGACCGCCCGCGAAGCCACGCTGGATGTGGCTGCCATGATTGCCTCGGACGTTCACGTGGCGGATATGCTGGCGGAATACCGTCACGAGCGCCCCTCCGCAGAATTCAGCCTTGTGGTCTCTTATCGGCCAATCAGAATGGATTTCAAGCCCGAACAGCTCGGACTCAAGCGGCATAAGCGGCTGGAAGAGGACCACTTCGGCGTTCAGGGCAGCGTCAGTTCCGACCTGAACGAAACCCTCACGCTGAAGATGGGGGGCGGCGCCTACGATGGTTTTCAGACGTACCGCGCACTATGGCTGGACGAATACAACCGCATAAAATTTGGTGACCGGAATACGTCTGGCGGCGGCCGTGTGGGATATCGGGATGCTCATCCGTGGGGATACAACGCTTCTCCCAGCCTGCGTTGGGAATACCTTCCCGACGCAGGTTTTGCCGAGGCAGGCGTCTCCTATCAGTACGACAGCGTGTCGCCGGGCTATGAGGGAGGACCGCCGCTTGTCCGGCTGCGCGACACCTATGAGACGGTTGGCGGTCATCTGGCATTTGAAAATGTACTGACGCGCCGCCTTCGCACGAGGGTGGAGGGCCGGATCGACGACACCACGGAACGGGAAAAGCGCGTGACCTTGCAGGGCGCGTTGAACTACGCGCTGGCGGAGAACTGGGTTGCGCGACTGACCGTCGGCTACGCGAAGGAGGATCCGCACTTCTCAGCAAAATCGGCCAGTGCCGTGCTTGAGCGTGACTGGCATGGCACCTGGTTCGTCAGTGTGTTCGGGCGCTACTACGAAGACACCAGTGAAATCGATAATGGCATAGCTCTCGATGCCGCCGCGCCGCCGCTCAAAACCTATCAGGCCGGACTGGGCGTGCGCCGGCAGGGGAATCGGGCCGCCATAAAATTCGACATCGGCCCCTGCTTCAGCCGGTATGCGTTGCACCCGCGGCGGAACACCGATTTCGACCAGCTCTATAAAGACCGGGACTGGCTGTCACTGCAAGCCGCCTACCAGTATCAGTTTTAAACGAGGCAGGCTTTCGGCGGTCGCAAGTGGGGCAATGGCTCGGGCCAACCAGCCCCGTGCGGCTGGGGCATCGATGTCGAAGTCACCGTCTGGATCGGGAGAAATAGAAGGTCAAGGGCGCCCGGACACGAGAAACTGGACGTCTGTCGCGGGCGATACTGTTTCCGCCTTTGACACAGGCGGAGGGCGGTTACGCGGGATCATTCCGCCTCCAGAGCCGCGATGAACGCATCCGCCTGGGTGATGGAACTCTCGATGTCACGAATCAGGTTGGTCACTCTCGCTCATGCCGTCAGGTGTCCCGGGCATCTTCCGCTTCATCTGCGGCAAGCGCTGGCAGCGCCTGGGCTGGGTCGGGCTTAACGCTTGACGGAAAGCACGTTGACAAACGCTCAAAATTTGGTCATTATACCAAACAACAAAACGAAAGAGGGCCTGTGAACAAACAAGAGAAATCCGTTCTCGCGGCGAAAACGAAGGTGCTGAAGGCCATGGCGCACCCGGCCCGCCTGTGGATGGTGGAGCAACTGGCTGTCGGCGAGCGCTGCGTGTGTGAGTTGGTCGACGGTTTGGAGCTGGACTATTCGACCGTCTCCAAGCATCTGCTGATTTTGAAGAATGCGGGTGTCGTGGAGGATGACAAGCGCGGCAAGCAGGTGTTCTACTCCCTGAAGGTGCCGTGCGTGCTGAATTTCATGCATTGCGTAGAGGCGGTGCTTAAGGGTTGATAGGCCGAAGGGGTTGTATGGACTGGAAAAGCGAATGGAAGAAACTGGCGTGGGTCGTGGCGGGGTTTCTGGCCTGCTTCTATCTTCCTGCGGGTGTTGTGCGGTTTGACCATGCGCTGCTGGAGGCGGCACACCTGGTGAAGTGGTATGCGCGCGAGCACGTGCTGCTCTGTCTGATACCCGCTTTCTTTATCGCGGGAGCGATCGGTGTTTTCGTGAGCCAGGCGGCGGTGATGAAGTACCTCGGGCCCAGCGCGAAGAAGGTGCTGGCGTACGGCGTGGCTGCGGTCTCGGGCAGCATTCTGGCGGTCTGCTCCTGCACGATCCTGCCGCTGTTCACTGGGATTTACCGCATGGGCGCCGGACTGGGGCCGGCGTGCGCGTTTCTCTACTCGGGGCCGGCGATCAACGTGCTGGCCATGATCATGACGGCGCGGATTCTGGGGCCTGAACTGGGCGTGGCGCGCGCGGTGGGCGCGGTGGGGTTCAGCGTGGTGGTCGGCTATACGATGCATCTGATGTTCCGGCGCGAGGAGGAGGCGAAGATCGCGGCGGCGATCCAGATGCCGGAGGAAGAGGGCGGCCGGCCGCTCTGGCAGACGTCGCTCTACTTCGCCTCGATGGTGCTGATCCTGGTGTTCGCGAATTTCGGCAAGCCGCAGAACCCGCAAGGGGTGTGGGCCGTGCTGTTCAAGGTTAAGTGGCCCCTCACGGCGATGTGCGCGGCAGGGCTCGGCGTGATGCTGGTGGCCTGGTTCAAGATGCGCCTGTGGAAGGTCGGTCTCGTGGCGGCTTTGACCGCGCTGACGGCGCTGGGCACCGGCGGCAACCCGCTGGCGGCCTTCACCGTCGGGTCGCTGGGGCTGGCGTGGCTGACGGCGACGGACACCGGCGAGGGCGGTCAGTGGTTCGACTCCTCGTGGACGTTCGCGAAGCAGATTTTGCCGCTGCTCTTGATCGGCGTGGTGGTGGCGGGCTTCCTGCTGGGCCGCGTGGGCGAGGAGGGCATGATCCCGTCGGAGTGGGTGGCGAAGGCCGTGGGCGGCAACTCGCTGCGGGCGAGCTTTCTGGCCTCGGTCGCGGGGGCGTTCATGTACTTCGCGACGCTGACCGAGGTGCCGATCATCCAGGGCCTGATGGGCGCAGGCATGGGCCAAGGTCCTGCGCTGGCATTGCTGCTGGCCGGGCCGGCGCTGAGCCTGCCGAGCATGCTGGTCATCAACAGCGTGATCGGGCCGAAGAAGACGGCGGCGTTCGTGACGCTGGTGATCATTTTGGCCACACTGGTGGGGTTCGGTTTTGGAAGGCTGTGAAACTGGAAACTTGAAACTGGAAACTGGAAACTTGGAGGCGCGGGACACGATGAAGGAAGTCTACGAGTTGGACGTGTATCGGTTGGCGGAGGAGTTGTCAGATCTGATTTGGTTTGCTTACGACACATGGGATGGCAAGGCGCAGCACACGATCGGACAGCAGGTCATTCGATCCGTTGACAGCATCGACGCCAATATCGCCGAAGGGTTCGGCCGATATTCTCCCGCCGATAGGAAGAAGTTCTACCTGTATGCCCGCGGTTCCTTCGAAGAGACGAAGTGTTGGTTGAGGAAGGCTTTTCGCCGAAAAGTGATTTCCCCGGCAGAAGTGAAAAAATTACAAGCGGCTGATCGACGAGCTTGGGCCCAAGCTGAACGCATTTGTCAAGGCGACGCGCACAACCTGAGTATCCTGTCCGCTAGCCACACATTCCCAGTTTCAAGTTTCGAGTTTTCAGTTTCATCTCACACAATGCGAAAGGAGTCCGAATATGCGAATCCAGATTCTGGGCACGGGATGCCCGAAGTGCAAGACGCTGATGGCCAACGCGGAGGCGGCGGTCAAGGCTGCGGGGATTGAGGCGACGGTCGAGAAGGTGGACCAGCTCGCGGACATCATGAAGATGGGCGTGATGATCACGCCGGCCCTGGCGGTGGACGGGGTCGTCAAGAGCGCGGGCAAGGTGTTGGGTGCGGACGACATCATGAAGTTATTGTGAATGGAAACTCGAAACTTGAAATTGGAAACTGGGGATGTGAGGACGCGGACTGCTAATAACTCGTTTGTGGAATGAACACGGCCGGTCTTTTCCCAAGTTTCAAGTCCCGAGCTTCCAGTTTTCCGTAGACGCGAAAGGAGTGATGCGATGAGTGAGAGCAACGTGTGTGCGTGCGGAGCGGCCCCGAAACTGATTTTCGCCTGTTCGGGCGCGGCGGATGTGGGTGCGGTGGCGGACCAGGCGGCGCGGAAGATGACGCGGGACGGGGCGGGCAAGATGTTCTGTCTCGCGGGGGTCGGTGGCCGCGTGTCGGGGATCATGGCTACGACGGCGGCCGCATCGAAGGTGCTGGCGATCGACGGGTGCCCACTGAACTGCGTGAAGCTGACGCTGGAGCAGGCGGGCTTCACGGGCTTCGAGCACCTGCAACTGGCGGATCTCGGGATGGAAAAGGGCAAGACACCGCTTTCGCCGGAGGCGGTCGAGAAGGCCGCCGCTGCGGGTGCGGCGAAACTGGGGTGAGGGGAAACTGGAAATTTGAAACTTGAAAATTGAGCCGGAAGAACGACTAGTAGTCTGTAAAACCAAAAACGCCGGTTTTTTCTAGCCATGATTACAGGATTAACATGATTGGAATCAATCAGTTACATCATGAAAATCATGTAATCCTGTCCGAATTATTAAGCCGTA
>Ga0116141_10001595_pt1 | contig 19482 bp, 16 predicted proteins | sample AD_UKC097_MetaG_FD_89744 | JGI IMG/M metagenome (GOLD analysis project Ga0116141, IMG submission 89744) | Active sludge microbial communities of municipal wastewater-treating anaerobic digesters from USA - AD_UKC097_MetaG | ecosystem: Engineered > Bioreactor > Anaerobic > Digestate | place: USA...
AGAAGAGCCCCGCCGCGCAGTCGGCACACTATTTTATTACACATCCCGAGAGTTTTTTCTCCACGATACTTATCGGAAACAATATCGCGAATATAACTTTCGCGTCGATGTCCGCGTTTCTTCTTCAGAAATTGTTTGGTCTCAATGAGATCGAAATACTTCTGTTTTCCACTCTTGTGCTGCTATTCCTGGGTGAGCTTGTTCCAAAATATTTCGGACGGGAGCTCGGTACGGGATTTTTCACATTTGTCGCGATACCACTCAGAGGTATTTACTACCTTTTATATCCCTTTGTAAAACTTGCCTCGTTCTTCAGCGGATTGATCAGTAAAAGAAACAGTTCGTCGGGCTCCCTCTCTGAACTTGTAAGGCGCGAAGACCTCCAGCTTTTGGTTGAAGAGAGCGAAAACGCCGGCAATGTTAATAAGAAGGAGGGAACCGCGATCAGGAAACTGATCGATATGCAAGATCAGCGCGTTAATGAGGCGATGAGACCGAGAACAGAGATAGTCGGCGTTGAGATCGAAAGCAGTATTGATGAGGTGATCGATGTTTTCATCGAGTCGGGCTACTCAAAACTACCCGTTTATGAGGAGAATCTCGACAACATAAAAGGTTTCGTTCTCGCGTATGATCTGTTCAAGCAACCAAATGAACTCCGGGAGATAGTAAGAGAGATACTTAATGTACCTAAGACCAAAAGAAGCGTTGAGATGCTGAACGACTTTCTCCGTGAGCGTACTTCGATCGCGGTGGTGATAGATGAATTCGGCGGAACCGCGGGTCTCGTTACGGCAGAAGATCTTATCGAAGAAGTGTTCGGTGAGATCAAGGATGAATACGATGTCGAGGAGAATGTCTGCCGGAAAACGGGTGAGAATGAATACCTCGTCGGAGGAAATGTTGAGATCGACAGTCTTAATGAGAAATTTGATCTGGGAATCCCCGAGGGTGACTACAACACACTCGGCGGCTTCATTATGGCAGAAACGGGGAAAATACCGGCCCCCGGTGAGATAGTTACTGCTCTGAATTTTAAAATACACATCATCAGGTCGTCGGATAGAAGGATCGAGATGGTCAGGCTTACAGTTATGAGTGATGAGTTATGAGCGATGAGTTATGAGCGTTGAGATGAAGTCGGTGATATTATTTGACGGGGTTTGCAATTTTTGCAATTTCTGGGTGAATTTTATTATTGACAGGGATAAGAATGACGCGTTCCGGTTTGCTTCACTTCAATCTGATTATGGTCAGGAAGTTTTGCAAAAACTTGGGATGTCGCAGGATGATTTTGACACTTTCATCCTCGTTGAGGGGGAGAAACATTATATTAAATCGACGGCGGGGCTAAGAGTCGCAAAGAGACTTGGCGGGTGGCTTTCCCTTCTTTACCCGCTGATCGTCATTCCGGCCTTTATCCGCGACGCGTTTTATTCACTCATAGCAAAAAACAGGTACCGGATATTCGGTCGGGAAGAAGCCTGCAGAATTCCCACACCTGAAATGCGCAAGAAATTCATCGGATAGTTTTGGAAAATATCTCGGTATCAATCATCACCCTTAACGAAGAGAAGAACATCGACAGGTGCCTTAAAAGTGTAACATGGGCAGATGAAGTGGTGGTGGTGGATTCAGGCAGTAAAGATAAAACTGTAGAGATCGCTAAAAAGTACACTGACAAGGTGATCCACCACGACTGGAAAGGCTTCGCTGACCAAAAAGATTTCGCGATGCGCAGTTGCACTAATGAGTGGGTGTTAAGTCTTGATGCCGACGAGGAAATATCACCTGAACTCCGCGCGGAGATAGAGTATTTATTAAATACTCCGGGTGAATCTGACGGCTATTACATGCCGAGGAAAACCTACTTCAACGGCAAGTGGATAAGATCATGCGGATGGTACCCCGGGTATCAACTCCGTTTTTTTAAGAAAAGCCTCACCAGGCTCACCGACCGTAAAGTTCACGAAGGTTTTGAAGTGAACGGAAAGACAGGTTACCTGAAGGGTGACATACTTCACTACACGCACATCGATCTTAAAAGCACCATTGCCAAGATAAACAACTATTCAACTCTGGAGGCGGAAGAGAAATATCCCGAAAAGAGATCCACTCCGCTAAATTTCATTCTTAATCCCGCAGCAGCCTTTTTTCAGCACTATTTCATCAGGCGGGGGTTCACCGATGGAGTGGAGGGACTGCTTATCTCGATACTTCATGCTCTGACCAATCTGATGACCTACATGAAGATCTGGGAGAAGCGGAACACACGTCAATAATTCATAGGTTTGGTCCGCCTCCGGTGATCATTTCAGGTAAATAAGTTTCGCTGTACCAGTGGTGATATTGCCGCTGTCTGAGATATAAGTAACAATCACCGGGTAAAATCCCGATGAAATTTTCAGCCGGTCGGGTTCGACTCTCAGATCATGATATCCGGCCGTTATTCTTCCGTTCATAAGTTCGGCGACCAGACTGCCGCGGGAGTCGTACATCTTAACCGAAACAGAACCTTCACCGGGAACCCGGAAATTCACGAGGGTTGATGAACTGCCCGAAGATGAACTGCCGGAAAAGGGATTGGGATAATTGGTAACTTCCAGGCCCGCGGGGATCAACGGATTTTCATCTTCGAGGGATGTAAACAGATTTATTGCCGAGTTCATCCAGAGCAACCGTCCGGTGATCCAGTTTTTAAGATATGTTATCTCCTCCGCGTATGTTTGGCCGACGAAGTAGTTCGGCCAGACCCAGACTCCGAGAACGGGCCACTTCTGGAAATTCCTCACGCTGCTCTCAGAAAGATGATTGGCCACGGAATCGATCACGGCAAAGATCCTGGTTTTGTCGAAGGCGGAGGTTTTAAGCACATTCCATCTCTCCTTGATCAGGCTCTTGAACCTTGGCCATTCCTTGAGTTTTTTCCACCAGAAAGGAACCTGGAAATTGTCGGTGGTCAGAAAATTCTGATCGGAGGTGAGGAAGTCGAGTTCCCATCCGGTGTTTATCCAACTGTCGTAATAGTTGGCGTTTCCAAGTCCTCCGTTGAAGTCCCACACGGGCCCCATAACCAGCTTTGGGTTACGGCTGTCGCGATCCTTATACATATAGCTGCTCAGGCGGAAACCGTCTACATTTTTCGCGAATTCATTTATCAGGAAAAAATCAGCAAACGAAGCTTCATCCGCAATTTTGGAAAATCCTATCGTAGTATCAGCATAAAGGTTATTGTACATCACCATTTCAAAATTGGTGATGAAAGATTTAATGTAGTTCGACTGTTGAGTAACAATATCCTGATTATTGGGGTCGTGGTAGAGGTACCATACCGGGAATGTGCAACCGGGGTATGCCGGGTAGTTTGAGGTCCAACCCTCATTCGGCTCGCCGTCAAGTTTGTCAACTTTAACAATATAACCACCTGTTACAGCATCTCCTGTTATATCATCGGGGTCGAGCCCTTTAATATCGACCCTGTTCTTATCCTGTTTGATCTTCTCAAAGAGGATATAAAGCCCCCTGTATTCACCATTCAACACCAATTCAAAATACTTTGACCGTGAGGCATACCTGCCGGTTTTCCGCGCGGCATCGTACACGAGTACATCGCGCATCAAACTTTTATCGTTGTAAGTAGCATTGAAAACCCAGTCGTTCTCTGAGGGAAGCCCGAGAAGCGAGACATTCAGGTTCTCCCCGGTCGAGTCGCGGGTTTCGAGTCCATAACCTTTTTTAGGGAATGAAAGGCTGCTCGAGCCGCGCAGTTCGATGCCTATCTTGCCGTTATAGTGATTGAACGGATCAGTTAAATTGTTTCTTACTCCGTCGCCGTTCCAGATCACGCCCATGTCAGCGGTGATCTTGTTTTTGTTCGGTATTTCCTGCCCGTGAGTGTTGATTACGATGATCGGCAGGTTTGACGATGTGAACTGAACTTGTGCCTGCAGGGTTATTGAAGTAGCGATCAGCAGGGCGGTTAATACATGTTTCATTTGTCTGACTTTGAGGTTGAGATTTATTTATAACGCAACCTTAAAAATATGGAATTATTGCATAATGTCTGCCTCGTCATCGCGAATATTAAAGCGGGAGAAAGGGGATCAAAAAAAATATTTGTTTATATCCCCGGCAACCTTTATTTTTATGTAGATTAAATCTAAATAATTTGTGAAAGCATTGAAAAACCACCAGGCAACCGAGTTGTTCCGCGACTTCCTCAAGCGGGGGAACAACCGAATCACTCCTGAAAGATTCGAAGTCCTCGACTCAGCACTCGAGTTCGACGGTCACTTCTCCGCGGATGAGCTCTTCATTTCGATGAAAAACAACAATTCACGCGTATCCAGAGCCACCGTCTACAACACCCTCGAGCTTCTCTGTCAGGCTGAACTACTCTCACTAAGAAATTTTTCGAATAAAGTAAACTACTACGAAAGCAACTTCAAGAGGCAGAACCACTTCCATTTGGTCTGCATCGACTGTGGCAGGATCGTTGAGTTCACTGAGAGCAGGATCGAGGAGATATCGAAGGAAATCGGTGAAAAAATGGGGTTTAAAACTTCAAGCTATTCTTACAACATATTCGCGCGATGCGAGAAAAAACCTGATTGTCCCTTCTTACATGGAAAAGCGAACTCTTGATAATGCCCGGAAGGGAAAATATATAACGATTCTGGCACTTCCTCAGGGTTTGATGAAGGTACAGTTGATCAGGCTGGGCATAAGTGAAGGCGACAAGATATTTTGCCTGGAGCGACTTCCGGGTGGTACTGTTGTAATCCAAAAAAACAGGCAAGAGATTGCCCTCGGGCATGAGCTCGCGAGACAAATATTAATTTCAGAAGAACTTTAGTTGATGAGAACAGAGAACACGGGCATCAAAATAAGCCCCGAAGATCTTTTACAAAATAAACAATTTACAACCACGCTCACCGACCGGAAAAGGGTGGTGCTGGTTGGCAATCCGAATGTCGGTAAATCGCTGGTTTTTAACCATCTCAGCGGACTTTACGCGGATGTCTCCAACTTCCCCGGAACCACAGTGGCTATCAGTCGCGGTACTTACGGAAATTATGATATTCTAGACACCCCCGGAATTTACGGTGTCTCATCGTTTAACGATGAAGAGCGTGTGGCACGGGATGTGATAGTTGAAGCTGACATCATTCTTAATGTCGTGAACTCACTCCACCTCGAAAGGGATCTATTCCTCACGAAGCAGTTGATCGAGATGGGGAAGAAAGTTTCGATCATCCTGAACTTCAGTGATGAAGTCAAGAGGAAGAAGATCAAGATTGACTCAAAGAGGCTCTCCGCGCTTTTTGGAGTGGAAGTTATCGAGACTTCAGCCGTCACAGGTACGGGATTCGACCTTCTTAATGAGGCAATAACCAAGGCAAGACCCGGCTTTGTTAGTGGTGAGATCACCGGAAGGCTTAACCAGCACATCGTGAATAATCATGGCAGGGGAGTGGCCCTTCTGGTTGCCGAGGGTGATGAGGAAGTCTCGGCCAAGTTCGGGTATGAACCCGGAACCGCGGACGATCGCGAGACAATTTATATTGAGAGAAGAAATACGGTTAACGAGATCATCTCGGAGGTTGAGTATGAAGACACATCCAAAGGTCGCTTCTTCAACAGACTTGGCTCTTATTCACTAAATCCGGTTACAGGTGTTCCGATCCTGGCCTTCATGCTTGTAGTGCTTTATTACCTGATAGGTGATGTGGTGGCGCAGCAGGTTGTCGGTTTTACCGAGGATGTGGTGGGCAAAAAATATTTCGAATTTTACACCAAGAAAACGGTAAGTGAGTTCACGGCTGTTGATATTACGGTATCCAATCTGGATGCCGATGGAAAACCCGTCACTTCGAACTCGTATGCATTTAAAGACGGATTAAGGTACAACCAGCCTCAGAAACTTGCATTCGAGCAGGCAGCTTCAAGCAAAGACTCTGATGTCTCTTTCGACTTCAAGAATCCTGTAGTGCGTCTCTTCTTTGGTGAGTTCGGTGTATTCAGCATGACGATCACTTACCTTCTTTTCCTCCTGCTTCCCCTTGTGATAGCGTTCTATTTTGTAATGGCCGTTCTTGAAGATTCAGGTTATCTGCCCCGGCTCGCCACGATGATGGACAGGTCACTTTCGCGTATCGGACTTAACGGCAGGGCGATAATCCCGATTCTCCTCGGTTTCGGTTGTGTTACGATGGCAACCATCACCACCAGGATACTCGGAACAGAGAGGGAGAAAACAATCGCCACGGCGATACTTCAGTTTGTTATCCCCTGTTCAGCCCAGCTCGCGGTTATTGCCGTACTTGCAGGTACAGCCGGCCCGGCCGCGACACTCGTCTACGGTTCGGTAATTGTGGCGATGATGATAACGGTTTCGACGGTTTTACACAAGGCGCTACCCGGACAGAGCTCACCCCTGCTTATCGATCTCCCGATGATGAGGATCCCCAGGATCGAGAATATTCTTAAGAAAACCTGGCACAGAACTATCGGCTTCATGAAGGAAGCTTCTGTTTGGTTTTTCATCGGAGCCCTTGGTGTCGGTCTGATGGAGATCACCGGACTGCTCCAGGTCTTCACAGGCTTATTGGAACCCGTCACCGTTAACTGGCTTAAACTTCCTGCTGAGGCCTCCGTCGCGTTCGTGATGGGGACTGTAAGACGCGATTTCGGCGGTGCGGGTTTGTACGATCTGGCTTTATCACCGATGCAGGTTGCTGTTTCACTTATAGTAATCACCCTCTTCGTTCCTTGTATCGCCTCCTTTATGGTTATGCTTAAAGAACGGGGATGGAAAGAAGGTTTTGCTATTTGGCTAAGTGCCTGGGTTATCGCCTTTCTGGTTGGCGGACTCACGGCAATGGTAGTAATTTAATATCCCGGGTGATGAGATGGTAAAATCAGAGTATCCGATATATTGGGAAAAGAATGATTTAAGCATCAAGATATTCTGTTCGATCCCCGCGATAGCCACGGGCATTCTGGTGAGGGCGGGTGATTCAAAGATCGTGATTGATCCCGGAGACGGTATTCTCCGTGATCTGAATGACGAACTTGAGCCGGAGGAGATCCTTTCAGTGACCGATGTGTTTGTTACACACGGGCATCACGATCATGTGGGCGGGGTCTGGTCGCTACTTACATACCTCAGGGTTATGCGAAAGAGGAGCCCCCTCTTTATCTGGTATCCGGAGGGATGCTCTGAGATTGAAAGCATCTACAATGCATTTAGAACTGTCTACTCAAACAGCATTTCGTACCCGATCATACTTCGGCCGATAATGGACTACAAGCGGTTCATAAGAAGAGGTGTCGCAATTAATCCTTTCCCCGTAAAGCACAGTGAGACAACCGGTAACGGTGATGAAATCAGGTTCGTCCCTGCACTTGGATTCAAATTCACCTGGAATGGTACCAAGATCTGTTACGGTGGCGACACAGCTTACTGCCACGAGCTGGCGAAGCACGCCAAAGGCGCTGATCTCGCGATATTGGAAGCAGGAGAAGATGAAGAAAGCGTTCCGGGCATGCACATGACCATGGAAGAAGCAGAGACCATCGGAAGATCGGCCAAAGAATTTTTCCTTGTTCATGTCCCTCAATAGGTCGTTAATTTACGATCATCTAAAAACATTTTTCTTTCATTCCCAAAAACGGAGCAAATGGATGAAGAGCCTCACGACTCTTTTAGTTTTATTGTCCCTTTCGATACCCCTTTTTGCACAGACCAACAATGACATGACCTTCGATGGCGAGAAGAGGATCAAAAACCTTAGAATGCTCACCAACGGTGGTGAGAACGCTGAAGCCTACCTCTCGTTCGATAACTCTAAACTGATCTTTCAGGCGAAAACTGAAGGTCTGGAGTGCGACCAGATATTCACGATGAACCTTGACGGTAGCGACAAGAAACTTGTTTCAACCGGTCATGGTAGAACAACATGCTCTTATTTCCTCCCGGGCGATACATCCATCATCTACGCCAGCACCCATGTTGCGGACCACAAATGCCCGAAGAACCCCGATTTCTCGAAAGGCTATGTATGGAAGCTCTATGATGAATATGAGCTCTTTATCGCGAGCCAGGATGGCACCAATTTGAGACAGATCACGAAAAATGATTCGTATGATGCCGAAGCAACCGTTTCACCGAAAGGGGACAAGATCGTTTTCACATCACTCCGCGACGGAGACCCTGAACTTTACATTATGGATATCGACGGAAGCAACCAAACGAGAATAACCTTCGAAAAAGGGTATGACGGGGGAGCTTTCTTCAACGCGGACGGAACCAAACTTGTTTTCAGGGCAAGCAGACCGGCCACCGAAAAAGAACTTCAGGACTATGATGAGCTCGTGAAAGAGAAACTTGTCCGCCCCGGAACGCTTGAGATATTTGTTTGTGACACCGACGGTAAAAACCTGAAACAGGTTACCAACTTTGGCAAGGCCAGTTTCGCGCCGTTCTTCCATCCTGACGGCAAAAGGATCATTTTCTGCTCAAATGCCAAGAGCAAAGACCCCAGGAATTTTGATCTTTATATGATCAATATCGACGGAACAGGTCTCGAGCAGGTAACACACAATGAGTCGTTCGATGGTTTCCCGATGTTCACAAAAGACGGTAAACACCTTGTATTCGCTTCGAACAGGTTCAACAAGTCGAAAGGTGATACCAATGTCTTCATAGCCGATTGGGTGGAGACCGTAAAGTAGAATGAAGTTTTTCAGCTCTTTAATATTAACAATTTTTCTCCTGGCCTGCGGGTATATCCACCCGCAGGACTCGGTTAATCTTCGTTTCTTTTCGCCAAAATATTCTTTTGAGCAGCTCGACAGCAAGCCGGTAGATACTTCAACCATATTCAACACCCTTTACATCTATACTCCAAAGGGATACAAGAACAGCGGAAAGAAATATCCACTGGTTTATCTTCTTCATGGCTGGGCCGGATCGTCACGCGACTGGAAGAATAATTATGAAGTGCAGAAGCTTGCCGATAAATACGGTATGATCATAGCGCTGCCCGACGGATACCACGATTCGTGGTATGTAAACAGCAAATCTTCGAAACTCCTGCAATACGAATCAGCTTTCTGGAAGCGGATTGTCCCCTTTGTTGAAGAGAACTACCGTGTTGACGGTAGCAACAGATTTATAACCGGTCTGAGCATGGGAGGGCATGGAGCGGTTTCGTTCTACTTGAAAAAAAGAGGTTACTTCAGAGCCGCCGGTTCGATGAGCGGCATTCTGGATATAACCAAGTTCCCCGATAACTGGGGAATAAGCAAACGACTTGGAGCGTACAAGAAAAACAAAAAGACCTGGGAGATGAACTCAGCGCTTCAACTATTGAAGGCGTACAAAGGGAAGAAAAATGAACTGCTCCTTTTTATCGCGTGCGGCAAGAAAGACTTCGCTTTCGCGGTTAACGAGAGTTTCAACAAAGAGGCAAAAGCGGGGAAGGTTCCGATAATTTATCTGGCCGATCAGGGTGAACATAACTGGGACTACTGGACCTCACATGTGGACCAACAGATACTCTTCTTCAGCCTCGTGGCGCAAGGGAAGAAACCCGACGAGATTAAAAAGATAATGAAGATATAAAAAAAAGAGGCTGTCACGATTTGGCAGCCTCTTTTTTTTGTGCATTTTCTACGGGTAATAGAGTCGAGAGCCCGGCCCCAACGGGAGTTCAAAACTGATCCAGCCTACAAGCAGCAGCGACCATATTATGAAGAACACAATCGTGTAGGGGATCATTGTTGAGATCAGTGTCCCCAAACCGGCGTTTTTATCATATCTCTGGATCATCGAGATTATAAGCGCGAAATAAGACATCATCGGGGAGATAACATTCGACACGCTGTCGCCAACCCTGTATGCAGCCTGAGTGAACTCGGGTGAGTAACCCAAAAGCATGAACATCGGTATAACACCGGTGCCATTATCGCCCATTTGGCTGAAGCAGAGCCCATGAAGAGGTTAAGAACCGCTGTCAGGATAACAAAGAGGATCATCAGCGGTATCTCACCCAGGTTAAGTGATTTCAGCAGCGTGGAACCTTCAACCGCGATAATCAGCCCAAGATTTGTCTTGTTAAAATAAGCTACGAACTGCGCGGCGAAGAACACCAGCACCATATAAGAACCAAGAGTTTCCATCGACTTCGCCATTCCCTTCATCGCGTCAGAGTCGTTTTTTATGGTCTTTGCCCCGATGCCGTATGCCAAACCGGCGAGGGCACCACCGAGGAAGATTATCGTAACGATACCTGACATGAATGGTGATTTAAGAATGTCGTTTGTTTTCGGATCGCGGAGGTAGCCGTTCTCCGGTACCAAACCCGCCACGATGCCTACTGTGAGGAGAGAGACCACTCCAAAAGCATACCACAACCCTTTTCTCTCAAGATCTGAGAGAGGTTTCAGTTCTTCCGGTTTTTCATCCCCGGTGTATTTACCGAGGCGGGGTGCAACCAGTTTTTCGGTAACCCAGGTACCCGCAAACGCGATTATGATCGTAGAGGCTGCCAGGAAGTAATAGTTCGCTGCCGGATTAACCGAGTACTGAGGATCAATTATATGTGCCGCCTCCTGAGAGAGACCCGCAAGAAGGGGGTCGATGGTCCCGAGGAGGAGATTCGCGCTGTACCCACCGGAAACACCGGCGAAAGCAGCCGCAATTCCGAGGACCGGGTGTCTTCCCACCGCGAGAAAAATGATCGCCGCCAGGGGGATCAAAAGTACATAGCCGACCTCACTGGCCGCGTTTGACATGATACCTGCAAAAACTATCACGAATGTAAGGATATTTTTGGGGGCTTTAAGAACCACGAGCCGCAGTGCCGTTCCCATCAAACCACTGCCTTCAGCAACACCAATTCCAAGCAGGGCGACAAGAACTGTACCCAACGGGGCGAATGATGTGAAGTTGGTTACCATCGAAGTCAGGATGTAGTGCAAACCTTCCACTGAGAGAAGATTGACCGGTTTGATCATTTCGTTCTTGGCGGGATGCATCACTTCGAGGCCGAACCAGGAAGCAAAACCGGACGCGACTATTATCAAGATCGCGAAAATTAAAAAAAGTGTTGCGGGGTGAGGGAGGAGATTACCCCCTTTTTCGATAATGTTCAGGAATTTATCCCAGACACCGGGGGAGGTACTTTTGGTTGACATATCACTCCGGATTGATAATTAAAATGAATAACGCGTTACAATTACATTAATGCAATTAGTAAGCATTTAGTTCACTTTTGAGCGATCAATCCGCGGAGGCTCTAATCGTAAATTCTACCGTTGTTCCTTTTCCAGGTTCACTCTCTATCGAGATGCTTCCTCCCTGAATCTCAACAAAATCTTTTACGAGCAACAGCCCCATACCCGAGCCTTGCTCATTGTTGGTACCGGTCGTGGTGAGCATCGAATCGAGTTTAAAAAGTTTCGAAAGATTCTGCGGCGGAATGCCCACTCCGTTATCAGTGATTGAGATTGAACAGAAGTCACCGGATCTTTCCGTGCTGATCTTAACCTCGCCCCCGTATTGGGTGAACTTGATCGCGTTCGAGATAAGGTTTCGCAGAACAAGATCGATCATGTTCTGGTCAGCGATAATGAAAGTACCTGACTCCACTTCGTTGTACATCGAGATGTTCTTTTTAAGCGCGTTGGTTTCACTGAGGAAGAGGACTTCCTGAACAAGTTTCTTCAATTCAAGTCTCGTCAGGTTTTGCTCCATCTTACCTGACTGCAGGCGTGTCCAGATCAACAGATTGTCGATCAGGGTATAGATAACCTTGGCGGCCTCGTAAATTCCTGAAGTGAACTCCCGCATCTCGTCAGTGGTGAGATCGCTGCTGTAATTGTACATCATCTCCGAGAGACCAATAAGCCCCGTGAAAGGGGATTTGAGGTCATGCGCCAGGATCGAAAGAAACTTATCCTTCGAGTGGTTAGCCTCTTTCAGTTCCGATTCAGATCTTCTTAAGGCATCTTCAACCAGTTTCAGCGTAGTGATATCCTGGTTAGAGGCGCGGCGGCCATAATGCTTGCCATCTTTGTCGGTTACTGCCACAGATTTGTGGGCGATCCATTTGATTTCACCGCTTCGTGTCACAATTCTGAATTCGCGTATCAGAGGCTCGTTCGAGGTCGAAGCGGCTTCAATTTCCTTCCATATTCTCTCCCTGTCATCGGGGTAGATGATCCTTCTTAAAAGCGCGGGGTCTTCTTCAAACTCGGCCGGTGAGTAACCTGTGATCCTCTTTGATGAGGGGGAAACATAGTTGAACTTGTTTGACTCATTGAGCCAGTATTCGAAGTCGAATGAGAAATCCGCGAGCATCTGGAACTTGGCTTCACTGGCCTTGAGCTCCCTGTGCTGCTTAACGAGTGTGAGGTGAGCGTTAACCCGCGCGTTAACTTCGTCGAAGTTGATCGGTTTGGTAATATAATCTACCCCGCCGGCGTTAAAACCTTTGAGTTTATCGACGGTATCTGAGAGTGCGGTCAGGAAGATTATCGGTATATCCCCGGTTTCTTCCATCTCCTTCACAATGCGGCAGACTTCGAAGCCATCCAGCCCCGGCATTTTGATATCGAGGAGGATAAGATCAGGCAGATAATTCTTAAGAATCTCGAGGGCTTCATCCCCGGATTCAGCCTGTGTAACTTCGAATCCCGCCTGAGTAAGGCGAATCATCAGATATTTTAAATTCGTTTCGTCATCGTCAACGATGAGGATTTTTGATCCGTTATGGTTGTATCGTCTCACGGGAGTAATGGTTGTGTTATGGTACTTGTTGTTAAAGCAACAACGGTTAAATTAGTTGTTAAACTTAAGAAAATTTTAGACAAAAACAGATACTAATATCAAAATATTTGCAGTAATACCGGTTTACGAAGATCACAGATCACTTAAAACCCTGCTTGAAAACATACTGACCGAAGGAAATCTTGGCTATCTTGATGAAGTTGTGGTAGTCTCCGGAAGCAAGAGCAATGAAATTGAATGGGTTGTCTCGGAGTTCCGTGATTCAGGATTCAACATTGTACTCCTCGACAATCCCGACCGGTATACCCCCCACGCGTTGAATATCGGTATCAAGTATTCCCTCACCAAAGGGGCAGATCTTATCCAGATGCTGGGAGCGCACAGCAGTCTGAATCAGGGATATTTTAAAAATCTTTCCAATATTGCCGTTCGCGAAACTGATGTGGCGATCTTCTCCCCGTGTTACGACTTTTTTCAACCCGCAAACATTGTTGAACAGGCAATTCAACTCTTCCATCTTTCGCGACTGGGAAGAAACTGGCAGCGGATCTATCATGTTCCTTCACCCGTGCCCGGTTTTGGCAGCGGGGCCTTCGCGGTGAGGAGTGAAGTGTTCGGTAAGATCGGGCTGTTCGATGAGAGGTTCATAAGGAATCAGGATAACGAATTCTTCAACCGGGCGGTGAAAGCCGGGTTCAGGGGATTCTCATATCCGGGACTGACATATTTCTACCGTACCAGGCAGACGATACAGCAGTTAAAAAAGCAAAATTTTGATTACGGCAGGTTCTTCGCCCTGGATCCCGTGAGTCACTCATTGAAGCAGGCGGCTCCATTTCTGTTTTACAGTCTCCTTTTACTAATGCTGCTCCTGACAGGAGTTTTCAATTATTTTGGGGAGGCGAAGTATGCCCTCTTCACGATCGGTTCATTCATGATGACTCTCGGTGCTTACCTTGGTGCCGTTATGTTTGAAAGTTTTCTGCGGATCATACGGAACGGCAAGGCCGCTGTGATGTTGCCACCAATTCTAATTATGATGCACTTTTATTACGCGATGGGAAGCTTTACAGGATTTCTTTTCGGGTTTGACCGTTTTTCCGGTAGTAAAAAAGAACAGTAATAAAGCAGATCCAGAACGGCAGATCTACCATGATCCAGCCGTGCGTCATAAATCCTATCGATTCCACCATCCCTTTAGCAAGCAACCCAGAAACCAAAGCCACCATTCCCGCGACGAGGATGTAACCTGTTCTGTCACTTTCCTTCAGCGACTTCATAACCGGGATCGAGTAACGGTAGAAAAGGGCCGGCAGCCAAATCGAGGTGATCAAACCCGGGATTCCAAGTTCAGTAAACCTGAAAAGGAAAAAGTTATGCGAAAGTCCGCTGTCGCTCGCTTCGAGATACAGCTTCGTTATCATATAATGAGCGTAACTCCCTTCGGGAGCCGTCATGTACTTATAGAAGTAGTCTTTGAATAGATCGGGACCCGTCCCGAGGAAGGGGTGATCCTGAATTGAAGCCCAAGACATTCCCCACAAGTAATCCCTGACATTTAAAAAGTTCTCAAACCGGAGGAGGAGACTCACGAACTCATTCAGGGGTGGTATGATAAAGATGGCCAGGGGGATTGAAATGATTGCGACAGTGAAGGGTAACCGGTAGCGGGGATACAGGATCAGAAGAAAAACCACCAACCCCAACATGGCTGTAAGCATCGCCGCACGGGAATTAAAAATGATCACCGTAGTGAATAGAAACCCGGTCAGTGTGCCGAAAGCAATCCTGGCAGACCGGTTGGACCTGTCGCTTAAATGGAAAAGCAGCAGGGCTATCATCGCGGCAAAGGCGATCGTCATACCAGAAAAATTAACATTGATGAACCCAAAAATTCCCGCGAATCGCACGGGACCTGCCAAAAGATCACCGGCTGTGATCCCTCCCGTAAGAATCGAGTAAACCACACCCGCGGCATTGAAGCCTCCCATCAGTATCAACGCAACCAGGGATGTTTTAATATCTTTCTCATTCCTGATATTCAGCAGGATCAACCAGACAAAAACGAAAAATACACCCTGCCGCAGTGTGGCAGAGAGCGATTTAACCATATTCACTGACAAAAGTGAAGAGAACACCATAAACACGATGGTGGAAAGCATCAAATAGAGAAGGTTCTTGGGGAACACGGTCGAGTCAGTTTTTTCCCTGTCGACAAAACCGAACCATGCCAACGAAATGAACGACCATCCGATCACAGCAACTCGCATCGTTGGATCGAGGGAGCTGCTTGTCAGCTGAAGAAGAAGCAGCGTTACGATAAGGTTGAACCTTTTACCCCCCGCTTTAAGAAGAGCGAAGAAAGCCACTGAGCCGAGAAGTACCGGCACGAACATGGGGGGAAGTAGTGCCAGCGATGCCGCCAGTACGAGCAGTATCCCCAAAAACGACGGGTCGGAGTTCTTTATTTCAATGAATGATCTGGATAACAGGCGGGTTACCTAAAATTTCTGATTCTTTTGACAAATTTAACGATCGCGGAACAATTTTGATGCGGTAAAGGGAGAGGCCGGAATTTAATTTGACACTAATACATCGATCCTTACATCGACGACACCTTCGTTTATCATATCGATCGATTTGGCGGCTATGTAGGAGAGATCGATCTCCCTGTCCCTGCCGAATGGCCCCCTGTCGTTAATCTTAACAACCACCGACCTGCCATTCTTCAGATTTGTCACCCTGACCAGTGTATTGAAGGGAAGATCTTTGTGCGCGGCTGTGTATTTACTTTTCTTGTAGATCTCGCCGCTGGCGGTTTGCTTGTTCTGGAAGGTATCGGCGTAGTATGTGGCTTTCCCATTGAAGGATGAGGCCACCTTCAGGTCGAAAGAGCCAGCGGAGTCGTAGTTTGGTTGCGATTCCTTTTCAGCATTACCGTCTGATCCCGGGATCCGTATCGTTGAAGAGCAACCCGGGGCGAATAATAGAAAGGCGAGAAGTACCCCGCCTTTCAGCAATCTATTTGGTAGTGAGCTTGAAAACGCCATCCCAGTTCTCATCAGGTGGTGATTCGATGTAGTGCTTGGCTCTCTCAACATATACTTTAGATGGACCGTCTTCGGGGTCAACCGCAAGGGCCTCGTTGAACTTACGGAGGGCTCCCTCAAAATCGCGGACCCTGTATTTGGTCATCGCTTCGCAGTAGAGTTGCAAGCACTGTTTCCGTTTCGGTTCGATCTCATCGCCGACCGCGGCAATCAGTTCATAAACCTTCACGGGGTGTGTTTTTCCTTTTACCACAAGGAGGTCAAGCTCGCGGGTAAGAAACTCGTCTTTCACCAGCTCATAGGTCGAGTCAGCGATCATTATGTATGTGCCGTAGGCCTTATTCGCTCCCTCAAGACGGGAGCCGAGGTTAACATTATCGCCCATAAGGGTGTAGTCGAACCTCTGAGTTCCACCCACATTACCCACAACCATGTCACCGGTGTTTATACCGATCCTCATCTGCACGACAGGTTTTCCCTCTTCGGCCCACTTTTTCCGCATTTCATTCATTATTGCCTGTTGTTGCAGAGCGGTTTTGCATGCGAGCTGAGCGTGATTTTCGAGCGGGATAGGGGCACCCCAAAAGGCCATTACGGCATCACCGATATATTTGTCGAGTGTGCCGCGGTTTGCCATAACCGTTTCGGTCATCGCGCTGAGGTACTGATTAAGGAATTTTACGAGGTCCTCCGGATCCATAGTCTCAGAGAATGTAGAAAAACCGGCTATATCGGAGAAGAAAACAGTAAGGTACTTTTTCTCTCCACCGAGTTGCAGTTTGTCGGGATTGGCGATGAGCTGGTCAACCATCGATTTATCAACATACTGCGAAAACATCCCCTTTATCTGGGTCTTCTGCTTTCTCTCCAGTATGAAATAGAGCGCGGTACTCGAAATGTAGCCGAGGATGATACCCAGATCTATGCCGACATAAGAGAGGAGCATCTTCTGATGAATGAAAAGCTGGGTTGATATCTCCCGGATTCCTATAACGAGAAGGAAGACCACAACAACATTTATTATTTCGACTATCCAGCTCATCCTGAGTTTCAGGTCTCTCAACCATGATGAGAGGAAGAAACTAGCGAAAACGAATAGAAGGATAAACAGTATTTCGGCCCAGTAGGGGAACCGTACTATATAATTGTTTTCCAGAACATTCTGGATCACATTAGCGTGGAACTCAACTCCGTAGATTGTGTTGCTTCCACCTTTATCACCGGTGGCAAAGGCAACGGGGATAACATCGCGGTCTTCTTCGAGGGTTGAACCGATGAGAACTATCTTATCCTTGAACATCCCTGAATGAAGGAGTCCTGCATCGGGGTCGTCCCAGATGTTCAGCTCGGTGCCATACTCAATTTCTTCAGCGGTGCTGAAGTTCGCGTCATCCAGCACATCGATAAAATCCACATGAGGGAAGGTCCGGGATGAGCCGTAGATATTCACCAGCATCGAGACATCGTCGTACCGTGGGATCATCCTGTCGGAGACCTTGAAGTAGCCTTCTTCAAGTCCCGCGAGTTGCAACGGTTTTATTCCGAACCATTTATTCAGAACCGCGAAGGAGAAGGTGGGTACACTTCTCTTCGAAGTTTCTGAGTAGGCAAACGGGTAGTAGCGTCTGTGCACACCGTCGTTATCAGCGGTTACCTGGACGATACCGATCGAACTGTCGACGGGGAAGAGAAAACTGCCGTAGTCTTCTTTCAGGTTCTCAACCTCCACCTGCACATTCCCGGGGGTGTTGCGGTTTTCGTCGAATGTTTTTCCGGCGACCACTACATTTCCTTTTTCAAGGATCGCTTCGATTATCGTTGAGTCATCGGCAGGGGAGAAGATATTTGAGCTCTCCATCAGCAAGTCGACGCCTATTGCTTTTACCCCGGCGTTATTCAGATTTCTGATTACACGGGCGAAGAATTCACGGGGATAGGGCCATTTTTTGTAGGCCTCGGGCATGCCTTTGAAGGTGTTGCGGGTGATCTCAAGTATAATAACATTAGAGGTGCTGTCCTTAAACGGGACAGCACCTCTTCTGTTGAATTTCTCATCAATCGACTTTAGTTCAAGTTCCTTGATGGGCTTGATCGATAAAACAAAGTCACCCGAAAGAAGTATCGTCAGGAGCGCGACAATTGTGCTCGTTACGAGCTTTGTCAGCAGACCGGACTTGGTTTTTCCGGATTTCATTTTACCTCAGTTCATATCTGGCAGCAAGCCCTGCGATTGAATCGTTTGTTGAACCGTCGTTTAGTATGTACCTGAACTGGAACTGCAACGAGAAGTTCTGATAAAGATAATACTGCGCGCTGGCATCGAAAGCTGTTCTCTTCAAGTCGCCGAAGGTCGGTGAAACGGCACCGTTAAGGATCAGTTTGTTCTCCATCATGTAGTATTTGGCTCCGGCTACAACAGAGGTAATATCGAATGTCTGTGTAGTATTCAGAACACCGTTAATTATCTCGTTATGGCTGAAGTTGATGTTCAGGAACGACTGTAGCACTTTGCTCCACTCAGTTGCATAGTTGAGGCCGAACATATTGTTGTTGGCATCGAACTTTAAGACGGTGTTGTCTTTTCTGCCGGAGATCGACGCATTCAACGAGAGGTTATGGTTATAACCCGCGAAGAAGCGATAGGTAACCTGCAGACCGAAACGGTTGGTGTAGTCATCAATACCGTACTGTCTTCTGGAAAGGTCGGGATCATTCACACCGATTCCGTTGTTGTTTTCATTCCTCGAATAAGAGAGGATCACGCCGGGGAGGTTGAACGCGGGGTAGTAAGAAACCGACGCGTTGAAGGTTGTGAATGTTGTGGTAGCGAACTTAGTTTTGTTTCTGTTATCCTGAAGCCTTTCATACCCGAGCGAAAGGAACATTTTGTTGTCCATTATCGCGAGACGGTCGTAGAGGTTGATACCGGAAACATCGGTTCTCAGGTAGTTGTTGCCGAACGAGTTGTAGTCGAAACCACGGCTTATATACGAACCTTTGAAGTAGTTGCCGAAATAGTTCAGAGCCAGGCTGGCCTCGTAAGCCAATGAGGAGAGTTCCTGCGGTTTAAGCGGTGAAAGGAACTGGTTAAAAGTGATGAACTGGCTGAGAATATCTTTTATCCTCTTGATATCATCGGCGTTACCGCTGAAAGCACCGCCGGGTCCGAAAACCTTGTCGATCGTTGAGTCGGCGATATTTCCTGTGGTGATATCCTTGTTGATGATCGAGAAAGCCGCCTGCCCGTAGAGCTGGATCTTGCTGTCGTCGAAATTCAGTGAAAGATCAGTACCGGCCACCAGGTTTTCCTGGGGCTGGTTGGTGTACTGAGCGGTGGCCTTGTCATCCCTCGAGTGGAGGTAAGTGAAGCCAAGTTTGAAGGTTTCACCGGCAGTGAAGTAAGGATTAACAGCCAGAACTTCTCTCTTGAAAGTTCCCTGATTAATCCTGGCAATGGTTCCGTCGGGGAGTCTGATCTTGTCTGAGCCCAGCAGCGATGATCCGGGAGGGAGAATTTCGATGATCGAACCGTCGATGCCGCGGTTGATTTCGCCATAAGAAGCCTGAACATTGAAAAATCCGAGGTGGATCGAGCCGTTGATTCCGCGGACCCTTTTATCGTTCATGATGAGCGAC